>Ga0326597_10002484_pt1 | contig 27511 bp, 25 predicted proteins | sample RVTome_12_FD_203789 | JGI IMG/M metagenome (GOLD analysis project Ga0326597, IMG submission 203789) | Soil microbial communities from uranium-contaminated site in the Upper Colorado River Basin, Wyoming, United States - RVT100D185 | ecosystem: Environmental > Terrestrial > Soil > Contaminated >... | reverse complement strand
CAGCGTGGATAGTGGGTCCTAGTAAAGGGCTTTTTGCCACGTCTAACATCGGAGATATTCCTCCTTTTTTAGAACACCTTAATAAACATAAAGTGCCTTCCAGAATTTTGTACATTCAAGGTGGCGTAGTTACAGCTCTAGCTTTTTTATACTTATTTATGCCTAACATTAATAGCGCATATTTTTTGCTTTCTGCGCTAACAGTAATTTTATATCTCATCATGTATTTATTGATGTATGCAGCAGCCATTACTTTGCGCTATAAACAACCCAAAGTAAAAAGACCTTATAAAATACCCGGGGGGATTTTTGGAATGTGGTTTGTTGGGATCATCGCCATTTTAGGCGCTCTTTTTGCCATTGTCGTTGGATTCTTTCCACCAAGTCAGCTAACTGTAGGCAGCCCTGTTTTCTATGTGCTCTTTTTGATTATTGGAACTCTTTTTTTCAGCATTATTCCTTTCATCATCATCCATTTTAGAAAACCAAGCTGGAGACTAAAGAAAACTAAAAAAGCTAGGAGATAAGTCATGCTAAGCAAAAAAGTAAAATTAAACTCCCTCAACGAATCGGATAAAGGGCATGTCAGCACCTATAGTAGTCGGTATTTTGATGAAGCTATACCAAAATATGAAATGCCCAAAGAATCGATACCCGCACAAGCTGCATACCAGCTAGTACATGATGAATTAAATATGGATGCTAATCCTTCATTAAACTTAGCAAGCTTTGTTACAACATGGATGGAACCGGAAGCTATAAAACTGATCGATGAAAATTTACATAAGAATTTTATAGATCATGATGAATATCCACAGACGGAAGTAATCCATGATCGCTGCATAAATATGATAGCAAGACTCTTTAATTCTCCAGAACAATGTAATTCTGTTGGAACAGCAACGATTGGATCCTCAGAAGCTATTATGCTTGCCCTTTTAGGACATAAATGGAAATGGCGTTTAAGACGACAAAAGCAAAATAAACCTCGCGATAAGCCAAATATAATTTTTGGAGCAGACGTGCATGTTTGCTGGGAAAAATTTGCAAAATATTTTGACGTTGAAATGCGTATGATCCCTTTAGAAAAAAAATGCTATACAATCACTCCGGAAAAAGTTGAAAAACTCATCGATGAAAATACGATTTGCGTAGGCGCAATTTTAGGAACAACTTACACTGGTCAGTCAGACCCAATAGAACAACTAAATAAGCTTCTTTTACGCATCAAAAAACAAAAGGGGTGGGATATCCCTATCCATGTAGATGCAGCAAGCGGTGGCTTTGTGGTTCCTTTTACCAAACCAAATCTAAAATGGGATTTTAGATTGGAACAAGTAAAATCCATCAACACATCCGGTCATAAGTTCGGTCTTGTTTATCCTGGACTAGGATGGGTAGTATGGCGAGATGAAAAAGACTTTCCTCCTGAACTCATTTTCAAAGTGAACTATCTAGGTGGATGGATGCCTACATATACCCTAAATTTCTCTAGAAACAGCTCTATGGTGATCGCCCAATACTATAATTTCTTAAGGCTAGGAAAAGAAGGCTATAAAAATATTATGAGTAACTGTCTGTCTAATGCACAGTTCTTGGCTAAAAAACTCGCCGGATCCAAAAAATTCGTTATGATCAATGAAAGTAAAGAATTACCTATTGTGGCTGTTCGCCTCGCTGATCGCATAAAAAATTATACTGTATTTGATCTATCAGCAAAACTGCGAGAAAGAGGATGGGTCATGTCCGCATATACTCTACCCAAAAATGCAAATAATTTTGCTATTATGCGCGTAGTGGTTAGGGAGCATTTTAGCCGAGATATGGCAAGCATACTTTATCAAGACATTATCAATGCTTGTGATGCTCTAGATAAAAAGAAGAGAAAAGCAAAACGCGGAAAGCCTGATAAAGAACGCAAACATCCTATTTGCTAAGATTAATGAGATATCGTCAGTGCTATGCCATAGTTACTTGATGCGGTATTTTTTGCAGAGGCACGCTATGCAAAAAAGAAGCGTATATATTTTGGATTAAATAGGATGTCGCTGCTAAAGTTACCATAAAGCTTAGCCCAGCATTATTAATCATTAAGTTGCCCATGTCCTCTGTAAAAAAACTAGCAACCAATCCTAATGCAGAATATACCACAGTTTCAACAGAAGCTAAAACGACAACTCCTACATAACCTACTTCAGCTAAAAACCTATCCTTTATAGCGTCCATACCGCTAGCTTTGTTACGCATAACAGTGATGCTATCGCACCAATCCAATGCGCGACAGGTATAAGGAACATGATTTGTAATATGCCCTGCGTCCACTTAAAACTCCTAATTTTATTGCTTATACTATAACCAAATAACCAATTAACAACAATCTTTGTCTTAAGTTAAATATGATCAGTTTGAAAAATATTAAAAACTATTTGGACTATACTCAGGAATGACTTTTATAGGATTTTGCATCTTGATGTTTAACATTCTCCATAAAAATTAAAAAATCTTCTTCAGAATCAAACACTTTTACTATCGCATCTTTTCTTTGAATATTGACAATCCCCTGTAAATGGTCTACTTCATGTTGAAACACCTTAGCAGCAAATCCCTCTAAAATTTTTTCTACTACTTCCCCTTCTAAAGTCAAATAGCTCACTTTTATTTTTGCATAGCGTGAAAGCTTGGCTACACGCTGTTTATTGTCTTTTGACATTCCAGAAAAACAAGCTTCCCATCCCTCTATCCTATTATTCTCTATAGGTTCCCAAGATGGATTTATCACAACCTGTAAATGAGAGGGATCTCTATCATAACTATATACAAAGACAGAACGGCTATACCCAATTTGTGGAGCTGCAAGACCAGCGGAGGGATTATTTTTTAACGTAGCTATCAATTGCCTACCGATTTTCTTGGCCAAAGCTAATTCAGACAATTTTATATCTTCAGTTTTTCTATTCAATATACAACTTGTATCTTGATCTACAGTAATGATTGATGCATCCATAAAACCTTAAATAAAGTGACTCGTAAGAAAAGGTCAGTGCATTTGCCACAACCTGGAATACCTACAAGAACAATCATTCTATTTTCTCTGTTTGCCGATTCTAACAACTCGAAGGCCCCACGTAAGCCTTAAATCGCCATTGTGTTTCAAAGCCCAGCTTGTTACAAATACCTAATGCCATGGCTTCAGCCATCAAATACGAACATCCCATTTTACAACCTTGTAACAAAGCGTCTTGTAAGGCCATTTTTCTCAACATCGTACTCAATCCCATGCGACGATAAACCATATCAGTTGCCCCATTCCAAAAACTGACTAATTCATTCTCAATAAAAGTAGTAAGCACAGACAAGACTTTACCTTGTTTTTTTGCTATCCAATGAACAAAATGATGATTAGCAGAGTCTGTCATTTGCCAAAGGAATTGCTTATACATACATCTTGTTTTCTCGTCTTGAGCAAAGTTTTCAGCTACCAGAACACTAAAATCATCCATTGTCTTTTCATCTTGCACGCGCTCTATGCTAAATCCTTCAAGGGGTTCTATATGCAGCCGTGACTGATCTATTTTGCCCACAACTCCCCGAAAAAGTCCTTCATCAGAAAATCCATGGTTTATCAGCGACTGTTGAAATTGTATATCTTTGTCATCAACATACCAAACAAACGGGATTTTAACTCTATTAAAATGCGCTTTTTGCCGAGCAATACTTTGATCCCAGTCCGTATCGGGGATACCTATTAAAGCATTAAGAAAAGATTTTGGAATGCCTGAGGTGCATCTAACAACTTTATCTACCAATTCATATTTAGCATAATCGATAAGATTCGACTCCGCCATCAAATGATAAAGTAATACAAGATGATCCTTCAGTCGTTTTTCCATACTGGTTATCTGATGTATCAATGTCATATTCTTCTCCTACGAAATTGATATCGGCATAAAGGTCTAAATTAGTTAATTTCTTGAGCCAATTGCATGACATTGCCATCGCTATCTGCAAATGTCTGAAGTTTGACATGGCCTGGTACTTCTTGAACATCACCCAATAGTTTGGCTCCTTTTTTAAGAAGAGTATCTCTAGCTTGCATGATATCATTTACTTTAATAGCCATAATAGCATTTTGACCTGCCTTGATTTGTTCCTTATCATTTTCTTGGGCAATGCCTAATCTAGAGCCTTCAGAACCTTTTAGTTCCGCCCATCCGAATTCTGGCACTTCACATACTACCTCAAGCCCTATCACTTCAGAATAAAACTTGATAGCTTCTTTGAGATCTTTAACGACAATCCAAGAAAGGGTAATTCCCATGGTATTTGATGTTGCATTGGTCATCTTTTTTACCTCTTATTTATTGAACCGTGATAGTATAGCATAATTTTTTATCCTGTCTACATAAAGCCAGTAAATTCAGGTAAAAAAATTTTAATATCTGGCATCTGCAACAATGACCCAGGTTCAATATAATCGCCAGTTATTCCTCTAGCAGTAGAGGGATAAATTTGATGAAATCTTAAAGAAATTTAATGATATTTATGCTCAATTGTATGTAAATTGACTGGATATAAACTATTTTGATCTCATAGGGAAACAAAATGCGATGTGTAGCTCTGTTGCTTATTAGTTGTATGTCATCCGTAATGTATGCAAAACCACCAAGGCATATACCTAATGAACTGGTGGAACAATTTACTCTGAATCATCGTATTCCCGTCTTTGATTGGTATCTAGATGATACCCACTCTCAAACAAAAACTACACTTCCAAATGGAAGCATTGTATCTGTTTTTAAAAAGAAAACTATCGATGCTTATATTAAACAGGTAAAACAGAACAAAGCAAATTATTATGGAGAGACCGATATTTGGCTTTACCAAGCTTTTAAGCAATACCCAATCCAAGGAAAAAAGGTTGGAATCATTGGATCAGATAGACCATGGTATGAAGCAGTCGTTTTAGCATACGGAGGAATACCTGTTACAATTGAATATACTCCAATAATAACTGATGATACAAGACTGAGAACTATGACTGTAGAAGAGTTTAATCAAAATCCAGAAAGGTTTGATATTATTCTATCGATCTCTAGTATTGAACATGATGGCCTAGGTAGATATGGAGATCCTATTAATCCTCAAGCTGATTTAGAAACAATGAAAAAGCTAAAAGAGTATTTAAAACCTGATGGACTCATGTTTTTAGCTGTGCCTATCGGTAAAGATTGCCTTTGTTGGAATGCTCATCGGATTTATGGCCCCATACGTTTTCCTCTTCTCACCGAGGCTTGGGAATTAATCGATAGCTTTGGCTTCAAAAATAAAGGATTTTCAGGTTTCCTGAAAGATTCCTATCAACCTGTATTCTGTTTAAAGCCAAAACAATAAACAAAGCTTTCTTATTAAACTGGTAAATAAGTTAAGAATTTTTAATATCTAGCAGCTGCAACTTTGAATATGCTTTCAACATCCCAATCAATAAAGCCCAAAGTCAATATGTTCGCAATACTATAGGCAAAAGAAATCGAAGTAATCTTACTTGCAGAATATAAAAACAATAAGATCTATCGTTTATGGGAACTTACTTATCCTGATTGGTCAAAGATGTCTGTATTTGAGAGGAAATAATTTTCCATACAAAATTATTGAGAGAAAATCTAAACTCCTCTGGTAAATTTCAAGGAGTGTTTTATGCGCTTAAAATCTCTACTATTGGTAAGCCTATTCTGTATTCAAGGCCTGTTTGCAGTCCATGCTGATCTAAGAAAATATGTTGAATACCTTGATCAATATCCTAATACTTTGGGACCGATTGGCTCCTATCTAAAAGGAGAAATAGAAATCATAAAAGATCAGCACAAGATAGTAGAAATTCAACAGTTAACCAAAAGAACTGTTGGTATCATGGCAGAAGATAACTACTGGATCTGGTTAAACGACGCAGTGCGTTTCCCAAATGGAACTTATGGAGTATATGGGCGTCTAATTTGGAGACGTGCGCTGCAAGGTATGAATGGCGTTGCCATATTACCCCTGATTCCAAATGGTAAGATTGCTCTAAACAGAAACTTTCGCCATGCAACGCGCACTTGGGAATATGAACTACCAAGAGGCAGTCTGTTAGATAATGAAACACCTGAACAAGGGGCTTTAAGAGAGATGAAAGAGGAAACTGGATTAGTAGCTGATAAAATCGAATACTTGGGAAAAATGTATCCAGATACCGGAATGACAAATACCTTGATGCCCGTTTATTTGGCTCAGGTAACTCATAAAGAAAATGCTGCTCCAGAAGACTCTGAAGCAATTGCTGGCATAGATACTTTTACAATAGAAGAATTAAAAGAAGGCATGCGCAAGGGATATCTCATTGCCAATATTGCAGGAAAATCTGAAAAGATCAATTTGCTGGATCCTTTTTTAGCTTTTGCCCTTTTTCAATGGGAGATTAGACAATAAAACCCTTTCAGTTATTTTTTCTGCATAGCAGTTTCTGATCGTTTTTGCAAAATGATGGCAATTATAAAAAATATGGGGATGAGTAAAATATTGATTAACATATTTTCTCTTAAAAAAGAAAAATAACTCATGCCAATGATATAGACCAAACCATAGACAAAATCTAAAAGCCCACAGGCCGTAGCTCTATGTGTTGTTTTGGATGAAGAAAGCACCACATCATATACAAAAGGAATATAAAACCCCATTTGAGCGCCGTAAGAGATCATATGAATTGCCTGAGAGCCTAAATTAATTGAATAGATAAACTCATTTAAAACAGGTATCACTGCCAACATAAAGCTAAATCCGTACGCAATAGTCAATATAGAAGTATGTGGAGTACGCTTGTATAATAAAGCGACTAAAGCACCCACAGCAAAGCTCCCCGATGCTAAAGAATAAATGTCTGGACTATGCTTGGCAATTTCTATTGCTTTACCAGCCATAACAAATACAAATTGTGTAGGGATAAAAGCTAAAAATGTATAAAGCCCAAGACGTACTTTTTTTGATTCAAAAAGATGAAAATAGCTTGTTGTATCTGACTGTTCGAGCTTTATTGCTTCATCTCTTACATCTTGAAACCAAATAAAGGCACTGATAATCATAATAGCTAAGCCAATAATCACAGAATAAAATGAACTAATCGGAGAAAATTTTATATAAATCTGGTACATACCGTCCGGTAAGAACTGCAAAAAGAATGCTATAGCCATCAATCTAATCTTGGAATATTGCCGTAAATTATCTGTCAAAGCTGCTCGAACTATCGGTAATGGATTGAATGCTAAACCGGCTATTATCAATAGCCAAATCGAATGAATAAAATAAGCTAAAATTATCAATGGAGTCGCAATAAACAAAGAAAATAAAAGTGTTTTCTTACGGCAAAATTTATCCGATATAAATCCCAGCCCTATAGCTCCTATCGCAACAGATACCCCAAATAGATCGGCTTCATTCGGTATTGCGGAATACCAATAATAAACTTGGTCATAGCAATACGCATATAAGAATATAATAATATAGATAGCAATAAATGGTTGTTTAGATGACTTTTGCACTAGCTGTCTCCCTAAACTGGTATATATTGCATTGAGAAAAATTTAACAATTTGAAAAAGCTGTATAGCTCATAGCTCATACTTAAAAATAGGAAGATCAACACCAGGGTTTAAAAGATTCTCACAGTGAGCTGAGATTATTCCTCCCATTTTAAGATAAAAATCCTTGGCATCAGGATCGGAATACCACTCAAGCTTTTTCCATCCTCTTTCACGTGCTTTTTCGACAGCTCTATTAAAAAGAAGAGTTCCATATCCCTGTCCTTGTAACCCCGCCATTACAAAAAGATGTCCTAACTCATGTTCAAACTCTTGTTCGGAAGGACTATGCACCTTTAACGTGTAAAACCCTACAATTTTACCATTGTGTTTTAAAATTTCTATAACCCCTTTTCTAAAAACGGAATCAGGAATATCAAATACCGCACGAGCCTTATCTATACTCGCTGTTCGTGTTTGATAGATATCGTTTGAATGAATCGCTAAATTGATAAGCTCCTGTTTCATTGAAGGATCTGCCTTTTCAAAAACAAACTTTTTAACCTGGGGCTTACCTTCTTCTAAAAACGATTTGATTAAAACATAGGCCTTTTTACTAAAGATAATAGTTTTATGTCCTCGTGCTATTACCACATGCCTATGCGGTGTTGGTAATACCGTTTCTTGAACAGCTAATGTTCCATCATTTTGTCCGCTAATCATGGGATTAAATCCAAAGCTGCCTGCAATCACCAAAACATCTTGCAGTGAATCAGGATAGTTTCCTAAATCACTAAAATCACTTTTAGTCATCAATTGGTGTCCCGAAAACTCTTTTGCGAGATGTTTTGCTATTGAAAACTGATTAAGCCATCTGCCCCATACTGAACCTTTTAAAGGAGGAGCTAATAAAACTACCTTACCTATTTTGGCTTCTCGAGGACACTCTGGATGGTTAAGCGCCACTAACAAAACTAAACTACCCATAGAATGGGCAACAAAATGGATGGGCTGGCCTGGCTTCGTTTTTGCTAACTCTTTTAAGTAAGGCACTAGTTTTTTTCCATGCTCTTCGATATATCTTTCTCTACTAGGATACTCCCAAGACACTGCATTCCAATGATCTTTGTTTAAATTTTTTTCTATAAAACGCATATTCCATGAAGCACCTAAAAAACCATGCAGACACACAACTGTCTGCTTCTTTTCTGAAGCAAAAAGGCAGTTACTAAGAACCGTTAGACAAATAAAAAATTTTAAAAAAGTCATCTCTATTTTTTGAGCGAAGTAAGCTAAGAATTATAGATTATAAGATAAAAAAACATCCATGAAAAGTGTATTGGTTACTTAGCTCACTACTGAACGCTTTCCAGTTGGAATGAAAAGATAACCAAAAAGAATCCTAATAGAGAAAACATGGTAAATAATTTTTGATTTAATTTTTCAGCTGGAGAAGCACCTCCCCATGTTTGTATGACATAGCCACACTGTCCTAAAGAAGTTACCTCTAATACACAACTAAAAACTTGTAAAAAACGTGCTTGAAACCCTGTAAGAGGAAAAGAAACATTCAAAAGCCAAGCTCCTATAGTACCTAAAACAGCTAATAAAGAGGCCCCAACAAACCACTTTAAATAAGATAACGCTACTTGTTTTACCTCCTGTTTTTGCGCAGGATTTATCTCAACTTTCTGTGCCATAAAAATCCTATTTATTCACACGATAATTATTTATATCTAGTCGCAATAAAATACCCAATAAAATTATCGATTTAGCAAAAATATCTAGGAGAAAAGCCGTTTTGACTCACTTATAACTTTCTAAAAAGAATAGTATTGTTATTGTCTATTTCAGCGATGACTTCACAGTTTTCAATTAAAGCACAAAGTGCTTTGGTTTTGAAATATTGTTGATTAATTGAGAAGAAAGTGTTGGAAAGTAAAATATACCCCCCTGCTTTTACTTTCGGAAAATATAATTCAAAATCTCTTAATGCCCCCTCTTCGGAAAAACTTCCATCCATATGAATGAAATCAATTCTATCTAACTGATGCGATGCTAAAGCTGAAGTAGTATTCAAAATGGTAAAATAGGAAGATAAGGCAGGATCAGATAGCATCTCTATAAAAGTATTATAAGCCTTTCCCATATCTACAGAACTCCACCAACTATAATGTTCTGATGGAGGAAGGCCTTGAACAGCCTCTTCATTTGACCAGGAATCAACTGCATATGCATGACCTTTTCCACATACGCTTAACGCAGAAACCATAGGTAAAAAAGAAGAGCCTGTAAATACTCCTATTTCTACGCATATTTCCGGTTTAGTCTTAAAAACTATATCCATAATCAAATTAGCTTTTTCATTAGAACACCAACTTCTTTCAATGGCTTTAAAAACTACCTGCTTATTGTGATCGAGCAACGCATTATTTGAGTTGAAATCTACTTGGGATGTCTCCACTGAATTAGTCTTTGCCTTGCGGATCACAGCAAGATATTGCATTTTTTGTTGGTTTGCTTGTAACGGAAAAATACTTTCATATAAAATTGTATAATCTAATTTATCAAAAGCTTTAAATGTCGCATACCGAATCCAAGGAGCATTCCAATCATCAATTAATACAATGAATACCTTTGCCAACAGATCATTATAATAAGTAAATGCTTTTTCCTGAGCCCTTAGACTATGATCAGCATCATAGAAATAGATATCTATAGGTTTACTAAATACTGATTTATCAAAGTTAAGGCATTCATCATTAATTATCTGGTATTTATTAGGGTTTAAAAATGCCTTGCAGTTTTTATCAAAGACTTCTTTAGAACATTCCCGGAACCAATCTAGCCCTATTTGCTGATCAAGAGATGATTGATTCCCGTACAAAGAAGCTATAAAAGAATCCCCTGCTAGCAATCCTACGTGCAAATGCGAGGCCTTTGGCAAAGAACACAGATTATTCAAAAGATGAAATTCGGGTATTACACCTATATCTTTTAGTGGCAAATTATGAACAGGAATAATAAAACTTTCTCTCCAACTCTGCACTCCCACAATTTTTTGAAAACTTTTTCTTGAAAGCTTTGATTCTAATCTCAATGCCTTTTCCAAACTCTTCTTGGTATGTCTTACCAACACTTTTTCTCGTTCCGTTTTAGGCAAGGCATTATGTTTTTGATATAATGTTTTCAACTCAAATCCAAAAACAGTCGTAAATAAAAGATGGCAAATAATAAAAAGATATATTTTATGCATTGGAAACAAGTTTTGGTAGTTGAAGATATAGCTACATTTATTTTAAGTAAATGTAATTATCGGATAAAGGAAAATATAAATACCAACAGCAAGCATCTATAAGAAATAATCTGATGACATAGAAATTATAAAATATTATTTTATGATTTTGTGAGAAAAACACCTGAGGGTCTTTACTATGAAGCTGTTAGTCAGAACCAACCGATGATCATAGAATATCCTACAGACAATCTGCGCCAAAAATATCAAATTAGCTGTAATAAAAAATCAGATATTAATGAACATGTTCCAACTTTATGTAATCTTGCAATGCAATGTCCAAGAGTGGTCGAGATTGGTTTGAGAAAGATGATATCTAGTTGGGGGTTTTTAATGGGTCTATCAAAAAACTCTTCTTCAAAACGTTTTTATCTTGGCATTGATATTGCTCCACCACCCATAGCAATATTGTTTTCCGCTCAAGTGATTGCAAATGAAAATGGCATCCCTTTTGAATTTTGGCTTGAGAATGATATGAATGTAGAGATCCCTCAAACAGATCTGCTTTTTATTGATTCACTTCATACCTATTGTCACCTTATCTATGAATTAGAAACATTCTGTATAAAAGTAGATAAATACATCGCTATACATGATACGAGCTCTCCTTATGGTCAAAAAAATGAAAAATACACAGGAGATTATTCAGAATATCCCCCTTGGATTGATAAGAATAAACAAGGCTTAGAAATAGCAGTAAAAGATTTCCTTAGTCGTCATCCAGAATGGATGATGCACAAGAAGTATTCTAATTGTCATGGACTCACAATCTTAAAACGAGTGCACTAAAATAAGTGAAAACGGCCCCTTATATTGAAAGGCCTTTCTCCTACACAAGTTCCTGAGCTCTTTCGAACTATTGATTGGAATTCTAGATCTGAACGAACCCTTGAATCTCGCTGATAGTAAATGAAAAGATATGGGCTGAAATTAGATAAAAATGAGAGAAACTACCTGCTAAAACAAACAGATGCCAAATGGAATGAAAATAGTGATATTTCTTATCTAAGGCAAAAAAAACAAACCCCAATGTATAAAACATTCCGCCAGTAAAAAGCCACGCTAAAGCATGAATTGAAAGACTGGCAATTAGTGGTTCGATCGCAAAAATAACCATCCAACCCATCAAAAGATAAAAGGCTCCGGAAAGGGCAGGGTATTTATGCCCAAAAATAGCTTTAAAGATGATGCCAATAAGACACAAAGTACATTCAATGATAAATAATATCCAACCTATGTTGCCCTTTAACGCTAGCAAAGCGATCGGCATATATGTCCCTGTAATGAGCAGATAAATACTGATATGGTCCAGTCTCTGCAAGATCTTTTTAGCCCTATTACGACAGAGGTGATAGAGCGTGGAGGTTGTATAGGTGGCTACAAGAGATGCTCCATAAAAAGCAAAGCAGGCCACGTGTAAGATACCACCGCTTTTCATTACCTCATAAATCAGATAAATACACCCAATTAGACTGAAAATAAAACCAAAGGCATGTGTTGCCGCATTCGCGACTTCTTCTTTACGCGTTTGAGAGGTAAGAGCTTCTTCTTTCTTGGGAAACATATGAATTAGTTAATAGATATACAATATTAATCTCAAGATAAAATAAATTCTTTACAAGCATTAGGACTTATTAGGATTCTTTACGATTTCGCTTGATCAAATGTCTAGCATAACATTTTTACTCCAGATAAAAAAAGCGCTTAAAACATAGCTTTAAGCGCCTGAACTCCGGGTGCTGGATTCGAACCAGCGACCAATTGATTAACAGTCTTACAAGCTACAGTTATCCACAACATCTCAAAACATGTAACAGCAGTAATTTTAGAGAATTACAAAGATTTATTCAATGTGATATTTGGCTATTTATCATGGAATATTGCCTTCTACTGGAGCATCAGTGGAGCAAAAATGCCAAGAAAAATTAGGTATGTTTCTTAGGGGATGGACAAACCTCATGCTTGGGGTCCCACCATAAAATTAAAAAAAGATTTCCTTCCTTAACCCCCCAAATTCTTTTGAGACCCGATATATGTAATGAGTATAACTCATCAAGGTCATCTTTCTGAAGTTGGCGTAGCCGTTTTTGAGCTTCAGCGGAAAGCTGATCATATAATACCGGGTGAGAGCCATTATCTCTCAATTCTTGCCAAGTCAGTTTTTGTGTTTCAAAAATTTTTTGAAGTAACTCCTGAATCAAAGAAGGCTCAAACTTATTCCACCCCCAAGGACCCTCTTTATCCATTTGCTCTGTTCTAAATTCTGGATGATTACCCTCTGATGGAAAAACTCTCGCTTTTGGAGTTTTGCTCTCTATTGGATCAAATACAGTTTTAGGTGTTTTATTTTTATTTTTATCTTTTTTAGACATGAATATTTGATGTTAAACCATTTCTATTTAATCAGATGTCCTTCAACATCTATAACACTATAGTATTCATGCATGAAAGAAATTGGGATCTCTGAATCTCCTCTCTGTCCGGGATTAAGGCCCCTCCGAGCTTGTATCCATGGCTCTTCTAAATGAGTAAGATCACTTAGCCATTGTGCAGACTTGTTACCATAAGCGCCCAACACCTGATCTATTGTATCTTTTTGATTCTTAGATAATTTGCTTGAATCACCTTTTATTAATTTCATAACATAAAACTTTCCTTTATGCTCATCATACAATTCTTTGACCACCGGCCCATTTGCCCATGCAAGAATTTTTTCCTTGAATAAAGGCTTTTCGTCCCAAACCAATGACCAAGCCTGACAATAATAGACTAACTTTTGTAACTTCCAAGCCGTAATTGGTTCGTTACAAGACAACTTTTCTAAAATATAAGATGCAACATCAAGTGCCGAAACAAGTTTTATCATATGTATATTAGCTCCCTATGTGCAAAATGATACCCGAATATCACTCTATGATCAATTATGTTTTTAAAGCGCTCCACCAAAATCACCTATTTTTTGCCTATTTTCATGTGGAAAAGAATCTATTGAGAGTAGACTCAAAAAGTGCATCAAGCTTTTGAAGGGCTTGCTCTTGATGTTCTAATAATGAAAGGCATTCTTGAGCTTTAATGGCAAATCTTTTTTGCAATTCGATAGGAGGAAGAGAAATTGTAAAATTAGCTATAAAATCCTTAGGCACTCTTTGCTGACCAGCAGTTCCTGTAAAATGATTTTTAGCAATTTCAATAAATTTAGGTGATCTTAAAATCTGTAAAAGATATTCGCCTAAAATGCATGCTGTTGGTCTTAAAACATGAAATTCTGTAGATCCATATCCTATACCGTTGATGAGATGTTTGGCGATTGCAGATTTTTTATTTTGCATACAGGGAGTAATCTTAGCAAAAAGAACATCTCCCTCTTTGAAATAAGAAAATCCTTTTCTTCTTGTTTCAGCCATTAACTTGATTTCAGGGGTACGAATGGAGGCGTTTTCTGCATTTATTGCCGACATTTGCACAAAAGTTATTTCATCAGAATCTTCTAAACTTACTTGGTTTTTGGGATTAATTGTAGTTACTTCTTTCGCCTTAATTCTATCAAAACCTTTTTCGTTTGATTCAATATCTCCAAACATCTCATAAAACAAGCTTGGAATCATCTGCCTTGTCAATTCTATGGCTTTGCGTTGCTTTTGGCGGAGATCGTCAATTTCTTCGAGGGTTGAGACAATTTTTTGCTGTTCTTGGATGCAATAATCGGGAATTGTGAATGTGATCAAGTCTTTAGGATAAACATGAGGTTGCCCCGCTCCACTTTGCAAAGAATAGATCAGATTTTGCTTAGCTTTAAGAGAAAAGAATAAAAATTTTGTAAGCACTTCATTTTCATTTAAAGATTTTATTGTAAAAGAATCAGAAACAAATATCGGTTGATTATAAAAATTAACAAAACCAGCATATGCTCCCGAACCACTCACCGTAATAATGGGACCATCTCTATTTGCTTCGCTATGAAAATATGCAGGCTCTCTCCCTCCAGCAATTACAGGGACGTTTCCTGGAAAAATTGATTTTTTTGTTATCGATTTTCCTCTTTTAATATTCGAAACCTTACCTAGTTCTAATATTTTCGTCATATAATCATCCGCTTCGAAAGATTTGAAAGTCCCGAGGCAATTGAATTTTGGAGCAGCTGAAGTTCTTCAAAAAGAATCTGTGGAGGGATAAATGAATTGATTTCATTAGCTTTTGGATCGCTTTTTTTATAAAGATTCATAGCTAGGCTGAAATTCGCATTCGCAATTTCTTTAATTGGCACAGAAAAATGCTGTTCTGAAGTTTCTTTGCCTGATTCCCAAGCTTTTAAAATGATAGGGATGTCATTTTTAGATACAATATTGCGTTTATCATCAAGGGAATACCCATCAGCTGTCATCTCATAAAACGATACGTTCTTTGTAGGCTTTCCCTTCTCAAATACAAGCACGGACGTAGCAACGCCTGAATAGGGTTTAAAAACACCTGATGGCAAACTAATTACTCCACGAAGATCACATTTTTCCAAAAGAGTTTGCCTTAATGATACATGTGCCTTAGTTGCTCCAAAGAGAACTCCGTTAGGAACAATAACTCCCGCTCTACCACCATCTTCTAAATGGTCAATGATCCATTTAAGAAAGAGTAGCTCTGTAGCTCGCGTTTTAAAACCTGAACACAAATCCTCTTGAATGCTATCTTGCTGAACCTTTCCGGCAAAAGGAGGATTTGCAAGGATAACGGAGAATTTTTGCTTTGCATATTCACCTGCCAAGGGAGTCGTGACTGTATTATGGTATTCAATTTTAGCTTTGGGGAGTTTATGGAGGTATAGGTTCAGGGCGGCGATTTTGACCATGTTTTGATCGTTGTCAAGACCGGTAAAAGCTTTGTCATCAAGAAAATCCCATTCTCTGGGTTCCAGGAGATCTCCAAATGCAGATATTTCCATTTGTCTTGATTCATCAGATGTATTTGTTTCTAAAATATGACTGAGTGTTGATATTAAGAATCCACCTGTTCCACATGCAGGATCGCAAATGGTCTCTCCTACTTTTGGATCTACTAATTTGACGATGAAATCGATAATATGGCGTGGCGTGCGGAACTGCCCATTTGTTCCGGATGCAGAAAGCTTTTTTAGAAGATATTCATAAGCATCGCCTTTTACATCGCTTTCCGCTATTAACTCATTAGATAGTCCATCTATGACACCCATGACTGCTTTCAATGTTGGGGGGTCCATGATTTTCAGGGTAGCTTTGTTGAAAAGCATCTTTCCTGTCTGAGACATGTCGGGTAGCTCATGAATCCTTTCAATTGCATTTCGAACTGCTTTTATGAGTTCATTCCCTGCAAGAGGTATTAAATAATCCCAAGAGCAATTCTTAAAGGATTCCGAAAATGGTGACGTGTATTTTTTTGAGATCGCCGATCGTCCTTTTTCCTTTTCTGTAAGGATTTTTAAAAATAGGAGATAGGAAATTTGCTCAATAGCATCCATAGGGTTATTCACACCACCGGCATAGAGAATATCTATAGATTGGTCTATTCTCTGCTTTGTTCCCGAAGAATGAAAATTACTGTTTTCTTTACACATGTTGCCTCTTAGACGCTTCTTGTAGTTTTCCAAGCACAGGGGCGGTTCTCAGCTCATCAAGAACTGCCAAAACTTTTGGAGACCTCTGCAACCCACTAATCCCCCCCAAAGCACGAAACTGGCCTTTTTCAAAGAGGGAAGGATCTTCATTAATAAATCTTTCTAGATCAATAGGACTCTCTCCGATTGCTTGCACCAAAGCTTCCACCCATTTACTTTCTATACGGCTAAAATTTTTATTTGTCACTATAGAATTTCCATAATCTTTCAGGAGATCGACTGGAGCTCGCAATGAACGTCTTTTTAAGGCGTGATAAACAAAGTCAGCTGTTGTTCCGGGAACGCCATAAGAAAATGACAATTTAGAGGGCGTATAAAACATTTCAGGTCGATTAAAAAACCGCTCTTGAAGAATTTCTTCGATTCGATCGTCTTCTTCATTCAAGACAGCTTGTTCAAATTCTGTGTCATTTTGTGAAAATTCTTGAATGTCTTTTTCGAATGAACCTCTAAAGGTCAGAACATCAACCTTCTCTCCTTCAGGACCTACAATTTTGCAATCCTCTGAGAGAAGCTCATCTTTCCCTTCATAGATGGGAATCACCCTAGGATCCTTGCTCTCTTTTTTTTCCTCTTCCATCTTACCAGGTTTGAATCCATCTTCTTTCTTTCTGTGGTTATCTCCAGCAATAACAAGTGGTTCTTCATAGTCGTATACTTCATCGAAATACTTAGAAACCTCGCAAAAATCCAAAATGTAAAAATGGGTCTTTTTCTCTCCGTTTTTCCAAGTATGTAAACGAGTCCCTCTGCCTTTTATTTGCAAATATTGGATGGGAGAGAATATGGGGCGCATTAAACCGATGTTAATGATATCAGGACAATCATAGCCCGTTGAAAGCATATCGACAGTGACAGCAATTCTCTCCTTTCTCTCACCTTTTCTAAATTGTTTTCCAATAACAGATGAATCCCGAATATTTGATGTGATAGTGGTAGCTACCTCAGGTATCATTGAATTAAGAATCTGCGTTAGTGCCGTAGCATGTTTTTGATTCACAGCAAAAATGATAGATTTACCAATCTTTCCATCAGGATCTCGTTTTGCTTTGTTGAGGAAAGCCTGGCACATGAGTTTGTTGCGCTCAGGAATGAATACCTTGCGCTCTAAGTCCCGAATTTTGAAAGACTCTTCTTCTCCATTCACATCGACTGTCCATCCCTTTTCTTCTAAGGCTTTAGTGGTTATGTCTGATTTAAGAGACCATATTTTTGGTAAGCAAAGAAATGGGCCCTCAGGATCATTTACAGCGTCAAGGATATCATATCTAAATGTTGGTTCTCCCGGTTCACAACCAAAAAAGTTATAAGTGTCTTTTAATTGTCTTGCTTCGAGAGCCTTAGGATTTTGATGTTGTAGATCATCTAGATCAATATTTTTAAGGTATGCTTTTGGAGTCGCGGTTAATCCTATTCGTATTGATTGAAAGAACTTCACACACTCTCTTGAATCCCCATAAATTGATCTATGAGCTTCATCATTGATAACAAGATCAAAATGAAACGGGGAAAAATCGCTCTTAAAACGGTGACCTGTCATCAATGATTGAATGGTCGCTATAACAATGTTAGACCCCCAAAGAGAAGCTGGTTTATTACGAGCATTCTTGTAAATAACAGGACTGTAGTCCGGCAGAAGCTTCTGAAATGTCTCAAACGTTTGTCTAGCAAGCTCAATCCTATCTACAATGAAGAGAACTCTATTGGCATTTCTTGTTTCTAAAAATCTTTTGATAATTGTAGCGGCAAGGACAGTTTTTCCAGTCCCTGTCGCCATTTCCAGAAGAAAAGAACGTGTGCCGGAATCATATCTTTGAGCAATGGTCTGACAAGCTTTTAATTGATATTTCCTTAGAAGAATATCACTTACATCAAAGAAATAATTCGTAGAAATTATTTTACTTAATGGAACCGGCGGATTTAAATTCTTTTTATAGAGCCAGATTAAATCTTTTTGTGTAGGAAATTTTTCTATCCTATATGCATCTTGTTGCTCATGTAGTGCATAATTCCAAAACCAGTGCTCTTTACCGTTAGATAGGATGATAAAGGGAGCTCCTAGTTCTTCAGCATACCTACGGGCTTGTTCTTTAGCATCATAGGGTTCTTCAGTCTCATTTTTTGCTTCGACTATACAAAGAGGACGGCCGTCTCCAAAAAGGACATAGTCATTACGCCCAGAAATACCAGACAATTCGAATTGTACTTCATTTTCATCCAGTATATTCCAACCACTTGCTTCAAGAAGTTTATCGATTATAACCCTAGAACGAGCTTCAACTTTATTTTTCATTTTAATTCATTTCTTTTTATTCTCAGCAACATTATAATTAACAAGTGTTATACTTTAAACGATTAAAATAATTAAGTTGATAAATAAATAAATAAATAATTAACAAGTAAATTATAATTTTATTTTATGAATAAAAACAAAAGACTAAAATTGAGCCGTTCCAAGGTAGACCTCTATCTCCAATGTCCGCGCTGCTTCTATCTTGATCAAAAGTGTGGAATAAAACGACCCTCAGGCCCTCCATTTACTCTGAATAATGCTGTTGATGCTCTACTAAAAAAAGAATTCGATATATACCGTGAAAAAGGTAAATCACACCCATTTATTGAAAGCATGGGAATACCAGCTGTGCCATTTATGCACGAGGATATTGAGAAGTGGAGAAATAATCGCATAGGGATTCAATATATTCATCCCCAAGCTATTTTTTTGCTTTATGGGGCGGTTGATGATGTTTGGCAACTTCCTTCGGGTGAACTTGTCCTAGTTGATTACAAAGCCAAAGCAACAACCGGAGATATTACTCTAGAACCTAAAAGAAAGAAAAACGGAGATCTTGTTAAAACTGATCGGTACCTTATTGGTTATCAAAAACAGATCGAGTTCTACCAATGGCTCTTTCGGATGAATGGCTTTTCGGTTTCAAACACAGCATATTTCTTGTTTGCAAATGCCCAGAAAAATAAAGAAGCCTTTAATGATACCCTTGTCTTTGAAAAAACGCTCATTGCGTATGAGGGTGATACTTCTTGGATAGAACCCACAATTATGGCCATTTCTTTCTGCTTAAATAGTGAAAATATTCCTGATCCAGGATACGAATGTGATTATTGCGCTTACAGAGAAAAAGCATCCTCATTCGAAAAACAATAAAATTCCAAAACAAACCCATTTTAAAATTCTCCCTGAAGCTTCTTCAGTAGAAATAGGTTTTGGCAGATGGATTTTTGGAGTGATCGCTCATACTTTAGGGCCTTCTCGGTTTGCTGCTCATCGGGAATTGCACCAAGCATTGTATTGAGCTTATCGGCCTCACTATTTACTTGTATCTGTTGTTCCAGCTCTATGATCTCTTTTTCGATACGCTGTTTTTCTTTTTCGTAGACTTCGAGCAGTTTCTTGGTAATTTCCTTTTTTTCGTTGTAGCCGTTATCCTCAAGAATCTCCTTGAGCTGATCGTAGTTCCATAAGCCATATCTAACCCTCTCTTTTTCTTGGTAGGAGAAAGAATCAAGGTGCTGGATGATCAAACCAAAATCATCAGTGATGTTGCTACTAATATCTTCTCCCTCCCATATGGGACGAATGAAATCGACTTTCTCTTTTTCTAGACATTCGACATACGCATCAATCCATTCAATGTAGTCTTGGCATTCGCTGATTTCTTTTTTGAGTTCATCATTCTTCTTTTTCCCATAGGTATAAAAGTTTTTGAAGATTGTCTCGAGATGACTTGATATGCTACCGGCTTCATAGCGAATAACACGTCGCAATCGCCAAAAATCGATCGCTATTTTTTCAACAAGAAGGCTCTCCATTTGGTTCTGGGGCATGAGACATTCCTTAAGATTATCTAGTACCTCATTGTACTCATCTATGTTCTCCTTTCCAATCGTCGTCGAAACTATTAGATCTTTTGTGAAGATGCCATGCTTCATTGAGTTTGTTGAAACGATCGCTTTCCCTTCCCTTGACTTAGGCCCAGTCGAAAGTAGGGCATTTGCTTGATTGGCTACGAGTTGTTTTTCTGTTGTCATAAGACACCTCTTTGATTGTTTTGTAATGCTTTTTTTATTCCAAGATGCACCCAAGACTTGATATCGAGTCCCTTTATGAAAGCATCTCCTACACTTTTTTCAAATGGAGTTACCCATACAACTAATTTTCGGTACTGCTTTTTCCACCATTGCAGTTGCTTGATACCAGCTTCGTCAAAATCCAATGAAAACAATATTGCAGGTGCTTGAGATAATAAAATATGAGTATCTTTATCTGGCTTTTTAGAAGCTCCACCAAGCGCCATAGTAGCGAACATACCGTCCATTTCTTGTTGTATGAGCATCGCATCAAGTTCAGATTCGAGAATAATCACTGGAGCGTTTTTATCCGATCCAAATATTGAAGGTGCAGACATGCTGCCATGTATTTCCACGTATTTCGGATATACATCATTTTCACACCACTCAGACCTTCGCATTTTTATTTTGACTAGATTTCCTTCTTTGAATGTTGGAATAACAATACCTTTTGGCAACCATATCTTATGCTTTGGTTCTTCATCCATCCATTCAACGAAAATCGATCTACTGTTCCACCCCAACCGAAATCTTTTCATCGAATCCATAGAGAACCCCCGCTTTACTAGAAAAGCTATCGCAGTTGGCGTGTTGATAAGATCGTTATGACAAGTATTAACGAATTCAGTAGCTAACAGTTGCCATTGAGGATGAGGAAGACTTGCCACTTGAGGAATAAAGAGCGATGGTTGCCAAGTGCGTCGCCATTTCTTATTCTTAGATGAAACATGAGCTTTTTCACAGGCCTCCCTAAACGAGCATCCATGAAAATCTCGGTAGTATTGAATTATATCACCAGACTTTCCACATTGCCGACAGTAGTACCGGTTCTTTTCCGACCAAATAATAAAACGGTCCTTCCCGCCACATCCGGGACATGGCGAATGGTATTCTCCTCCATCCGTTGCAGCAACTCTTCTGGGGGCTAATTGATCTTCAATTGCGATATCTAATAATTCTATGTCCATGCTCATATTACTTCCGTCCACGGTAATACATTATTGTTCTACAGGAGAATGTCCAACGCGTCCACCCTGTCCATTTGTTTTTATTTGCTGAGAAATTTTCATAACTCTAGTCTCCGGTAATTTTTTGCAGTAATAATGACGTGGACTCCTTGGACGCTTGGACGTTTCATTGATAAACAACGATTTACAAACATTAGTTCCTTGGACCACATTCTATACATCTTGGACATCCTCCCATATACGCTCAGTCTGTTTCGTGAATTGTTGAAATTCTTCCCGACACTTTTCAAGAGAAGGAAATAAATAACAGCGACATCGTTCTCCATCAAGGGTAGGCCTACCTTTTTTTAGAGAAGAAAATAATTTTTTCAGAACTTTTCCGAATTCGGATGAATTAATGGGTTTCATCCCCTCTTCATCACACCAATCCTTATAGTCCTTTTGCAATCCTTTGCATGAGCGTGTTCCGAATTCCCAGGCATGCTCTCCACATGCCAAATTCCAAGCTCCAAGTTTTAACGCTTCATAAATGTATTGTTCTGCACTAGAAGCGCTTCTCATTTTCATATCAAAACCGGAATCGTTCTCAGGCATGAAACGTGGATCAAAATCAGATAAATCCTCATTAAGAAGATCATAGAGTAGTGCGCTTGCACCACCCAATTGCATTTGCTTAAGAAGCTCTTGAAAATATATCGTATTCCCCTTGTACTTTGGATCAACATTGAGACAAAAAAAGCGCCTATCATCAAGATCCATAGGAGCCGCCCAATCTTCATTACTGCAGATGATAAGATGCCGATTGTTTTTAATTGTGTACCCGTCTTTTCCCTTCGCTTCAATAAAAATTGTCTTATCCGTAATAAGGGCTTTCAAGGCACCCACTTCTTTTTTGTTACCTCCCCAAATCGCTTCATTTGCAAAAACTAAATATGCGGTTTGCAAATGGCTATTGAATTTTCCAACTACTTGATCCAGATTCGTCAATGTCAAAAAATGAATACCGAATAACTCTCCAAAGGTATCGACAAATATATTTTTCCCGGTTCCTTGCAATCCACGTAACACGATAGCAGTTGCAAGTAGCGCCGGTTTCTGTATTACGCAAGCCATCCATTTGCGAAGATACTCATAATGCAACTGATTGCCGGCGCAAATCACTTCATATGTATGCTTCCAAAAAAGAGAGCAATCTCCTTTTTGAGGGACAACCGCAAAACCCTTGAAGATGTTGTAATTTCCATCGTAGTGGCCAGGTCTTGTTGGATCAAAAACTAGATTTTTGTATGTGCGCCTATCCCGATGCAAAAGCCAATACTTTACTTTGTTCTGTTTCTTACCTTCAGAATCGATGAAGAAATCATTCTCATGAAAATTTAAGAGTGATCGACGTGAATCTAAAACAAAATTATTATCTTCTTTTTCCATCAAAATATATGTTGATTTGGTATGAATCACAGCATATTTACTATTCATGTCCCTTATTACTCTCTCCTCAGGTGCACATGTTCTTTCCTCAATTTCTTCTGCTCTTTTTTCACATAAAGTTGTATAATCCTGCATAAGTTATCCTTTTTAATTATTAATGGATTGAACGGAGCCTACTAGCACTAGGCTTCTTGTTTTTTTTGTTTAGGATAATTACGCTTTTGTCTGTTCATCAATGTATGCAAGAAACGCACCCTCATCCAACAGGATTTTTCTCCCCAGTTTTTTCACCACTCTCTGGTTAAAATTGTTCTTATTTGTAAAAATAAGATGCCGAACACCTCCTTCAGGAATAGCTTGATATTTTGCAAGCCACTGTTTAAGAGTAAGAAAGTTTTTGTGAGTTTGATTTGCTGTAGTCATACATGCTCCATCGCAATGATTTGTAATTTTCTATAATTATTGATGGAGTGCTGTAATTAATTAAAGAAAAGGCGCTTATCGGACTTTTTGCTACTATTATCGTAAATGAATTGGGGTAATAACTCGCGAAAGCTTTACAGCTTCGCTTGCTTTCTTGAAGCTTCGTCGCACTTGCGCCGGATCGATTGGAGATCCCTTTTTTGTACGAAAAACGTACATATTTGTATCCTGTGCGAGTTCATATATCCGTTCGAACAATTCTTCATCAATGCAGTAGCCAAAATGCATCTCAAGACTTTTAAGGCTCAGTAAGTTCGTATATTCATGTTTATGAACGTCGTGATTTTTTAGCTTTAAGACCCCTTCTAAAGTAACGATAGGAGCTTTCTCAGGATTCAAATGCATTTCAACGTTCATATAGTATAGCACTCTTGCAATCAGTTCATGGATGGGATTGATGGCTTTCAAGGCAGTAAAAAAAGGTTCCGCTTCTTCTTTTTTTATAGGGTCTTTTGCCTTTGATTTGTAATCACCCTTTCTTGTTTTGTAAACTGGCCCTTTTTCACCTCTGAGAAAGGAATGAAAAGATTTTAATATTTCATATATTTTCATGTCATAGTCGATATTTTTTGAAAAATCTAAAGCTTGCTTTTCTATAAAAGAGCTATTCTTCAAATACACCTCTACATCTAAAGAAGGATCAATAACATTTGATTTGATTAGCTCATCAAATATTTTTCGGTATTGGTACGAGGTTGTTCCTTTTGAACAAACCACGATGAAGCTGCCAAATGCTTTTTCCACAGTATCATTCTCCATAATATGAATAGCTTCTTTATCGCCAGCATTGACACCTGTAACCCACAAAAAAGGAACATCATTGTATTCGCAAATCTCTTTGATAATTGTGAGAGGTGTAACTTCAGGATCTATCAACTCTGGAAAAGGCTCATCTTCTGATACTTCAATCTCCTTAATGCAATAACCACTTGAATCCTCACCAGGATAATATCGCGCTGATAAAGCTACAGGATGACCTTTCCAATATCCGAAATAGAAACCACCCGTATAAATCTTTTTCTTTACCATCTTGATTTCTTTCTTTTTCTTAGCCAAAAATCACCTCATTCATTTTTTCTACTGCTTTTGAAAGATGTTTTTCCGTTAGGTGTGTATACCGTTTTGTGACATCAAGACGCTTATGTCCGAGTAAAATTCCTATTTCAGTAAGGCTTGAGCCGGACATAGCCATATAGCTCGCCGCTGAGTGGCGAAGATCGTGAAATCTAAAATCGTTGATATTGGCCTCTTTGAGGGCCTTTATCCAGGGTTTTCTTAAATCGATCGGATGGCTGAAATTTTTACCGGGAAACAAGAGATTCGATGCAACTTTCTTTTGTTGAAGATGCTGTGTTAGAAGCTCAAATGCAAGCCGAGCTAATGGAATTACTCTATGAGATTTGTTTTTTGTTTTCTCAAGAATAATTTGCTTTCTGAAGAGGTCTATTTGAGGCCAGGTAAGTGTCATTATTTCACCGTGACGCATCCCTGTGCTTATGGCTAAAATCACAACGAGGTAAAGATAAGGACTTTTGCTTTCTTTGCAAGCAAGGAGAAGTCGATTTCGTTCTTCATCGCCAAGGAATCGTACTCTTCCTGGTGGCTCTTTAGGTTTAGTGACATTCGCAACTGGCGATGTCTCAATCCAGCCATATTCTTTTACAGCTATCGTAAAGACATGGCTTAAGGCAGCGATATACCGAACGACTGTTGAGGAGCTTCTTTGCTTTTCCTTGTTGGTTGGAGTAATGAGAAGTTCATCACGTCCTTCTGCAATGATCGCTGGGGTAATATCAGATAAGAGATAATAGCCTATCCGATTTTTCCACCATTCAAGCTGAGCTTTCTTTGCTTGGGAAGATTGAAATTGCTTAATATATCGATCGATCGTATTAGCAACGGTATATTTTTTTGCTGCCGATGTTTTGAAGTGCCTTCCCTCTTCAATCGAAACTTCAGTTTGTCTTGCCCATCTTTTCGCATCGGTAATCCGAGCAAAAGTCGCGATTTGTATGGGATATCCTTTTCGGCGAATACGCACCTGATATTTCGTTTTCCCTTCTTTTGTTCTCCTCTCTTTAATAGTAGCCATTTTTAACCTCTTAAAAGTTTAATTTAACGAACCACATAAGACAACCTTTCTTATGGCTACACGATACCTCACAATAAGATAGAAAAAATGCGATCTCGCTTATCGGACTTTTAAACACCCGAAAAAAGCAATTTTCATACCCAAAATGTAGTTCTTTGAGAAAAGTGGAGCATTTTTGGAGCATTAAGACTTAAAAGCATAAAAAAAGCAGTTAAGCTTTTAACCTAACTGCCTCTTAATGAGAACTCCGGATGCTGGATTCGAACCAGCGACCAATTGATTAACAGTCAACTGCTCTACCACTGAGCTAACCCGGAATGACTTAAGGAAAAATCATAGATATAATTTTCATTTAATGCAATTGGTTTTGATAGATAGTTAACTAGTGAGATGGTAAGGTATTATTCTAAATGGGCTGGTATATGGATACCCTAATAGGTTTTGTAGAAAATATTGTTTATATACATCCAGAAACCGGATTTACGGTAGCAAGACTCAATGACAAACGGGTTTTACAAACAATAGTAGGCATTATGCCTTCTATCCAGCCCGGAGAAACCCTTCACTGTCAAGGAACCTGGAAACATCATCCAAATCATGGAAAACAGTTTGAAGTAAAATCTTTTGAGACAAAAGCCCCGTCTGATCTAGTCGGCATACAAAAATATTTAGAATCAGGCCTTGTAAAAGGCATAGGCCCTGTTTTTGCAAAAAAGATCGTCGATGCTTTTGGTGTTAAAACTTTAGAAATTATTGATAATGCTCCTGAAAAACTAGCAGCCATTTCAGGGATAGGGAAAAAAAAATTACAAAAGATTATTGCCTGCTGGGAAGATCAAAAATCCATTAGACAAGTCATGATCTTTTTAAGGGGTTATGGAATCAGTCCCGGCTATGCACAAAAGATTTTCAAAAAGTATCAAGAAGATAGCATTAAGATCGTCGAAGACAACCCCTATCTACTCGCTAAAGAAATCGCTGGAATTGGTTTTAAAATTGCTGATGATATTGCTCATAAGCTTGGTATTGATAAATCCAGTGAAAAGCGTATTGAAGCGGCTATAGAATATGCCTTATGGGAGCTTTCTAATAATGGTCATACCTGCTACCCCAAAATTGAACTTGTTGAGCAAGTGACCAAGTTATTGGAGATTGGAAAAGAAGCTGTAGAATCCTGTTTAACAAGATTGATAGAACAAAAAGTACTTATCCAGTTTCAGGATGAAGAAGAATTATCGCTTATTTTTCTTCCTACTTTTTTTCATTCTGAAAAACTTATCGCCAAAGAATTAACTCGACTCTTATATACTCCTGTAATGTTCAGAAAAATTGATATGCAAAAAGCGATCTCATGGGCAGAAAGCCAATTAAATATGCAATTTTCTGAAGAGCAAAAACAAGCTATTGAAATCGCGCTAAGTAAAAAGGTACAGATAATTACCGGTGGCCCAGGTACTGGTAAAAGTACCATTGTGAGGGCCATATTATTGGTTATGGAGCATCTGACCTCACAGATCCTGCTAGCGGCTCCTACAGGTAAAGCCGCCAAACGTCTTAGCCAAATTACAAGAAGAAAAGCGCATACTCTTCATAGCCTTTTAGAATTTGATTTCAACAATAGGGGCTTCAAACGAAACCCTCAAAACCCGTTGAGCTGCTCTTTGATGATTGTCGATGAGTCCAGTATGATAGACACTTTTTTACTTCTCCATTTACTAAAAGCTCTTCCAAGTAGTTCCAGACTAATTTTCTTAGGTGATGTGGATCAATTGCCTAGCGTAGGCCCAGGCAACATACTAAAAGATCTCATCGCCTCTGAGAAGATCCCTACTATTTTTCTAAAAAAGATCTTCAGACAAAGTGCGCACTCGAAAATCATTGTCAATGCGCACCTGATCAATGAAGGAAAATTCCCTTTTATTGCTAATGATAAATCCCATGACTTTTTCTTCTTTGATATTGAAGATCC
>Ga0326597_10002483_pt1 | contig 27513 bp, 29 predicted proteins | sample RVTome_12_FD_203789 | JGI IMG/M metagenome (GOLD analysis project Ga0326597, IMG submission 203789) | Soil microbial communities from uranium-contaminated site in the Upper Colorado River Basin, Wyoming, United States - RVT100D185 | ecosystem: Environmental > Terrestrial > Soil > Contaminated >... | reverse complement strand
CGAACGCCTCATCGCCCCAGGGATACCAATTCACGGGGTTCTCGGCGTGTTGAAGCAAGTACGGCGAGGTCTCGGCTGCCAGTCTGTTGACCATCATCACCTCCTACCGGATGACGCCCCGGCGAGCTGTGGGAAGAACTGAGCGGGTGTCGTACGCGCGTCGAACGTCACTAGGCGCGGCGTTCGCCGACCCACCGTAAGCGGTCCGGCGGCAAGTCGAAGCGGACACCCCCGGCCACAGGTGTGTGCATGTGGGCTTCTGCCGTGATGTCGTTGTACGGGTAGGAGGGGTCCCAGGTGACGACGTGGATCAGCTCACCACCGTTGATGTCAACCACCAGGTGACCTGCAGCACCGATCTCGTTCAGGACGTGGTCGGCCGACCCGAGATCCAGCTCGCGGGTCTCGAACGGACCTGGCTCGCGTTGCTGGGCGCTCGTGGCGGCCACACCCAACGCGGCTCCCCCCGCGCCGGTGAGCACGAACAGCGTGTGTGCGAGAACACGGTGGAGCGCTGGGATCGATGATCCGCCGTTGGGTTCTACGCCAGCCAGTGGCTCCCGATCCCACGCACGAGCCGGACCAGGCCGACGTCGTTACTTTGCGGGCTGCCCACTTCAGCCGCCGCGGCATGTGGCGCGAGTCGGCGTCGATTGGATCTGGTCGAGCGCCGTGATTCGGATAGGCGCTGGAGCGCACGATGGCCAACTCTCACTCAGTACCGGCAGCCCAAACGAGGGGTCTTGGCCGGATGGTTGGTGACGATTGCGACGATCGCCTTTCCTAGTGGGAGTCGGTTTCGGCGTGCGCGGCTCGCCATCGGACAACTCCGAGTTCTATGTGCTGCGTGGCGACGTCGGGAACGTGAACGGTTCCAGGACTGTGATGGGCTTCGTTCAGGATCCGGTGACGGCACCTCACATCGGAAGCCGCGGGGAGCAGGGCTTCAGCATCGCCGAAGTGGCTTGGCGATTCGAAGGGGACGACACCTGACACGGCGGGGCCCCCGCTGTCTCCAGCCAATGACCGGCGTCAGGAATGTGACGATCGGTGTTGTCCACGGGTTCGACGAGTCCACCCAACGGAGCTACTCCCTGCTCGCGTCGATGATCTGCCCAGCAGAACTGCGCTAGAGCGAGAGTTGCCGGTAGCACGCCTGGGGGACGTCCCATCGTGGGCGTACCTTCCGCATGAAGGCCGGGGGCCTGCGTGAGCATCGCTGGCTCACCCGCTGCCCGGCTTGTCGCGGCGCCGTGCGGGGAACCGTGGTTGTGGTCGGGGCCCACCGATCTGCCGAGCCGCCCATGACGCACGCCTGTATCGCTGGCACGGAAACGTACGGGTTCGGCGGCTACCCACTGGTCGCGGCGGTCGAGGATCTGGCATCCTGGACCGTCAGAATCACGACGCGGCCCTCGGTCTCGAAGTACTCGTAGACGATCAGCATCCGGCGCCACGGTCCCAGGATGAAGCGGGTGACAGCCCACCGTCCGGTCAGCTCGACACCCAACCTCGGGAAGTCCACAAGCGGTATGAGGCTCGCCCGGACACGCTGACGGGTGTCGGCAGGCAACGTCAGGATCGCGATCAGCCGGTCGAGATCCTCGACGGCTGCCCGAGCCAGCTCGACGGACGCCACGGCCTAGAGGTCGCGCAGGTTGATGGTGTCTCCGCTGGTGGCCTGCCGACGCCCCAGCTGCGCACGCTCCCAGGCGTCGTCGATGCCATCGAGGACGGCAACCACCGTGTCGGCCTCCGGGTCGGCATCGTCAATCGCCGCGGACAGCAGCGACCGGGCCAGGGTGCCTTGGTTGACATGGACGCGAGAGGCAAGGCGTGCCAGTTTGGTGGCGTGCTGTTCGTCGAGCGTGATGTTCAGTCGCTGAGAACTCATGGCCGCATGCTACACGAGTAGACACGGATCGTGTAGCAGTACTGATCTGTATCGCTCCTGAAATGCGCGCGGCAAACAGCGCATCACGGCGGCTACAAGGCGACTGGGATCGCATGCAACGGCGGTGGCGTGGGTGGCGTCTACGTTTCGAGTCGCAGTGAAGGGGATGCGGTGATTGCGTATGCGCGGCTGGCCGGTGTGGGTCTGATCCTGGGGATGGTGGCGGCGGGATGTGGACAGGCCGCCACTGGCGGGTCGTCCGGGTCGGTGTCGCCTTCGCTGTCGGTGGAGGTGTCGCGGGCACCGTCGACGTCGGAGCATGGTGGCGTGCTGGCCGATGGGCTCAACGAGGCCGGGTTCGGTCTGTTCCGGCAGGCCGCCGGGGACACGTCGGCGGATGTGGTGATCTCCCCACTGTCGATCGGGTTGGCGTTCGGGATGGCCGACGTTGGCGCGACCGGCGCCACGGCTGAGGCCTTGCGGGAACTGTTCGGGTATCCGGTCGACGGGGAGGACCGGTGGTCGGCGTTCAACACCCTCGACCGGGACGTCACCGACGTGGGTGGCCCGGTGGTTCGGGTCGCCAACCGTCAGTATCCGGACGTTTCGTTTGCTACCGCGCCGGACTACGACCAGACGCTGCGACGCTGGTTCGGGACCGGGATCGAGCCGCTTGCGTTGCGGAGCGAACCTGAGCAGTCGCGGGCTCGCATCAACGAGTGGGTGGCCGAGCAGACCGAGCAGTTGATTCCGGAGCTGGTTCCCGAGGGGATGGTCAACAGCCAGTCGGTGATGCTGCTGGTCAACGCCCTGTACCTGGCCGCCGACTGGGAGCGCCCCTTTGGCAAGTACCCGACCCAGGATGCGCCCTTCACGCGCCTGGACGGGTCCGAGGTGACCGTGCCGTTGATGCACGAGCTCGAGCTTGCCGGTCCCGCGGTGGTCACCGATGCCTACGCCGCGACCGAGGTGCCTTACGAGGGCGGCGAGCTGTCGATGCTGGTGATCGTCCCCGAACAGGGCCACTACGAGCAGGTCCAGGACGCCCTGTCGAACGAGCTGATCGCGCAGATCGATGCCGACGCGACCGCCGGACCGGTGGAGTTGTGGCTGCCACGGTTCGAGTCCGACAGCCGACTCGACCTGCGCAAGGCGTTCGACGCGCTCGGCGTCAAAGATGTCTTCGGTGGCTCCGGCAGCTGGGACGGCATCGCTGCCGGCATATACCTCGAGTCGGGCGTCCACGCCGCCGACATCAGCGTGGACGAGCACGGCACCGTCGCGGCCGCCGCGACGGCGCTCGGCTTCGAAGAGAGCGGCGCCGCAACGCCCGACGTGACCGTCCGGGCCGACAAGCCATTCCTGTACCTCATACGCCACCAACCCACCGGAGCGGTGCTGTTCGTCGGCCGCGTGACCGATCCATCCGCGTAGCCGCCCAGCCAGATCGCACGTAACGCACCCCGACTCGGCCGGCTCGTCATCGCCGAGTTCACCGACCCGGTCCGGCTCGCACGGCTGGGGGTCGAACGGTTCCGACAGTTCACCGCCAGACGTGACGTCATCGTGGCCTGCAAGGTGGCCGAACGGTTCGTAGTGGCTGCCAAATCGGCGCTGCCGCTGGACGGTGCCGAGGTCGCCCGCCAGCTCGTCGCCTCGGACCTGGCGCTGCTCGACACGCTCGAGGCCGACGCCGACCACGCCGAGACACATATCGCGCGGCTGCTGCCCGCCACCCCGTTCGAGATCCTGCTCACCACACCGGCGTGGTCCACCGTGCGGGTCGGACGTCATGCCGCCGCCGTGGGTGAGCCCTGCCGGTGGCCGACCGCTCGGCAGGTCTACCGGGCATCTGGGCTGACGCCATCGACCTACGAGTCCGCCGGGACCCGCTACGACGGCAAGATCTGCCGCGAGGGATCGGTCGAACTGCGTGGTGCGCTGCTGGAGCTCGGCATGGGCCTATGGCTGTGCGAACAGACCGGCCGTGCCCGTGCCGCCGCGCTCAGGGCACGCGGGAAGCCCGCGGGAATCATTGCCTGCGCCATGGCCAACCGCGCCAACAAGATCGCGTTCGCCATGGTCCGCGGATCAGACCCCATACCAGCCCGACCGTTGGAGGAACTGACCGACCTTCACAACCCGCCGCGGACGTGCCAGACTCGACGGCGGAGGCCGGACCAGACGCTACGGTCAGCTAGCCGTCGTCGTGGGTGTGGCGGGTCACGACGTGCCCTCCTCGGGTTCGCGGTTCAGCATGCGTTCGATCTGCTCGGTTGTCCAGCCGTGCTCCTCGTCGGGCTCGTATACCGAGATCAGGATGACGCCCGGCGGCTGTGGGAAGGATCCAAACGACTTCGGACCGCATGCGAAGCCAGCCTGAGCCGTCGGGCGGTAAGGCGAATCGGGGACCACACGTGAGGTGCGTTCATCTGGCCGCCGCGACGAGTTGGCCGTCGACGCTGGGCTCGTGGTCGGGCGAGGCGTCGCGGCGGCGCCGGGCAAGAGCCCACAGCAGGCCGACACCGAGCAGGATGACGAGCACTCCGGCCATGACGAGGAAGGACCACTGGTCGTCGTTGGGCGTGACCGGGACGGGAGCCGCCGAACCGGCGCGGGGGAAGATGAGGGTGGCCTGCGCGCTTCGCTCGAGGAGGCCGCTGCGCAGCGTGATCACCGCTTCCCAGGGTCCATCGGGGACCTGCACGTCGAGCGGGATGACCACCTGCCCGCTGTCGCCGATCGCGAGGCTGGAGCCGAGGCTGGCGGGGAAGGGGCCCGCGTAGAGCCCTCCAGGGCCATCGAGTAGTTCGAGTTCGCCGGCCATGTCCAGGGCACGCCCGCCGGTGTTGTGCACGGTGGCCAGGACGGCCGGTGCACCGTCAGCGGAGCGCGATGCGGTCAGCGTGTCGATGGTGAAGTCCGCGGCGGGCGGACCTCCTGGGCCGACCGACAGATACTGGCGGATGCCGACACGGTTGATCTGCTCGACGCCGCCGCCGTTTGCGCCTGAGCGGACCTCGGCCCACACCACGGCGTAGCGCTCGCCGGGCGCGGCATCGCGGGGCACGGTGATCGTCACGGTGACGCTCGCGTGGGCGCCGGCATCGAGGTCCAGGCTGTCGGGACGCACGGCGTTCCACGTCGACAGCTCGTTGGGGGAGGCGCCGGCGACGAGTCGGCGTACGGTGTCCCGGTGGATCACTCCGAAAGCACAGTTCCGCAATCCGGCGACGCGCCGGATGAGGACTCGCCGCGTCATCCTCGAAACGTCGCTCGGCAGCTACGCACCGCAGCCATCGGGCTGCCCCTTCTGGGTCTGGGGCTCGTGGTCGGTATCTGGCTTCGCCCATCGTCACCGGCGTCGTGGGTGGAAGCCTGCGCGATCGTTGCCACGTTCCCCGACCCGGCCGGGCTGGCGGAGGCAACTCCGGATGACGTGGCAGAGGCCGGCATAGCGCTCGTGCGCATCGGGCAGCTGGCCGGACGAGAGGACGCGACCGAACTCGTGACCGCGGCGGGTGTGGCTGAGGACGGGCTCGGTCTGTTGGATGACACCGCCACACCTACCGTTCACGCAGTCTCGCTGATCGAACACGGGCTGGCTGATCTGCAAGAAGGTTGCGTCGGCGTCCGGTGATCGGTCGATCAGCGGCCAGGGGCCAACGCCGCGCGATCGGTGTGGCAACCGCGCAGAGGCCAGCCCCGATCGCCGCACCTTGGGCTGCGCACAGCCGTGCATCGCCCGACAGCGGGAACAACCCGAGTCGCCGCCCGGCAACGATGAACTCGAACGCCCCCGCCCACCACACGGCGAACCCCGCCGCGCCACCTCCCGCCGCGGCCGTCAGGACCCGCGGGGCCCGGTCGTTGCGACGGGGCCATGCCGACCAGACGGTTGCGGCCACCGCCGTGGCATAGGCCACCGCGCCTACCAGCGGTGCGACCGGAGCCGGTGGCCCGGCTCGGTTGATGTAGTCGTCGGCCAGTAGTCGTCCCAGCTCGACGGCAACGGATTGGCCCGCCGGCGTTCCCACGTGCACCCCGACGGGACCATGGCGCCACGACACCGTCGTCCAGCCGAAACCGGCCACCGCATCGAGCACGACCCCGCGGTGGCGAACTCGCTCGATCGGTGTGCCCTGCCGCAGACGGGTCGGCGCCGCGCCGCCCGGCGGATGATCGGCGGAAACCACGACCATCACCGTGGCTGTCGACCCGTCGCTTCGCACATAGGGCGCGGCGTTCATCGACTGCACACGCCCCGACCCAATGACGCCCATCCCCATGCTCGCCGTCTGAGGTTGCCGCTCCCATCTCGCAACATCGACCAGTAGCTCAGCAGGATCAACCGCCGGCCGCCCTGTCAAACCAGACGCGGACCACTTCATCCGGCTGACATCCCCCGACGGCCAGCCGGGCATTATCAGTCTCGATAGAACGCACTTACCAGCACGTCGCGATAGTCAGTCCTGGCAAGGTCCACTTGGCTGCGGAGGTCCTCCAAGTCGCCCCGTCCGACAAGGAGAGCTGCCACCTGAACTCTGTGTACGGAGTGCGCTGGCACGTCGGCTTCCATCCTTCGCAGCAGCTCCAGAACCACGGCATGGTCGCCGTGGCCGAATGTAAGCGCCATCTGCCGTTGGACGTCCTGCGCGGTGGCGCCGATCCCCTCGCTATCCATCCGAGTCTCCCGAGCCGGCTCAGCCCACGTGGCCAAGAAACGGTAGCCGTCGGTATCGGCGGTACCAATCAGACCAGGTCCGCGGATACGGGCTCGAGGGCCGGTGACCTGTCGAACCCCCACTCGAGCGACGAGTGGGCAGCGGGTCCGTCGGCGACGAGGTGAGGCGACACGCTCGTCGAGAAAACCCGACAGGCATCCCGTATACGACGGTCACCGGCGTCCGCAGATGATGGTTCGCCTGCTCGATGACGGTCTGCCGCACGTCAAGTTCCCGCTCGAGCTCGATGCGCAACGTCCACTCGTGGTCGAGGGCCTGGCAGAGCCTTGCGTCCTGGAGTTCCAGCCACGGTGACGCGAACCGGCGTCCGAGCACGGCAGCGACGAGAGCCACGATCACGATCGCCGCGACCGTCAGGACGGCGTCCTCGCCCTCGGAGTTTGATGCCATGCTCGTCGAGCTCCCCGATCCCCCACATGGCCAGACCAAGACCGACGTTCAGCAGGATTCTGCTGAACGGCCGAACCATGACGAAGACCGCGACCAACCCGCGCCAGGCGTAGGCGCGGTTTGCTTACGCCCACGGCCGTCGGCTGAATCGACTCTCGCCCATGTCTGCGCTCTCCCGGACCTCGGCTTCGCGTTCCGCGAGGCTCTCCAGGCGACGACTTTCCGCTGTCTGGCAGGTTGTTCCTAGGGCCGAATGGCCGCCCTGTGGGTGGGTCGGCTCGAGCACCAGCTCCTCCGCGTGCAGCACCGCATCAGCGGCATCCGCCCCGCACGCATCCGCCCGGGCAACAGTTCCGTGTACTGCTCGGCGAGTTGGTCCCCAGCGGCGACTCGACGCCATCGAACGTACTATGGACCGTTGCCCATCCGCACGGGTCGTCCGGCCCGAGAAGGTCACGAACATCGCACAGGATGCCGACTACGACGCGACCCTCGACGAACTGACGCGCCTCAACAACGAATTGGTCGAGGCACAGCGCGAACTGCAACGGCGCAAGGCGGAACTCGACCGGGCGAGTGCCCGCATGAACGAGCTGCTCGGCATGACGGCTCACGACCTGCGTGGGCCCCTCGGCTCCATCGGCTCGCTGGCCCAGACCTTCCACCATCGCGCCGCGGATCGCCTCGACGACACCGAACGCATGGTGCTCGAACGCATCCACCACTCCAGTGAACGCATGCTCACCATGGTCGAGGACCTCCTGTCACTGTCCGAGGTCGACCGCGGTGGCCTCGCGCTCGACCGACAGCCATGCGACCTCGTGGAAGTGGTGCGGAGCGCGGTCGGATTCTCCCAACTCGTCGCAGCCGAGAAGGACATCAGCATCGAGGCGACCCTGCCGCCCGACCCGGTCGAGGTGGTTGCCGACGACGCCAAAATGGAGCAGGTCGTGAGCAACCTGCTTGGCAATGCGACCAAGTACTCGCACCGCGGCAGCACGGTCGAGGTCGAGCTGTCCGCCGACGACGACAGGGCCGTCCTCCGGATCACCGACCACGGCGTAGGGATCCCCGCCGATGAGCTCGACGGTATCTTCGCCCCGTTCACCAAGACCAGCTCACAACCGACGGAGGGCGAGTCCAGCACGGGGCTCGGACTGGCGATCGTGCAGCGCATCGTGCGTGGCCATGGTGGCCAGGTGGAGGTCTCCTCCGAGGTCAACAAGGGCACAACGATGACGGTGTCCCTACCGCGTGGCCCGGACGGCGAGAGCGTCCCGGCGGACGCGTAGACCCGGCGGCTCGGGGCCACGCCGATATCGCGTGTGGATGGATCGGATCGACCTTCGATGTCACACCGCTCTCGTAGGTTGCCCGGCATGTCTTCCACCTACGTGTCGTCGCGGTACCGGCCCCGGTCGTCGGGGTTGGTGGGCCGTGCGAGTGGGCGGGACGGGGCGGTCGTGTACCGTGGACATCTGCGACTGGTCGAGACCCTGATCTCGCATCGGGACACGATCCAGGCGCATACGGGCCTGCCAGTGGATGTGGTGTTGTCCCAGCAGGGCCGTCTGACCCGGTCGGACCGGCGGATGCTGATCGCCGGTGCGGAAACGTTGGCCGTGTTGCCGCAGATCCGTGACACGTGGCGGGCCGGCGGCCAGTTGCGCGTATGGGCCCGCACGGCTCGCAAACTGGTGCGCGAGTTCGACGTGGATGTCCGTCTGCTGCTGATCGGCGAGCACGGCGACACCATCGGGGTGGGCCGCAATCCTCGACCTCCCACCACCGGCCGACTGAGAGCGGCACGCCCGGCGCGAGTAGGGTCCCGGCGATGCTCCACCATGAACCGGCACCCGATCCGTCCCACCCGCATGCGCTGTGGGTGGCGATCGGTTTCCTGACACGCCTGCCCACACGGGCAACCGCGACCGCCCTCGACGGAACCGACGCGTTGTCGCGAAGCCGTGCCTGGTTCCCGCTCGTCGGGGCGCTCGTGGCCGGCCTCGCGATAGCCGGGTTTGCGGTCACCGAGCCACTGCTCGGCTCCTTCGTGGCCGCCGTCATCGCCGTCGCCATCGGGGTCGCCGTCACTGGCGCGTTCCACGAGGACGGCCTCGCTGACACGTTCGACGGGATGTGGGGCGGGTGGACGCCCGAGCGTCGGCTCGAGATCATGCGGGACTCCCGCATCGGCACGTACGGGGCCGCCGCCTTGGTGATGTCTCTGCTGTTACGTGGGGCCCTGCTCAGCGGGCTCACGGTCAGCGGTGCCTCGCGTGCCCTGCTGGTGGGCCATGTCGTCGGACGTGCCGCAGGGCTCGTCATGGGCGCACGCCTCCAACCGGCCCGCCCCGACGGCCGCGGCACCGACATCCACGGGCCGTTCACGTCCGGTCAGATCGTGGTGGCCGGGACCGTGACGGTGCTTGCCCTCGTCGCCGGCACCGGCATCTTCCTGGCCGTACCGGTGGCCGCCGCGGCCATCGCCTACGGCATCATGGAACGTCTGACTCGGTCGCGGCTCGGTGGGTTCACCGGCGACGTCCTCGGGGCAACGACCCAGGTCGTGCACATCGCGTCGATGGCCTGCGTCGTCGCCCTCATCCGGATGGAGGTCCCGTGGTGGGCGCTCTGACCCTGGTCATCGGCGGACAGAAGTCCGGCAAGTCCGGGTTCGCCGCGGCGCGCGCATCCGGTTTCAGTGGCGAAGTCGCTGTCATCACGCCCGCCTCGGCCGGCGACCGCGAGATGCAGGAGCGGATCGCCCGTCACCGGGCGGACCGCCCGGTGACGTGGCGGACGATCGAGACGTTCGACCTCGACGACGGACTCGCGCAAGCTGCCCCGGCATCAACCGTGATCGTCGATGCGCTCGATACGTGGCTGCACCACGTCATGCAGGTCCACGGTCTGTGGACCGACGCTGACGTCGAACCGCTCGGCCGCGACGGGGCCGTGGCCGAGCAACGCGTCCTGAGCGAGGTCGATCGCGTCATCGCCTCGGCGAGCGCCCGCGCCGGCCAGACCATCGTCATCGCCGGGGAACTCGGGTCCGCGCTCGCGCCGCTCGGCGCCGGCGCCCGACGCTACGTCGACCTGCACGGACGGATCCTCCAGCGTCTGGCCGCCGCCGCGGCCGACGCCTTCCTGATCGTCGCCGGCCGCGCGATCCCCTTGCCCTCGCCCGACGCGACGCTCGCCCGACCGTCCGCCGACAGGACAGCGTTCGACGATGTCGCCCAATTGGTCGCAGCCGTACGTCCTGCCGACCGCGACGCCGCGGACGCCGCCCGCGAGCACCTCGATGCACTGGCCAAGCCCGTTGGCAGCCTCGGCCGACTCGAGGACCTGGGAGCCCGCCTTGCCGGCATCGCCGCTGCCAGTCCGCCGCCGATCCCGAGCCACCCTGCCCTGCTCGTCGCGTGCGGTGACCACGGCGTCCACGCGCAGGGCGTGACCCCTTGGCCCCAGGCAGTCACGGCAGCTGTGGTCGACGCGGTCTGCGCCGGCGTCGCCGCCTCGGGGCCGCTGGCGCGACAGGTCGGGGCGACCACGACCGTCCTGGACGTCGGGGTCAGCAGCGACGTCGGCGACCACCCACAGCTGAAACGCGCCCGGGTCCGTGCCGGCACCGACGACCTGACGGTCGACCGCGCCATGACCGATGCGGACGCTGAGTCTGCCGTGCTCGCGGGCGCGAACACCGTGGCCCGCCTGGTCGCGGCGGGCGCTGACCTCATCGTTCTCGGCGAGGTCGGCATGGCCAACACGACCCCGTCGGCCTGTCTCATCGCGGCCATGACCGGCGCCGAGGCCGAGGACGTCACGGGGCGCGGCGTCGGCATCGACGACACGACCCACGCTCGCAAGATCGAGGTCGTCGCCAAGGCACTCGCGCGGCACGGGGATGGCCGGCAATCTCTCGATGTTCTGGCCTCACTCGGCGGTCTCGAGCACGCTGCACTGGTCGGTGCATGCCTTGCCGGCGCGGTATGCCGGATACCCGTCATCCTCGACGGCGTGTCCACGAACGCCGGGGCGATGGTCGCGGTGGCACTTGCGCCCGAGGTCGCCGGCTACTTGGTGGCCGGTCATGCGTCCACCGAGCCGGGCGCGACCCTTGCCCTCGCACGTCTCGGACTCGATCCGCTACTCGACCTCGGGATGCGCCTGGGCGAGGGAACGGGCGCTCTGCTTGCCGTCCCGATCGTTCAGGCTGCGGCACGTGTGATGGCCGAGACCGCCATACTCGACGACCTTCTGTAGCCGGTGAGCGGCGGCGCAGTGGTTGCTCGAGGATCCGCCTCACGGCGCGCTCGCTGGCCGTCAGCCAGTCCTTCCGCCCCGGATCGTTGTCCCAGGCGTCGTCCAGACCACCGGCCATGTAAGTGCGCATGACGCGTGGGTCGACGTAGCTCTCGCGCGCCACGTCGCGCGTGTTGCCGAGTCGCTCGGCTGCCTCGTGCCAACCGTTGGCATCCTCATACCAGAACAGGCGCTGGCCAGGGATCTCCTCGCAGCGCAGCAGTTGCCGGGCGAGTCGCGGGTGGTGCAGTTCGATCTCCTGCGCCTGGCCGGACTTGCCGACGAAACGGAACTCGATGCGACTGCCGTCCACCTGAACGTGGCCATGCTCGAGCGTGGTCAAGCCGTACGAGCCGTTTGTACGGAGGTACTCGTGGTTGCCCACAGGCAGCAGGGTCTCGTCGAGCAGCGCGGGTGGTGGCGGTACTGCTCTCTGCCTGCCTCGTCGCGACCGATCGCCTGGATGCGGCCGATGCCCATCCCCGCACAACGGACGATGCCCCGGCAGGAGAGGGACCGGGGCACCGCCTGCGGCAAACGCCGCATGCCGTGGTGTCAGACGAAGATCGTCTGCGCGCCTTCGGACAGTTCGATGAAGTCGGCCGCGTTGATGATCCCCTCCACGCGGTCGTACAAGTCGTCCTCGGTGACGTGCATCATGTCCGCGGACATGCGGCACGCCCACAGGTGGCCGCCGGCGTCGGTGATCAGTTCGAGGAACTCCGGGACGTCGGGGACGTCGATGCCCTCGATCTGCTTCTTCATCATGTGGGTGGCGAACGCCTGCATGCCCGGCAGACCCATCAGGGCCGTCGGCATGTGCGTCGCCGGGTTGCCGACGGGCGAGAACTGCAGGTGGCCCATGGTCTTCTTGTTGATGATGTCGAATCCCCAGAAGGTGAAGAAGAGGTGGACCTCAACGCCTTCGGAGAGGGCGGCGTTCGCCAGCACCAGTCCGGGGTACGCCATGTCCAGCGAGCCCTTCGAGCAGATGATGGCCAGCTTGCGGCCGGTTGGGGTCTCGTCGTCGAAGACGGGAACGGGGGCTTGCATGGTGGTCATGTCGTGACTCCTCGCGTCACACGCAGCCGACGGGCTTCGGAAGACCGGCGATGTACGCCATCTTCTTGGCCGGCTTCTGGGGGAACAGGCGGAACAGGTCCTTCGTGGCGATCCCGCCGACGTTGGTGACGCGTCGCAGGGTGGCGGTCGTGGCCTCCTGCTCGTAGTCGTCGCGCAGGAAGGCGATGACCTTCATGTGCTCGTCGGTGAGTTCGATGCCGATGTTGGCGGCGAGCGTCTTGGCGAGCGTCTCGTCCCACTCGTCGTACTCGGTCAGGAAGCCCTCATCGTCGACGTGGACTTCGCGTCCGTCCAGCAGTGCCAGTGTCATGGTCGTTTCTCCTGGATGGTTTGGCTGTCAGTCGGTGTCCGGGCTCGGCCCGGTCTCGCCCATGGAGCGCAGCAGGTTCATCAATCGCTGCAGACCGCGGCGGATCTCGGGGTCGCGCAGTTCACGCAGCAGGTGCAGCGTGGACGGGGTCTCGGCGGGAGCTCCCGCGTCCTCGTTCACCGCGTGTGCGGTGCGCTGCAACATGGTCATGATCTCGGGCTGGGTCATCTCCTTGACGGTCTGCAGGATCAGGACGACGTTGTCGCCGAGGGCCTCGACGTCGTCCTCGGTGAACGACGTCATGACCTTGTCAACGACCCCGAGGCTGCTACGGGCAAAGCCGAGATGACCCCGCTGTTCGAGGTCGGCGAGGCGCTCGGTCAGCGTGCCCATCGAGGTGCCGGTCACCCCGGACAGGTCGTGGAGCAGTTCCTGGACCGACTCGCGCTGGGCGCGCTGCCAGCCGATCTCGGTGGCGACTTCGTCGAGCTGGCGGGTGATCATGTCGAGGCGGAGCTCGACGTCAGGGGTGGTGAACAGGGTCGTCACAGCACATCCTCCTCGACGACCTTGCCGGCCATTGACATCAGTGCGGGCAGGGGCAGCTCACGACCGGGGAGCAGGACGTTCCAGTAGATCCACTTGAACATCATCTTCCCCCAGTGGTTGGCCTCGGTCTCCTCGAGCAGCGACAGCGGACCGATGCCGGGAAGCGGGTACTTGCCCGGCAGGGGCTGGGTGTCGTAGTTGAAGTCGATCAACAGGCCCTTGCCGTCTCCGGACTCGATGAAGCAGTTCGCGTGTCCGTCGAAGGCCTTGGTCATCGGGCGTCCGGCGACGTGCTCGAGGAAGTTGTCGGTGAAGATCTCGACCGAGAAGTGGGCGACCGAGCCAGCCTTGGAAGCCGGGATGTCGGAGGTGTCACCGAGGGCGAAGACGTTGTCGTACTTCACCGATTGGAGCGTGCCCTGATCGACAGGGACATAGTTGAGGTCGTCACCGAGACCGCTGCGGGCGACGAAGTCCGCGCCCATGTTCAGCGGGATCGTGACCAGCAGGTCGAACGGGACCTCGCGCTCGTCATAGCTGACGAGCGCGTGCTTCTCCGTGTCGACCGACTCGATCATGAAGTCGGTCTCGAGCAGGATCTTGCGGTCCTCGAGCATCGTGCTGAGCATCTTGGCCGCGACGGGCTTGGTGAAGGCACCGTCGAGCGGCGTCACGTAGACCATCTCGACCCGGTCGCGCATCCCCCTGGCGCGGAAGAAGGCGTCGGCGAGGAACGAGAACTCGAGCGGGGCAACGGGGCACTTGATCGGCATCTCGGTGATGTGGATCACGAGGCGCCCGCCCTCCCACGACGCGAGCTTGTCGCGCAACGCCGTTGCGCCTTCGAGGGTGAAGAAGTCGAACACCGACTCGTGCCACAGTTCATCCGCCATCCCGGGGGTCTGGTCGGGCCGGGGGGTCGTGCCGGTGGCGATGACGAGCTGGTCGTAGGCGATCATCCGCCCGTCGGTGAGCAGCACGGTGTTCGTGTCGGGGTTCACACGGTCGATCTGGGCCGTGATCAGTTCCACGCCGTCGGGGATGAACCGCTTGGTGGGCTTGACGATCTGGTCGGGGCGGTAGATCCCGAAGGGGACGAACAGGTAGCCCGGCTGATAGTGGTGGGTGGTCGCCTGGTCGACGACGGTGATCTGCCACTCGTCGCGCGGCAGGCGTGGCCGCAGTTTGTTGACGACCATCGTGCCGGCGGTGCCGGCCCCGAGGACGAGGAGGCGCTTCATGGTGTGCTCCTTCAGGAAGATGACAGAACCGCCGCCACATGCGGCAGGATCTGCAGGACCCGCGCCTCCGCGGCGGCATCGAGGTGGAAGAAGCCGTCGGTGTCGTCGATGGCCGAGCCAGGATTCGTGGTCGGCCCGAGCCCGCCGGCCAGCACCATCCCGACCAGTTCGTGGTTGCGCCGGATGAACCCACGTGCGCAGCGGAAGCCGTGGGGACCCCGACGGAACGCTGGGGCGAACGACAGATCGGTGGCGAGGTCACGCCACTCCGCGACGCAGGCGTCAAGGACGTCCGGGTCGCTGCCGTGATCGGCGAACCACGGACATGGGTTGGCGACGCCCGTGGCGGGCATGCCGTCCATGTCGGTAACCGTCATCATCACGCCGAGGGCCTCGGCGACGAGTTCGGTGATGGTGTGTGCGAGTTCGGCCGGCACCGGCGCGGGACGATCGTCACGAACCGCGGCGGGGGAGGCAACGGCTGCGGCGATGCCCGCGCGGGTGCCGGTCGAGGTGGGCACCGGAATGCCCACCGTCAGCACACGCTCGACCTCGTCGCGGGGGAACCGCCACTGCCGCCCGACCTTGACGGCCGGGAGACGTCCGTCCGCGGCCATGCGGTAAATCGTGGAGGTGTCGACCCCCAACCGCCTGCCCACGTTCGTCGCCGTCAACAGGTCGTTCGGCCTGTCGGTCATTGGGGCGAGGCGCATCCTTTGCATGTCCTGCATGGTCCGCGCTGTTGTGCCTGCCGTGCAGTGCTCATGTACCCGGACTTTGTGACAAAGGTCCCAAAGTCCGCCTTCGAGGACGGTCCGGACGGACGGCCGTGGAAACCGGGTCGCCGGATCGGCCGCGGCCGGGTATCGTGTGCCACGTCACGCGCCCGGTCGGGGCCCCACGTATCCCGCTTCTGTTGGTACTACCCGCGCCAGGCTGCGTCGAGATAGGAAAAGAAACATGCCAGAAGGCACAGTCAAGTGGTTCAACGCCGACAAGGGTTTCGGGTTCATCAGCCCGGCCGAAGGCGGCGATGACCTGTTCGTTCACTTCTCCGCGATCCAGTCCGAGGGCTACAAGTCCCTGGATGAGGGTCAGCGCGTCAGCTTCAACGTTGGTCAGGGCCAAAAGGGCCCGCAGGCCACCGAGGTCCGTCCTCTGTGAAGTGACCCAATCACGATCTTGAGGTCCAGCACGGCTCAGCCAGACGGACAGCACGGTCGAGTCGAGCCCCGCTCCGGCGGGGCTCGTCCCATTTGAGGGGTCCCCCACCGTCGAGTGTGCCGATCCGTACGATATTTCATACTGAACAGCACACTCGACGAGAGGTGGGCGGGGCGTGGGGGGATCCGAGTCGCAGGTCGTCGCCGGGGTCGATGTCGGGGGTACCAACATCGGCGTCGGGCTGGTGAACGCGGACCACGACGTGACCGCCGAGGCCGAGGTCAGCACGCCCACCGACGGGCCGCAGGCCGTCGCCGCCGCCGTGGCCTCGCTGATCGCATCGCTCGATCAGAAGCCCGGCGCGATCGGCCTCGGCGTTCCCGGCCCGGTGTCGGACGGTGTGCTGCTGACCGCGCCGAACCTCGCAGGGTTCACGGAACCCGTGCGACTGGGTGACTTCGTCGCAGAACGGACCGGAGTGCCGGTCGTGCTCGGCAACGACGCATCGCTGGGTGCGGTGGGCGAGTGGGTTGCCGGCGCAGGGCGGGGATCACGCTTTCTGCTCGGCGTCTGGATGGGCACGGGGATCGGCGGCGGTCTGGTGCTGGACGGCCGGCCATACGACGGCGCCTTCGGTGGCGCTGGCGAGTTCGGCCACATGATCGTCCAGCGCGGCGGGGCGCTGTGCGGGTGCGGACGACGCGGGTGCGTCGAGGCCTACGCCGGACGTCGGGCCATGGAGCGCGAGGCCGAGGTCGCCATCGCCGCCGGCGTGACGACCGACCTCCCCCAGATCATGCGCGACGCCGGCAAGGACCGGCTGACCTCGAAGGTCTGGAAGGCCGCCTACGAGGCGCACGACCCGCTGGCAACCACCATCCTCGATCAGGCCGTCGACGCGCTCGGCGTGGCCATCGGGTCGGCGGTCAACCTCCTCGACCTCGACCGGATCGTGGTTGGTGGCGGCCTGCCCGAGAAGTTCGGCCAGGACCTCGCCGACCGCATCGCCGAAGCCGCCGAGCCGTGGATCCTCGCTCCGTCGTCGCATCGGGAGGTCGTGGTGGCGGACCTCGGTGATCACTCGGGCATCGTGGGGGCGGCGCACGTCGCGCGTTCGGCACCCGTCAGGTCCCCGTGATCTCCCCCGTCCTGGGGGCGCTGGAGGCGCGCTGAGCGGCGACGACTCCGATGAGCACGAGCGCGGCCCCGGCGACCTGCGGCGGTCCGACGGGCTCGTTCAGCAACAGGGCGCCCCACACCATGGCCAGGACCGGTTGCAACAGCAGGGCGACCGAGGTCAGCGCGGCGGGCAGGCGGTGGATGGAGGTCGTCAGCAGCAACCACCCGACGACCTGGGACCCGAGCGCGAGCAGGATCAGCCAGCCGTCGGCGGGCCACTCCCGCGCAGGACCGGCAACACCCTGCATGGCTGCACCGATGCCGATGACCACCGTGGCGCCGAGGGTGGCAGACGCCATCACGGCGACGACGTCGACGTGCGGCCGGTGGACGCGAGCCTGCCTGACCACGACGAGGTAGACCGAGTAGGTAACCGCGGTGGCAAGACCGAACCCGAACCCGAGCGGCACGGACCCACCGGTCACGACCGGCTTGCCGACGGCGGCCATCAGCCACACGCCGACCAGCACGACCGGCAGCGCCCACCAGAACAGCGGCCTCGGTCGCTCGTGGAGCCAGACGACACCGATAAGACCAACCACGACGACCTGCAGGTTGGGCAGGACCGTCGCGAGCCCTGCCCCGATGATCCCGATCGAGACGTGCCATGCCATGAGGTCGAGACCGAGGAACGCCCCCGCGAGCGCGGCCAGCGGGACGAACGGTCGGCGGATCCGGCGCACCAGGATCAGTACGGCGAACACCGGCAGGGCGTAGGCGACCCGCAGGAAGGACGACCGCAGGGCCTCGACATCGGCCAACCTCACCCACACCGCACTGAACGAGATCAGGACCGTGCCCGCCCAGACCGGCGCGGTCGGCGGCAACCCCCGCCGAGAGGTGTCAGGTTCGGTGGACGACGACACCACGCTTCACCACAGTCCGGACGAGGTTGGTGCCCGGACGGTACGGGATGTGCTGGTAGCCGTCGGCGTCCAGAACCGCCAGGTCGCCCACTGCACCGACAACGACCTGTCCGCGATCGGGCAGTTCCAGCGCAAGCGCGCCACCCCGCGTCGCGGCCCACACGGCCTGGTCGGGGGTCAGACCCATCTCGAGGCAGGCGACGGCGATCACGAAGGACATCGACTCGGTGTAGCTGGTCCCGGGGTTGCAGTCGGTCCCGAGCGCGACCGTCACCCCTGCCTCCCACAGCATCGGTCCGGGCCCATAGTGGTGGGTCCGCAGACTGAAGGTCGTTGCGGGCAGCAGGACGGCGACGGTTCCTGCCGCGGCCAGCGCCCGCGCGTCGTGTTCGTCGACGTGTGCCAGGTGGTCGGCGGACGTGCAGCCGAGCTCGGCCGCCAGGGCCGCACCGCCCGAATGCCCGAGCTCGTCCGCATGGATCCGCAGGCGCAGGCCCGCGTCGGCCGCCGCCCGCAGGACAGCACGGGATTCCTCTACGGTGAAGGCGCCGTCGTCGCAGAACACGTCGGCGTAGGTCGCGAGGTCGGCGCAGGCATCCAGCGAGGCGGGAATCACCTCGTGCAGGAAGGTCCCCCGGTCGACGTCGGTGGGGACCAGGTGCGCGCCGAGCCAGGTCGGGACGACGTCGACCGCGTGCCGTTCGCCGAGCGCCTTGGCAACCTGGAGGCTGCGCCGTTCGGTGTCGATGTCCAGGCCGTAGCCGGACTTGACCTCGACGGTCGTCGTACCGTTGGCGAGCATGCGGTCCGCCCGGGCAGTCGCGGACGCGAGCAGGTCGTCGAACGACGCGGCCCGTGTGCGACGCACGGTCGCGTTGATGCCGCCGCCCTCCGCGAGCACGTCCTCGTAGCGCTCGCCGCGCAGCCTGGAGGCGAACTCGTCGGCGCGGTCGCCAGCGAACACGAGATGCGTGTGCGGGTCGACGAAGCCGGGGATCACGGCGCCGCCACCGACGTCCAGCACCTCGAGATCGCGGTGCTCTGCCGGCACGTCGTCCATCGAGCCGACCCATGCGACGCGGCCGTCGGCGATCGCGATCGCGACGTCGGATCTGACGCCGAGCAGATCATCGGGCCTGCCGTCGTTGGTGACGAGTCGACCGATGCCGGTGACGAGCAGATCGCCGCTCACGCGTCGCCCATCGGCACAGCGACGCCCCGGTCTCTGGCGACCTCGCGGGCACGGTCGTAGCCGGCATCGGCGTGGCGCAGCACACCAGTCGCCGGGTCGTTGGTCAGCACACGTTCGACCTTTGCGGCGCCGACCTCGGTGCCGTCGGCAACCACCTGCGCGCCGGCGTGGATGGACTTGCCGATGCCGACACCACCGCCATGGTGGACCGCGACCCACGCCGCGCCGGACGACGCGTTGACCAGGGCGTTGAGGATCGGCCAGTCCGCGATGGCGTCGGAGCCGTCCTTCATGGACTCGGTCTCGCGGTAGGGCGAGGCAACCGACCCGCTGTCGAGGTGGTCCCGTCCGATCACGATCGGTGCCGAGACCTGTCCGCTAGCCACGAGGTCGTTGAACGCCAGGCCGGCCAGGTGGCGTTCGCCGTACCCGAGCCAGCAGATCCTGGCCGGGAGCCCCTGGAACGCCACACGGTCCTGCGCCAAGTGCAGCCAGCGCTGCAGGCCGGCGTTGTCGGGGAACAGGTCGGCCAGCGCCTTGTCGGTTGCGGCGATGTCGGCCTCGTTGCCGGACAGCGCGACCCACCGGAACGGTCCCATGCCCTCGCAGAACAGGTCACGGATGTAGGCAGGAACGAAGCCGGGGTAGGCGAAGGCGTCGGCGAACCCGCCCTCCCTGGCCTCGCCGCGCAGGTTGTTGCCGTAGTCGAAGACCTCGGCTCCGGCGTGCAGGAAGCCGACCATGGCCTCGCAGTGCACGGCCATCGACGCGCGGGCCTGCCTCACGTACCCGGAAGGGTCGGCGTTCCGGAGGTCGCCCGCCTCGGCCAACGTGTGTCCGCGCGGGACGTACCCGTGCAACGGGTCGTGCGCGGACGTCTGGTCGGTGACGACATCGACGTCGACACCTCGCCGCAACAGTTCCGGGAAGACGTCGGCCGCGTTGCCTTCGACCGCCACCGACAGCGCGCGCCCCTCGGTCTTGGCGCGTTCGCAGCGCGCCAGCGCGTCATCGAGGTCGTCCGCCCGCTCGTCGAGGTACCGGGTCTGCAGTCGGCGTTCGATCCGGTCAGGGTCGACATCGATACACAACGCGACCCCGCCGTTCATCGTGATCGCGAGCGGCTGGGCGCCACCCATCCCGCCGAGTCCGGCGGTCAGGACCAACCGCCCGTTGAGCGTCCCGTCGAACCGCTGCTCGGCCAGCGCCAGGAAGGTCTGGTAGGTGCCCTGCAGGATCCCCTGCGTGCCGATGTAGATCCACGACCCGGCGGTCATCTGCCCGTACATCGTCAGGCCGGCGGCCTCGAGATCCCAGAAGTGCTCCCAATCCGCCCAGTCGGGGACCAACAGCGAGTTGGCAATGAGCACGCGGGGTGCCCACTCGTGCGTGCGCAGCCGGCCGACCGGCTTGCCGGACTGCACCAGCAGGGTCTCGTCGTCGGCCAGGGACGTCAGTTCACCCACGATCGCGTCGAAGGCATCCCACGACCGAGCGGCGCGCCCCGACCCCCCGTACACGACCAGCTCGTCGGGACGTTCGGCGACGTCCGGATCGAGGTTGTTCATGAGGCAGCGCATCGCCGCCTCCTGGGCCCATCCCTTCGCGGTGAGCGTGGTGCCACGGGGGGCACGCACCGGTCGAGGTCCTGCCATCGTCACACCTCCACGACGCCGAGTCGGTCGAGCGGGCCGATGGCCCCTTCCGCGGCCGCGACCAGCGTCCCGTCGTCGATGAGTTCGGCGATGGCCTCGATGTCAGGACCGGGCGGACGGTCGGCATCCAGCGGCGGGACGACGGCCCGGATCGCCCGGTCGACGGCCGCCGTCCCGGCCGCGGACGCCAGTGGCCGGCGCAGTTCGAGCCCCTGGACGCCACACGCCAGTTCGACCGCCAGCACCCGCGTGACGTTGTCCAGCACCGCGCCCAGCTTCAGGCCAGCGGTGAAGCCCATCGAAACATGATCCTCCTGGCTGCCCGACGTCGGGATGGTGTCGATGCTGGCCGGGTGGCACAGGATGCGGTTCTCGGCGACCAGTGCCGCGGCCGTGTACTGGGCGAGCATGTAGCCGGAATCCCGCCCCGGGTTCGGCGCCAGGAATGGAGGAAGACCGCACGACCGGGCAGGGTCGAGCAACCGATCGGTGCGGCGCTCCGAGATCGACCCGAGTTCCGCTGCGGCGATCGCAAGGAAGTCCAGCTGGAAGGCCAGCGGTTGACCGTGGAAGTTGCCCGCGGACACGACGTCGCCGGTGTCGCCGAACACGATCGGGTTGTCGACCACGGCGTGCAGTTCGCGCTCGAAGACCGCAGCGGCGCCGGCAGCAACGTCGCGCACGGCACCGTGGACCTGTGGGACGCACCGCAGCGAGTACGCGTCCTGAACGGCGTGATCGAAGTCGTCGTGATGACTGGCCGTGATCGGGGACTCGTCGAGCAGCCGCACGATGTTGGCGGCGACGACCGCCTGTCCCGGGTGCGCTCGCAGCGCGTGGATCCGCGGGTCGAACGGCCGCACGGACCCGAGCAGCGCCTCGATCGTGACGGCCGCCGCGAGGTCGGCGGCCGCGGCGAGCTGCTCGATCCGGTCGAGGTGCAGGACCCCGAGCGCCAGCATGCCCTCGGTGCCGTTGAGCAGGGACAGGCCCTCCTTTGCGTGCAACGCCAGCGGCTCCAGTCCGTGGCGGGCCAGGACGTCCGAGGCGGGCTCGGGTGCCGCGCCGCTGCCGTCGCGCAGGAACCCTTCACCGATCAGCGGCAGGGCGAGGTGCGCGAACGGCGCGAGGTCACCGGAGGCGCCCACCGAACCCTTGGCCGGCACCACCGGCAGGAGGTCACGGTTCACCAGGTCGAGTAGCCGCCGCGGGATGTCGGGGCGGACGCCGGAGTGGCCCTGGGCGAGCGTGCGGGCACGCAGCAGAAGCATGGCCCTGACCAACCGATCGGGCAACGGATCGCCGACGCCTGCGGCATGGGATCGCAGCAGGTGCACCTGCATGGCGAGGGCGTCGTCGTGACCGACCCTGGTGTTGGACAGCGCCCCGAAGCCGGTCGTGACGCCGTACACGATGCGGTCGTGCTCGAAGGCGTCGGCCACGACCTGCCGCGACGCCTCCATGGCCGGGATGGCCGCTTCGCCGAGGGATGCCCTGCGGCCGCCGTCGGCTACCGCGACCACATCGGCTCGCCGCAGCGCACCGCCGTCGAGGACGACCTCCTTCATGTTGCCTCCCCGCTTGGGGGGAGGGGCCGGCGTTGCCGGTCTGGGGGGTTGGATGTGATGTCCTTCTTCCCCCGCCGTTGCAGGACGCCAGCCGCGAAGTGCAGCAGGACCTCGGCGACCACCAGCGTCGTGGCGCCCGTTGGATCCGTTGCCGCATCGACCTCGACCAGGTCGGCGGCGGCGACACGGTCGTGCCGTCCGCACAGGCGTGCGGCGGCCAGCAGTTGCGGAGGGGTCATGCCTCCCGGCCGTGCGCCAGGGCACGCGGGGGCGTACGCGACGTCGAGCACGTCGATGTCGAAGTCCACGAAGAGGCGGTCGCAGTGCCCGAGATGATCGAAGGCCCGCTCGACGGCGCCACCGACGCCGTCACGATGCACGGCGTCGATGGGTTCGACGTGGATGCCAGCCTCCGCAGCCCAGGCGGCATGAGCGGGGGCGTTGGCGAACGACGCGATGCCGACCTGGGCCACGTTGCGACCCGGCAGGCCCTCCTCCTCGATGAGTCCGCGGATCGGGGTGCCGTTGCCCGGGCCGTCGCCGAGCGAGCGGACGTCGTGGTGGGCATCGAAGGTCAGCACGCCGACCGCGGTGAGGTCGTCACCGAGCAGGCCGGCGACCAGGGGGCGGGTGATGGCGTTGTCGCCCCCGAGGAACACGGTCGGGCTGGTGACCTCGCGCATTCCCGATGCCCCCGCGCGGATCGCGGCGATCGCCTCAGGCAGGTCGAGGTTCGCCACGGGCCAGTCGCCGAGGTCCTGGGCGGGCAGATCGCGGAGGTCCCGCTGGCCGATCCCGTCCCAGGTGGACAGGCGCTGGAGGGCGTCGCGGACCGCGGCCGGGGTGCGGAACGCCTCCGACGGGCTGATCGAGCCGATCGAGCAGGGAACGCCGATGACGCGCAGGCCGGCACGTTCGACGTCGTCACTCAACCAGCGACTGGCACGCGGCCAGTCCGGGTCGTCGGCGGCGGGGGGCCGGGCAAACGCCATGAGGGAGCTCCGTCGGGATACCGACGAGCCTGCCACCTCGCCCGGACGCATGCGCCGCAGTTGGCGTGAGCACACCGCGACCGCACGACATCCGGTCAGTTGCTCCCGTCATAGACTCCGCGCGATGTCCTCACCCTTCCCTCCGATTGCCCCTCCGACGACCCTCCGCAAGGACGGTCGTGACCGTGTCGTCACCATGCCGCTGGCGCTGGTGTTCTTCGCGAACCTCCTGCAGGCGATGTCGTTCTTCCTGTTCATCCATCTGCCGGGCTTCCTCGAGGACCTCGGCGCGTCGAGTGTCGCGGTCGGGATGATCGTCGCGCTGACCGCGATGGCAGCCGTGGTGACCAGGCCGTTGATCGGCAAGTACATCGACACGACTGGGCGCCGCCCGATCGCGCTGATCGGCTGCGTGCTGAACCTCGTCGTCGTCCTGCTCTACCTGACGGTGACCGCACTCGGACCATGGCTGTACGTCATCAGGATCCTGCACGGCGCCGCCGAGGCGATCCTGTTCACAGCGCTTTTCACGATGGGTGCCGACATCGTCCCCGCGTCGCGCAGAACCGAAGGCCTCGCCCTGTTCGGAGTCTCAGGGCTGCTGCCGATCGCGCTCGGCGGCCTGGTCGGGGACCTGGTCCTGGCCGGCGGGAGCTTCCAGCGGGTCTTCCTGACCGCAGGGGCCTTCGCGGTCGGGGCGCTCGTGATGACGCTGCTGGTGGGGGAGCCGGTCATCGAGGCCCGTGAAGGGCAGCGCAGCGGCCTGCTCGGCGTCATCCGGCAGCGCAACCTCCTGCCGATCTGGTGGATCGTCGGGATGTTCTCGGTCGTGCTGACCGCCTACTTCGCCTTCATCCGGACATTCGTGGACGCGACCGGGATCGGCACGGTCGGCCTGTTCTTCTCGTTCTATGCAGGCAGCGCGATTCTGCTGCGACTCGGCTTCGGGTGGCTGCCGGAACGGATCGGCGAGCGACGGGTGCTGCTGCCATCGCTCGGTGCGCTCGTCCTCGGGTTCGTCGTCCTGGCGGGGGCGACGGGCGGGGTCCACATTGCCGTCGCCGGGGCCTTTTGCGGCATCGGGCACGGGTACGCATTCCCGATCACGTTCGCGATGGTGGTGAACCGGGCGACCGTCGATGACCGAGGCACGGCGCTCGGTTTCTTCACGGCCCTGTTCGACCTCGGCACCCTGATCGGCGGCCCGATCCTCGGCGCGATCATCGGCATCGCCGGCTACGGGACGATGTTCCTCGTGTGCGCGGTCGTCATGGCGATGGCGACCGTGGTCTATGCGATGTGGGACACCCGGACCCTTCAGGTCACTTGACGCCGGCGCGGGCCTCAATGAGCAGCCCGAGCGTCGTCTCGAGCGCCATGTCGCCGAAGCACCGGTCGATCGAGTAGCTGTCCTCGTAGTTGACGATCAGGTAGCCACCCGCGGCGAAGCCGAGACCCTGCTGACCAACGGGGTTCAGTTCAAACGACTGGGGCATGTAGCCGAGCGCGTCGTTCGCCTGGCCGAGCGGCAGCGTCACACGGGCGCCGGACTTCTCCTTGAGGGTGTTCGTCAGGTTCGCGAACACCTCGCCGGGAGAGGCCGTGATGGCGAGGTCGGGGCCGATGAACATGGCGGATGCCGGGACCTCGGCGCTGACCGGCGAGGCGGAAGCGCACGGCGCGGTGTCGGGCGACTTGCCGGTGCGGACCTCGGCCGGGCCCTGCGTGATCGGGTGGTCGAAGAAGCCAGGTAGCGCGAGGGCCGTCAGCGGCACGTTGGTCGCCGGGTGGTTCCACGTCGTCTGCACGGCGCTGATGTCGGTGTTCGTGAGGATCGTCCCATCGAGGACGTCCGGTAGGACGTTCGCCAGACGGGTACCCATCTCGGTCCCACCTGAGGCCGACATGTTGCCGAGACCGGTCATGAAGTGCATGCCTGCGCCGCCGAAGCGCTCCTCGAGCTGGTTGGCGAAGAACCCGGGCCAGTCGGCGTGACCGATCCCTCCGCCCTCGTCCGCGGTGGTCGGGTGCGCGGCGTAGGCGCCGATGGTCGCGATGGTGCTGACGTCGCCGTCCTCGTCGAGGACGAACCGGCCGTCGGCGACCTCGAGGGCTCGGAACCACGAGACCTGCTGCTCCTCGGCGGATCGGTAGGTGTCCCGGCGCTCGCGGTTGTGTTCGCGGGCCCGTTCCTCGCCGATCTCGATCACGGCCGGCGCGGCGCCGTTGACGGCGTCACGGATCGACTGCTTGATCGCTTCGGTGGTCTGCTGCATGTACCAGTCGGGCACGAAGCCCCAGCCGCCGATGAAGTCCGGCGAGGTGTGCGAGTGCGTCGCGGCGATGACGATGCCGGCCGGGTCGATCCCCAGTTCCTGGCCCATCGCGGCGGCGATCTGCTTGCTCCCGCACTCGGCGCACTTGGTCTGGTACTCCCAGAACCAACCCTCGCCGTCCACGATCGTCAGCACGACCGCGTCGTCCTCGTCGTCGATGGCGGCGAACGAGCGGACATACAGGCCGGCTGCGTCGTCGACGTCGACGATCGGGTTCATCGGGCCGATGCCGTATCCGCCCATGTAGATGCAGTTGGGGTTCTCAGGCCAGGGGGAACCCGTCGACGCGAGGTGGTCGGTCATGGCGAAGTCGCCGCCGCCCATCGCGGTCAGGGTCGCCTCGGTAAGCGTCGCGCACTTGTCGTAGTCGGTCTCCCAGAGGGCGCCCTCGGGCGGGTTGGGGAAGATCGAGACGACGCTGGCGCCCGCGCGGAGGAGGTCGGCGTCGGCCGGGACCTCAGGACCGAGGTCCGGATCGGTCGGCTTGCCGGGGTCACCTGGCTTGCCCTTGCCCTTGCCATCCGTTTCGGACTGGGTCACCACGCCGGACTGCAGCGAGTCGCCCAGACGACCCTGGTCGGCCTGGTCGGCGCCAGAGCCGACGGTGATCGGGACAACGGCAGCCGCGATGGCGGCCAGTCCGGTGAGCGCGCCAGTCAGGACGACAGCGCCCGCGCGACGTGTGAAGGTCTTCATGAGGGGACTCCCAGGGATACCGGTCGGTACGTGTTACTTCTCCAAACGACCGAGGATCTCCTGCGTGACGCGCGAACGAGGATGCGCTGCGCGCACTCAGCGACCGACGTCCTTCGCCAAGAGGCAGACCCGGATGGCGTCGCCGTAGGTCTCCTGCTCGCCGACGGGCCTGAACCCTCGCCCCTCGTGGAAGCGGAGTGATGCCTCGTTCCTTGGTCTGACATTGACCTCGCAGGCCAACATGGGTGTGCCTCGTTGTCGGGCGTGCTCCTCGGCGGCGTCGTACAGCATCGAGGCGACCCCGCCGTGGCGCGCCGTGGCGATGACTGCGATCCGGTCGACGTAGAGGAAATCGTCGTACCGCGCCGCGAACCACGTGTAGTTCGGCGACGTGTAGGTGCTGCCGGGACAAAGGGCGATGAGATGGCCGACCAGTTGGCCGTCGGCCTGCGCGACGAGGCTGACGTCGGACTCGTCGACCAGCCATGCCAGGTGCTCCACGGTGGCGTCTCCGACCTCCGGCACATTCGCCTGGTTGATCGCGCACGCAACCGACAGGTCGGCCTGCTCCAGCGGCCGGACGATCACATCCACGGACGGCGCCTTTCTCGAAGCCGGACGGTATGTCGTCGGTCACGGCCCGTCGGGTCACACGGGTCAGGATCGGTCGGGAACCGCTGGTCCCATATACCGGACTGGCGGTGCACGAACGACGTTCTGAGTTATCCACGGACTGTGGACAACGCTGTGGAAGTTGTGAATAGCGTTCAACAAGTTCTGACAAGCGCACACAAGCCTGTGGATTGTGTGTAACTGCTTGGCGATGTCACACCCGCAAGCTACGGTCGAATACATGTTCGCTCCACCCGCCACCGACGCATCGGACCGCCACCACGGCGACCCGGTCCTCGACGTGCTGGCTCAGATGAAGGCCGGGCTCCACCAACTGCTGCAGCTACCAGCAACCGACGACCCCGAGGTCGCCCTTCAGCGGGTCCGCGCCCACGGCCGGGTGGCTGCCGTCGCCGCCGCGGCACGCCTGACGGCGCTCGCCAACGCACAGGCAATCGGGGCACACGACACTGACGGGGCGCCGTCCCTCAACGAGTGGCTGATCAACCGGGCCGGTCAGTCCCGTGACGATGCCGGCCGTGACACCACGACCGCCGCCATGCTCGGGTCGCTCCCGCAAACCGCCGACGCACTCGCGGACGGGAAGATCAGCCTCGATCACGCGGCCACGATCGCGCGGACCGCCCGCCGGCGGCGGCTGTCCGAGGACCCCGCCGACCTGGACGCCCTTGTCGGGCTGGCCGGCAGGCTGGGTGCGGACGAGTTCCGTGCC
>Ga0326597_10002482_pt1 | contig 27520 bp, 32 predicted proteins | sample RVTome_12_FD_203789 | JGI IMG/M metagenome (GOLD analysis project Ga0326597, IMG submission 203789) | Soil microbial communities from uranium-contaminated site in the Upper Colorado River Basin, Wyoming, United States - RVT100D185 | ecosystem: Environmental > Terrestrial > Soil > Contaminated >... | reverse complement strand
TCGAGGGCGGCCAGATGCCGTTGCAGCGCCGGGTGCCGAAGCGCGGCTTCAATTCCCGCCAGCGCGACGACACCGCCGAAGTGCGGCTGTCCGATCTCCAGAAGATGGGAGGCGAGGTGATCGACCTCGCCACGCTCAAGACCGCGGGCGTGGTGCCGCAACCGGTGCTGCGCGCGAAGGTGATACTGGCGGGCGCGATCGAGCGCAAGGTGACGCTGAAGGGATTGCTGGCGTCGAAGGGCGCGCGCGCCGCGATCGAGGCCGCCGGCGGCACCGTGGAAGCGCCGGTCGCCGTGGTGCGCGGCCGCCTCAAGAGCCGCAAGGCCGACGCCGCGGCGGGCGAGTCCAAATAGGGACGGATTGCATTGGCAGCCTCCAATTCCATGCTCGGGCTCGGACGAATGGGCGACCTGAAGCGCCGCCTGCTGTTCCTGCTGGGCGCGCTCATCGTGTTCCGCATCGGGTCCTACATCCCGGTGCCGGGCATCGACCCGGCGCAGCTCGCGGAGCTTTTTCGCTCGCAGCGCGGCGGGATCCTGGACATGTTCAACATGTTTTCCGGGGGCGCGCTCTCGCGCTTCACCATTTTCGCGCTCGGCATCATGCCCTACATCTCGGCCTCGATCATCATGCAGCTGATGAGCGTGGTGTCGCCCACGCTGGAGGCGCTGAAGAAGGAAGGCGAATCGGGCCGGCGCAAGATCACCCAGTACACGCGCTATGGCACGGCGGCGCTTGCCCTGTTCCAGGGCCTTGGCATCGCGATCGCGCTGGAGGGGCAGCAAGGCCTCGTGATCGAGCCCGGGCTCGCGTTCCGGCTGACGACCACGCTGACCCTTGTGACCGGAACCATGTTCCTGATGTGGCTCGGCGAGCAGATCACCGAGCGCGGCATCGGCAACGGCATCTCGCTCATCATCTTCGCCGGCATCGCCGCGGGGCTGCCGCAGGCGGTGGCGGGCACGCTGGAGCTGGTGCGCACCGGGGCGTTCTCGATCCTGGTGGCGCTCCTGATCTTCGCGCTGGTGATGGTGGTCACCGCCTTCGTCGTGTTCGTCGAGCGCGGCCAGCGCCGCATCCTCGTGAACTATGCCAAGCGCCAGGTCGGAAACAAGATCTACGGCGGCCAGAGCTCCCATCTGCCGCTGAAGCTCAACATGGCCGGCGTGATCCCGCCGATCTTCGCCTCGAGCATCATTCTGTTCCCGGCAACGATGGCGGGCTGGTTCGGCACGGGCGAGGGAATGTCCTGGCTCAGGAACATCGCCGGGACGCTGTCGCCGGGGCAGCCGATCTACGTGATCCTCTACGCGTCCGCGATCATTTTCTTCTGCTTCTTCTACACGGCGCTGGTCTTCAATCCCAAGGAGACGGCGGACAACCTGAAGAAGAGCGGCGCGTTCGTGCCCGGCATCCGTCCGGGCGACCAGACGGCGCGCTACATCGAGAAAATCATGATGCGGCTCACCCTGACGGGCGCGGTCTACGTCACGCTGGTGTGCCTGCTTCCCGAATTCCTGATTCTGAAATGGAACGTGCCTTTCTACTTCGGCGGCACGTCGTTGCTGATCATCGTCGTCGTGACCATGGATTTCATGGCGCAGGTGCAGGCCTACATGATGTCGCACCAGTACGAGAGCCTGCTCAAGAAGGCGAATTTCAAGGGGGGCATGTTCCCGACGCGCTGATGGCCAAGGAAGAGACGATACAGATGCAGGGCGAGATCGTGGAGACCCTGCCCAACGCGACTTTCCGGGTCAAGCTTGAAAACGGCCACGTGGTGCTGGGACACATCTCGGGCAAGATGCGCATGCACTACATCCGCATCCTGCCGGGCGACAAGGTAACCGTGGAACTGACGCCCTACGACCTGACGCGCGGGCGCATCGTGTTCCGCGCCAAGTAACGGAGTTTGCAGTGGACAGTTTGCAGTTTGCAGCGGGAAAGCAGCGGCACAACGCCGGTGGGGATAGGGCGAGCGCTGACGGCTGCCCACTGACGGCTGCCAACCTGGGAGTTTGAATATGAAAGTGCACGCATCGGTGAAGAGAATGTGCCGCTACTGCAAGATCGTCCGCCGCAAGCGGGTGGTGCGGGTCATCTGCAAGGACCCGCGGCACAAGCAGCGCCAGGGCTGAGCCGGCGGCGCTGATTTATTGTTGTAAATTAACGGCTTAGACGTTATAATCGCCAGTTTTTCGCTGGAGGACAAGCATGGCCCGGATCGGCGGAGTCAACATACCCAACCACCAGCACGCGGAGATCGCGCTGACCGCGATTTTCGGCATCGGGCGGGCTCGGGCGCGCGCGCTCTGCGACGCGGCGGGCGTCGTCCACTCGACAAAGATCAAGGATCTCTCGGACACCCAGATGGACAGGCTGCGCGAGCAGGTCACGAAGCAGCAGATCGAGGGCGACCTGCGGCGCGAGATCTCGATGAACATCAAGCGCCTGATCGATCTCGGCTCCTGGCGGGGCAAGCGCCACCGCCTGGGCCTGCCGGTCCGCGGCCAGCGCACCCGCACCAATGCGCGCACGCGCAAGGGGCCGCGCAAGGCGGCGGTGAAGATCATCCGCGCGGTAACCGCTTAAGGAACCCATCATGGCCAAAGCCAGCACCCGGGTGCGCAAGAAGGTCAAGAAGAACGTCGCGGAAGGCATCGCGCACGTGCACGCATCCTTCAACAACACCATCGTTACCATCACCGACCGCCAGGGCAATACGCTCGCCTGGGCCACCTGCGGCTCGAACGGCTTCAAGGGCTCGCGCAAGTCGACGCCGTTCGCCGCGCAGGTCGCGGCCGAGCGCGCCGGGCGTCTCGCGGTGGAGTGCGGAGTGAAGAATCTCGAAGTGCATATCAAGGGGCCGGGCCCGGGGCGGGAGTCCGCGGTGCGGGCGCTGAATGCAGTGGGCTTCAAGATCACCCAGATATCAGACGTGACGCCGGTGCCGCACAACGGCTGCCGTCCCCCGAAAAAGCGGCGCGTCTAGGACCGTGAAAGTCGAGGGGATGCTCCCCTCATGCACCCTTACCGATGATGAAGAGATAGAGAGTCACATGGCCAGAAACCTCGACGCAAAGTGCCGGCAGTGCCGGCGGGAAGGGGAGAAGCTCTTTCTCAAGGGAGAGAAGTGCTTCACGGACAAATGCGCCATCGAGCGCCGCAATTACCCGCCCGGACAGCACGGCCAGAAGAACGTCCGGCTGTCGGGCTACGGCGTGCAACTGCGGGAAAAGCAGAAGGTGCGCCGCATCTACGGTCTGCTCGAGCGCCAGTTCCGGAAGGTGTACCACAAGGCAGAGAGCGGCAAGAGCGTCACGGGCGAGGAGCTGCTGCAGCTGCTCGAGTCCCGGCTCGACACGGTCGCCTACCGCATGGGATTCGGCTCGTCGCGGACCGAGGCGCGGCAGATCGTGCGCCACAACGGCATCATGGTCAACGGCCGGCGCGTCAACACGCCGTCGTTCCAGTGCCGGCCCGGCGACGTGGTCGAGGTCGCGGAAAAGGCCAGGAACCAGCTTCGCATCAAGGGCGCGGTCGAGGCGGCCGAAGGCCGTGGCTACCCGGAATGGCTGGAAGTCGACGCCAAGGCGCTGAAGGGCAAGTTCAAGGCGCGGCCGCAACGCTCGGAGCTGCCGTCGACGATCAACGAGTCGCTCGTGGTCGAGCTGTATTCCAAGTAAGTTCACGACGTTCATTCGCCGCCGTTCAATTGTAGAGGGTTCGTAGCCATGCCAAGCAGTGCATTCCTCAAGCCCCGCATCATCGACGTTCAGAACATCTCGCCGTTCCACGCCAAGCTCACGATGGAGCCGTTCGAGCGCGGCTACGGCCACACGCTGGGCAACGCGCTGCGGCGCACGCTGCTGTCCTCGATGCCCGGCTACGCCGCGACCGAGGTCAAGATCAGCGGCGTGCTGCACGAGTACTCGACGCTCGACGGCGTGCAGGAAGACGTGGTGGACCTGCTGCTGAACCTCAAGGGCATCGTGCTCAAGCTCCACAACCGGGAGGAGGCGCTGCTCACGCTCAGGAAGAACGGCGAGGGCGCCGTTACCGCCGGGGACGTCGAGCCGATGCACGACGTCGAGATCGTGAATCCCGATCACGTCATCGCGCACCTCGCGGCCGGCGGCAAGATCGACATGCAGATCAAGGTCGAGCGGGGGCGCGGCTACGTGGCGGCGACCACGCGTCGCACGTCGACCGAGGAAGGGCGCAGCGTCGGGGCGATACTCCTCGACGCCTCGTTCAGCCCGGTGCGCCGTGTCAGCTACGCCGTCGAGGCCGCGCGCGTCGAGCAGCGCACCGACCTCGACAAGCTGGTCATCGACGTGGAGACCAACGGCGCCATCGATCCCGAGGAGGCGGTGCGCTACGCGGCCCGCATCCTGGTCGAGCAGCTGACGGTGTTCGCCGACCTGAAGGGCCTGCCGACGCACGTCGAGGAGAAGAAGGCGACCCAGATCGATCCCATCCTGCTGCGGCCGGTGGACGATCTCGAGCTCACCGTCCGCTCCGCGAACTGCCTCAAGGCCGAGAACATCTACTACATCGGCGACCTGATCCAGCGCACCGAGACCGAGCTCCTCAAGACGCCGAATCTCGGCCGCAAGTCGTTGAACGAGATCAAGGAAGTCCTCGCCACGCGAGGGCTCACATTGGGAATGAAGCTGGAAAATTGGCCGCCCGCCGGACTCGAGCGGCTTCATGGATAGCGCGCGTCAGCGAACGGGGAATGCAGGAGGGTGAACGGCGGGTGACGGGGTTTTCGCTGCGACTCATCACTCACCGCTCATCACTCATCACCAGGGATAGGTCATGCGTCACCGACACGGACTCAGAAAGCTCAACCGCACCAGCAGCCACCGGCTCGCGATGTTCCGCAACATGGCGAACTCGCTGCTCCGGCACGAGGCGATCCAGACCACGCTGCCGAAGGCGAAGGAGCTGCGGCGCGTGGTGGAGCCCATCATCACGCTCGGCAAGAAGCCCTCGATCGCCAACCGCCGGCTCGCGTTCGACCGTCTGCGCGATCGCGAGGTCGTGGTGAAGGTGTTCGACGAGCTGGGACCGCGCTACGCCAAGCGCAACGGCGGCTATCTGCGCATCCTCAAATCGGGCTTCCGCAAGGGCGACAACGCGCCGATGGCTTTCGTGGAGCTGATGGACCGGCCGGAGCCCGGCGCGGAAGGCGAAAAGGACAAGCAGGAGGGGGCCCGGAAAGGGGCGAAGAAGGAGCCGGCTGCGAAGGCCGCGTAGGCACCACACCACTTTTGAAAAGCCGGCCGAAAGCCGGCTTTTTTCTTGTGCGCCCGGCAGGGCGCACCCACTTGAAGGTGCAAGTCCTTTACACGCCTGACAGGAGGAAGTGTTAGCCGAACGGCAAGGGTGTCGTGGGCGACTGCGAATCCGGAGGAAGCCGAAGGCAAAGCGCTGGCGCGAGGAACACGAAGCGGATACAGGCGCGGTGTCCGGGCGAGACGGCAAGTATCGTCGAAGCCCGAACCCTGTCCGGAAGGGCATCGCGTAAATTCGACGCGCATAAGCGGGAAGGTGGGTGCGCCATACCCGGGGAGATCTGGCGATTCGCTGGAAAGCTACCGGCGTCGAGAGGCGCTGGGAGGGGTTGCCAGAAGTCAGCAGAGGCCATAGTAGGTGGCGACACCGAAGGGCCGAACAGGCAATGCCGCGAGTAGGCGGCGGGTAACTCGTGAACGGCTGATGAAGGCAGAAGTGCATCGAGCAGATGAGGCTCGCGCGGGCGAGGCTGGACGGTATCTGGCCGAGGCCCGTGTGAGTGCCGAGGCCGGCACGGCGTCCCGCAGGCGGACGAAAGCGGAGGCGAGCGGGCTGATGGAGGCCGTAGTGGAGCGCGGCAACCTGCAGCTTGCGTATCAGCGGGTGGTGGAGAACAAGGGTGCCGCGGGCGTCGATGGCGTCACGGTAGCCGAGTTCAAAGACCATCTGAAGCGACACTGGCCCACGATCAGGGCCAAGCTGCTGGCGGGCGGGTATGTGCCGCAGCCGGTGCGCCGGGTGGAAATACCGAAGCCCGATGGTGGGGTGAGGACGCTTGGCATTCCGACGGTGGCTGACCGTCTGATTCAGCAGGCGCTGCATCAAGTGCTGCAACCGATGTTCGAGCCGGACTTCTCGGAAGCAAGCTACGGCTTTCGACCGGGGAGAAACGCGCATCAAGCGGTGCAGGCGGCAAGGCAATACGTTGCCGAAGGTAAGCGCTGGGTTGTGGACATGGACCTGGAGCAGTTCTTCGACCGGGTCAATCACGATTCACTGATGGGCAGGCTTGCGCAGAAGGTGAAAGACGCACGGGTGCTCGCACTCATCCGGGGCTACCTTGAAGCGGGCACGATGGCAGGGGGGGCTGGCGAGCCCGAGAGTAGAAGGCATGCCGCAAGGCGGGCCGCTCTCGCCGCTGCTCTCCAACATCGTGCTGACGGAGCTGGACCGGGAACTGGAAGGGCGCGGCCACGCTTTCTGCCGCTACGCTGACGACTGCAACGTGTATGTAGGCAGTCGCAAGGCGGGTGAGCGGGTGCTGGCAAGCCTCACCCGGTTCCTGTCGGAACGGCTCAAGCTCAAGGTGAACGCGCTCAAGAGTGCGGTGGGCAAGCCGTGGCAGCGGAAGTTTCTGGGCTACAGCATCTCGTGGGACCAGAGGCCGAAGCTGCGCATCGCCCTACCGAGCATCAGGCGTCTTGAGCAGTGCGCGCGGCCAAAGCCTGGCTCACGTCATCGAGCATCTCAATCCACTGTTGCGCGGTTGGGCGGCGTACTTCAAACTCGCCCAGACCAAGCAAGCACTGGAAACGCTCGATGGCTGGATCAGGCGCAAGCTGCGCTGTGTGCTGTGGCGGCAGTGGAAGCGGGTTCACACCCGCGCCCGCAATCTGATGAAGCGCGGTTTGACGGAGGAGCGGGCATGGCGGTCGGCGACCAACCAGCGTGGGTCCTGGTTCAACGCTGGCGCCTCTCATATGAACGCGGCCTTCCCCAAATCCTGGTTCGATCGCCTGGGGCTGGTGTCGCTGCTCGATACCGTGCAGCGCCTTCAGCGCGTTACCTGAACCGCCGTATGCGGAACCGCACGTACGGTGGTGTGGGAGGACGGCGGGAGTAATCCCGCCTCCTACCCGATTTTGGGAATTCGAATCAAACGGCAAGCCCAACCTGGACTGGATCCGGGGCCACGGAAAGGGCGGCGGGCCGAATCAACGAGGCCGGCTCCCTTCCGCTCTTTGATGATTGAATCTTGTTAATCTTGTAAATCCTTTCTATTTGTTCTTGGCGGTCTTGGCGTCTTGGCGGTTCAATGATTTGTCTTTTCACGGATTTCGGTGCGGCGGACCTCTACGTCGGCCAGGTCAAGGCCGTGCTCCACGAGCGCGCGCCGAAGGTGCGGGTTGTCGACTTGTTGAACGACGCGCCCGCGTTCAACGTGAAGGCCGGCGCGCACCTGCTGGCGGCGCTGGCCGCACGGCTGCCGAAGGACAGCGTCACGCTGGCGGTAGTGGACCCGGGCGTGGGCGGGCCGCGGGACCCCGTGGCGGTGCGGGCCGACGGGCGCTGGTTCGTGGGGCCGGATAACGGCCTGCTATCCGTGAGCGCGGCGCGCGCGGCCGCGGCCGAGGCATTCACCATCGGCTGGAAGCCCCGGTCGCTTTCCGCCTCCTTCCACGGCCGCGACCTCTTCGCGCCGGTGGCCGCGATGCTGGCCGGCAACGGCCGCAAGACCGCCAAGCTCGCGAAGAAGCCGCGGCTCGCGGTGGAGCTCGGCGCCGGCGATCTCGCGGAGGTGATCTACGTGGACCACTACGGCAATCTGGTGACGGGCATGCGCGCCGGGGCCGTGCCGCGCGAGCACGCGCTGACCGTCAACGGGCGCCGGATTCCCCACGCCCGCGTGTTTTCCGCGGTGCCGGCGGGCGAGGTGTTCTGGTATGAGAACAGCCTGGGTCTCGTCGAAATGGCCGCGAACGGCGCCAGCGCCGCTGATGCGCTCGGCCTCCGCATCGGCATGCCGGTCGGCCTCGCGCGTGACTCGTGACTCGCGGCTCGTGATTGGACTCGCTTCTCGCCCGTGCCCTCTCCCCCGGTGGGGAGCAAGGAAGTCTTTATGCAGGAATTCGAGTCACCAGCCGCGAGTCACGAGTCACGCATGATTTTCACAATCGGGCACGGCAACCGCTCCATCGAGGAGCTCCTGGAGCTGCTCCGCGGCGCCGGCGTCGAGTGCCTGGTGGATGTTCGCGCCTTCCCGGCCTCGCGCCGCCACCCGCAGTTCGGGCGCGAGGCGCTGGAGCGCTCGCTCGCCGCGGCCGGCATCCGCTACCTCTGGGAGGGGAACGACCTGGGCGGACGGCGCAAGCCCGCCAGGGATTCGCGCCACGTCGCCCTGAGCAGCCCGGGCTTCCGCGCCTACGCCGATCACATGACGACGGACGCATTCCGCCGTGGCGTGGAACGGCTGGTCGGGACCGGGCGCTCGACGCGCGCCTGCATCCTGTGCGCCGAGCGGCTGCCGTGGCAATGCCACCGCAACCTGATCGCCGACAGCCTGGTCGCGCGCGGGATTCCCGTGAGCCACCTCGTGGTCCCCGGCAAGGTGCAGCCGCACGTGTTGAGCAGCCTCGCGCGGCGCGAACAGGACACGCTGATCTACGACGCCGGCGAGCAACCGGGACTCGCGCTGGAACCTTGATCCAACGCAACCAGCCGCGGGTTGCGGGTTGCTAGAATCCGCTCTCGGAAACTGCCGCCGGCACCCTGCATTTCGCCATGTCGCTTCGCCCCGAATTCAAGGCTCGAGCGGTCTATATCGCGGACCGCATCGATCTCCGCGTGTGGAATGCGGCGGAGCGCCTCGCGTCCAATCCCGTTGCCGTCTCCGTGCCGGGCGGCGGCATGGCGGTGCTGTTCCGCTACGGCGTGGTGGTGTTCTTCGACACCACCGAGGCCGAGGAGTCCGCCTTCTTCGCACAGATCGGGCCCACGCTCGCCGGCGCGAGTCCCGAGCCCGAAACCGAGGAGGTCCGCGTCCGGGTCGAATCCAGGGCGCGCGAAGGCATGCAGGGTGATGCGGTGTACGTCGCCAACGACGAGATCGAGCGCCTGCAGGTGATCGCGGACGTCCTGTCGAAGAGCGTCATGCTGGCGTGGCACGAGGGCCGCATCGCCGGGAGTTTCGATTCCATCGAGCCGCTGGCCTCGGAGCTGCGCTCGACCGGCCGCATCAGCGCGCGGACCGGGGATCTCTCCCGGCAGGTGGGCGCGATGCTCCTCACCCAGCAGGTGGTGGGCGGCGTCGCCGAGGTGGGCGAGAAGCCCGAGCTGCTGTGGGAGCGGCCGGACCTCGAGGGACTGTTCGTCCGCCTCCAGGACGAGTTCGAGATCAAGGAGCGCGACGCGCTCCTGCGGCGCAAGCTCAACCTGATCTCGCAGGCGGCGCAATCCCTGCTCCAGCTCCAGCAGAGCCGCCACTCGCTCCGGCTCGAGCTCTACATCGTGCTGCTGATCATCGTGGAGATCCTGCTGATGGGCTACGAGCTGTTCCTCAGGACGCCCTGATCCGCGAGTCAGGGCGTCCGCCGCGGCCGCCGCATGCCCGTCAGGGCGGCCAGCGCCTCGCAGGCGTCCGCGGTGCGGGCGTCGCAGGCCACGGCGAAATGGCGCCGCGCTTCGTCGAGCCGGCGCTGCAGGGCCAGCAGCACCCCGTAGTTGTAGTTCGCTTCGCCGTCGCGAGGATCGATTTCGAGCGCGCGCCGGTAGCTTGCCTCGGCATCGCCCGCGCGCTCGAGGGCGGTGTACACCACGCCCAGATTGGTATGGACGTCGCGGTGCCGCGGATTGAGCGCGACTGCCTTTTCGCAGTCGGGCAGCGCGCGGCGGGGCCGATCGCGAAGCATTTCCGCGAAGCAGCGCTTGGCGTACGCCTCCGCGTAGGTCGGGTCGATCTCGATCGCGCGCCCGAGGTCGGCCATCGCGCGGTCCAGGCTGCCGGTGCGGGCGTGCAGCGTGCCCCGCCCGACGAGGGCGCTCAGGTCGCGCGCGTTGATCGCGAGCGCCTGGTTGAAGTCCTGCAGCGCCTCGGAGTAGCGGCCCGCCTGCAGGTAGGCGAGGCCCCGAAGGTGGAAGCCACGCTCGACGAGCGCGGCCTGGACGCCGGAATTCTTCCGCACCGCGTCGTCCCACAACTTGACGGCGCTGGAGAACGTGTCGAGCCGGTCGAGCGTAATCGGGATCAGGGCGGCGCCGATCAGGGACAGGATCGCCGCGCTCCGCCGCCAGGGGGCGCGGCAGAACGCGGCTCCCAGCAAGATGGGGAGCCCGCTCATCCAGAGGTAGCTGCGGTAGATCACGAACGGCTCCTGGATCCGCACGGTCGCCACTTCGGTCAGCGCGAGCAGCCAGGGGAACAGCAGGCCAAAGCCGGCGAGACCCCTGCGGCCGCCCCTGGCGAGCAGCACCGCCGCGCACACGGGGTAGGCGAGCCAGGCCGCGAAACCGAGAGCCTGCGGCCAGCCGGGCAACCCGGCCGGAAAGGGCACCCGCACGTCGACCGACATCCAGCCGGAGTAAGGAACGAGCCAGGTGAGCCAGTAGCGAAAGAACAGCGCGCCCTGGTTAATCACGCTCAACAGAAAATCGCCGCGCGCATCCGGCGCGGGACGCGCGCCGCGCGCCGCGTCGAGCAGGGCAGGCGCGGCGGGCTCGTAAGGGGTGCCGATCGTGCCCTTCACCATGAGCACGATTGCCAGGCCGATGGCCGCGAACAGCGCGAACGGCGCCGCCAGGTCGCGCAGGGCGCGAACCGATGGACCGCGCACCAGCACGGCCAGCGCCAGCGCCACCGCCGGCAACGCGACGCTGTGCTCCTTGGAGAACACCGCCAGGAAATAGGCCGCCGCGGCGGCGTAGTGCCAGGGCGCCGATTTTCTGATCAGCCCTTCGAGGAAAAGCCGCAGGCTGACCAGGCTGAACAGGGTCGCGAGCACGATCGACCGCTGCACGAGGTAGGCGACGCCATACACCGCGGCAGGGTGCAGCAGAAAGAGCAGCGCGCCGAACAGGGCGAGCCAGCGCGCGCTCAAGGCCGGCTGCGGGCCCGCGGGTGCCGCGCCGGCCAGGGTCGTTTCGAACAGGCGGGCGAGAAACCCGTACAACGCCACGGCGGTCGCCGCGTGCAGAAGCACGTTGGCGAGGCGGTGCCAGAACCCAATCCGGCCGCCCGCGCCGTGAAACCAGGCGAACGTGGCGTCGCTCACCCAGCGCCGCTCGAACCGGAACCCGGATTCGCGGTAGGCGCTCAGTATGGCGTCCCGGATGTTTCGGTCGTCGAACACGGGCGGATGGCCGAGCGCGCCCCAGTACAGCAGCAGCGCCGCCGAAGCCAGGATCAGGACCGCCAGGACGGCCGGTGGACCGGCGACAGACCGGGCGGGATGCCGCGCCGCGCCCTGCCGCCGTTTGCGCATCGAGATCGCGAGCGGTCAGCCGGCGGCGCGATGCCGGCCCGCTCAAGCCGCGCCGGGACCGCCGATGCGAAGATCGGCCTCGTACGGCCTGCCGGGGTAGTGGAAGGCGACCGGCCCGTCGGGCAGGCAGTCCACGAACTGGCGCACGAACGGGTCCTTCGAATCGCGGATGGCGTCGATGCTGCCGTGCGCCGCCACCACGCCGTCGGAGATGAAATAGGCGTAGTCGGCGACTTTCAGCGACTCCACGACGTCGTAGGTGACGACGATCGAGGTCACGTCCAGCGCGTCGTTGAGGTTCCGCACCAGGTTCGAGACCTGGTTGAGCGAGATCGGGTCGAGCCCCGCGAACGGCTCGTCGTACATGATGAGCATGGGATCGAGCGCGATGGCGCGCGCGAGCGCCACGCGCCGCTGCATGCCGCCCGAAAGCTCGTTCGGCATGAGCCGGTGCGCGCCGCGCAGCCCCACCGCGTTCAGCTTCATCATCACCAGGTCGCGCACCATCGACTCCGGCAGCGCGGTGCGCTCGCGCATCGGAAAGGCGATGTTGTCGAACGTGGAGACGTCGGTAAAGAGCCCGCTCTTCTGGAACATCATGCCCATCCGGCGGCGCATCTCGTAGAGCGCGTCGTCGTCCATCTCGTGCACGACCCGGCCCTCCACCCGCACGCGCCCGCCGCGGGGGCGGAGCTGCCCCCCGATCAGCCGCAGCAGCGTGCTCTTGCCGCTCCCGCTGGTGCCGAGGATGGCGGTCACCTTCCCGCGCGGCACCTTGAGGTTGACGCCCTTCAGGACGTCGTTTCCCGGGTAGGCGAAGCGCAGGTCCTCGATTTCGATCAGTGCGTCGGTGTCGGCGCTCATGGCGCGATTCTACAGGTTGCGGATCCCATGCCGCAGCGTGCCCGCCGGGGACGGCATGTCGCCCCGGCCCGTCGCCGCGACGCCCGACCGGCCGGATTCGAGGTGGTCCGCGGCGTCACCGGGCCGTCACGCCAGGCGGCGGGCGCGCTCCACCGGGCTCCCGCGGAGCGTGTCCATCAACCCCCGCACGGACTTGACGTCCTCGAGCGTCGCGATCGCGGCGATCGCTTCCTCGACGCGCGTGGCCGGCAGCACGTTCCGGCCATAGGCGCGGAATTTCTCCTCGATCTCGCCGCGGGTGAGCGGGTTTTCGGGAGCGCCCCTGGAATGCTCGCAGCGCGCGGATACGGTCTTGCCGTCCGCGAGCGTGGCCTCCACGACGGACTGAACGCCGGCGAGCGATTCGTCCAGCAGGACGTCGACGTTTTCGGCCGCGAAGCGCGCGAGCGCCGGGTCGTTGTAGCGCGCGGGCTCGAACTGCGCGAGCGTCAGCGCCCGGTCCTTCAGGATCGCGGCCGCGCAGTAGTGCATCGAGAGCAGCGCCTCGAACTTGCCTTTATAGCGGGGGAACATGCCGTGCATGTCCACGCCGGTCTTGTTCATGAACACCCGGACTTTCCTGACCTGCTCGAATTCCAGCCGGTGCTTCTCCAGCAGGTCGAACATCGCGGTCACGAATCCCTGGATGGTGGAGGCCGACGGCCACAGGCGCAAGGCGATCTGTTCGAGCTCCCAGCGCTTGCCGAGGTCGGCCGTCGCGAGCTCGGGCCGCCCGCCATTGGAATAGGTGGCGAACAGCCCGCCGTCCTTCTCGGTCAGGAACTCGCGGGTCGCGACGAACTTCTGCTGCGCGAGCAGCGCCGCCATCAATCCCGAGAGCGCGCCGCGGCACTGGTGGAATTTGACCGTGGGCGTGCCCCACGCCGCGAACGTGCCCGCGGACTGGCTGCCCGCGAGCCCGTAGGCGCGCGCCATCGTTTCCTCGTCGAAGCCGAGGAGGCGGCCGACGGCGGCGGCGGCGCCGAAGGGCCCGAGCACGCCGGGGCCGTGCCAGCCTTTCGCCCGCGCCGCGGGCCAGTCCATCGCGACGCCGATGCGCGTCATCACCTCGCAGCCGGCGGCGAGCGCGACGAGCAGATCGCGCCCGGACAGGTCGTCGCGCTCGGCGATCGCCAGCGCGGGGGGCATGACTTCCGGCATGATGTGGGTGAGGGTGGCGCGATGCACGTCGCACATCGTGACGGCCGTGACCAGGAAGCCGTTGAGCAGCGTCGCGCCGGCGAGCGACGACCGGCCGCCGCCGATGATGCTCGATTCCCCGGATTGCGCCAGCGCGGACGCGAACGCGGCGACCTGCGCCGTTTCCTCGCCTTGATGGCCCGCGAGGGCGCATGCCACCGCGTCGAGCAGCAGGTTCTTGCAGTGCTCCCGGGCCGCAGTCGGGATTTGGTCGTAGGTCAGCGCGGCCGCAAATCCCGCCAGCGCCTGGGTCGTTTCGCCTGCCATTGGGGGCTCCTGGGGTCGCCTGCAGTGGACGTGCAACGGGGGGAGCCCATGATAAAGCCCCGCGCGATGAAAGGAAAACACGGTTTCACGATGTGGTCGGCGCCGGCCTCGGCGGAGCGGCATTTGCCGCGCTGATCACGACGCGGTTCCGGCCGGCGCTCTTCGCTTCGTACAGCGCCTGATCGATTGCCGGATGTCCTCGGCCCTGCGCTGCACCGCCTCGAGCGTGGCATCGGGGAGCACGATGGCGAACTCCTCGCCGCCGAACCGGCAGGCGAGGTCGCTGCCGCGGATGCCGGTCAGCAGCACGCGCCCGATCTCCGCCAGGACGTGGTCCCCGGCGTCATGGCCGTACGCGTCATTGACCGGCTTGACCAGCCGCACCCGGCGGTGTCTGCGACAATCCTCACGAATGACCGCAATTTGGAACGGCTCGTGACGGGCGTCACGACCCTGGAGGCGACAGGGGTTTGCGTTGTGGACTTTTCGCTCGAGATCCGGAACGACGGCCGCCGGAATCCGGCGCGGATCGGGCGGGAAACGCCATGACGCAAGCTCGCGGCGGCCTTTCCGGCGGCGAGCGCAGCACGGCCGGGCGCAACGCGAATAGCGGGCGTCGATCCGCCGCCGCGCCGCTCCGTCCCGCCGGGCACCGGGGTCGGCGGCGAATGTCATAATGCGGCTCCGGTCCATTTCGAAGAGCCGCCGATGCTGACGACATCCACTGCCCGCATGCTCGCGCGCTACAACGCGTGGGCGAACCAGCTCATTTTCGACGCCGTCGCGGCGCTGCCGGACGGCGAGGCGACCAAGGAGCGCAAGAGCCTCTTCAGGAACATGGTTCACACGCTCAACCACAACTACGTTATCGACCGGATCTGGCAGGCACACCTCGAAGGGCGCGAGCACGGCTACGAAGGCCGCAATACCAAGGATCACCCGCCGCTCGCGGCGCTGTGGCAGGCGCAGCAGGAAATCGACCGGTGGTACATCGCGTGGAGCGACGCGCTGACCGACGCCGCCCTGGACGAGCCGGTGCGCTTTACCCTGATCGGGGGCAACACCGGCGTGATGACGCGCGGCGAGATCCTGCTGCACGTCGTCAACCACACCAGCTACCACCGCGGCTTCGTGGCCGATCTCTTCTACCAGGTGCCCGCGCGTCCGCCCACGGCCGACCTGCCGGTCTATTTGCGGGAAGGCGTGACTCGTGACCGGTGACCGGTGACCGGTTTCGAGCCCGCCTGATGACCGACCGCACCGTGCAGACGGTGGCGGCCCCGCGGGAGGGCGAGTCCGCGCCGCCGTCGTTCGCGGCGCTGCGCCACCGCGGCTTCCGGATCTATTTCTTCACCACCGCGGCCGCGATGATGGCCGACAACATCGAGCACGTGATCAGCTACTGGGTCCTGTTCGAGAAGTTCAAGTCGCCGGCGCTCGCGGGGTTCGCGGTGCTTTCGCACTGGCTGCCGTTCCTGTTTTTCTCGGTGTATTTCGGCGCGATGGCGGACCGCTTCGACAGCCGGCGCATCATCCAGATCGCGATGGCGATGTTCATGGTCGTCTCGTTCCTGTGGGCGGTGCTGCTCTACACGGACACGATCGAGGTGTGGCACGCCTGCCTGTTGCTCGTGGTCCATGGACTGGCCGGCGTGCTGTGGGCGCCGGCGAGCCAGGTGCTGATCCACGATATCGTCGGCCGCGAGAACCTGGTAAGCGCGGTGCGGCTGAACGCGACGGGCCGCCAGCTCGGGGTGTTCCTGGGCCCGGGAGTGGGCGGCGTGCTTATGCTGTTGATCGGGCCGGAGGCCGGCCTCATCGCCAACGTGCTGATCTACGTGCCGCTGGTCTGGTGGTTGTGGCGGGCGCCGTACGGACAGGCCACGCGGCGCCAGGAGCGCGGCACCGCGCGGCCGGGCGGCCTCACGGACTCGGTACGGACGCTGCGGGAGGTGGCCGGCAACCGCACCATCATCTCGATGATCGTGCTGGCGGGGGTCACGTCGCTCTTTGTCGGCAACGCCTTCCTCGCGCAGATGCCGGAGTACGCGCACGACCTCGGCACGGAAAAGGCCGACTTTTCGTACGCGGTGCTGCTGGGCGCGAACGCGGCCGGCGCCTTTATCGGCGGCATGATCCTCGAATCGCGTGGCCTGCTGCGGTCGACCCCGCAGACGGCGATCGTGCTCGCGCTGCTGTGGTGCGTCAGCATCACGGGCTTCGCCGCGACCGAGAGCTACCCGGTCGCCGTGTCGCTCATGTTCGTCGCGGGCTTCCTGAGCCTCGCCTACAGCTCCATGGCGCAGGCGCTGGTGCAGCTGGAGTCGCCCGCGCACCTGCGCGGCCGGCTGATCGGGCTGTTCCAGATGTCCAACAATGGCCTGCGCGCGTTCAGCGGGATCACGGTGGGGCTGCTCGGCAGCCTGATCGGGATCCACTGGTCGCTCGCGCTCTCCGCGCTCCTGCTGGTCGCCATCACCGCGGTGTTGCTGGCGTTTTCCATGCGATCCGCCTGACACCCGCCGGCGTAGCCGGGCGGGGAGAGGCGCCGGGCGAGAGACGCGAGACGAAAGACGAGAGACGAGAGAGGCGTCACATCCTCCCGTCACCTCGTTCCGTCACTTCGTCGCGGGTTGAGGCATACTAGTCGCCTCCAAATCCCGTTCGGCAGAAGCATTCATGGCGAAAATTATCGGCGGCATCGGCACTTCCCACGTGCCTACGATTGCAATGGCGTACGACCGCGGCAAGCGCGACGACCCCGACTGGGCACCGCTGTTCCAGGGCTACGAGCCGGTGACCGCGTGGCTCGCCAGGCGCAAGCCCGACGTGCTCGTCTTTTTCTACAACGATCACGCGACGACCTTCTTCTTCGACCACTATCCGACCTTCGCGCTCGGCGTGAGCGCCGAATACCCGATCGCGGACGAGGGCCTGGGCCCGCGGCCGGTGCCGCCGTTGAAGGGGCATCCCGCGCTCTCGCGCCACATGGCGGAGTCGCTGGTGAACGACGAATTCGACATCTCCGTTTTCCAGGACCTGCCGATCGACCACGGCTGCCATTCGCCGCTGACGATGTTCTGGCCGCCCGCGCCCGACTGGCCCGGGAAGATCGTGCCCGTCGAAATGAACGTGCTTCAGCACCCGATCCCCACGCCGCGCCGCTGCTACAAGCTCGGGCAGGCGGTGCGGCGTGCGGTCGAGTCCTACCCCGAGGACCTCAAGGTTGTGGTCGTCGGCACCGGGGGCCTTTCCCACCAACTGAACGGCGAGCGCGCCGGATTCAACAACCCCGAGTGGGACGCGCGCTTCCTCGATCTCATCGAGCGCGACCCCGAGACCCTGGCCGCGATGAAGCACGCCGACTACATCCGGCTCGGCGGCACCGAGGGCGCCGAGGAGGTCATGTGGCTCGCGATGCGCGGCGCGCTGTCGCCCGGCGCGCGCAAGATCCACCAGAACTGCTATCTGCCGATGACGACCAACATGGCGGTGGCCCTGTTTGAAGAACCCAACTAGACGTCAGCCGTCAGCCGTCAGATGTCAGTTATCAGTCATCAGTTGTCACGGGCTCCCGGCTTTGATCCGCGAGCCGCAAGCCGCGAGTCACGTGACCGGAAGGGGCAAGGATGAATCCCCAGCTCGAAGGCCTGGACAAGCTCGAAGGAACCTACCTGTTCACGCTGGAGCGCAGCGCGCGGGCGCTGCGCCTTAACCGCTTTCTGCACGGGCTGATCGTCCCGGAAAATCGCGCGCTGTTCAAGGATGATCCAGAGGCGGCGTTCAGCAAAGCCGGCGTCAGCGAGGAGGAGCGCCGCCTCGTTCACGATCTCGACTGGGCCGGGCTGGTCCGATACGGTGCAAGCTTTTTCTGCCTCGAGAAGCTTGCGCGCGTGAAAGGGGTATCCAACCCGGAGATCGTCGCCGCCATGCGCGGCGAGACGCTCGAGGCGTTTCTCAAGACCCGCAACGTGCCGGGCGCCCGCTGACCCTGACCGGGAGGCGGGAGGCGGGGCGAATCTCGATAGACGCTGGGCGAAAGACGAGAGGCGGGATTAGCTGCCGTTCCGTCTATCGTCTATCGCCTGGCGCCTTTCCCTTTGCCTTGCTCTTCCGACCCACGAACCACCGTCCACGACCCACGAGCCAGAATGAGCATCAAGAGCCTGATCGACGACCTCGTAACCGCCAACCACATCCTGTTCCAGGAAGGCGTGCTGGACGGATTCGGCCACGTCAGCGTGCGGGACCCGCGCGACCCGCGACACTTTTTGTTGTCGAGGGGCATCGCCCCCGCGACCGTCAGGCGCGCGGACGTGATGCGCTTCGGGTCCGACGGGGAGCCGATCGACGCGCGCGGCCGGAAGCCCTATCTCGAGCGCTACATCCATAGCGAGATTTACCGCGCGCGGCCCGACGTGCTCGCGGTCGTGCACAGCCACTCCCCGTCGCTGATCCCGTTCGGCATCACCGGCACGTCGCTGCGCCCCGTGTTCCACATGAGCGGCTTTCTCGGGTCCGCCGCGCCGATATTCGAGATTCGCGAGGACGGCGGGCCGGCGACGGACTTGCTGATCCGGGACCGCAGGCTCGGCGCGTCGCTCGCGCGGCGACTGGGGGCGGCGCCATTCGTGCTGATGCGCGGGCACGGGGCCGTCGCCGTTGGAGCGACGCTCCAGCAGGCCGTCTACCGCGCCATTTACGCCGAGGTGAACGCGCACCTGCAGTCGGAAGCACTGCGGCTCGGCAGCGTTAACTATTTGACCGAGCCCGAAGCGGCGAGCGCCGCGAGGACCCTCGACAGCGTCATCGAGCGCCCCTGGGAGCTGTGGAAAAAACGGGCGAAGGGCGTCAAATAAGTCCGAGAGGCGGAAGGCGGGAGGCGTGAGGCGTGAGGGACCAGTCACCGGTCACCGGTGTTGGGTCCAGCCGCGAGCCGCGAGTCACGAGTCAAGAGTTACCAACGCCAATGGCGATTCTTCATACCCGAAGTCCCAGAATCCGGGAAAATATTCTCCCATGGTGTTTACCTGACATACGACGGTGGTTAATATGTATAGCGTGGGCAGCCAGGCCATCATCCTTTCCTTTCTTCAATACTGCACCAGTGGCAAGCTCGGAATGGCCGAATGCGGTCCGGTGTGGCAGCTCGGGGTCATTGCACTGTTCATCCTCGCAGGCATCCTGGCGTTGCTGGTTCTCCGGGTGCGCGCGCGCCCACAAGCCGGAGAAGCGTGACTCGTGACTCACGAGTCGTGAGTCGACGATTTTGCCGGGTCGCACATTCTTGTTTCCGGGCGGGTTCTAATCGCCAGTCACCAGTCACCAGTCACTGGTCTTTGGTCACCGGTGTTAGGATAGGGCCGTGTTTCACTCGCATTCGCTCGGCAACGCCCCCAAGGGCGATCTCGCGCACCTGCTTCGCCTCGGCCGCTTCCTCGCGCCCTACCGCTATCGAATCGCGGGCGCGCTCGCGGCCCTGATCGTCGCCGCCGGTTGCGTGCTGCTGCTCGGCCAGGGCGTGCGCCACGTGGTGGACGCCGGATTCGGCAGCGGGAATCCGCAGCTGCTGAACGCGGCGCTGGCCGCGGTGGTCGCGATCGCCACCGTGCTTGCGTGCGCGACCTGGGCCCGCTTCTACCTGATGATGAGCACCGCGGAGCGGGTCATCACCGACCTGCGGCGCGCCGTGTTCGGCCACGTGATCGGGCTCTCGCCCGCGTTCTTCGACGCCTCGCGCACGGGCGAGATCGGCTCGCGCATCACCAACGACAGCGAGCAGCTGCGGCAGGTGGTCGGCTTCGGCCTGTCGATGTTCCTGCGCAACGCGCTGATGATGACCGGCGCGATCGTGCTGCTGTTCGCCACCAGCCCGCGGCTCGCCGCGCTGATCGTGCTGGGCGTGCCGCTGACGCTGGTGCCGATTCTCGTGATCGGGCGCAGCGTGCGCCGGCTCGCGCGGACGAACCAGGACCGCGTGGCGGACGTGTCTTCCCACGTGGACGAGTCGCTGCACGAGATCCGCACCGTGCAGGCCTACGGGCACGAAGCCCATACCCGTCGCCAGTTCGACGCGTCGGCCGAGGCGGCGTACGAGGCGGGCGCCTACCGCGTGCGCGTGAAGGCCTGGCTCATTTCGCTGGTGATGCTGATCGGCTTCTGCGCCGTCGGCGTGATCCTGTGGATCGGCGGCCACGACGTGATGGCGGGGCGCATCACGGCGGGGGAGCTATCCGCTTTCGTGTTCTACGCCGCCGTGGTTGCGAACGGCGCGGGCACCGTCTCGGAGGTCTGGGGCGAGATTCAGCGCGGCGCGGGCGCCACCGAGCGCCTGCTGGAGCTGCTCGAGATGCGTTCCGCGCTCGTCACCGCGGCGCCCGTCATCCCGCTGCCGCCGCGCGTGGCGGGCACGATCCGGTTCGACGAGGTCGCGTTCGCCTATCCCGGACGGCCGGAGACCATCGCGCTCGGTCCCGTGTCCTTCGCGGTCAATCCCGGCGAGCGCGTGGCGCTCGTCGGCCCCTCGGGGGCGGGGAAGTCCACGATATTTTCGCTCATCCTGCGCTTCTATGATCCTGGCGCGGGCCGCATCCTGCTCGACGGCGCCGACATCCGCCACTGCGAGCCGCACGATCTGCGCCGCGCGATTGCGCTGGTGCCGCAGGACCCGGTGATCTTCGCGGCGAGCGTCGCCGAGAACGTGCGCTTCGGGCGGCCGGAGGCGACGCCCGCGATGGTGCGCGCCGCCTGCGCCGCGGCGCACGCGCTGGAGTTCATCGACCGGCTGCCGCAGGGCTTCGACACCGATCTCGGCGAGCGCGGCGTGAAACTGTCGGGCGGCCAGCGCCAGCGCATCTCGATCGCGCGCGCGATCCTCGCGGACCGGCCGGTGCTGCTGCTCGACGAGGCGACGAGCTCGCTCGACGCGCAAAGCGAGCGCCAGGTCGCGCAGGCGCTCGAGCGCCTGACGCGCGGCCGCACCACGCTCGTGATCGCGCACCGCCTCGCCACCGTGCGCCACGCCGACCGCATCATCGTTCTCGATCGCGGCCGCATCCACGCGGTCGGCACGCACGCCGAGCTGCTGCGCGCCGACGGGCTCTACGCGCATCTCGCGCGGCTGCAGTTCATCGCCGAAGGCGAAACTGCCTGATCCCGCTTCGAGAATATTGAACCCACCGCAGGCAGTTTCGCCTTGTAGATTTCCCCGATCACAAATTGCCGTAACCAAACGATTCGAATCCCATCGGCCATGTACTCAAGGAATCTGGTAATAGTTTTGCGCGCTGCAGGACTTGTTGCTGCTTGTGCGTTGATCATTAATTCAACATGGAATGCGGGTGCGATCGCGCAAAACTATCCGACGAAGCCTGTTCGTTTCCTGGTGCCGAATCCGCCCGGCGGGGGAACGGACCTCGTTGCGCGGATCGTCACGCGCAAGGTCGGTGAGAAACTGGGCGTGAACGTGGTCGTGGACAACCGGCCGGGGGCGGGCGGCATCATCGCGGCGGAGGTGGCGATGCGGGCGGCGCCCGACGGCTACACGCTGCTCATGGCGCATTTCCCGCTCGCGATCACGGTCAGCATGGTGAAGGTCCGCTTCGACCCGGTGCGCGATTTCGCACCGGTGATCCTGATGGCGACGACGCAGAACGTGCTCTCGGTCAACCCCTCGGTGCCGGCGAAGTCGGTGAAGGAGCTGATCGCGCTGGCGAAGTCGAAACCGGGGGAACTGCGCTACGCCACGGGCGGAAACGGCACGTCCATGCACGTGTCGGCGGAGCTCTTCGCGCAGATGGCGGGCGTGAGCCTGACCCACGTCCCGTACAAGGGGGCCGCGCCGGCGCTCGTGGACCTCATCAGCGGCCAGGTCCAGCTGAGCTTTCTTTCGGTGCCGGCGGCGTCGGGCCAGATCCGGGCCGGGAGGATCCATGGGCTGGCCGTGACGGGTGCGCGGCGCTCGCCAGTGCTGCCGGACCTGCCCACCCTTTCGGAAGCCGGGCTTCCCGGCTACGGCGCGGAGCAGTGGTACGGCGTCGTCGTCCCGGCCGGCACGCCGCGCCCGGTCGTGCGGCGTCTCCACGCGGATTTCGAATGGGCGCTCAACCAGCCGGACATCCGCTCGAGGCTCGCGGGCAGGGGGTTCGAGATCGCCGCGGATATGACCGAAGCGGGTTTCGGGCGCTTCCTCAAGGGCGAAATCGCCAAGTGGGCAGGGGTCGTGAAGAAGGCGGGACTCAAGGCCCAGTAGGCCAGGGCGGCAGCCTTGGCCCGAGCGGATCGCGGCTAGCGGCTGGTGCTTGGCCAGTCACGAGCCGTGGCCCGCGAGTCACCGGCGCGGACCGTCCCCGGCCCGCGCCTGCGGCGATCTTCCCGAGATGTCCGCGGCACGCCCGTTCCGGTATGATTTCGCGCTTCCCTGACGGCCGCCGCCCGAAACCGCCGGGACCGATGACTACTGGAGAACCCCGATGCATACGATTCGCCTGATGCGCCTGCCCGTTCTGGCGCTCCTCTTTGCGTTCCTTCCCCTCGTTGCCGGCGCGCAGGACAAGCCGGCCGCCTCTCAGTTCGAGCCGGAAGTCGGCCAGGCCGGCAAGGACGTGGTCTGGGTGCCGACGCCCCAGTCGCTCGTGGACAAGATGCTCAACCTGGCGAAGGTCACGTCCAAGGACTACGTGATCGACCTCGGCTCGGGCGACGGCCGCACCGTCATTACGGCGGCGAAGCGCGGCGCCCGCGCGCTCGGCATCGAGTACAACCCGGAGATGGTTGCGCTGTCCCAGCGCAATGCCGAGAAGGAGGGCGTCGTCGGCAAGGCGAATTTCATGAAGGCCGACCTGTTCGAGACCGATTTCTCGAAAGCCACGGTCATCACGATGTTCCTGCTGCCCGACATCAACCTGAAGCTCCGCCCGAAGATCCTCGATCTCAAGCCCGGCACGCGCATCGTGTCCAATTCCTTCACGATGGGCGAATGGCAGCACGACCGCACCGACACAGCGACCGACCAGGAAGGCTGTCACTCCTATTGCACGGCCTACCTGTGGATCGTGCCCGCGAAAGTCGGCGGCACGTGGAAGCTGCCGCAGGGCGAGCTGAAGCTCAAGCAGTCCTTCCAGATGGTCAGCGGCGCGCTCACGGTGGACGGCAAGGCGGTCCCCGTGAAAGGCCGTCTCTACGGCAGCCGGCTGAACTTCCGCGCCGGCAACGCGCGCTACAGCGGGCGCGTGAGCGGCAAGACGATCAAGGGCACCGTGAAGGGCGCCGGCGGGCCGTCGGAGTGGAGCGCCACACGAACCGGCAAGGCCGGCTCCTGAGCGCGAGGCGGGAGGCGGGAGGTAGGAGACCCAAACGAGAGGCGCCAGGCGAGAGACGATAGACGGGAAACACCCGCGCTCGGCCGTCACTGCGTTACTTCGTTTCGTCACTTCGTCGTCGTCACTTTTTCTCGTCACTCGTTTTCGTCACTTCCCGATGACCGTCCCGAAGCAATTGCGCTGGTTCCTCCTGATGCTGTCCCTGTCCCTGTGCCTGTCGGCCGGGGCGGCGGCGCAGCCGGCGAAGCTGTACGTGCCGGAGCCCGGCGAGGACGGCAAGGACGTCATCTGGCTGCCGACCCACGACACATTGGTGCGCAGGATGCTCGACCTCGGCCGGGTGACGTCGCGCGATTTCGTGATCGACCTGGGGTCGGGCGACGGGCGCACCGTCATCGCGGCGGCGAAGCGCGGCGCCCGGGCGCTGGGCGTCGAGTTCAACCCGGACATGGTCCAGTACGCCACACGGCAGGCGGCGAAGGCGGGGGTTGGCGACCGGGCGCGTTTCGTCAGGGGAGACCTCTTCGAAGCGGACCTCTCCAGGGCCGACGTCATCACGCTGTTCCTGCTGGACGACATCAATATCCGCCTGCGGCCGAAATTGCTCTCTCTCAAGCCCGGCACCCGGATCGTATCGAACACCTTCGACATGGGCGAATGGAGCGCGGACGCGACGGCCACCGCCCCTGCGGGAGAAGGCTGCACGTCGTACTGCACGGCATTGCTGTGGATGGTGCCGGCGAAGGTGGAGGGCGTCTGGAAGCTGCCGAACGGCGAGATGCGGCTCAGGCAGTCATTCCAGATGCTGAGCGGCACGCTGCAGGCCGATGGCCGGGAGTACGTCGTCAAGGGCCGGCTCGCGGGGAACCACATCAGCCTGATTGCCGGCGCGCAATACGAAGGCGAGGTCAACGGAGACGGCATCCGCGGCACGGTCACGGCGCCTGGGCTTTCCGTCCCGTGGCAGGCCAGGCGCGCGGCGGCGAAGTAGCCGCCAGCCAGAATCAGTGCTGAGTGCTGAGTGCCGAGGACTGAGTGCGAAGGAGACGTTAGTCATAAGCGGCTGTTAATTGCCAGCCGGTTTTCCTCAGTCCTCAGTCCTCAGTCCTCAGTCCTGAGTCCTGAGTCCTCAGCACCCGGGACTGAATTGCTGTCCACTGTCCACTGACCACTGCACACTTTCGAGGAAGGGATAGCGATGCCGATCACCGGAAACTGGATTTTCACGGCGTCCATGGACGTGGATCCCGACAAGGAGGCGCTGTTCAACGAGGTCTACGATACCGAGCACGTGCCGCATCTCCTGAAGGTACCGGGAGTCGTTTCGGTGACACGCGCGAGGCTCGACACGCTGCGGGTGACCATGGGCGGGGAGACAAGAACGCTCGAGCCGCAGGCGCAGGGCCGGCCGCGCTATGCGTGCTACGTCGAGCTCGAGAGCCCGGACGTGCTCACCAGCGACGCGTGGACGAAGGCCGTGGACGCGGGGCGCTGGCCGGGAGAAGTGCGCCCCTACACCCGAAACCGGCAGCACACTCTGCATAAAGTCATGAAGTGACAAAAGGAAGTGACGAGAAGAAGTGACAAAAGGAAGTGACGGGCTGACCCTGTACACTGATTGCGCGGCGGCTCGTTATTAGCCTGATGGACGGCTCGACGACCCATCGGGATCTGCTGGCATGGCGGGAAGCCATGACGCTCGTGGAGCTGGTTTATCAGGACACCGAGCGTTTCCCGAAGCGGGAATGGTTCGGTTTGGCAAACCAGGCGAGACGAGCGGCGGTTTCTGTCCCGTCGAATATCGCCGAGGGCGCGGCAAGAAACAGCACCCGGGAGTTCATCCAGTTCCTGGGGATTGCTTGTGGATCACTTGCAGAAGTCGAAACGCAACTCGAACTGGCGGTCCGATTGAGATACCTTCAGAGCGACGCGAACGCAGTCAGACAAACGGACCGCGCCGGAAGGCTGGTCAGGCTTTTGCGCAAGTCACTGAGAGCCAAAATAGAATGAGCCAACTCCCGTCACTCTTTTTCGTCACTTCTTTTCGTCACTCTGTTTCGTCACTTTCTAGGCAATGATAAGAGCGGCTATTGTTGGCCTGGGCCGCTGGGGCAGGAACCTCGTCGGTTCCGTCCAAGGCAAAAGCGATCGCCTGCGGTTCACGCATGCCGTGGTCCGACGGCCCGACGCGGCGCGCGGATTCGGGAAGCAGCACGGACTCGAGCTATCCGTCGATTACGCCCGCGTGCTGGCCGACCCGAGTGTGCAGGCGGTCGTGCTCGCCACGCCGCACTCGCAGCACACGGAGCAGATCGTCGCCGCGGCTGCGGCGGGCAAGGCGGTGTTTTGCGAAAAGCCGGTGGCGCTCAAGCGGACTGATGCTGCCCGCGCGATTGATGCTTGCCGGCGCGCCGGCGTGTCGCTCGCGCTGGGCTACAACAAGCGTTTCTGGCCGTCGATGCGCGAGCTGATGCGGATCGTGGCGGGCGGCATGCTCGGCGAGATCCTGCACATCGAGGGACATTTCAGCAACGAGACCACGGGCAAGTTCTTCACCGGCTGGCGCGGCGATGAGGCCGAATCGCCCGCCGGCGGGCTGACGGCGACGGGCGTGCACGTGCTCGATGCCTTCGCCGACCTGGCGGGGCCCGCGCGCCGCATCTTGGCGCAACTCGTCGCGCGTGCTTCGCAGCCCGAACCACTCGACACGCTGTCCGTCCACGTCGAGTTCGCGAACGGCGTGAGCGGCCTGCTCGCCTGTGTTCGCTCGACGCCGCAGTTCTGGCGTGTTCACGTCTTCGGCCGGAAGGGCTCCGCGGAGGCGCTGGAGGACACCGAGCTCGTGCTGCGGATGTCCGGAGAGCCGCGGCGGCGGCTCGTCTTCGAGCCCGTCGACGCGTTGCGCCTGGAGCTCGAGGCCTTCGCCGACAGCGTCGCTGGCGGGGCACCGTATCCGATTACTTCGGAGCAGATGCTCGACGGGGTGGCGATGCTGGAGGCCATTACCGATTCGCTCGCGAAGGGCGGGCCGGTCGATCTCTCCGCCAGCTAGCGCGCTCAGGCGCGTGGCAGGTCAATTCTGACTTCTGACTTCTGACTTCTGACTTCTGACTTTGGCTGGCCGCTGGCCGGGTCCGGCCCGGGCGCCGCCGGCGGCTGGACGCGAAACCGGGTTTCGGCGGTATAGTCATCTTCATGACTGCCGAGCTTGAGGTCCTGCAGGATGCGGCGAACCGACTCGAGCAGGCCGGGATACCCTACATGCTCACCGGCTCGATCGCGCTGAGCTATTACGCCCGGCCGCGCATGACGCGGGACATCGACCTCGTCGCCGAGCTGTCTGGCCGCGACTCGAAATCGGTCGCCGCCCTGTTTGCGCCAGACTATTACGCGTCGGAGGTGGATATCGCGCGCGCAATAGCCGGCGAGGGCATGTTCAACGTCCTGCATCTCGCTCATCTCGTGAAGCTCGACTTCATCGTGCGCAAAGACAACCCTTACCGGCGGCACGAATTCGGGCGCCGGCAGCGCGTCCGCATGCCGGGTTTCGAGGCGTGGATCGTGAGCCGCGAGGACCTGATCCTGTCCAAGCTTGCTTGGGCGAAGGACTCAGGCTCGGAGATGCAGCTGCGCGACGTGCAGGCGCTCCTTGCGGACGGTGCGGATCGGAAGTATCTTGAACGCTGGGCGCAAGAGCTCTCGGTAACCGATCTGCTGCGAAAGAGTTTCGATGCGGGACACGACGCCTGAATTCCAGAAGCGGGTGGACGAGCGCTACTCGGCACTCGCGCCGGAGGAGCGCGTCCGCATTTGCACGGAGATGTTCGATACCGCGGTTGCCGTGGCGGCGGCCTCGCTTCCCGAGGGCCTGGACCCGGCGGAGCGGCGGTTCAGACTCTGCGAGCGGTTTTACGGCGATCTCGCCGCGCGCGCGCTGCCGCGGCGGTAGCGGATTCGGCCCGGCGTCGACTTCCGTGCTACGTCATGGCGCGGGCTCCTTTCCAGAGGAAGCAGCGGCGCCGGCAGGCCCGCACGTGCCGTTCTGCCTTCTACTTTCAGCCAGCCGCTGGCCGGGTCCTGTCGAAACGGCCGGCGCCTTCCCGATTCTCCGGACGCAATCTGGCAATTGACTTGGGCGTCGCGTTATTCAGGGTCAGTACCGGTACCGGAGAATCGGATCAGTCACCGGCCATTCCGCCACCCGGGAGCGGCTGGCGCATCGGAAGCGTCATTCCCGCGCAGGCGGGAATCCAGGACGTTCAGCCGCTGGCCGGGTCCTGTCGAAACGGCCGGCGCCTTTTCGATTCTCCGGGCGCAATCTGGCAATTG
>Ga0326597_10002480_pt1 | contig 27530 bp, 35 predicted proteins | sample RVTome_12_FD_203789 | JGI IMG/M metagenome (GOLD analysis project Ga0326597, IMG submission 203789) | Soil microbial communities from uranium-contaminated site in the Upper Colorado River Basin, Wyoming, United States - RVT100D185 | ecosystem: Environmental > Terrestrial > Soil > Contaminated >... | reverse complement strand
GAGCTCAACAAGAGCAACATCCTGCTGATCGGCCCGACCGGCACCGGCAAGACCTTGCTGGCCCAGACCTTGGCCAAGCTGCTGCGGGTGCCGTTCGCGATCGTCGACGCCACCACCTTGACCGAGGCCGGCTACGTCGGCGAGGACGTCGAGAACATTCTGCTCAAGCTGCTGCAGGCGGCCGATCACGACATCGAGAAATGCCAGAAGGGCATCGTCTACATCGACGAGATCGACAAGATCAGCCGCAAGGACGAAAACCCTTCGATCACCCGCGATGTCAGCGGCGAGGGCGTGCAGCAGGCGCTGCTCAAGATCATCGAAGGGGTGGTGGCCAACGTGCCGCCCCAGGGCGGGCGCAAGCACCCGCACCAGGAGTTCTTCCAGATCGACACCCGCAACATCCTGTTTCTCTGCGGCGGCGCCTTCGTGGGCCTGGAAAAGATCATCCAGCGCCGCATCGGGCAGAAATCGCTCGGCTTCGCCGCGGTCGGCGACGGCCGCCCCGGCCGCGGCCCGCAGGGCTTCGACATCGGCACCGTGCTGGAGCAGGTCCAGCCGGTCGATCTGATCCGCTACGGCCTGATCCCCGAGTTCGTCGGCCGCCTGCCGGTGGTGGCCTGCTGCCACGAGCTCGATCGGCGCGCCTTGATCAACATCCTGACCAAGCCCAAAAACGCGATCATCAAACAGTATCAGAAGCTGTTCGAGTTCGAATCGGTCGAGCTGCGCTTCACCGACGAGGCCCTGAGCGCGATCGCGGACATGGCGATGCAGCGCAAGATCGGAGCCCGCGGCCTGCGCGCGATCCTAGAAGACTTCATGCTCGACATTATGTTCATGTTACCGAGCACGCAGGACGTCAAAGAGTGCATCATTACCCGCGAGGTGGTGGAGAAACACTATAACCCGATCGCCGTATACCAGAAGGCGGTCTAAGTGCTTTCAAACCTGCAGTTTCAGGCGACTGACTGAATCGATGGAACCTTCACAGCCCAACCGAATCGACGAGAGCAAGTTCACTCCGCTGGTACCGCTGCGCGATGTGATCGTCTTCCCCTACATGATGATGCCGTTCGTGGTCGGGCGGCGCAAATCGATTCTGGCGCTCGAGCACGCGCTGCTGCACGGCAAGCGCATCCTGCTGGCGACCCAGAAGGACGCCGCCACCGACGATCCCGGGGTCGAAGAGATCTTCCGCACCGGCACGATCGCCAACATCGTCCAGAGCCTCAAGCTGCCCAACGGCAACATCAAGGTGCTGGTCGAGGGCATCGAGCGCGCCCAGATCCTCGAGTTCCGCGACAACGAGGAGTTCCACGAGGCGCTGGTGCGCACCGCCAAGCGCAAGGTCGAGGTCACCGCCACGGTCGAGAAGGCGATGCAGGGGCTGCTGAGCCTGTTCGAGCAGTACATCAAGCTGAGCCAGAGCTTCTCGTACGAGGCGATGATCTCGGCGGTCCGGATCGACGATCCCGACCGGCTGACCGACACCATCTCGGCCCACCTGATGGTCGATCTGGAAGAGAAGCAGGCGCTGTTGGAGATGTTCGATCCGGTCGAGCGGCTCAACCGGATCGCCGAGATCCTCGAGATCGAAATCGAAAAGCTCCAGGTCGACAAGCGCATCCAGGGCCGGGTCAAGAAGCAGATGGAGAAGGCCCAGCGCGAGTACTACCTCAACGAGAAGCTCAAAGCGATCCAGAAGGAGCTGGGCAAGAAGGACAACCGCAACAGCGACCTGGAGGAGCTGCGCAAGAAGATCGAAACCAAGAAGATGCCCAAGGAAGCGCGCGAGAAGGCCCAGCAGGAGCTCGAGCGGCTCGAAGCGATGCCGGCGATGAGCGCCGAATCGACCGTATCGCGCAACTACCTCGACTGGCTGCTCGGGATTCCGTGGGAGGAGCGCTCGCGCGAGAACCGCTCGCTCAAGCGCGCCGAGAAGGTGCTGCAGCAGGATCATTTCGGGCTGGAAAAAGTTAAAGAACGGATCCTCGAGTTCCTGGCGGTGCGCCAGCTGGTCAAGAAGCAGAAGGGCTCGATCCTCTGCTTCGTCGGGCCGCCGGGCGTCGGCAAGAGCTCGCTGGCCAAGTCGATCGCGCGCTCGACCGGCCGCAGATTCGTGCGGCTTTCGCTCGGCGGGGTGCGCGACGAGGCCGAGATCCGCGGTCACCGGCGCACCTACATCGGCGCCTATCCGGGCCAGATCGTCCAGTTGATGAAGAAGGCCACCACCGTCAATCCGGTCTTTCTGCTGGATGAAGTCGACAAGATGAGCATGGATTTCCGCGGCGATCCGTCGGCCGCGCTGCTCGAGGTGCTCGACCCGGAGCAGAACAACTCCTTCGTCGACCACTATCTCGATACCGAATACGACCTCTCGCACGTCATGTTCATCGCCACCGCCAACGTGCTCCACACCATCCCGCGGGCGCTGCAAGACCGGATGGAGGTGATTCGGCTTTCGGGCTACACCCTCAAGGAGAAGATCGAAATCGCCAAACGCCATCTGATCGCCAAGCAGCTCCAGGCCCACGGCCTGCACAAGCGCGGCATCCGTTTCACCGAAGAGGCGCTGCAGCGGGTGATCGAGAACTACACCCGCGAGGCCGGGGTGCGCAATTTGGAGCGCGAGATCGCCAACATCTGCCGCAAGCTGGCGCGCCAGATCGTCACCAAACGCTCGACCCGTTACCCGCGGGTGGTGACCGGAGCCGCGGTCGAGCGTCATCTCGGGGTGCCGCGCTTCCGCAGCGGCCAGAAAGAGAAGATCGCCGGCGCCGGCCTCGCCACCGGGCTGGCCTGGACCGAGATGGGCGGCGAGCTGCTCAACATCGAAGCGACCCTGATGCCCGGCAAGGGCCGGCTCAACATCACCGGCAAGCTCGGCGAGGTGATGCAGGAATCGGCCCACGCCGCGCTCTCGTACGTGCGCAGCAACGCGGCCCAGTTCGGCATCCCGCGCGACTTCCACCGCAGCTCCGACATCCACATCCACGTGCCCGAGGGCGCGATCCCCAAAGACGGCCCCAGCGCCGGGATCGCGATCGCCACCGCGCTGGTTTCGGCGCTGGCCGGCGTGCCGGTGCGCGACGACGTCGCGATGACCGGCGAGATCACCTTGCGCGGCCGGGTGCTGCCGATCGGCGGGGTCAAGGAAAAGCTGCTGGCGGCCCACCGGGCCGAGATCCTGCGGGTGCTGCTGCCGCGGGAGAACGAAAAGGACCTCTCCGAGATTCCCGAAGAGGTGCGCCGAGAGCTCAAGATCGAGCTGGTCGAGAACATGAAGCAGGTGCTCGACGCCGTGCTGGTCAGCAAGCTCACGCCTCTGATCGAACCGATCAGCGCCTACCAGCCGGGCAGCAAGCACGACGTGCCTCCCTCCGAGGAGCACGACGCGGCCGACTCCCCCCACAACATCATCTAGGCGGCGGAGCTGCCGCTGGTCTCCATCCAGCGGCCTTCCGCTGCCCTAAGCGCCGTGCTCCGGCGCACGGGCAGACCTCGTCGTCATTCCGGCGCAAGCCGGAATCCAGCGGTCATTCCGACGCCGGGCGGAATCCAGCCCCGGAATTGATACCGAGGCGCTCGAAGCTCTATGCTGGGGGCTCCCGAGCCGGTGAAAAAGATCGGCAAATACGAGGTTCAGCGCGAGCTCGGTCGCGGCGCCATGGCGGTGGTCTATGAGGCGATCGACACCGCGATCGAGCGCACCGTCGCGATCAAGGTCATCGCCGAAGGCCTGCTGCAGGGCGAGGAGGCGCGGCGCCGCTTTTACCAAGAGGCGCGCAGCGCCGGCCGGCTGTCGCATGAGAACATCCTGGTCATCTACGACCTCGGCGAAGACGGCGGCCACCCGTTCATCGCCATGGAGCACCTGCGCGGCACCGATCTCAGGCGCCAGCTCGACCGCGACGGTCCGCCGAGCCTCCAACGCACGCTCGATATCGCCGCCCAGATCGGGCGCGGACTCGAATACGCCCATCAGAACGGCGTCATCCATCGCGACATCAAGCCCTCCAACATCTGTCTGACCCAGAGCGGCCGGGTCAAAATCATGGATTTCGGCATCGCCAAGCTGGTGTCGGCCGAAATGACTCGCACCGGACAGACCTTGGGCACCCCGTACTACATGGCGCCCGAACAGGTTCAAGGCGCCAAGATCGACGGCCGAGCCGACATCTTCGCCTTCGGCGTGGTGCTGTATGAGCTGCTGACCGGCGTGCGTCCGTTCGAGGGCAGCGACATGGCCAGCGTGCTCTACAAGGTCGTATTCAAGCCGCCGCCGCCGCTGCCGGAAGCACTGCCGGCCGCGCTCAAGGCCGTCGTCGAGCGCTGCCTGGCCAAGGATCCGGAGCAGCGCTACCCGGACTTTTCCGCGGTGCTGGTCGATCTCGAGCGTCTGGGCAGGGAGATCGCCGCCAACGAGGAGAGCCAGAAGACCCGCGTGGGGCTCGACCGAACCGTGGCGCGCACCCCGGCGGCCGCGCCTCCCGCCGCCACCCAGCGGCTTGCGCGCGGCGCTGAAACTCCGCCCCCGGCGGCGCCGCCATCGCTCGCCCCGGCGGCCGCCGCGCCGCTCGAGCCGGCCGCGGAGCGAGCCGAACCGATCGAGCTCGGCCCGCCGGACCGCCAGAGCCGCACCCGCACCGCCCTGCTGATCGCCGGCGCCGCCGGCATACTGGTGGTCGCGGCCGTTGCCGGTCTGCTGCTCGGTCGCGGCGAGGCTCCGCAGCGCTCGGCCGATTCGAATCCGGGTCCGACCGGCGCGGCTTCGACTCCGCCCGCGGTCGTTCCGGAGCCGGTTGAAGCCGGCCCAGCCCCCGATGGGGCCGGCGCCGCGACGGATTCACAGGCTGCGCCCGAAGCCGGGCCGACCTCACCGCCGGCGCAACCAGCCGCTGGCCCGTCGCAACCAACCACGGTCCCGACACCGAAATCGAAAAGCCCGCCGCCCAACCCACCGCGCGAGACCGCCGCGCCGTCCCCCTCCGCCATGCTGGTCCGGCAAGTCGAAGAGCAGGCGGCGGCGTTCCGGCGCGAGGTCGACCCGGAGCTGGCCGAGCGCACCGCGCCGGAGGACTTCGGCGCCGCCGCCGATCTCGAGCGGCAGCTCTTGGAACGCGCCCGCCGCGGCGATGCCGCGGTGCTCGGCGAGCTCCCCAGGCTCGGACAACGCTTCAACCGGGTTCAGGCGCGGGCGCTTTTGAGCCGGCTTCACGACCAAGTGCTGGAGGTCAAACAAGACGCCGCCAAGGCCGGTGCGCCCGGCCGCGCCAGCGCGCAATGGAGCGCCGCCGAAAGGCTGCTGCAGCAAGCCGGCGAACTGCGCTCGAACGGCAACTTGCGGGCCGCCGGGGCGGCGCTGCTCCAAGCCGAGCCGCTGTACCGCGAAGCGGCCGCGGAGGCGCGCGCCGCCGCGGCCGCGGAAGCGCACGCCCGGATCTTGGCCAGCGCCCAAGAGGCCCTCGGCCGAGGCGATCCGGACGCGGCGCTGGCGGCGCTGAAAACGCTGCCGGAGGCGGAGCTCAAGCGGCCCAAGACCGCCGAGCTGCTGGCCCAGATCGAGCGGCTGCGGCGCGCGGCCGCGCCGACCACGGCGGCCAAAGAGACCGCTCCGCCCGCTCCGGCCTCCGAGCCCGCGCCGCGGGCGGTGGCGCCCGAGCCGGACGGCGCGATCCCGGTCAGCATCCGGCTGGCCAACGTCGTCGGCGTGCGCCGGGTGACGCTCTTTTTCGGCTCGCTCGGGACCGGCGTGCGCCCCAACCGGCGGATCATGAAGTCGGTCGGCGACGCGACCTACAGGACCGAGCTCGATCCCAAGGACATCGGCTCGGATGGGATCAGCTACGAGATCCAGGTCCAAACCGTCAACGGGTCGTACATCGCGGACCGCCGCGAAATCCGCCCCCGTTAACCCGGCGGCGGAGCTGCCGCCATCTGCTTCGTTGCGCTGGGTCGGGCTCCTCCAGCGTACGTTTCAGTACGCTTCCGTCGCCCTCCCAGCGCGCGCCTCGCATCTGACGGCAGCTCCACCGCCCACCATGCCGTGCTGTGGTGCTGGCGTGGGCTTTGTGCCCGTTCGGCGACTTCGCTTCGCTCGTCTCGCCCTGGTCCGCGCGCGCAGCGCTGCAGCTCGTCATTCCGGTGCAAGCGGCATCCAAAGCCCAGGCTGACGTAGATCCGCCGGCATGCAGTTGCCAAATGACGTCGCGTGCCGTACCGCAGAAGGGCGGCGGAAGGCCGCAGGATGGAGACGAGCGAAGCGAGGTCGACCCGAACGTGCACAGCACCCGCCCCAGCACCAGTGCACGGGGCAGAGGGCGGTGGAGAGGGTGCCGGATGCGAGGCGGGCGAAAGGAGGCCGACGGAAGCGTACTGAAAGGTACGCTGGAGGAGGCCGACTGAGCCCAACGAAGCAGACGGCGCCCTATCCGCCGCCGGGCTACTTGGCGTTGTCGTCTTTGGGCGGTTGTTGCTTGCGCAACTTGTCGGTCTTGGCCGATTTGGCCTTGGCCTTGTCGCGGCCCAAGCCGCCTTTGAGCTTGTCGACCAGTTTGCGGGTCCGGCCCTTGGCTGGCCCGGCCGCGGCGCCGGATTCGGCCGCGCCCGCCGCCGCGCCCTTCTCCCCGGCCGCAGGGGCGCTCTTCTTCTTGCCCTCGGCCTTCTTCTCGGTCCGCAGCGGCTTGGTGGAATCGACCAGCTCGATCAGCGCCATTTCGGCGCCGTCGCCGATCCGCTGCCCGAGCTTGGTGATCCGGGTGTAGCCGCCGGGCCGCTCGGCGTAGCGCCCGGAGAGCGTATCGAACAGATTGTGCAGCACCGCGCGATCGCGCACGATCGCCGCCGCCTGGCGGCGCGCGTGCAAGCCCTCCCGCTTCGACAGCGTGATCACCTTCTCAGCGAAACGGCGCAGCTCCTTGGCCCGCGGCAGGGTGGTCACCACCCGCTCTTCGCGCAGCAGCGAAGTGGTCATGTTGCGCAGCATCGCCTGGCGGTGCTTGGTCACCACCCCGAGCTTGCGCTGTCGAATTCGATGTCGCATCGTGCTTCTCCCTGATTCGCAGCTCCCGGTCTGCGGGCTCCCGAAACCGCCCGCGCCCTATTCGGCGTGGCGCGGGAAGCCTTCGATCTTCATCCCCAGACTGAGCTGCATCTCGGCCAACACTTCCTTAATCTCATTGAGCGACTTGTGGCCGAAGTTCTTGGTTTTGAGCAGATCCGCTTCGGTCTTGCTGACCAGCTCGCCGATGGTCTGGATGTGGGCGTTCTTGAGGCAGTTGTAGGCCCGCACCGAAAGCTCGAGCTCCTCGATGCTACGCGACAGGTTCTCGTTGAGCAGCGCCGGCGAAACCCGATGATCGGTTTCCAGCGGGATCATCTCTTCACGCACCCCGACGAAGATCGTCAGATGGGTCTTGAGCAGCTCGGCCGCGTTGCCCAGCGCTTCCTGCGGCGTGATCGTGCCGTTGGTCCAGATCTCCAGGGTCAGCTTGTCGTAGTCGGTCGCTTGACCGACCCGGGCGTCTTCGACCGTGTAATTGACGCGCCGGATCGGCGAGTGCACGCTGTCGAGCGGAATGTAGCCGATCGCCAGATCCTCGTCGAAATTGCGCTCCGCGCTGACGTAACCGCGACCGGTCTTGATCCGCAGCTCCAGCTTGAGCCGCACGCTTTCGTTGATGGTGGCCAGGTGAATGCCCTTGTCGACGATCTCGACCTGAGCATCTTCCTTGATGTCGGCGGCGGTCACCTCGCCCGGCCCCTTGACGTCCACGGTCAAGGTGCTGGGCTCCTCCCCGTGCAAGACCAACGGGATCTTCTTGAGGTTGAGCACGATATCGGTGACATCCTCGACCACGCCGGGTATCGATGAGAACTCGTGGAGCACGCCTTCGATGCGCACCGCGGTGATCGCCGCGCCTTCGATCGAAGACAAAAGCACGCGCCGCAGGGCGTTGCCGATCGTGGTTCCAAAGCCGCGTTCGAACGGTTGGGCGAAAAACTTGCCATACAGCGCCGAGGCGGTCTCCGGGTCGAACTCGAGCCGTCGCGGGCGCTGGAATCCTTTGAGTATCATGCTCATGAGCCTCCTTCAATGCCGCTCGGCGTCTGCTGCCGGGCGGCGCGGGCGCGCGGCCCTTAGGTTACACGCGGCGCCGCTTGGGCGGCCGGCAGCCGTTGTGCGGGATCGGCGTCGCATCTTTGATCGAGCGCACTTCGATCCCGATCGCTTGCAACGAGCGGATCGCGGATTCGCGCCCCGAGCCGGGTCCCTTGACCAACACATCGAGGCGCCGAATACCGTGCTCCTTGGCCTTGTTGCCGGCGGTCTGGGCCGCGAGCTGGGCCGCGAACGGCGTGCCCTTGCGCGAGCCCTTGAATCCGATCGAGCCAGCGCTCGACCAAGACAGCACGTTGCCTTCGGGGTCGGTGATGCTGATGATCGTGTTGTTGAAGCTGGCCTGAATATAGGCGATGCCGCGGCTCACCGAGCGCCCGGCCTTGGCCTTGCGCTTGGCCGGGGTTTCGGCTGGGGTTTCTTTGTCGCTCTTTTCGATGTCCGCCATACGTTTCTATCCTTTCCAGCTCGCCTGCTGGCCTAGGCCGCGCCGGCCGCCGGCGGTCCGGCGCTCGGACGCCGCGTACGGGCGCGCGACAAGGCCTTGCTCGGTCGCGGTCCTTTCAAGGTGCGCGCGTTGGTGTGGGTGCGTTGGCCACGGCACGGCAGGCTCTTGCGATGCCGGTAGCCGCGATAGGAGCCGATCTCGATCAGACGCTTGACGTTGAGCGAGACCTCCTTGCGCAGCTCACCTTCGATCCGCCCGCCGAGCGCGCGGTCGATTTCCTGGCGAATTCGGCTGACCTGTTCCTCGGTCAGATCTTTGGCCCGAATCGCGCCGTCGATCTTGGTCGCATCGCAGAGCCTGCGGGCGGTGATTCGCCCGATCCCGAAGATGTAGGTCAGTGCGATGTCGATGCGCTTTTCGCGCGGGACATCGACTCCAGCAATACGCGGCATACGATCTCCTCTAGCCTTGGCGCTGCTTGTGTTTGGGGATCTCGCAGATCACCCGCAACACGCCGCGGCGCCTGATAATCTTGCATTTTGCGCAAATCCGCTTGACGCTGCTTCGTACTTTCATGACTTTCGACTCCCTAGGGGGCGCGCTGGAGCGACGCCCCGATCGAGCGCGCATCGGCCAGCGAACCGCCCGCTTCGGCCTCAAGCTCCATCGCCCGGTCCGGCGATTCGAGCCGACTCAGAATCCACGGACCGTTCTCCGTAATCGCTACCGAATGCTCGAAATGCGCCGACAACTTTCGATCGCAGGTCACGGCGGTCCAGTGATCCTCCAGAACCTCGACCTCCGGTCCGCCTTGATTGACCATCGGCTCGATCGCCAGGACCATGCCCGGCGCCAGCTTCGGGCCCCGGCCCGGCGCCCCGTAGTTGGGCAGCTGCGGCTCCTCATGGAGCTGGGTCCCGATGCCGTGGCCCACGAAATCCCGCACCACGGAAAAGCCATAGGCTTCGGCGCAGTGCTGAATCTGGTGGGAGATGTCGCTGAGCCGGTTCCCGGGGCGAGCCGCCTCGATCCCAGCATAAAGAGCCCGCTCGGTCGCTTCCAGTAGGCGCCGCGCTTCGGCCCCCACCGGGCCGATCGCGACCGTAATGGCGCTGTCGCCGTAATAGCCGTCCAGCAGCACTCCCAAGTCGATGCTGACGATATCGCCTTCCCGCAGCCTGCGCCGCGGCGACGGAATGCCGTGCACCACCTCCTCGTTGATCGAGGTGCAGAGACAGGCCGGATAGCCGCGATAGCCCTTGAAAGCCGCCCGCGCCCCGGCACCCTCGACCCGCTCGAGCGCGAGCCGCTCGAGGTCGTAGGTGGTGGCGCCGGCCACACAGGCCTGCCGGAGCGCGGCCAGGATCTGGGCCACCAAGACGTTGCTGCGCCGCAGCTTGGCCAGCTCAGCGCCGCTCTTGATCACGATCATGCTTGCGACTCCAACACCCGCTCGATGCGCCGGCGGACCTCGTCGACCGTGCCGCGGCCGTCGATCGCCACGAATGGAAAGCCCTGCTTGTAGAACTCCAACAGCGGTGCGGTGTGCTGGTGGTACTCCCGCAGCCGCTCGGCGACCACCTCGGGCCGATCGTCCTCGCGCTGGGCCAACTCGGCGCCGCATGCGTCGCAGCGGCCGGCCCGCTGCGGCGGATGATCTTCGAGGTGGTAGAGCGCGCCGCAGGCGGGGCAACTGCGCCGCCCGCTGATCCGACGCACGATCTCTTCGGTCGCCAAGTCGATTTGGATCACCTGGTCGAGTCGGCGGCCCGATTCGCGCAGCAGCCGCTCGAGCAGCTCGGCCTGCTTCACCGTGCGCGGAAACCCGTCGAACACCACGCCGCCGGCGGCGGCGTCGCCGCGCAGTCGGGCCTCAACCAGCTCGCCGATGATGGCGTCGCTCACCAGCTCGCCGCGCGCCATCACGCTCTGGACCTTTCGGCCCAACTCGGTTCCGGCCGAGATGGCTTCGCGCAGCATGTCCCCGGTGGCGAGTCGGGTCCAACCGTGGCGCTCGACCAGAATCTGAGCCTGCGTCCCCTTACCGACCCCGGGAGCGCCAAGCAAGATGATCAGCATCGCGAGCATACCTAGCCGCGCCGGCCGCGGATCCGGAAGCCGCCGCTGCCTTTGAAGAAGCCGTCGTAGTGGCGCATGATCAACTGCGATTCGATCTGATTGACCGTATCCATCGCCACCCCCACGACGATCAAAAGCGAGGTGCCGCCGAAATAGAAATTGAACCCAAAGCCCTCCATGATCCAGACCAGATTGAAATTGGTCAGAAAGTTCTCCAGCGGCACGCCGACCCAGGGCAAGTGCTGAACCTTGAAACCGGTGATCAGAAACTCCGGCACCAGCGCCACCACGCAGAGGTAGATCGCCCCCGCCAGGGTCAACCGCGACAGCACGCTGTCGATGTAATCGGCGGTGCGCTTGCCGGGACGGATGCCGGGAATGAACCCGCCGTATTTCTTCATGTTATCGGCCACATCGAGCGGGTTGAAGATGATCGAAGTGTAGAAGTAGCAAAAGAAGATGATGCCGGCGATGTAGAACAGATTGTACAGCGGCATGCCGAAGCTGAGCTGATCGATGAAGCCCTGCAGCCACCCCGGCGGCTCGCGAAAGGCCGAGGTCACCAGCTGCGGCAAGGTGATGATCGAGGAGGCGAAGATCACCGGGATCACGCCGCCGGTGTTGACCCGCAGCGGCAGGTGGGTCGACTGGCCGCCCATCAGCCGGCGTCCCACCACCCGTTTGGCGTACTGGACCGGAATCCGGCGTTGCCCGCGCTCGACGAAGACGATCGCTCCCACCACCGCGACCATGAAGGCCAACAGCAGCAGCACCACCAGCAGATTGCGGGTGCCGCTGCGTAGGTCCTGGAACAGCTCCAGCGCCGCTTGCGGCATGCCGACCACGATGCCGGCGAAGATGATCAGCGAGATGCCGTTGCCGACCCCGCGCTCGGAGATCTGCTCGCCGAGCCACATGATGAAGGCGGTCCCGGTGGTCAGCGTCAAGATCGTCATCAAGCGAAAGCCAAAACCCGGCTCCGGCACCAGCGGCTGCCCCAGCGGGCTCTTGCTGTTCTCCAAGAAGATCGCGATGCCCATGCCTTGAACGATCGAGAGCAGCACGGTGCCGTAGCGGGTGTACTGGGTGATCTTGCGCCGGCCCAGCTCGCCCTCCTTGGACAGCCGCTCCAAGTAGGGCCACACCACCGTCAGCAGCTGCAGGATGATCGAGGCGCTGACGTTGGGCATGATGCCGAGCGCGAAGATCGTCATCTTCTCCATCGCGCCGCCCGAGAACAGGTTGAACAGACCGAACAAGGTGTTCTTGGCCTGTTCGAAGAACGCCAGGATCGCGTTGGTGTCGACCCCCGGGATCGGGATGTTGGCGCCGATCCGGTAGACCCCGAGCAGCAGGAAGGTATACAGCACCCGCTTGCGCAGATCGGGGATCGAGAAGATATTGCGAACCGAGTCCAGCATCGAAGTCTAGCCCAAAACCACCGCGGTGCCGCCGGCGCTCTGAATCTTGTCCGCCGCCGACTGGCTGAATTTGTGCGCCTTGACCGTCAGCGCCACCTTGAGCTCGCCGCGGCCCAGCACCTTGATGCCGCCCTTGGGATCGCGCACCAACCGATGCTTGAGCAGCGCCGGCGGATCGACCTCGGCGCCGGCCGCGAAGGTGCGGGCCAGCTGGTCGAGGTTGACCACCGCGAATTCGATCCGGGCGAAGTTGTGGAACCCTCGCTTCGGCAGCCGCCGGTGCAGCGGCATCTGGCCGCCCTCGAACCCGCGCCGACTCTTGTAGCCGGAGCGCGACAGCTGCCCCTTGCTGCCGCGCGCGGCGGTCTTGCCGCGCCCGCTGCCGGGACCGCGCCCGACGCGCCGGACGCTCTTGCGCGATCCGCGCGCCGGTTTCAATTCATGCAGCTTCATCAGCGCTCCTCCACGATCTCGACCAGGTGAGGAATCTTCGCCACCATGCCGCGCAGCTCAGGGCTGTCCTCGCGCTCGACCTCGTCGTGCGGGTGCTTGAGCCCCAACCCGGCCAGCACCCGCTTCTGATGGCGCGCGAAGCCGATACCGCTGCGCACCTGACGGATTCGCAGTTTGTTGCTCTTTTTGGATGCCTTTGCCATCGTCGCCATTCGCCGCGGAATCAGCCCCGCAGCTCCTCCAAGCGCTTGCCGCGCTGGCTGGCGACCGTCTCAGGAGTTCGCAGCCGCTGCAGCCCGTCAAAGGTGGCCTTGACCACGTTATGAGGGTTGGTGGTCCCCAGCGACTTGGTCAGAATGTCCTTGATCCCGGCCGCTTCGATCACGGCGCGCACCGGTCCCCCGGCGATCACGCCGGTCCCGGGCGAGGCCGGCTTGAGCAGCACTCGGCCGCTGCCGAAATGGCCCACGATCTGGTGCGGAATCGTGCTGCTCGAAAGCGGCACCTTCATCAGGTTTTTCTTGGCGCTCTCGATCGCCTTGCGAATCGCCGCGATCACCTCCTGCGCTTTGCCCATGCCGAAGCCGACTTGGCCGGCGCCGTCGCCGACCACGACCAAGGCCGAGAAGCTCAGGTTCTTGCCGCCCTTGACCACCTTGGTGACCCGGTTGATCGCCACCACGCGATCGATGTATTCGCCGGGGCCGCGCTCGCCGCCGGAACCGCTTCGGTCTCTACTTGATCTCATATTTCCTCTGGTCTCGAACCGCTGGGACGTTTCTGGTACGGGACACTAGAATCGCAACCCGGCGGCGCGGAGCGAATCCGCCACCGCCTTGATCACGCCGTGGTAGCGGTAACCGCCGCGGTCCAAGACGATGCTCTCGATGCCGCGCTGCTTGAGACGCCGGGCCATTTCGGCGCCGACTTCTTTGGCGGCAGCCACCGTGCAGCGGGCGCCGCCGTGAGCGTCGCGCCAGGCCTTCTCGTTGGTCGAAAAAGCCGCCAGCGTGGTGCCGCTCAGGTCGTCGATGGCTTGCAGATAGATGTGCTGCAAGCTGCGGTAGACATTGACGCGCGGCCGCGCGCCACTGCCTTGCAGCCGGCGCCGCAGCCGCCGGTGGACCCGTATGCGTAGCTGATTCCGACTCAACATGACCTTCTATTTCCTTGCGGCTCGGAGCTTAGCCGGCTCCGCCTGCGGTGGCGCCGGACTTGCCGACCTTCAGCTTGATGGTCTCGCCCTTGAAACGCACGCCCTTGCCCTTGTACGGATCCGGTTTGCGCAGCCGCCGCAGCGAAGACGCCACCTCCCCGACCAGCGCCTTGTCGGCGCCGCGCACGGTGAGCTGAGTCTGCTTCTCCACCGCGACCTCGATCCCGTCCGGCAAGGGGAACTCGATCGGGTGGGAGAATCCCAGATTGAGAGTCAGGTTGCGGCCGCTCACCGCCGCCTTGTAGCCGATCCCGGTGATCTCGAGCTCGCGAACGAACCCTTCGGTGACCCCGTGAACCGCGTTGGCCAGCAGGCTCCGGATCAAGCCGTGGAGCTCGCGCTCGCGGCGCTCGTCGCCCCGGCGCTGAACCAAAAGCTTGCCGTCCTGCTGCCGCACCGTGATCCCGTCCGGCACCAGCTGGCTGAGCTGCCCCTTGGGCCCCTTGATCCGCACCGCGGCGCCCTCGAGCTCCACGGTGACGCCCTTGGGAATCGCAATTTCTGCTTTACCGACGCGTGACATGACGTTTCCTACCAGACCTCGCAGAGAATCTCGCCGCCGAGACCTTCACGGGCGCATTCGCGCCCGGTCATCAACCCGCGCGAGGTCGTGACGATGTTGATGCCCAATCCGCCGAGAACCCGCGGGATTCCGCTGGCTCCGGCGTAGACCCTGCGCCCCGGAGTACTGATCCGCCGCAGCCCGGTGATCGCCGGCCGACCCTCCGGACCGTACTTGAGCACCACCCGCAGGCTCTGGGGGCCAGCCTCGCCGGCTTCGCTGACCTCGGCGATGTAGCCTTCCTGCTTGAGCAGCTGCAGGATCTCGCGCTTGATGCGCGAAGCCGGAACCTCCAGCTTGGTATGCCGCGCCTGGCTAGCGTTGCGCAGGCGCGTGAGCAAATCGGCAATCGGATCGGTCATGGTCATAGGCCAACGCCTCGCTACCAGCTCGACTTGACGACGCCCGGAATCTGACCCTCGAGCGCGAGCTTGCGGAAACAAATACGACAGAGCTTAAAGCGGCGCAGAAAACCGCGCGGCCGCCCACACAGCTGGCAGCGGTTGTGCTGCCGAACCTTGAACTTGGGCAGGCGCAGCGATTTCGCGATCGCAGACTTCTTGGCCATCATGTCCTCCGCAGCGGCAGCCCGAGCTGCTCGAGCAACAGGCGCGCCTCGGCGTCCTCGGATGCCGTGGTCACGATCGTGATATTCATGCCCACCAGCTTCGACACCTTTTCGTAATCGATCTCGGGAAAGATCAACTGATCCTTGAGACCCACCGTGTAGTTGCCGCGGCCGTCGAACGCGTTGTTCGACAAACCGCGAAAGTCCTTGACCCGCGGCAGCGCGATGCTGATCAGGCGATCGAGAAACTCCCACATGCGCCGGCCGCGCAGGGTCACGCGGCAACCGATCGGTTGGCCCTCGCGCACCTTGAACGCCGCAATCGATTTGCGCGCCCGCGTGACCACCGCTTTCTGCCCCGACAAATGCGACAGGTTCTCGGCCGCGGCGTCGAGCAGCTTGATGTTCTGGGTCGCCTCGCCGACACCCATGTTGATCACGATCTTCTCCAAACGCGGCACCGCGTGCGCGTTCTCGAGCTCGAGCTCCTGCTTGAGGCGCGGCAACACTTCCTGCAGGTAACGCTCCCGCAGCCGCGGCATCGTGTGCTTGGTTGCTGTCGCCATAACGCTTGCCTTTCAGCCTAAATCTCGACCGTCTATCGATCCAAGGAGCTGCCGCAGCGGCGGCAGACCCGGACCCGCTCGCCCGGCGCGACCTCGCGATGCCCAATCCGGGTCGGCTTGGAGCAGTCCGGGCACAGCAGCATCACGTTGGAGAGCTGGATCGGCGCCTCGCGCTCGACGATCCCGCCCTTCTGATTGCGGCTCGGGTTGGGCCGAGTGTGGCGCTTGATGAAGTTGACCTTCTCCACGATCGCGCGGCCGCGGGTCGGCAAAACCCGCAGCACCCGGCCGCTCTTGCCGCGGTCATCCCCCGCGATCACGACCACCTGGTCGTTCTTGCGGATCGCGGACCGCGGCACCTTTAGCTTCGGCTTCGCCACTACAGCACCTCCGGCGCCAGCGAGATGATCTTCATGAACTGACGCTCACGCAGCTCGCGCGCCACCGGGCCGAATACGCGGGTCCCGATCGGCTCGCCTTCGGCGTTGATCAGGACCGCGGCATTCTGGTCGAAACGAATGTACGAACCGTCGCGCCGCCGGGTTTCTTTGCGCAAGCGCACGATCACCGCCTTGACCACATCGCCTTTTTTGACCTGACCGGCCGGGCTCGCTTCCTTGACCGACGCGGTCACCACATCCCCCAGGCCGGCATAGCGACCCACCCCGCCGCCGAGCGGCAGAATGCAGGCGATCCGCTTGGCGCCGGAGTTGTCCGCCACCTGAAGAATGCTGCGCATCTGGATCATGGTCTAGGCCTCGCGCTCCTGCTGGTCGACCACCGGGCTCTTGCGCAGCACGGTCCGAATCACCCAGCGCTTGCGCGCCGACAGTGGCCGGCTCTCCACAATCCGAACCTGATCGCCGTTGCGAGTCATGTTCTCTTCGTCGTGGACCATGAAGGTGGCGGTCTGGCGCCGGATCTTGCCGTAGAACGGATGGGTGATCAGGCGCTCGACCGCGACGATGCGGCTCTTGTTCATCTTGTCGCGCACCACCGTGCCGACTAGGGCGCGCCGATTGCCTCGTGATTTTGCCATCGCCGATAACCTCAGGCCTCCGCGGCCTCACGCTTGATCTGGAGCTCGCGCTCCCGCAAGACGGTCTTGATGCGCGCCACGCTCACCCGCAAGCGGCGGATCGACTGCACGCTCTCGGCCTGCCCGGCGGCGAGCTGGAAGCGCTGCTTGAACAGCTGGTCCGCCAGCTCTTCGAGCCGCACTTTGAGCTCCTCGTCGCCCAGCTCGCGGATTTCACGGATCTTCATGGCCGTCTACGCCTCGCGCCGCCGGTGGCCAGTAACACCCAAATCGGTAGCGGATCGCGCCGTCATCGAGGGCGGAGGCAAGGCGCGCCGACGCAGCCATAGCAAGCCGCTATGGCGAGGAGGCGCAACGCCGCATCCGCCCTTGAGGGCCAGCGAGCCGCAACCGATTTGGGTGTTACGGGCCACTAGGCGGCCACCTCGCCGCGGGCCACGAACCGGGTCTGGAGCGGCAGTTTGTGGGCCGCGCGGCGCAGCGCCTCTTTCGCGGTGGCGCGATCGACCCCTTCCATCTCGAACAGCACCTTGCCGGGTCGAACCACCGCCACCCAATACTCGGGCGCGCCCTTGCCCTTGCCCATTCGGGTTTCGGCCGGCTTTTTGGTGCACGGCTTATCGGGAAACAGCCGCACCCAGATCTTCCCGCCGCGCTTGATGAAGCGGCTCATCGCGATCCGGCTGGCTTCGATCTGCCGGTCGGTGATCCAGCCCGGCTCGGTGGCCTTGAGGCCGTAGTCGCCGAAGCTCACCTTGTCGCCGCGCCAGGCCTTGCCGCGGCGCCGGCCGCGCTGCACCTTGCGGTGCTTCACTTTGCTGGGCATCAACATGACGAATTCGCTCCCCGCTTCCCGACGCAGCGCGTCAGCGGGTGACCTCCAGGATGTCTCCCTTGTAAAGCCAGACCTTGACCCCGATCTGACCGTAGGTGGTGAACGCTTCGGAAAAACCGTAGTCGATATCGGCGCGCAGGGTGTGCAGCGGCAGGCGACCGTTGAGGTACCACTCGCTGCGCGCGATCTCGGCGCCGTTGAGCCGGCCGGCGCAACGCACCTTGATCCCCTTGGCGCCGAAGCGCAGCGCGCTGTCGACCGATTTGCGCATCGCGCGGCGGAACGCGACCCGCCGCTCGAGCTGCACCGCGATATTCTCGCTGATCAGCTGGGCGTTGAGCTCGGGGCGGTTGATCTCGTGGATATTGATGTAGACCTCGCGGCCGGTCCGCTTCTGCAGCTGTTCGCGCAGCTTGTCGACCTCGGCACCTTTGCGCCCGATGATCACGCCCGGACGCGAGGTCTGGATCGTGATCTTGAGCTTGTTGGCGGCCCGTTCGATCTCGATGCCGGCCACGCCGTTGCGCGAGAAGCGCTTGAGCAAACGGCGCCGCAGGTCGAAATCTTCGTGCAGCAGCTTGGCGTAGTCGCGCTCCGCGTACCAGCGCGAGCGCCAGACCTTGTTGTAGCCGAGCCGAAAACCGAACGGATGTACTTTCTGACCCATACCGAGCTTGCCTCTCAGCGAGCCTCGAGCTGCACCGTCACATGACAGCTGCGCTTGAGGATCCGGAATACGCGTCCCATGGCGCGGTGGCGGATCCGCTTCATCGACGGCCCGCCGTCCACATGAATCGTAGCGATCACCAGCCGATCGACATCGACGCCGCTCTCGGCCCGCTTGGCGTTGGCCAACGCCGACTCGACCAGCTTGAGCAGGTCGCGCGCCACCGCCTTGGGGCTATAGCGCAGCAGATCGAGCGCCTGATCCACCGGCTTGCCGCGGATGGTGTCCGCCACCAAGCGGGCCTTTTGCGGCGAAACCCCAAGATAGCGCAGCTTGGCTATGGCTTCCATCGTTCCTACGCCGGTTTGGCGGCCTTCTCGGTAGCGGCCCTGACGCTGTGGGCCTTGAACAGCCGGGTCATGGCGAACTCGCCGAGTTTATGGCCGACCATGTTCTCGGTGACGTAGACCGGAATGAACTTCTTGCCGTTGTGCACCGCCAAGGTATGCCCCACCATGTCGGGCACGATCATCGAGCGCCGCGACCAGGTCTTGACCACCTTCTTTTCGTTGCGCCGATTCATGGACTCGATCTTGGACTGCAGCGCAGTGTCGACCCAAGGTCCCTTTTTGACCGATCGTCCCATTACCTTCTCACCCTGCCTCGAGCTCTGGTTTCAATTTGCATTGGCGGCCTCAAGATTTGCGGCGCCGCACCCGGCGGCGCACGATGAACGCGCCGCTGCGCTTGTTGCGGCGCGTCTTGTGTCCCTTGGTCGGCTGGCCCCACGGGCTCACCGGGTGGCGACCGCCGCTGGATTTGCCCTCGCCGCCGCCCAGCGGATGATCGACCGGGTTCATCGCCACGCCGCGGTTGTGCGGCTTGCGACCCAGCCAGCGGTTGCGGCCGGCCTTGCCGATCGAGACGTTCTCACGCTCGATGTTGCCGACCTGGCCCAGGGTTGCGCGGCACTCCAGGTACACCTTGCGCTGCTCGCCGCTCGGCAGCCGGAGCAGAGCGTAGTTGCCCTCCTTGGCCACCAGCTGCACCTGAGTCCCGGCGCTGCGCGCCATCTGGCCGCCCTTGCCGGGGGTCAGCTCGACGTTGTGCACGATGCTGCCGACCGGGATCTTCTGCAGCCTGAGGGCGTTGCCGACCGCGATCTCGGCGTCGTCGCCCGAAGCCAACTTCATTCCGACCTGGAGCCCGAGCGGCGCCAGAATGTAGCGCTTTTCGCCGTCGGCGTAGTGCAACAGGGCGATCCGGGCCGAGCGGTTCGGGTCATACTGGATCCCCGCGACCCGGGCGGCGATGCCGTCTTTGTTGCGCCGAAAATCGATCTTGCGGTAGCGCCGTTTGTGGCCGCCGCCGCGCCACCAAATGGTGATCTCGCCGCGATTGTTGCGGCCGCCGCTCTTGGTATTCGGCTCCAGCAAACGCTTGGGAATCTCGGCGCTGCCTTCGGAGCGGAACACCAGCGTGGTGCGAAACCGGCTCGCGGCGCTGGTCGGATTGTATTTCTTGATCGCCATGGCTTTTTCTAGCGAGCTCTCTTACACGCCCTCGAAGTATTCAATCGTCTTGGAGCCCGGCTTGAGCACCACGTAGGCCTTTTTGCGGTCCGGACGATAGCCGCTCGAGCGCCCGAAGCGCTTGAGCTTGCCGCCTTGGTTGACGATCCGCACCGCTTCGACCTTGACCTTGAACAGCGCTTCGACCGCCCGCTTGACGTCGATCCGATTCGCGGCGCGGTCGACCAGGAAACAGAGCTGGCGGTGCTGCTCCTTGAGCCGGGTGCTCTTTTCCGTGATCAGCGGCTTGAGGATCACTTTGTAGTTGTTGTTCATGGCGAGGAGGCCGCGCCGCGCTGGCGCGCCGGTTTGCTCAGCAGCTGGGTCAGGTCCTCAAAGGCCGCTCGAGTCATGACCACATGATCGAACTTCATCAGATCGCTCAGGCTCAGGCCCAGGCCGTTGACGTGTTTGAATCCGACCAGATTGCGTGAAGCGAGCTCCAAGTTGGCGTTGCCGGGGCGGTCGACCAGCAGCGCTCCCGACAGCCCCAGACCGCGCAGCGCCGTCGCCAGCGCTTTGGTCTTGGGCGTCTCCAGCGCCAGCTGATCGAGCACCGTGAGCTGCTGGTCGCGCAGCTTCAGCGCCAGCGCCGAGCGCAGCGCGGCCTGTCGTTTGCGCCGCGGCAGCGCCATGCTGTAGTCGCGCGGCACCGGTCCATGCACGGTCCCGCCCTTGCGCCACAGCGGATTGCGGATTTCGCCGACCCGCGCTCGACCGGTGCCCTTCTGGCGCCACGGTTTCTTGCCGCTGCCCTGGACCTCGCCGCGGGTCTTGGTCTTGGCGGTGCCGCGCCGCAGGCCGGCCAGCTCGCTGACCACGACTTCGTGAATCAGGTCGGGCTTGATCCGGGCCTGCTCCAGCTCCTTGGGCAGCGGCATGCGATCGACCGCAGCGCCGGCCAGGCTCTTGATCTCGATCTCGCTCGGGACTTGGGCCATGTTCTCAGCCCTCACCATGGCTGCGCCGCACTTCGACAAAACCGCCGTTCGGACCCGGCACCGCGCCGCAGACCGCCAGCAGATTGTGCTCCGCGCTGAGCTGAACCACTTTGAGATTGCGGCTGGTCACCCGGGTGCCGCCCATCCGGCCGGCGCCGCGCATCCCCTTCATGACCCGGGATGGGAACGAGGAGGCGCCGATCGAGCCGGGCGCGCGATGAAACATCGAGCCGTGGGTGGCGCGGCCGCCGCGGAAATGGTGGCGCCGCACCACGCCCTGGAAACCCTTGCCCTTGCTGATCCCGCGCACGTCGACCCGACCCACGCCTTCCAGCAGCGAAACATCGAGGCGGGTACCGGCCTCCGGCACCTGATCGCCGATCAAGCGGAACTCCCGGATCGGACCGATATCGAGCTCGCCGCCGTGCTTTTTGAGATGGCCGCTCATCGGTTTGTTCTGCCGCCCCGCCGCGCCGGTCTTGAGCAGACCGAGCTGCACTGCCGCCGCGCCGCCTTTGCCGCTGCGGCCCTGCAGCACCACGCACGGCCCGACCTCGATCAAGGTCACCGGCAGGCACGCGCCTCGCTCGTCGAACAGTTGGCTCATGCCGACTTTGCGCCCCAGCAGTCCTTCGACCATGGCCTTGCCCTCTAGCGCTCCCCGGCCCCCAGCGCCTCGATCTCGACATCGACCCCGGCCGGCAGATCGAGCTTCATCAGCGCGTCGACGGTCTGGGGCGTGGGCTCGAGAATATCGAGCAGGCGCTTGTGGGTGCGGATCTCGAACTGCTCGCGCGACTTCTTGTCGACATGCGGCGAGCGCAGCACGGTGTATTTGTTGATCCGAGTCGGGAGCGGAATCGGGCCGATCACCCGGGCGCCGGTTCGCATCGCCGTCTCCACGATCTCGCCGGTCGACTGATCGAGCACGCGGTAATCGTAGGCCTTGAGCCGGATCCGAATTTTTTCCTTGCCCATTGTCAATGCTCTCACCGTCGCCCGCGGGCTACCCGGAGACTCCCGGTTTAGGCGATGACCTCCGTAACCGTTCCGGCCCCGACCGTGCGGCCGCCTTCGCGGATCGCAAACCGCAGCCCCTTCTCCATCGCGATCGGCGAGATCAGATCGATCGAGAGCTCGACGTTGTCGCCCGGCATCACCATCTCGACCCCTTCGGGCAGCTGCGCGTTGCCGGTCACGTCGGTGGTGCGGAAGTAGAACTGCGGCCGGTAGCCGTTGAAGAACGGGGTGTGGCGACCGCCCTCTTCCTTGTTCAAAACGTAGACCTCGGCCTTGAACTTGGTGTGCGGCGTGATCGAGCCCGGTTTGGCCAGCACCATGCCGCGCTCGACCTCGGTTTTCTCGGTGCCGCGCAGCAGCAGCCCGAGGTTGTCGCCCGCGATCCCTTCGTCGAGGGTCTTGTGGAACATCTCGACGCCGGTGACCACGCGCTTCTTGGTCTCACCCAGACCGACGATCTCGATTTCCTCGCCGACCTTGACCTTGCCGCGCTCGACCCGGCCGGTCACCACGGTGCCGCGGCCGCTGATGGTGAAGATGTCTTCCACCGACATCAGGAACGGCTTGTCGATGTCGCGCAACGGCTCGGGAATGAACTCGTCGCAAGCCTTGACCAGCTCCCAGATGGGCCCGGCGTCCGGGCCGTCGGGGCTGTTGAGCGCCTTGATCGCCGAACCCCGGATCACCGGCGCATCATCGCCGGGGAAGTTGTACTTGTTGAGCAGTTCGCGCACTTCGAGCTCGACCAGGTCGAGCAGCTCCTTGTCGTCGACCACATCGCATTTGTTGAGGAACACCACCAGCGCCGGCACGTTGACCTGGCGCGCCAGCAGGATGTGCTCGCGGGTCTGCGGCATCGGACCGTCCGCCGCCGACACCACCAGGATGCCGCCGTCCATCTGCGCCGCGCCGGTGATCATGTTCTTGACGTAGTCGGCGTGCCCCGGGCAGTCGATGTGGGCGTAGTGGCGCTTTTCGCTCTCGTACTCGACGTGCGCCAGCGCCACGGTCAGGATTTTGGTGGCGTCGCGGCGGAACGTTTTGGCGTCCGCCTTGGCCACGTCGTCGTACGCCTTGGCGACCGAAAGGCCCTTGAGCGCCAGCACCTTCGTGATCGCCGCCGTCAAGGTGGTCTTGCCGTGGTCGATGTGACCGATGGTACCGATGTTGACGTGCGGTTTCTTCCGTTCGAACTTTTCTTTGGCCATGGTTAGTCCTTGCCTCCCGCCTCGGCGATTACCTTTTCCTCCAAACTCTTGGGCAACGGCTCATAGGCCGCGAACTGCATGGTGTAAGTTGCCCGCCCCTGGGTGAAGCTGCGCAGATCGGTGGCATAGCCGAACATCCGCACCAGCGGCACCATCGCTGCAATCACCCGTACTCCGCCGCGATTGTCCAGGCCGCTGATCCGGCCGCGCCGCGAGTTGAGGTCGCCGACCACGTCGCCGAAGTACTCTTCCGGCGTCAGCACCTCGACACTCATGATCGGCTCCAGCAGAATCGGACCCGCCTTCTTGACCGCTTGCTTGAGCGCCATCGAGCCGGCGATCTTGAACGCCATTTCGTTGGAGTCGACCTCGTGGAACGAACCGTCAAACAAAGTCACCTTGACGTTCTTGATCGGATAGCCGGCCAGCACGCCGTGCTCGAGCGCCTCGCGCACGCCCGACTCGATCGGCTTGATGAACTCGCGCGGGATCGCGCCGCCGACAATCGCATTGACGAACTCGAAATCGGTGCCGGGCTGCAGCGGTTCGATGGTGAGCTTGGCATGACCGTACTGGCCGCGCCCGCCGGTTTGACGCACGTAGCGTCCTTCCCCGCCGCTCGGCTTGGTGATGGTCTCCTTGTAGGCCACCTGGGGCTTGCCGACGCTGGCGTTGACCTTGAACTCGCGCAGCATCCGATCGACGATGATCTCGAGGTGCAACTCGCCCATCCCCGAGATCAAGGTCTGGCCGGTTTCGCCGTCGATGTGGACCCGGAAGGTCGGATCCTCGTGCACCATCTTCTCCAGCGCCGCGGAGAGCTTCTCCGAATCGCCCTTGGACTTGGGCTCGATCGCGACCGCGATCACCGGCTCGGGGAACTGCATCGCCTCGAGCACCAGCGGCGCCTTGGGGTCGCAGATGGTATCGCCGGTGCGCACCGACTTGAGGCCGACCGCCGCCGCGATGTCGCCGGAGTGGACCTGTTTGATCTCCTCGCGCTGGTCGGCGTGCATCTTGAGCAGGCGTCCGATCCGCTCCTTGCTGCCCTGGCGCACATGCAGCACCTGATCGCCGCTGGCGAGCTGACCGGAGTAAACCCGGAAGAACGCCAGCTGGCCGACGAACGGATCGCTCATGATCTTGAACACCAAGGCGGCGAACGGCGCCGCGTCGCTGGTCTCGCGAAGCTCGACCCCCTCGCCGTCGGGCTCGAAGCCCTGGATCGGCGGCACGTCGAGCGGCGACGGCAGGTAGTCGACCACCGCGTCGAGCAACGTTTGCACGCCCTTGTTGCGGAACGCGCTGCCGCACAGCACCGGGACCATTTCGCCTGACACGGTGGCGCGGCGCAGCGCGGTGCGGATCTCGTCCGGGCTGATCGGATCGCCGCCCAGGTAGGCGTGCAGCAGGCGATCGTCGCTCTCGGCCACCGCCTCGAGCATGCGCTCGCGGGCCCGATCGGCCGCCTCGCGCAGCTTGTCGGGGATCGCGCCGCGGTTCATGGTCAGCCCGTGTTCGTCCTGCTCGGGCCAGCGCACCGCCTGCATGGCCACCAGATCGATGACGCCCTCGAGCTCGTCCTCGACCCCCAGCGGGATTTGGATCGGAACCGCTTTGGCGCCGAGCCGTTTCTTGATCTGATCGACCACTGCTTCGAAATCGGCGCCGACCCGGTCCATCTTGTTGACGAACGCCAGCCGCGGCACCCGGTAGCGGTCCATCTGGCGCCACACGGTCTCGGACTGCGGCTCGACCCCGCCGACCCCGCAGAACACCGCGATCGCTCCGTCCAAGACCCGCAGCGAACGCTCGACCTCGGCGGTGAAATCAACGTGGCCGGGCGTATCGATGAGGTTGACGCGATGGTCGCGCCAGGTGCAGGTGGTCGCCGCCGAGGTGATGGTGATGCCGCGCTCGCGCTCCTGCTCCATCCAATCCATGGTGGCCGAGCCCTCGTGCACCTCGCCCATCTTGTGGGTGATGCCGGTGTAGAACAGGACCCGCTCGGTGGTAGTGGTCTTGCCGGCGTCGATGTGCGCCACAATCCCGATGTTGCGCAGGCGTTCTAAGGGTGTCCGTCGTGCCATGGTCTTGTTCGCGTGGCCAACCAGTTTGGTCGGCCTTCATGGAGCCGATCCCCGCAAGGGTTGGATGTCGCTACTCCTTTTTGCTCTTGGTTTCGAACCGTTTACTTGCGCTACCAGCGATAGTGGGCAAAGGCCTTGTTGGCCTCGGCCATCTTGTGGGTGTCTTCCTTCTTCTTGATCGACGCGCCCCGGTTGTTGGATGCGTCGAGCAGCTCGTTGGCCAGCTTCTCTTGCATCGTCTTTTCACCGCGCAGCCGGGCATAGGCCAGCAGCCAGCGGATGCTGAGCGACAGGCGCCGGTTGGGATCGACCTCGACCGGAACCTGATAGGTCGAACCGCCGACCCGCCGCGACTTGACCTCCAGCGCCGGCTTGACGTTGTCGACCGCCTTCTTGAAGGTCTTCAAGCCTTCGCCGCTGGTCTTATCGTCGAGGATCTTGACCGCGCCATAGAAAATCCCCTCGGCGACGCTCTTTTTGCCTTGGCGCATGACGGTGTTGATGAACTGGGTCGCCAGGCTGCTGTGAAACACCGGATCCGGGGATGCTTCCCGGCGGGGAATTCGGCCGCGTCTAGGCATGGTTCATGACCTCCGCCCCTAGCCTTGAGCCTTGGGGCGTTTGGCGCCGTACTTGCTGCGGCCTTTGCGCCGCTCCGCCACCCCGACCGAGTCGAGCGTGCCGCGCACGACGTGGTAGCGCACGCCCGGCAGATCCTTCACCCGGCCGCCGCGCAGCAGCACGATCGAGTGCTCCTGCAAGTTATGTCCCACGCCCGGAATGTAGGTGGTCACCTCGATCCCGTTGGTCAGGCGCACCCGCGCCACCTTACGCAGCGCCGAGTTGGGCTTCTTGGGCGTCGAGGTATAAACCCGAACACAGACCCCCCGCTTCTGCGGGCAGGCCTGAAGCGCCGGGCTCTTGGTCTTGGCCTTCTGGATCCTGCGCCCTTGGCGCACCAGCTGTTGGACGGTCGGCACAGTTCGAGTTCCTTAAGTTCGCGTAAAAGAAACGCCCTTTCTCCCGACAAATACAAAAGCCAATTTGGACGCGGTTCATCGGCCCAAATTGGCTCGACGACAGCCGGCGCTCCAAAAGAGCTCGCCACCCAGCCACAGAGACTCCGGGCGGGTAACTTGCTGAGCTTATCAGCGCCTAAGCAGCCTGTCAAGCCAGTTTTCGGGGCTTTCCAGACCCCTCCAGCGGGCCCCAAGCCGCCTCCAAACTCTGGGCAAAGCGGAATCGAAACCCCAGCCCGCGGAGAGACAACACCATGAGCATCGCCCACCGGGAGGGAACAAGCCCCTCCCCTACATCTACATGCCACTGAGGGCGCCGGAGATCCGCCGCCGGGCTAGAGTTTGCCGACCTCCGATTCGACCCCTTCGACCACCTCGACCTCGGTGCGCGCCGGAGGGGGCGGCGTCAACAGCTTGACCTTGTGGTAGGAGCGGATCCCGGTTCCGGCCGGGATCAATCGCCCCATGATCACGTTTTCCTTGAGCCCACGCAGGTAATCGACCTTGCCGCTGATCGCCGCCTCGGTGAGCACCCGGGTGGTCTCTTGGAAGCTGGCCGACGAGATGAAGGAGTCGGTCGAGAGCGAAGCCTTGGTGATACCGAGCAGCAGCGGCCGCGCGGTCGCCGGAGCTTTCTTCTCCGCCGTCGCCCGGCCGTTGACCTCAACGAACCTGAACTTGTCGACCTGCTCGTCGACCAGGAACTCCGTCTCGCCGGGGTCCTCGACCCGCACCCAACGCATCATCTGGCGCACGATCACTTCGATGTGCTTGTCGTTGATGGTGACACCCTGAAGCCGGTAGACCTGCTGGATCTCGTTGACCAGGTACTCCTGCAGCGCCTTTTCGCCGAGCACATCCAGAATGTCGTGCGGATTGATCGGCCCGTCGATCAGCGGCTCGCCGGCCTTTACATGCTCCTGCTCTTGAACCAGGATGTTCTGGCCCTTGGGCAGCGAGTACTCGCGGCTGTCGCCGCCTTCGCTGGTGACGATCACCTTGCGCATGCCCTTGGCGATCCCGCCGTACTGAACCAAACCGTCGACCTCGGTGATCACCGCCGGTTCCTTGGGGCGCCGCGCTTCGAACAGCTCGACCACGCGCGGCAGACCGCCGGTGATGTCCTTGGTTCGGGTGGTCTCGCGCGGAATCTTGGCCAGCACGTCGCCGGCGTGCACCTCGGCCCGGTCTTCGATCATCAAGTGGGCATGAGCCGGCAGCAGATACTGCTTGAGCAGCTGACCTTTGGCGGTGATCAGGATCTGGGGGTGCTTCTTCTCGTCGGCGGATTCGATCACCACCTTGTGGGCCAAGCCGGTATTCTCGTCGCGTTGCTCATGGAAGGTCTCGCCTTCGATGATGTCTTTGAACTTGATCGTGCCGCTGACCTCGGTGAGGATCGGCAGGGTGTACGGATCCCAGACCACCAGGGTGGTGCCGGGATCAATCTGCTGGCTGTCCCCGACCTTGAGCACCGCGCCGTAGATCACCGTGTGGCGCTCCTTCTCGCGCCCCTTGTCGTCCAGAATCACCATGAAGCCATTGCGGTTCATCACCACCTGATTGCCGTCCTTGTTCTGGACCGTGGTCAGGTTGACGAACTTGGCGATGCCGGCGTTCTTGGAAGTGATCGAGGACTGAGCGCTGCCCATCACCACCGCGCCGCCGATATGGAAGGTGCGCATGGTGAGCTGAGTGCCGGGCT
>Ga0326597_10002479_pt1 | contig 27535 bp, 28 predicted proteins | sample RVTome_12_FD_203789 | JGI IMG/M metagenome (GOLD analysis project Ga0326597, IMG submission 203789) | Soil microbial communities from uranium-contaminated site in the Upper Colorado River Basin, Wyoming, United States - RVT100D185 | ecosystem: Environmental > Terrestrial > Soil > Contaminated >... | reverse complement strand
AGAACGCAGTAGCAAGAACCAAGATTTGACCCTGCGCGTGACCCCGCGCGCGGTTCGCACCAGCAAATCACCCCGGTTGTGACTGTCGCGAAAAATCTTGCGCCGCTCGATGCCGCGTGCCATGACGTGCTGTAAGACACCCGGCGCATCCAAACGAGCTCCACGTGGCATAAATTGATCCGTTGTCAAAAGGCCAATAAAGTTGCAACGTCCCCTAATTCGTCCCCTAATTTTATCCGAATCCGGATTCACGTTACCGCCGGCAGTCTGGACCACTCGGGCGAGTTCGGCGGCCAAGAGCCGCGCCCCACGTCTGTCCGGTGGCCGCCAATCGGGTCTGAACTGAAATCGAACCACGAAGGGCCTTGCATTCGCTGATTCAAACGCGATTCTTGCGGTCTCAACGATGCGCTTCGCCTCGGTGGTCCATTTCTGAGGAGCGATCTCCTGCCGCGGCTTTGCTTCGGTGAGCGTGGTTACCTCAACGCCCACAGATCGTTCGCCGACTTTGATAAGCGCGTCGGGACGCTCGCGGTCCGAGTCTTCCAAGGCAGTCGGCGGAAGCCCCTTCCACTTAAGAAACGCTTCCACGACTGCGCCCTCGTAAACCTTCTTCATGGTTGTAATCGGGCTAACGCCGAGGCTGAGGAGCGCAAAGCGCCTCCTCCAGCCGATGGTTAGCCGTGAATCACTGTTGCTCTTGCCGCATGAGAACGTGAAAGCCAGCTTGGTGGAAGTGCTCGTCGGTAGTCAATGCTTCGCTGATTTCACGGTCTTCCATCACGATAAAGGACATACAATCGGTCAGCGTCCACTCTTTATCCGGTCGCTCACGATACAACTTTGAAGCCCGCGCGTAGAGTTGTTCTGATAAGGGAATAATCTCAACGCGGGGGTCTATTTCAATAGAGTCCAGCAACAGCACCGCCGCACGACGATAGCGTTGCTTGGACAACGCGTTGCCGATTTCAAGCAGAATGGCGCGGGTCGTAACCAAGCGGGTGCCAGCTGATTTCAACTCATCAGCCAATTGGATGGCTCGCCGATGAAAGAGGTCGTTCGGTGAAGAAAGGGCGATAGCATAAGCAGTGTCAAGAAAAACCTCAGCTCTCATGCTGATTTTCTCCGCCGTACAAGTAGGTATCAATGTTCTCCGCCCAGTCTTGCGGGCCGTCCAACTTTAGTGAGATGGCGGTATCGAGAAACGAAGCAGCCCCTTTGGTAGTTGGCTCTACAGGTTCGATCGTAATCCTCACACGAGTATTCGGCTCAAGTGTGAGAGCGTCTTTAGGGCGAAATACCTTTCCGTCAAAAACGGCTTCTATGGTCTTAATCATTTCACACCTCCGATACTCCATAACCACACAGAGTATAGCAGACCCCGGTGCTCAACGCACGGCTAACGTATAGCGTTTTATCCAGACTGCCAGGGTAAGAAGTTCGCCGACAGCAGTTGAATTCCAACGCAGTCTGGATAAAACGTGTTGGACTAAACCGCTGAGCCGATTTTAGCTCTTTGCTATGGGTATTGTAAAACGGTGGTGGTGGTGCGGGCAAGTACCTACGGTTGAGCCGTGGCGGCGGCAAGACCGTAGGAGGGGGCCGGCGTACGAGGTCAGGGATGGTGATGACGGCTTGAAGAGAGCTTCTGAGCGAGGGCAAAGCACACCCCGGCGCAGCCGCGCCCGTGATCCCTGTGATCTTGGAGAAGCAAAGCCGTTTTTCATGAGGAATCCCACGGGTGGGGCTTGGGCAGTTCAGCCACGATGACCAGTGTCCCCAGCTTTCAGGCAGGGCAGCGGGAAGAATCGATGCCGGTGAGCTCCAGCAACAGATCCCGGGCTGAGCGGTCAGGGATGGTCGGCAAAGCGGGATTGAGTCCCAGCAGTTTACGGCATTGGGATAGGGCGTGCTTTTTGGTCCGGTTGGCGAGAAAGCCGAAATGACGGATGCGCATGAAGCCATCGGGGAGCACGTCCTAGGGGACGTTGTTGACTACGTTGACAAACCAATCGAGCACTCCAGAATTTGATAAAGTCTTTAGACGGGGATCCAAAAGCAAAAAGGCATCGGTGAGTTGTTGCCAAGGCCCGGTGCCTTAATTTTCGACGGTCCCCATTAACTGCGTAAATATACGTAGATAAATGTGTTTCGTTGCCAGTGTTGCGGGCGGTACCTTAGAGCCATTTCCTGCCCATGTCAACCCCTGGAAAGTTCGCTCAAGGGCGACGGGTGGGCGCGAAGAATTTCTTTAGTAACCTATGGGTGGGGTAGCAAACCACCACGGGGTAGATGACCATGAGAGCGACGAGGTAGAGGAGGGGCGGCAGCCACTTTTGGGAAATGTCCGCTACGCCAAAAACCCAGTTGATATTCTCTTGGGGATCGCTGACAGCATAAGTCACCATGAGCAAAGTCCAGCCCAGGACGGCCTGGTACTTCCAGGCACGAGGGTCATATCCGAGCTTGCCCAGAGTCCAGAGCTGAAGGGCGGGGAGCGCCAGGTGAAACAGGGACAGGGCCCGGATGGATAGAGAAATGCGGGGATCGAACATATAGCCTACGAGCCCTTCGGCCGCGGCGCCCCGGATCAGCGAGAGAAAAAAGGCGACGCTCCAGACGAGGTCGAACAGCAAGACGCCGACCGCCATCATACTCACCAGCAAAGAGCTCCCGAGCCAGAGCCCTGCCACGGTCCCGAAAAGCGCTATGTCCGAGAACCACAGGAAATTCTCCGGTCCATACCGGATCCAATAAACCGGAATGAGCACGGCTACGAAAAGGGTGCACGGGATTTTGATCCAGAGAGAAATAGCCTGCAATGGGAACACCGCCTGGCGCGAAATGCGTAAAGTATCCTTCCACAGGATCTCCGTTGGGGTCAAGCAGGCAAAGACGGACCGGCGGCCGGGGGTTGAAAGTATTTTATCCCAATCGTTTGCTTATTTGCTCAATAGCGCAAATCCGTAAATTTCTCCTGTTGTTGCTCTGGTAAACGGTCGAGTCCGCCTTGCAGACTCCAAGAAGAACCGTCTATTGAGGCAGCTTCGCAATCATGTCGGCCAACCCCACGAAATCCACCGAAATCTCACCGTAGGAACGTGTCAAGGGACGTTCGATGTCATGGGCCACGACAAAATTGTCGCCATGGGAGTAGATCCTTCGGAAGGACTGCACAGCCGCGGGGTCAAAATCAGCAGAGGACCACTTGCACTCGATCGTCACCGGCGCCTGGTTTCTACGGGCTAAAACAAAATCAATCTCGTGCCCGCGCTTGTCACGCCAGTATCTTATCTCGCGTGACTGGAGGTGCGCCTGCATTTCGTTAAGGACAAAGTGTTCCCACAGCAGACCCAAATCGTCGCCGCGGAGCTCATGCCAACCACGGTAATAGCAGACAAACCCCGTGTCGAACCCGTAAACCTTCGGCGCGGAAATAATTTCTGTAGGGCGATGCGAGCTAAAAGGACGGAGCACGTGGGCAACAAAGGTTGCCTCAAGTACGGCGAGATAATTGGAGATGGTAGGTCTGCTGACCTCACAGGGTCGGCTGAATTTGGTCGCCTCAAAAATACCACCGCTTTGGGCTAACAGTAACTCAGCGAACTTTTGGAACGAATACCTCCGCTCCAGCCGAAACAGTTCCTGGATATCTTTCGCCCAGTAGGAATCCATCCATTCCTGGAACTCCCGTTCTGGCACCTGTTCGGCAATGAAAAATGGTGGAAGCCCGCCATGGAGGAGGCGATGAAGAAGGTTCTGTTGTCCGAAATCCTCGAGATCGGACGCGATCATCGGCGTGAGCCAGAGTTCTTCTTTTCGGCCGGCCAGGGTGTCTTTAAATTTTACCGACGCGCCCAAGGTCGAGGAGCCCGTTGCCAGAACATGAACGTTCTGGTAATGGTCCGCCGCGATCTTCAGGATTTCCGACGGGTTCTCAAGGCGGTGAATTTCATCCAAAACAATCCTTTTCCCTCCCACGCTTTTTAGGAAGCCTTCGGGATCTTCCATCCCGCGCCGGACCCGCGGCAACTCGCAGTCGAAATACTCGATATCGGGCAGGCTCTGGGTTAGAAAGGTTTTGCCCACTCGCCGAACCCCTGACAACCAGACTACAACACGGCGTTTCCATGCCTGTTCAATGAGATTGACCCAGAAGCGCCTGGTGACCATATGCAGGTAGTCTATCGAATAGTAGCACTATATGCAATACTGTTTACGTTTGATACCATCATGAAAAACGCAGATTTACACGTAGTTATGTGACTACTGAAGGCATAGCTCGATTGTTCCAGGCTTGAGACCGATGCGGCCCCACCCTCATTCGCTTAGTTCAATTGCGCAAATCCGCAAATATCCAATGTCTGGGTGAAGAGGTTCCGGCACATTGGATTGTGTCTAAGTTTGAGCGAAACGGGGTAGGGAGCAGACGAAAGAATGCGAAATTGAAACCCTACTCAGGAAGCGGGGTTGGTAAATCCAGGTTCACGTCAAGTGATTGGGTCGAGTCTTTTGTTGACATCGGATCCGGAAGGTCTTGATGCCGGAGCTGCGAGCGGAAAAATAAAGTATCATAGGCTTGTCGCTTATTATACTTCTGGCCCCAAAAGTATAATAAGGCGCTGGCTGCCAATTCTCAGGTACACGTCAGCAGACAATCAAAAGCCTGAACAGGGGCCCTTGGAGCTTAGGCAAGCGTGGTCCGTCACGAGTACGGTCCGCTCTCGCTTCCTTCCTCTTCTATTTGTTCAATTCTGCAAATCATTAAATTGCCGCCCTCCATATGGTTTGGGGAGGGAGCCTAGTCATCTTGCGGCTGTTTTCGATTAGCGGTGTAAGCCTGAATCTCGGGTACTTACCGGAACTATAATTCGATCAAACCTATAATTTTAACGTGTTTTTCGACCATCATAAGAAAATTCGACCTTGATATTTAATTTTTTACGACCTATTATTATATTTTCTACTAGTATTCGACTTAGTATCGGAGTTTTCGACCTATGGAGACAAAATTTAGTGAGCCGGTATACTTCCAAAACGAGGTAATACCCACTCACACGCACCTTGTAGGTTTGGCTGCCCTGGTCCATGCCCTTAGCGTCGAGGCCCCGGTCCGGCGGCCGTCTTGCGTGTCCGAAAGGCACGTCAAAGGTAGTGTGGCCGTGGCGAAACCCTGGACGATTTATGACAAGCGATACAACCCGGGCCGCACGTTCGCCGACCACCTGACCTTTGCCCTGAAGCACGAAGAACCGGATTTGTTGGTTCTAAAGCGGGTCTTCGATGCCGTACCACAGGGTGAGATGATAGAATTCGTCCGGGCGGCGCCCACCGGCATTCCAAATCGCCGAGCATGGTTCCTTTATGAAACACTAAGAGGGAACAGGCTTCCCGTTGCCGACGCGCCTAACATTGGAGCCGTCGATGTCCTCGACCCAAAGCAGTACTTTGTCGGGAAGGGCGTACTTTCCAGGCGGCACAGAGTTCGCGACAATCTCCTGGGCTCGGGCCGCCTGTGCCCGGTGATTCGACAGACCCAAGCGCTGAAAGCATTCGCTGAGCTCGCATTGGACGGAAAAGCGAGGGACGTCACTGGGCGGGTCAGCGGACACGTTGTCGCGCGAGCTGCAAGTTTTCTACTCCTGGCCGATAGCAAGGCCAGTTTCGAGATCGAAGGCGAACGCGCGCCGCGAAGCCGCTTAGAGCGCTGGGGGCGCGCCGTTCTCCAGGCCGGGAGATACCCCCTCACGACGGAGGAAATCGTCCGCCTTCACGGCGTGCTCATCGAAGACCCGCGCTTCATTCGCGTGGGGTTGCGACCGGTCGGCGTGTTTCTCGGGGAACGGGATCACGACGGACAGCCTCTTCCGGAGTTCATCGGCGCACGGCCCGTCGACCTTGAAGATCTTATGGCAGGCCTCATCGATGCGAACCATCGGATGGGGAGCTCGGGGCTTGATCCGGTCGTGCAAGCCGCGGCAACGGCCTTCGGGTTCATCTACATCCATCCTCTCCAGGATGGCAACGGACGATTGCACCGGTGCCTGATCCATCACGTGCTGGCGGAGCGAAGATTCACCCCGCCTGGCATGGTGTTTCCTGTGTCATCGGTGATGCTGGAGCGTATCGATGACTATAGATTGACTCTGCAAAACCATTCCCGCGCGCTCATGCATTACATCAGGTGGCAACCTACGCCGGATAGAAACGTGGAGGTCCTAAACGATACGGCCGACCTCTACCGGTTTTTCGACTGTACGGATGCGGCGGAATTTCTTTACGCTTGCGTCCGGCAAACCGTGGAGCGCGACCTGCCACGGGAAGTTGACTATCTCCGCCGGAACGACGAGGCTCTGCGTCGGATAATGGATACCGTCGAGCTACCGGACAACCTTGCGCAGGACTTCATAATGTTCGTGCGTCAAAACAGGGGCGAATTGCCGAACCGACGGCGGAGCAACGTGTTCGCGAAACTCTCGGACGAGGAGATTGCCACGCTGGAGGAGATTGTCACCGACGCGTTCGACGGCTTCGACGAAAATACCAAATCATGACCCGCCATCGTGTTCGGGCGTGGCGTCCGGATGAGTCGCAGATTATGTCGTCGAGGATCGCCCTGCCGGTTACTTCGGTTATTTGCTTCATTGCGCAAATCCGCAAGTATCCAATGTCTGGGTGAAGAGGTTCCGGCTCACCGGATTCTGAAAGTTCGAGCGGACGAGGGCAGGGAGATCGTCAATCGCGGCTGGGTACAACCCTATTCCAGAGGGGTAGGGGGTGAATCCAGGTTCACGTCGAGGTCCTTGAGCGTCCACATAGCGCCCGTGGAGGGGTCGACCATGAACCAGCCGATCGGCCCCGCGGAGACAAGATTCCCGAGGACGTACCAACCGTCGAGCCCGCTCTGGATGCGAGCGGAGTAGGGCGGGTGGCCGCTTCTCCTGAAGGTGACAATATAATCTTCGCGCACGAAATTTCTGGCTCCGGCCTTGAGGGTGACCGTCGCCGGGGTCTTCCCGGTAAAAACGGTTTTGCCGACCCGGTTCAGGATGGTTATATCCACCCCTTCGGGCCGGCTCGTGATGGTAATGGGATATTCGGATCGGCTGACGATGGTGGCGCAGCCGGAGAGCAAGCTAAACAGCAAAAGAGCGCAAATGGCTCGGCATGCAAGCTTTGTCATAGTGCCGGAAGCTGTTCGGATGGCGCGCTTACTTTTTGGCCTGCAAACGCTTGAGAAGATCCTGCATTGCCGGAGAGGCATCGGTGTGGTGGTGGACGACCTTCCATCCCGCCGCCTCCCGGCGGTAGATGTTCGTGACGCGCTGCTCGATTTTAACCGGCTGCCCGGCAAGCTTGAACTGCCCGTGCTCCACCCCCAATTCGTAGGCCGTGTCTCCCGCGACCTGAATCGTTTGATTGTCCAGTTTAACCTGCCCCTGGGAAGCGAGCTTTGCTACCTGCTCCCATGAAGCTCGAACTTTGTCCCAACCGACCTCCCTGCCGCCGATGGGGTGCATGGTTGTAACGGCCGCGCTGTGCGACCATATGTTTTCCAACGGGCCGGCGTCTCCATTGACCATGCGGTTCAAAGCTGCGTAAAACTGTTTTGAGGCTTTGCGGACTTCGTTTTCTGACATCAGTTATCCTCCTTCGCTACCGCTGCTTGGCTTTCCACTTCTGGGCGAGCTCTCGGGTGAACTTCAGCGCCTCCCCCCGGACCGCCATAAAGTTCGGGTCGCTCTGCGGGTAGACGTAGTCGACCCCTTTATGAATCTTGGCTTCGGGCCGGAGCATGTCGTTCGGAATATCGAGCCGGAAGGACTGGCGCTGGCCGTAAACGTTGTGGATCGCGAGCTGCCCCTCCTTGGACAGCCACCAGTTGATGAACACCTTCCGGGCGTTGGGGTGCGGCGGCTTGGCAACCAGCATGACCATGCTCGCGCTGCCGCCGCCGGCGAGGATGTTCCCTTCCTTCATGGGGAACCTGTAGTCCATGATCTCGATGGGCGCCCCCGCCTCTTTAACCGCGTACATATCGTCGGTGGCGCCGACGAAAATAGCGATGGCCTTGCGTCCGGTGATCACCCAGTCCTTCGCAGTTCTTGTGTCATCGATCATGGCAATATCGGTTTCCATAAAGAGCTTCTCGATCCACTCGGGCCCGAGCTTGGGATGCCCGTAGTACTCGGCCACGCTGCCTGCCTGGCCCTCGGTGCCGAGATAGCCGGCTATGATCTGGCCACGGTACTTGGGCTTAAGCAGGTCCCACAGGGAGGTGATCTCCTTTGGGTCGACCATCTTCGTGTTCAGGAGAAGCCCCGCGCCTCGGGGGCTTGCCGAGAAGAGGAAAATGTACTTGCGGGCCTGGTCGCCGTAGTGGTGCCTGCCGTCCCACCAGAGGGATTGGTCGTTGACCTCGGGCAGGATGAAATCCCCCGCCATGGGGTCCAAGGCGCCCTGCCTTATGAGTTCCTCGCCGTTGGTTACTCCGCCCATGAATACGTCCACGCTGTGAACGCCGGCGCCCTTCTCCGCTAGGATGCGGTTGGCCTCCTGCCCGCCACGGGTGGCGCTGAGGGTGACCTCGATGCCGAACTTTTTCCCGAATGTGGGAAATATCTTCCGGAAGGAGCGGCCGATCTCCCCGCCGCCGGCTACGGTCAGTCGCCCCTCCTTCCGCGCCCCCGCCACGGCCTCCTCCCACTGGCTCTGCCAGTCCGCGGCTTCTGCCGCCTGCGCTGCCTGGGTGAGGTGGGCCTCCGACGTAAGCGCCAGGATGGCGGCAAGGCTCACGACCACCCAGAAACCTAGCGAACCGACCGGTCTTACCGCGCCCTTTCCGCTCCCTCTGCAAGTAGCCATATTCGTTTCCTCCCGTCTTTGTTGGCTTGTGCTGTTCCAGTGTTTTTCCTTTACACCATTTTCTTTATCGCTGTAGTTCTTGCCACTTCTTGGCTAGATCTTTGGCGAATTCCAAGGCTTCCGCGCGCAGGGCCTGGAACTTGGGGTCCGCCCCGGGAAATATATAGGTCAGGTTCTCACGCCGGCGGTCGTCCGGGTTGACCATGTCCTTGGGGATGTCGATGCGAAGCGAGTCCCTGGCCGAATTCGCACGCTGGAGCATGAGCTGCCCCTCCTTGGAAAGAATCCAATTGATGAACACTTTGGATGCATTCGGGTGAGGGGCCCCCTTTGGCACCTGCAACATCACGCCGCCGCCGCCGCCGGCAATGACCGCGCCTTCTTTCAAGTCCTTGGTGACACGGTCCACGGGGGCGCCGAACTTCTTTGCGTCCCTGATGGGAGTCGCCAGGTCGCCGATCAGGAACATAATGCCCTTCTTGCCCGTGATCAGCCAGTCCAGGGCGGTTTCCCTGTCGGCTACCATGGTCATCCCGGTCTCAAGAACGAGGCGCCGGAGGAACTCCGGTCCCAGCTCGGGGTGCCCGTACCACTCCTGGATGGAGCCCGCCTGGCCCGACTCGCCTATAAAGCCCGTTACGATAAGCCCGCGGTACTTTGGCTTCAGCAGGTCCCAGAAGGAGGTGATCTCCTCCGCTTTGATCAAGTTCGTGTTGATGGCCAAATCGGCCCCGCGATGACTCGCCACGTACTGGAAGCTGTACTTCTGCTGCTGGTCCGAGTACCAGTGCTTGCCGCCGTACCAGAGCGATTGGTCTATCACTTCAGGCAGGATGAGCGATTCCGCAACGGGGGCCGCCAGGCCTGCGTCGACCAGCATTCCCACGTTGGTTGTTCCCTGGCCAAGGTAGTCCACGTTGTAAAGCCCGGCATTGGCCTCGGCAATGATCCGGTTGGCTCCTGCGGCCCCCCGTCCACTTCCCTCCAGAGTTACCTTGATACCGAATTTGCGCTCGAAATGCTCGATGAGGGAACGATAGTTTCGAACGAAGTCGGAGGTAACCACGGCCGTGAGCTTTCCCTCCTTGCCGCCCGCGGCGACGACCTTGTCCCATTCTCCCTCCCAGGCCGCCTTTCCGGCGGTAGCTGCCTGGGCACCATACGCACCCGCCGGCAACATCATAAGCACAACGAGACTCATGACTATCCGTAAGCGTCGTCCCGCTTTCGAGAACCATGCTGGGCTCTTTAGGGTCTCACTGTAACCCACCATCTTCGTTTCCTCCCTATTGACGGTCGTTGTCTCGCGGCCTTCCAAAGGAACCTCGGGCATGTTACTGGGAAACGTCCGGTTTGACGTCGCCCCGGTATCCTCTCCCTTGTATATGTTAGGAATGCGCTGTCAAGACCCGGGCGCAGCATTTGTGATGACCGTTCCGATGGTCTCGCCCCGGGGGTTGGTGTCCGGCCGGTTTGACCAGGAATTCAGTGATGTTAGAATCGGCAGGGTGGCTGGAAGGGGCGGTGGGATACGGCCTATTCAACGAGCCGGACGTAGAAAGCGCGACATGACGGAACGATACCCTAGCGGAGCTCATAGCCGATGCTAACCCGTTCTCAGGAGCAAACCCTACCCGCTGTTCGGGTGCCTACAGCCGGCACGTTTGTCATGGCGGTGATTCTCCTTACCCTGGGATTCTATTTTTTGTATCCCGTTTTTCTCATCGGATTGAACAGCTTCAATACTACGGACAGCCTTCTGGCAACTCCCGTCTATGGGCTGGACAACTGGCGCAGCGCCTTCAGCCAGCCCGACCTGTTCAGAGCCGTCGGCAACACCTTTCTTATCTTCGGCGTGCAACTGGCCATCGGTTTTCCCATAGCCGTCGCTATCGCATGGTCGCTGGCGCGAGTGCGTATGCCCGGCACCTACGGTCTCGAGTTTCTTTTCTGGGTAGCATACCTCGTTCCAAATATCTCCATTACCATCGGCTGGATGCTCCTCATGGATCCCGTTCTTGGGTTCCTCAACCGGGCTGTGGCCTGGCTTCCCTTCATTGACAGCGGACCTTTCAATATTTTCAGCGTCCCGGGCATCATCTGGGTGCACATTGTGGGAAGCACGATTCCTTCAGGGGTGATCCTGCTCACCCCCGCCTTTCGAAACATGGACGTGACCTTGGAAGAAGCGGCTCGCGTCTCCGGCTCGTCGAGCCTTCGCACGATGTTGCGGGTCACGCTGCCGGTTATGATCCCGCCCATGGTGGTGGTCTTTGCGCTCCGTATGGTGCGAATGTTCGAGTCCTTCGAGACGGAGCAGCTGCTCGGTGTCCCATTCGGGTTCTTCGTTTATTCAACAAAAATATTCGAGCTGGTTCGCGACGCGCCGCCCCAATACGGCTCGGCAACGGCGCTCGGCAGCATTACGCTCGTCTTGGTGGCCCTCATCATCCCGGTCCAGCGATGGCTCCTCACCAGGAGGCGCTATACCACCGTGACGGGGAGCTTTAAGCCCGGCCGGGTTGACCTGGGCTCCTGGCAGTGGGTGGCCTTCAGCGCCATTGTGCTGGTGTTGGTGCTGCTCATTGTCGCGCCGGTCTTGAGCCTGCTGCTGGGCAGTTTCATGCGCCGGGCGGGAATTTTCATCCTGAGGCCGGCCTACACCCTGGACCACTGGCAATTCGTCCTGACGGACCCGGTTTTCTTAAACTCCCTCAAGAACACGTTGTGGCTCGCCACAACGGCTTCGATATTCAGCCCGCTTTTGTTCTCCATCCTCGCCTACATTATCGTGCGAACGAAATGGATTGGCCGTGGGGCGCTTGACAGCCTGATCTGGGTCTCAGGGGTCATTCCAGGCATTCTCGCCGGACTCGGCCTGCTGTGGATGTTCGTGGGAACGCCGGTCCTCCGTCCCCTGTACGGGACCTTGATCCCCTTGATAATCGTCGTCATCATCCAGGGCAACACGACCGGCGTGCAGATCTCAAAGGCATTCTTTCTCCAGATGGGGGCGGACCTGGAGGAACAAGCCCGGGTTTCCGGCGCGGGATGGTGGGCTACTTATTTCAAAATCTGGCTCCGCCTGATGATGCCGACCCTGGTATTGTTGGCGGTAATGAACTTCATGTTTGCCGCGACGACCACAAGCAGCATCATCCTGCTGGCGCCGCGCGGTACAATGACGCTCTCAATCCTGGCGCTGGAATTTGCAGCGCCGGGCGTCGGCATGCGTGAAGCGGCGGGAATCGTGAGCCTGATCACCCTGTTCATGGCCGTAGGCATGGCGCTGGCGGCGAGAGCCTTCGGGCTGCGGTTGGGTATCCGCGAGAGGAGATACTGAGAACCCCGGGGGACTCCCGGGGCAAGTAAGGGGGCGCTAAGGGCAGGTTACCGGTTCGTTAGGTTGCCGGGCGCTCGTCATGCGACCATTCCGACCCCCAGGCGGTATGCCCGTCAGGCCGCAGCTTCAGCCAGACCTTGCTGCCCTCCTCCACGGGCTTGTGGCGCTCTCCATACACCATGATCACCGATTGCCCGTCGACCTCGATTTGGTATTCGATTCGTTCGCCGACGAATAGCGCAGCCTGCACCGTGCCGCCGATCATCCCGGAGGGCGCCTCGGGCCCCAGCGCGGGGAGAATTTCCACATCCTCGGGCCGTACCGCAATATAGACCGACTCGCCGCTCTTGACGCCTCCCGGGTTATAGCTGCGTCCAAATACAACGCAGTCCGGCGCGCCCCCCAGCGCGATGGCCACCGGCCCCGAAGGGTTGCTCGTCCGTACTTTGCCCTTGAACAACAGGGTGCGGCCAAGAAAGTCCCGCACGAACTCGTTGGCCGGTTCTTCGTAGAGAAGGCGCGGGTCGCCCTGCTGCTCCACGACGCCGGCATTCATCAGCGCAATGCGATTGGACAGGCTAAGCGCCTCGATCTGGTCGTGGGTGACAAACAGCACCGCTATCTTCAGCCGCTTCTGCAAAAGCTTCACCTCCAGCCGCATCTGCTCGCGCAGCTTCGCATCCAGATTGCTGAACGGCTCATCCAGCAAGAGCACCCGCGGCTCCGTCACCAGCGCCCGCGCCAGCGCCACCCGCTGTTGCTGCCCCCCGCTCAGCAAGGGCCCCGGCCTCGTCTCGAACCCCGCCATGCCCACCAGCTCCAGCGCCCGCCCCACCCGGTCCCGGATCTCCCGGCGCGGGAAGCGGCGCGACTTGAGGGGGAAGATCACGTTCTCTTCCACCGTCATGTGCGGCCAGATGGCGTAGGACTGAAAGACCATGCCCACGTTGCGCTTGTCCGGAGGCAGGCACAACCGGCTCGAGGTGATGACCACCGCGCGGTCGCCAAAGAAAATGTCGCCGTCGTCGGGCACCTCGAGGCCGGCCGCCATGCGCAGAGTGGTGGTTTTGCCGCAGCCGCTCGGCCCGAGCAGGGTCACGATCTCGCCGTCATACACGTCCAAAGAGAGGTCCTTGACCGCGGGCTCCTTGTTGCCGGGATAGGTCTTCCACAGGCCCTTGAGCCGCACCGCGGCCTCGGTCGCCCGGGCGTCTTTACTCTGTCGGAACTCATGGCCATGTGCGGGAACAATCACACTGTGAGGGACGTTAGTGAACACGAGATCATATGTCAAGACGGAAGATGTCTCCCCTGGATGGCAATGCTAAATCTTATGATATGCAGCAGCCTACCCCTTTACCGGGGGAGCGCGTTCGCTGTCGTGGCTGTTATAGGCGGTCGGAGAGGTAGCGGCGCATCGTGTCGACGGTCTTTTTGCCGATGCCTTTAATGTCCTGAAGCTTCTCTTCGTCCAGTGCCTTTTCGAGGTCGGCGAGGCTTCGAATGTGAAGCTTTCTGTAGAGGGTCCGGATGGTCTTGGGACCGAGGCCGGGGATGTCCCGGAGCTCCAGGACGCTCTTCGGAAACTTCGTGGCCCACTGCTCCATCTTGGAAGAGGTCCCTGTCTCGATGATCTCCCCGATGATGCCGGCGACGGTGGCGCCTACGCCCTGGATCTCGCTCAGGCGCCGTTCCCTGTGCAGCTGAAGCACCGAATCCGGATAACGGGCGATCTGGTAGGCGAGCTTGTGGTAGCGGCGGGCGTGGGACTCTTCGTAGCCGCAGATGATGAGGTAGTCGCCGAGGCGCTCGAGTTCCCCGGCGAGCTCGTCGTTGGCGCGCCATCGCCGCCGCCCCTTGTCGTCGGTGTAGGATTGGTCCTGAGTTCTTAGAGCCAACGGGCCCCCTCTACGGCGGAGCGCCTCAGTCGCGGAGCTCGGTTTTGGCCTTTTCGGGATGCCATACGAGGTATACGGCAAGGGCCTTGGTGGCGTACAGGGCCACGATATCGGCGTTCCGCGCGTGGCGCTTGTTCGCGTCCCAATAGGCTTTGTTCATAGAAGATCGTCCCTTGGCGGTAAGGACAATGTAGAACCAGACGGCGCCGGCAATTCCCAGGCCGATAACAAAGGGAAGGGTGTCCGGGAATTTGGGCACGCGATAGACCAGCACGGCAAGCAGGCCGGCGGAGCCTAGGGCCCAGAGTGCCGGTACCATGAGACCCCACGCCAGGGAACTCGGCAACAGGTTGCGCTTGAAGACGTGATAGAGAGACCTCGGGAGGCCCAGGACCAGGGGAAAAAGTACCCTGGGTAACCAAACGAACTGGCCCAGGGCAAACCCCAATGCGAGATTGGTCCAAAATTCCCAGGTGTCCATGGAGATGTTTGGGAGCGGCCGGTCTGCCAGTACCTGGTCGCCTACTTTCCCGGGTCTTTCCAGGTTTTGTAGTTGAGCGCTCTCACATCGGGGGCGTAATCGCCTCCAGCGGAGAGTCCCCGGCGGGGGGCGCCCTTGAAACCGTCTTCGCAGTATAGCTCCCACAGGTTGCCGGAGGGGTCCCGGAAGTAGAGCGCAGCGTCGGCGCCGTTCCGGGTCCAGATCTCGGAAGTCGGGACAGCGTACGCCGCAAGACTTTCCTTCAGGGGGAGGAGATCCTCCGGATTTACGAAAAAGGTGTAGTGGGGATATTCGTTCTCTGGTTCCGTCCAACCGCCCCGGTTGTCGGCCATGCCGACGGGGCAGCCACCCAGCTCGACGGTGATATGGTCGGGAAGCTCCAGCACGGGCTTGCCCCCCATCACCGCTACCCAAAATCGTTTTCCCTCGACCATGTTGCGAACGGGGAGGGTCATGTGGTTGAATCCTCCGGGCAGATTGCGGGGCAGCTCCGCGTTTGCCGCGGGCGGTTTGAGACGGTCATAGCACAGGGCGGCAAAGTCGATGACGTAGTCGCCGCCGGCCCGGGCGCCATAGCGAAGCGGCACCGCGGTGAAACCGCCCGGGCAGTACATCTCGAATTGGTTGCCCGAAGGGTCGCGGAAATACATGAGGGCGTTGGGCCGCCCCTTGCGGCCCCAGGGCTCATGGGTGGGAACGCCGTAAGCCTCAAGTCGCCCCTTGACCCCCATGAAGTCGTCGGCCAGTACGGTGAAGGCGTAGTGCGGATACTCTGAACTGGGCGGCGTGGTCCCGCCGGCCTGGGCGCCGAGAAGGATCTTGAAGGTGTCCACCTGCACTTGAGCCAGATCAGGCCGATCCATCTTGAGCTCCCCGCCCAGCACCTCCACGAAAAACCGCTTGGACTGGGCAAGGTCCCGCGAGGGAATGCTGATATGGCTGAACCCCGACGGCGTCGGTCTGGAGAGCGGGGTCGCTTCTGCCTGGCTTGCCTGGATGCTCATGTTCCTCCCTCGTTCGCGGCTTTGGGGGCGTCCCGCGGAAACCTCGTGCTTGTCCGTAGTCTACGCACCCCTAACCATCATGTCAAATTTCCGATTCCCGCAATGCCGGTAGATCTCCATTAATGGTCGAGCTCGGGGTAGCGCCGGAACAAGCCTTGCTGGTTGAATGGGAGGCGCCGCTCCGAAGTTAGGTAAGCGGCAATTCGGGGGCGAGCCGCTACCCGGTCGTGCACGGCCACGAGCCTTCGAATATCGGGCTCCAATCGCTCCATGGCGCGCGGGAAGGCGTAGCGCAACCCGGCGATCATCTGGAAGATCGAGAGGTCCACGTAGGAAATCGTCTTGCCCAGGAAAAAGTGGGCGCCCTTGGGATTGCGCTTGAGCACCCCTTCGAAGTAATCGAGGAATTTCGGCAGGCGCTCGCCCCTGAAAATGGGAGCGCGCCGCAGAGCCTCTTCTTTCTGCTCGTCGTAGTAGAGACGTCCCGAGATGGGGTGATGGCTGTTATGGACCTCGAGGACCCAGTCGGCAATGGTGAGCTGGAGCTGGTGGGCCCACAGCCGGCTCGCCTCGCTCTTTGGCACGAGGCGGAGGCGCGGCCCTAAAAAGAGCAGGATGTTTGCCGTCTGCCCGATCACGAGGTTTCCGGCCTTTAGAAACGGTGGGGCGAAGGGGGGATGAGCCACCGAGTGGCTTTCCAGGATACGCCTCAAGGCGGGAACACCGCCGCCCCTGGGCAAGCGGGCGACGTCTACGTAGTCCGCACCGGCTTCCTCCAGGGCAAGCCGGACAAACTCACCGCGGCCCTGGATACCGGGCCAATAATAGAGCTCGTAGCGCATGGGCGTCTCCTTGGCTCCCTAAATGAAGCCGCTATTCCATAGCCCGGGTCTTCCCTAGGCTATTTCCCTCTCCTTTTATCAGGACTGCACCGCTAGATCCAGAAACATTCAAAAAGAGAAAATCCAATTATGAATAGGAGAAGGTGAAGGGAGAAAAACGGCGTCGACTCTCGGGCTGGGGATCGGCTGCTACGCCATCAGCGGTTTTGCCGCCGGCGTCTTGGAGTCCGCATGGCTTCGAGCCATGCGCTTAGCTGCTGGGCGGCCACCTCCTGTGCGCCGAGACCAAGGGCGATGGCCAGGGCCACGACGACGGCGCCAAAGAGCAGCCCGAAGGTGATGTTGATGATCTCGCTTCCCAGGCCCATCTGGCGAAGCGCCATGGCGCCGGCGAGCACCATGATGGCAATCTTTGCCGTCGTGGCCATGATTGCCGCCTGGACGGCGCCGCTGGCCCGCAGGGTACGCGAAGCTACCTCAGCCAGGTAGAGGCCGATGCCGAAGATCACGAGCCCCAGGACAACCCGGCCGGCGAAGGCGACAAACCAGGCGAAGAGCTGGGCCATGAGGACAAAGCCCATCTGGTAAGCCGCTTCCACGGCGGCCAGCAGCATCACGGCCACGAGGACCAGATAGCCCGCCACCTCCGACGGTTTTTTTCCTCCCACCTGCGAACCGCCGGCGGTCCCCATCTGGGGTAGCATGGCGTCGAGACCGACGCCGCCGAGAAAATTTGTGGTGAGACCCGCCAGCACATGTCCGATGACGTAGGCCAGGGCCAGAACCACGCACGCGGCCAGGATCGCGGGCACCGCAGCGAGGATCGTACTCAGCATGTTGCTCGCCGGCCGGGCGACGGCTTGAAGGTCCAGGGCGTTGAGGGCGGCAATCAGGACGGGGACGAGGATCAGCACGTAGAGTATCACCCCGATGGCGTTGGAGAGTCCCTGGGGGCCAAGCACCGTGGTGAGATGGGCCCTCTCGCTCAGGCCGTCCAGCCCCACGGATGCGAGGACGTTGGTGACGATGCGCTGGACGGCCTTGGCCACGAACCAGCCAACGGCAAGTATGAGGCCGGCGGTGACGATGTTCGGGAAATAGCCGAGGGCCTTCTTGAGCATGGCCTGGATGGGACTGAACAGGCCCGGGAGCTGCAGGGCGCTCAGGATGGCCGGGAGGAAAAGGAGGAGCACCAGCCAGTACACCGTCGCCGCCACGGAGTCGCCAGGAGAAAACTTTCCTTCCCCTTGACTGGTGCCGCCGCCAATGCGTTGGTCGAAGTCCACGGCGCCGAGGCCGCGGCCGATGATCAGTTGCAGGATGGTGGCGAGCCCCCAGGCGAAGAAAAGAACCAGGGCGGCGCCCATAAGGCGCGGTAGAAAGCGGGCCACCTGATCCAGGAGGCGCGTCAGGGGCTGGGTCAGGGCGGTAAGGCCCAGGAGCTGGAAGAAGACCACCAGAACCAGGAGCATGATGAGGTAGTAAACCGCGCGCCCCGACCACACTTCGACGTCTATGGCGCCGGTCCTCCGCTCACCCTCGGTCCACTGCTTCAAGCGCGCGTTAATTTTGAGGCGGCGAAGCCCCCTGCGCAGGAGAAATGCGACCACGTGGGCGCCGAGCCAGCCAATGACGAGGGCGTTCAGGGCGATCAGGAAGGTGGGCAGGGCCTGGCGGACCTTGAGGGCGGCCTGTCCGAATTGGCTCGGGATGGGGCGGTCCGGGTAACCGAACCACCAGATGAGCACCGCCACCACCATAAGGGACAGCGCGGTGTAGGCGGCCACGAAGACCTGCCGTTCGGCCCGGCCGACGGACTGGAACCTGTGATTGACCGCAAAGCTGTACTGCTTCCAGAGCAGCGCGAGCCCGACGACCCCAATGATCCCGGCGTCGGTATAGGCCTGTCTCCAGATGGCGATGTTGGCTGCGACGGTCAGGCAGGCTATGGCGCTTAAAATCAAGAGCCCCCAGACCGCGGCGGCTAACTTGAAAGAGACTCCGTTCGCTTGATTTTCCTCCGGCATCTAACCGCCTTCTCGTGCTAGATGTAGTTGACACCCGTCCACTGAAGAACCGCCCCTACGAAAACGAGACCCGCCGGAGCAGTTGCTTTCAAATGGAAGTCTGCAATGGTACCGCCAAGCGCAAGCCCCATGTCCATGCCGAGGACGCTAAAAGCCAAGCCGGTGAGTAAGGTGACAGCACCGCAAATGAGAACGACCGCTATAAACAATGTTTTTGACATAGACGCACGCTCCGCGGCTATCTAACCTCTGCACGGGAGGGCCCTCCAAAAACTTACAGAGGAAGCCTCCATAAGGGGCATGTTATAAGGTCAAGGTGAAAAAGTAAAAGGAAAAAATAGCCGGATGGCGCTTGTCTCTGCGACGCCGAGGCCCGCGGGGGAATGGCGTTTTGCCGCCGCAAGGTGCGGTCCTATTGACAAGCCGGGCGCGACTCTTCTAGCATGACTGCCATGATTAATTTAACCGAACAAATGTCTAAACTGGTGGACAATGCCCTGGCCAACGGGTGCCCGTGCATTGTATCGACGGCGTCCAAGTCGGGGGAGCCCGACATCGGGTACAAGGGGAGCGTGATGGTCTTCGATAATAAGTCCCTGGCCTACTGGGAGCGCACCAAGCGCCAGCACTTGAAGAACCTCACGGAGAACCCGCGTATCGTCGTGCTGTTCCGCGATCCGAACGCCAAGGTCAACTTTCGTTTCCACGGCTCGGCAATTTTGCACGAGACCGGGGCCGTCAGGGACAAGGTCATGGCCAGAACGGTAAAGGCGGAACTGGATAAGGACCCGGACCGCACGGGGGTGGCCGTGGTTATCAACGTGGACAAGGTCACCACTATGTCCGGGCAGGTGCTCCAGGAAGCGTAGCCCCTTGAGGATTCAGGGGGCTACGGTGCCGGGTTTTTGCGGGGCCCCTTCAAGCTCCGTATCGATGGACCAGTACCAAGAGAGCGGCCGGGGCACAGTCCGGTTGTACTCTTCGGGGGGCACGTTGCAGTAGACCTCGAGCTGGTTGCCGTCGGGGTCGAGGAAGTAGACGCTTTTGGTCGCGCCGTGGAATACGGTGTCGGTGATGGGCACGCTGTTTTCCTTGAAGATCCGGTAGGCGTCCCGGAGAGCGGCGAAGTTCTCCAGCTCGTAGGCCACGTGGACCATCCCCACCTGTTTTTCCGGGTCGGGCATGGGCCCCTCCTCCCTTGCCTGGGTGATCGCCAGCATGTGGTGGTTGGCGTTGAAGTCCGAGGTGAAAAATATCATCCGCTCGTTCTGACAGGATATCTTCAAGCCCAGGACATCCGTGAAAAAACGCCGGGATCGCTCGATGTCCCTGACTCTCAAGACCAGGTGCCCCGTCCGTTTGATTACCATAGGCATGGTCCGCCTCCTTTGACGCGCCCGAATACACCATTAGCAGCGGCGACCCGGTGCGGGATGGTCAATGGGATGAGGGGCGAAGGGGTCCCGCCCATAGGGCCGTGGACTGCGTGGGAGTGTATGCCCCGGGAAGGGGAGAGTCAAGTTAGGAGAGGCAAAAGGAGAAAGCAAAAAACAAAAAAACGCGTTCGTGGCTCGCGCTCGTGTTAGGTGTCGTCGATTCACGGGTCAAGGATGAATCGGATGGAAAGGAAATCAATCTATGGCTGATGAAGTTCTTCGAGGGAGCTGTCTCTGCAAGGCAGTGCGCTACGAACTGCGCCCGCCGCTTCTCAGGTTCAACCATTGCTACTGCTCGCGCTGCCGGAAAGCCACGGGCGCCATACGGGCGACAAACCTCGCGGTGCCCGCGGGCCAGTTTCGCTGGACCGCCGGCGAGGAGCTGATATCCCGCTACGACTTTCCGGAAGCCAAGAGCTTTGCCACGGCCATCTGCACGCGCTGCAACTGCCCTGTCCCGCACGCGACGCGAAACGGCGACCAGGTAGTGGTCCCGTCGGGGACCCTGGACGACACGCCGTCCTCCCGCCCAACGGCCCACAAAAATTGGGGAAGCCGGGCGAGTTGGGCGGCGCTGGACGAGTCCCATCTGCCGTGCGAAGAGTGATAAGACCCGCTCGTGTCCGGAAGCGCGTCCGTGTCCGCGAGTCGCGGGCCTATCACGAGCACGCATCAGGGACACGACCACGAGTCACGATGACGAGCTAGAGCAGTCCCCGGTCGCTGAAACTGAAATAGTCGTCCTGGCCGATGACCACGTGGTCCAGGACGCGGATTCCCATCATTTCACCGACCTCTTTCAGCCGGCGGGTAATTTCCACGTCCTCCTGGCTGGGCGCCGGGTCGCCGCTGGGGTGGTTGTGGACAAAGAGGACGGCGGCTGCGGATTCCCGGACAGCGGGCTGGTAGACCTCCCGGGGATGGACCAGGGAGGCGGTCAGCGAACCTTCGGAGATCTTGACCTCGCGGATCAACCGGTTCTTGTTATTCAATAGAGCGACGCAGAAGATCTCGCGTTTTTCCTTCTGAAGCTTGAAGCGAAAGTGGTGGAAAACTCTTTCAGGCGAACTGAGAGCTTCCCCAGGACGCCATTTCTGCTGTCCCAGCCGGCGGGCGATTTCCAGGCAGGCCTTGAGCTGGGCCACCTTGGCGGCGCCGAGCCCCTTGATCACTCGCAACTCTTCCGGAGATGCGTCGTCGATGCCCTTCAGGCCGTGAAAGCGGTTGAGCAGGGCCCGTGCATGGTCCAGGGCCGTCTCCCGGGTGCTCGCGTTGCCCGTTCTCAAGATGATCGCAAGGAGCTCGGTTTCGGTCAGGGACGCGGCCCCGTTGTTGAGAAGCCTTTCCCGCGGCCGGTCCTCCTCCGGCCAGTCTTTGATGGTGCGGTAACGAGCCATGGGATGCCCCCTGCTTCCCGACGACCGACCTTCAATAACACCAGATCATGAAGTTACTCGCGCCAAGACGCCAAGCTCGCAAAGAAAAAATAAATATTTATTTTTTCCGAACTTGGCGTCCTTTGCGTCTTTGCGCGAATCATCGCTTATCCGATTCCCTCCCGCGCCCGGCGAATATCATTCTTTCCGAATAAACGTTCCGCTCTTCCCGCCGCTCTTTTTGACCAGGCGAATCCTCCCGATGGACATCTCCCGGTCCACCGCCTTGCACATGTCATAGATGGTAAGGGCACATACCGACACTGCCGTCAAGGCCTCCATCTCCACCCCCGTCTGTCCCGCCACCCGGACCCTCGCCTCGATCTCCACGCGGGCGGGGTCTTGTGCCGGGGTGAGGGAGAGGTCCACGCTGGTGATGTTCAGGGGATGGCACATGGGAACCAGGTCCGGCGTTCTCTTGGCCCCCATGATGCCCGCCACCCGAGCCACGGATAAGACGTCTCCCTTTTCCACCTTTTTTTCCATAATGAGGGTTAGGGTTTCGGGGCGCATGGAGATCTCTCCCCGCGCCACAGCCATCCGCTCCGTAGTTTTCTTTTCCGTGACGTCCACCATGCGGGCGCGTCCTTCGTCATCCAAGTGCGAGAGTTTTGCCATGAACGGCTCCTTGTCCTTTGTGAGGCATCCTTTTCGGAAGAAGCCATTTATGCTACATAAAATCGGTGGAGAAAAAAAGCCATTACCGGGTGATTATTCTGGGCTCCGGACCTGCCGGTCTTACGGCAGCCCTCTACGCCTCTCGGGCCAATCTGGGGCCCCTGGTCATCGAAGGCCCGCAGCCCGGCGGCCAGTTGACCATAACCACGGACGTCGAGAACTATCCCGGCTTTCCCAAGGGCATCCTGGGTCCCGACCTCATGGAGGAATTCAGGAAACAGGCCGAGCGCTTCGGCACCGAGATCCTCTTCGGCGAAGTGAACCGGGTCCACCTGGGCGAGCGGCCTTTCAAGATCGAGATGGGCAAGCAAGGCTTTACTGCCGAAGCCCTGATCATTGCCACCGGGGCTTCCGCCAAGCTTCTGGGCATCGAGTCCGAAAAGAAGCTCATGGGCTATGGGGTTTCAGCCTGCGCGACCTGCGACGGTTTTTTCTTCAAGGAAAAGGAGCTGGTTGCCGTTGGGGGAGGGGACACGGCCATGGAGGAGGCTCTCTTCCTGACCAAGTTCGCGAGCAAGGTCACCGTGGTGCATCGAAGAAACGAGCTGCGCGCTTCCAAAATCATGCAGGATCGCGCCAGGAAGAATCCTAAAATAGCCTTTGTCTGGGACAGCGTGGTGGAGGAGATCTACGGGAACCCCCAGAACGGGGGGGTCACCGGGGTGAGGCTCAAAAACGTGAAGTCGGGAGAGTCCCGGGATTTTACGTGCCAGGGCGTCTTCATCGCCATAGGTCACGAGCCCAACACGCAGCTCTTTGCCGGGCAGTTGCAGCTCGACGAGAAGGGCTATATCGTCACCGGCGAGGGGACCCGCACCAATAGCCCCGGCGTCTTCGCCTGCGGGGACGCCCAGGATTTCGTCTACCGCCAGGCTGTGACCGCCGCGGGCACAGGCTGTATGGCGGCCATCGACGCCGAGAGGTATCTCGAAAGCCTCGAAGGCTAGATTCCTGCCGGTAAAATCTTTTTCCCGCGCCAAGACGCCAAGATCGCAAAGGGTCAAGAGCAAATGGCGTATGGCAAATTGACTTACGCCTAGTGAACGCTATATACGCTAGAAACCGAGTAACGCGGTCAACTAAACAAACCAGACAAACCGAAGAAACAGCATCACTCAACAAACCCAAGAAACGCTATAAACTCGACGAACTTGGCGTCCTTTGCGTCTTTGCGCGAGGTATCCGGACCGTGTTCGGCTTGGGCGGCTACCGGTAGCTGTTGGCCATCTCGTGAACGGCCCGCACCAGGCCCTCGCACACCCTGGCCATGAAATCGAGGTCCAGCGTCTCCAGGGTATCGCTGCGGCGGTGGTAGTGGGGGTTGCGGTAAAAAGAGGTGTCCGTGACCAGAAGCGCCGGGTAACCGAGGTCCCAGAAGGGGGAGTGGTCGCTCAGGCGAACCGCGGGGACCAGAAAACCGTTCCCCGGTACCGTGAGGGTCTCCACGGCAAGACCGCGCGCCCGCCCCAGGAGCCGGGCGAATCGTTTCACGAGCGCGATCGAGTCCCAGTTCCCCACCACGGCGATGAAGTTGCCGCGATCGGGATAGAGCCAGGCAAGCCCCGTGGGGTACCTCTGGCTGCCCCGGCGGGAGTCCGTATATCCCACCATCTCCAGGGAGATCATGGCCTGAATCACCGTCCCCGCCGACCTGAGTTTCTTGGCGAAGTGCGTGCTGCCGATCATGTTCAGCTCCTCGAGATTGAAGGCACAAAAGACCACGGGGCTACGTAGCCGCGTGTGGGACAGGATACGCGCCGCTTCCAGCATGACGGCGACTCCGCTGGCGTTGTCGTCGGCTCCCGGGCTGTCCAGCACGGAATCAATATGGGCGCCCACGAGGATCAGCGGCGAGCGACGCAGCGCCCGGGCGCGGCCGATAACGTTGCGGTAGCTTTTTCCACGATAGGTAAAGGGGTCGCTCTCCACGGCGAGGCCGTAGACCCTAAATTCCTTCTCGATGTAGGCTTCCACCCGGGCGAGGTGCTCCGGGCTGCTGAAAGGGTTTCTCTCGGCAACGATGATTTGCAGCTTTTTTCGAAGATCTTCGGGATCGACCCTCAGCAAAAGTTTCCCCGCAGGCGAACGGGAATGCCCCGCTCTTTGAGATATTCCTTGCACTGCCGGATGGAATACTCTCGGTAATGAAAGATGGAGGCCGCCAGGGCTGCGCTTGCGCCCCCCCGGGTGAGCCCCTCGTAGATGTGCTCGGGACTCCCCACGCCGCCGGAAGCAATGACCGGGACGGGCACGCGGTCCACCACGGCGCGCGTGAGCTTCAAGTCGTAACCGTCCTTGGTCCCGTCGCGGTCCATGCTGGTGAGAAGAATCTCCCCGGCGCCGTAGGCGGCCATCTTCTCGGCCCACGCCAGGGCGTCGAGGCCCGTGGGCATCCGTCCCCCGTGGGTGAACACCTCCCAGCCGTTTTCCGCCCGCTTGGCGTCGATGGCCACCACGATGCACTGGCTGCCGAAGGTCTCCGCGGCCTCGCGTATGAACTCGGGCCGGGCCACGGCTCCCGTGTTGACGGACACCTTGTCCGCCCCCGCGGTGAGGAGCTCGCGGATCTGGGCTTCATCGTTGATCCCGCCGCCCACCGTGAGGGGCATGAAGACCTCGTCCGCAGTGCTGGCTACCACGTCCAGGATGATCCTTCGCTTCTCGTGGGAAGCGGTGATGTCCAGGAAGCAGAGCTCGTCGGCCCCCTCCTGGTCGTAAAACCTCGCGATCTCCACGGGGTCCCCGGCGTCCCGGAGACCGACGAAATTGACCCCCTTGACGACGCGGCCAGCGTCGACGTCGAGGCAAGGTATGATGCGCTTGGTGAGCATGGATCCTTAACCGTCCGCGCTTGCAGAAAACTATAAACAAAGGCCCGGGCAATGGAAAGGGTGCTCGACGCGACCTCGGGTGGCGCGGGTTTCTATTGACATCGAAACCCGTGGCTGGTAGCTGAGGGGCACCCCGCTTGGCGCGCCGGTCTCGGGCCATCGCGCGAGGCGCCAGGGCAAAGGAGCATTTGTGGCCGCGACGAAGCATTCACACGTCAACATGGTACTGCCTCCGGACCCGTGGACCCGGGCCCTCACGGACGGCTCGGTGAAGGTGCCGGGACTCACCTGGACGGCCATGACTAATTTCCCGGGCGCCCCGGAACGGTTCGTAGCAACCCATGGGGAGGACATGGACGTGGGAGAAAACGGCCTGCGCCGCTACCTCATCGACTTTTTGAAAAACCCCCGGCGCCTTGCCATTCCCGCCTTTTTCGGCCGGGAGCTGATGCAGCGAAACATCCTGGTCCGCGAGGACTCGGACATCCACCATCCGAAGGACCTCGTGGGGAAGAAAATCGGCTCCCAGCTCACGGTCTTTTCCGGCACCGGCGCCGCCGTTCTGATGGTCCTGGAACGGGCCTACAACGTCCCCCTGAGGGACCTCACCTACTACATGGGGGACCCTGCCAGGCTTCCCGACAACCGCATGGGCCTCGATATACGGCAAGGCCCGGCCACCAATGAGGAGGCCTTTCAGTTGCTCATGAAGGGAGAGTTCGACGCGGTTATGCTCACCAGCGGTCCACGCTATTTCTCACTGTTCGGCCACGACCAGATCGACGAGTCGGTGGCCGCCCACCCGGGGGTGAGGGTGCTCATTAACGATCCGTCCGTGATCGCCGACGCCTACAAGAGGACCGGGCTTTATCCCATTTCGGACCTGGTGGTTATGGCGGAGAAGGCGGTGGCCGCCGATACCGAGGTGCCGGCCAAGGTCATGACCGCCTTGAGCGAGGCCAACCGGCGCGCGTCCCATTACCGCGACGCGGCGGAGGAGAACCTCGCCGGGGAAGAGATCCGCCTCCTCGGCGTCGACCCCCATCAGTACGGCCTCGGCGCGGAGCAGAGAAAGAACATCGCGGCCTACACGGAGTTCTTCCACCGCATGGGCGCCATCGACGACTACGTAGAGCCCGAAGAGCTGTTTATCGTTTAGGGAAATCGCTTTGGGTACTTCCCCGTGGACGGGGTCCCAGCGGACCAAGGAGGGATAGGCCATGCAGCAAGAATTCCGGCTCTACGATGCCGACGCCCACGTGATGCTAAGCCCGCGGATGTGGGAGACGCTCCCCGAAAAGTACGTACCGCGCCGGCCTCGGCCGGTGCAGGTCTCCGACGGCGCGGACATGGGGCATTGGACCACGGGCTGGTCCATCGAGGGTCGGATCGAGCCGCATCCCTTCGGCCCGGGCGCCCAGCCGGCCAACACGCCTTCCGTCGTGCTCGAGGGGTTCGGGAACCTCCCCCCCGGCCTGCAAACGCTCATCGGGGAGCGCCCTCCCATCGGGAGCATGGACCTGTCCGAGCCCGCAGTGAGGCTCAGGGACCTGGACCGTCTCGGGATCGACATCCAGATGCTCTTCCCTTCCACCCTCTATGCCCACATGACGACCGATCCGGGCTTCGAGGCCGCCCTTTACCGTTCCTATAACCGCTACATGGGGCGACAGTGCCGGGAGCACCCGCAGCGCCTCAAGTGGGCCGGTTTGTTACCGCTGCAGGACACCAGGCAAGCGTGCGAAGCCGCGGGCGAGATGGCGGACCTTGGAGCTTCGGCGGCGGTGGTTTACGGAACCGCCGGAGAGCGGCTCCTGTCCCATCCCGGTTTTACCGCTGCGTGGGACGAATTCGCCAAAACACGGCTTCCGCTTTGCGTTCACATGGGGATGAGCTATCCGCCTTTCCAGCAGTTGTGCGAGAGTATCTTCGATGCGCATGTTCTAGGCATGTGCCTTCCCGCCATGCTCGGCATGATTGCCCTGGTGGGGCACGGCATACTCGACCGCTACCCGGACTTGAAGGTGGCGTTTCTGGAGTTCGGCGCAGAGTGGATCCTCTACATGGTCGCGAGGATGGACCACTATCTACCGGGGGATAAGGGACGCAAGATGCCGTTCCGGGACAGGCTGCCCCGAGAACGAATCGAGCACTACGCCAAGTCCGGGAGGATTTTCATCGGCGTGGAGGGCGAAGACGCTCTGATTGAGCAGGAGATGGAGCTCATGGGCGAGGGGCAGTTGCTCTACTCTTCGGATTTTCCCCACCCCGAGTCCCGGGAAAACGCCGCGCAGCAGATCCTTCAGCGAAAAGACCTTTCCCCTGGGCAAAAGGAAAAGCTCTTCTATGACAATGCCGTCGGGCTTTTCGGTGCGCCCTAAGCCTTCCAGTCTATCTCTCGCAACTTGCCTGTTTAAGGCCGTGGACTTCAATCGTGACTGTCTTGAGCAAAGCAGCCGCTGAGGGTGGGTCGCCGCGTGCCGATTTCTTTCGCCCGCTTTACCACGTAGCCCGGCGGCCCAGGGCTATTGCACGTTGGAGACCTTTTTGGCTATAAGGCTTTAGCTGTCAGGTCTGACCTATAGAAAGGAGCTGGCCATGAACCGTCCCGGATCCGTATTTTCCATATCGACCGTTGTGCTGATCCTTTTGTTTTCCGTCGCGTTAGCGGCG
>Ga0326597_10002478_pt1 | contig 27540 bp, 28 predicted proteins | sample RVTome_12_FD_203789 | JGI IMG/M metagenome (GOLD analysis project Ga0326597, IMG submission 203789) | Soil microbial communities from uranium-contaminated site in the Upper Colorado River Basin, Wyoming, United States - RVT100D185 | ecosystem: Environmental > Terrestrial > Soil > Contaminated >... | reverse complement strand
GGTCTGCCACTGGTGTCCTGTGAGCTGCCAGCGCAGCTTCATTGACGTGGAGCTGCCCGACGGCAAGGGCCGCACCTGGAGCAAAGTCCCGCTGGAGCTGGGCTGGGAGCGTGTGATCGTAAACAACTCCTGCCCCAAGGGGCTTGTGGAAGACTTGAACGAAATGAAGGCCATCAAGGCCGAAATGGAAAAAACCAGAAATGCCTTTCCTAACGTTGCCGACCTGGTTCGGCAAGAAGGCTTCCGTCGCACCGGCGTCCCAGCCTAAGGACCGCTCGCAGGTCCGTGTCGGAATCCCCAAAGTCCTGAACGTCTGGACCACTCACCAGTTCTGGGTGGGCTTTCTGCGCGACCTGGGCCTCCAGTCCGAGAACATCGTCTTCAGCTCGGACACCTCCGAGGAGCAGGCCCGCGAGTTCGGCAAGGGCCGCGGCACGGTCGACTGCTGCTACCCGGTGAAGGCCATCAGCGGCCACTACGGCGAGCTGATCTTCGGCCTCAAGAAGAAAATCCACATCCTGCTCAGCCCCATGATCTATTCCCTGCCCTCCTTTCTCCGGGGCCACGTCCAGGATACGCTCACCTGCACGCGCGTCATGGCCGGACCCGAGAACATCAAGGCCGGGTTCCTGAAGGAGCGCGACGTCTTCGGCGAGAACGGCATCCAGTACGCGTCGCCCTTCGTTTCGCTCGGCGACCGCGACACCGTCCCCGACCAGCTCTACGAATCGCTCAAAGACGTGCTCGATTTAACCCCCGAGGAGACGCTGCGCGCCGTCAAGGCCGGCTACCGCGCTCTCGACGCCTTCAACGACAAGGCCCGCCGGAAGAGCCGCGAGATCCTCGAGTGGTGCGCCCGCGAGGGCAAGCCCTGCATCTTCGTCCTGGCGCGCCCCTATCACATGGACACCGGCATCGGCCACGAGATCGAGGCCGAGCTCCAGGCCCACGGCTACCCCGTCCTGTGGCTGCAATACTTCCCCACCGACGACGATCTGATGAACTGGATTTTCGAGGAAGACCTGCGGGAGGGGCGCATCAAGTCGCCGTTCGACATCCGCGACGTCTGGATGTCCTCCTACAGCAGCAACACCAACGAGATCATGTGGGGCGCCAAGGTCGCCACGCGCATTCCGTGGATCACCTGCGTGCTGCGCTTCTCCAGCTACGAGTGCGGCATGGACCAGCCCACCTACACGCCCACCCAGAAAATCGTCGAGGCCACCAAGACGCTCTTCTTCAAGTTCGGCGACCTCGACTCCACTAAACCAGCCGGCAGCATCAGGATTCGCGTCGAGACCATCGTCCACTACATGTCGAAGTACTCGGAAGAAATCATCGCCCGCAAGCGTGCGATGCTCTCTCCCAACTGCCCGCTCCTGCCGCAAGCGGCATCTGACGCCGAAACACCTGAACTAGCGGCCTCTGCGCAGGGTTAAACCTTTCCAACTTTTGACGTGTCATCCCGAGAAGCGTTAGCGACGAGGGACCTGCACTTGGTTTCTGCTTTTCCTGTTTGTACACTGGCAGCAGGTCAAACGCGACTTACCGCCACCGGCGCCGCGACCGCTTGCTCCTCCCGCCGCGGCGGCTGCAGCGTGAAGATGACGGCGAAGGAAACGAGCAACAGGACGGCGGCCACGTCAAACGCGCGGGTATAGTTCTGGAACTGGTCGAAGAGCCGCCCGCCGAGCTTGGGTCCCAGGATTCCCGCCGAGCCCCAGGCAAGCAGCACCAGGCCGTAGTTCGTCCCGACGTTCTTGGTGCCGAAGAAATCCGCGGTGGTTGAGGCGTAGAGCGAAAGCTGCGTCCCGTAGGCGTAATAGATGACGAACAGCAGCGGCCAAAGCAGCAGCAGCGAATCAATCCGGCCCAGCATGGGAAGCGCGATGGCGGAAAGCATGACCATCAAGGAAAGCGTCTTGATGCGCCCGATCGAATCCGACATCCATCCGGACAAGACCCGTCCGACGGCGTTTCCGACGGCCCCGACGATAATCGCGGTCCTTGCCACGGCCGCTCCCGCTTCCGGAGTGATGGTTCGCGCGTAGGGCAGCAACTGGCTGATGACCATCAGCCCGGCGCTGGTTCCGAAGGCGTACCCCACCAGCAGCCGCCAGAACTGCGCGGTCCCGACCATTTCGGACGGCGCAAAATCCCCGCCGCGGGCCAGATGCCCGGTGGTCGGCGGCGTCCATCCCTCAGGCTTCCATCCGAGCGGCGGATTCTTCAGGAACTGCGCGCCGACGACCATCATCACGAAGTAGAAGCATCCCAGGCCGAACATCACGCTGCGCCAGCCGTGGTCCACGATCAAGCCCGGAAGAATCGGCCCCAGCAAGGCCGACCCCGCCCCGAAAGCGCTCAAGCTGATTCCCACCACCAGCCCCCGCCGGTCCGGGAACCACTTCGAGACCACGCCGATGGGCGTGACGTACGCAAATCCTCCGCCGAGCCCGACCACGCCTCCGAACGCCAGGTACATTCCCTGAAGGCTCCCGGCGCGGCTTGCCAGCAGCCATCCCAGCCCGAACAGCACGGCCCCGATCATCGAAACGATGTACGGGCCTTTCTTGTCCTGAATCCGCCCGCCGATCAAAAAGCAGAGGGCGAATACCGCAATGGCAATCGAGAAGATATTCGAAGCCTGCTCGCGGCTGATGCCCAGTTCCGCCTCCAGCGCCGGCACAAACAGGCTCCACGCATAGAGCGCCCCGAGCCCGAGGTTCATCAGAACCCCGCCAAACACACACATCCACCGGTTCACGGGGACGCCTCCTCCCCCTAAGAGCCAGCATCCGAACCCGCCGGCCTGCAAGACTTACACGTTTCGCGTTCGCTGGTCCGCCACGGAATACTTCGGGTACCAGGAAATTTCCGCTCCCGCCCCGGACCGTAGCGTATGGATATCGAGCACGTAGGGCCTTCCGTCCCGCAGCACCCGGAACGCCTTCTGGATCGCCGGGCGAAGCTGGTCCGTATTCCTCACCACCTCGCCGCCGATGTTGTAGGCGGAGGCCAGTTTCGTGAAGTCCACGTCCGGGTCGCCCAGGTAGGATATGTAATCCCGTCCGGCCTGCCCGGCGGCGCTCCCGCGCGCCATGACCCGCCAGCGGGTGGCCTCGTAGCTGCGGTTGTTGAGAATCACCACCAGGACCGGGATCGAGTACCGCGACATCGTCCAGAAGGAATCCGTCTGGCCGAACAGGAATCCCCCGTCCCCCTGAACGGCGATCACCTGCCGGTCGGGCAGCGCCAGCTTGACGCCCGCCGAGGCTCCCACGCCCCAGCCCAGCGCCATGCCCGTCGTGCGGCCGATTTTCATCCGGGCGTCGTCGCCGAACGAGAAGAAATTGAGCACGTGCTCATCGCTCGAGATTTCCGGAACGATCACTGCGTCGGGGTCGGAGAGTTCGCTCAACTCGGCCATCGCCCGGTACCACGGAACCGGTTCCCCGCTCGCGTTCTTTGCCACGTGCAGGCGGCCCTCCCGCACGGACTTCGTGAACGCGGCGCATTCCGCCCGCCGCGCCTCGGCCCGCGCCTCGATCTGCTGCCGGGACGCCAGGCTCTCCACTGCCTCGATCAGCTGCTGGACCGTCTGGTCCAGGTGCCCCAGCAGCCCGACGCTCACCGCCGTATTGCGCCCGATCGTCTCCGGGTCCACGCTCGCGTGAATCACCGGCGCCTGCCGCGCCAAACCCTCCGCGGCCGGGAACGTCGCCCCCAGGTTGACGAAGCAGTCCACTTGCTTCGGATAGCGCAGCCCCCTGCGCAGCAGGCCGACGCTGAGCGGGTGAAAATTCGGGAAATCGCACCCCCAGCTCCGCTGCTGCGCCACCGGAATCCCGAGCAGCTCCGCCAGCTTCACCACCGACGCCCGCGCGTTCGTCTGCGTCACTTCCTTTCCCACCATCAGCACCGGCGACTGCGCGTCGAGCAGCAGCCGCGCCGCCCGCTCCACCTCCTGCGGATCGGCCTGCAGGTTCTGCGACGCCGTAAACGCCTTGCCCGAAAACACGGTGCTGCGGACGTTCTGCCGATAGAGCAGATTCCGCGGGAACCGGACATAGGTCGGCCCGCTCGGCAGCGCCGTCGAAATCTTCACCGCGTTCCGAACCCATTCCGGAATCCGCGAAGCCTCATGCGTCACCCAGCGCCATTTCGTGTACTGCTTGACCGGCTCCAGCCAATCGTCAATGTCTTCCTCGCCGTCGATTCCTTCCTCGTCCGTATCGGCATGATCGCTGAAGAGCACCACGTGGCTCCGGTCTTTCATCGCGTTGTACATGTTGGAGGTGGAGTGCGGCGTGCCGACCCGGCTGAACATCGCAAACCCCGGATTGCCGCTGGCCCGCGCGTAGCCGTCGGCGGTCGACACCACCTGTCCCTCCTGCACGGACTGGATCAGTTGAATCTGCGGGTGCGTCACCAGCGCGTCGCACAACGGGCCGACGCCCGAGGCGTTGGCCACGAACATATACCGCGCCCCCGTCTCGATCACCTGCTCCACCAGCAATTCCCCGCCCGTCCCGGTCACGATTCGCGTCAGCGAAGGCGCCGCGTCTGCGCCCTGCACAAACGGCGCGGCCGACTGCAATGCCGACTTGGCGGCGGCCGCGGAGTACCCGGCCGAGATCATGGCCGCGACGAATCCGCGGCGCGAAAGCTTGGCGTCAATCAGTTCACGTAGAAGCTGCTGCATCGGGAGATTCCTCCTTCAATTCAGGTAGCCACGGCACGGTTTTGGTGCCGTGGGTTCGTTCTTCATTCCGAGCCGCGCGCGGAAGCAAGCGGTCAATGCTGCGGGTGCCCCACACCTGCTTGCACGTGTGGGAAGTCTACGGCACGCTTCACCTCGCCGGGGGCGCCGCAGCGGCGCTCTTCGGCCCGAAATGCGTTGCGAGATACTGCAGAACCTTTTCGAACTCATCCTTCGTCAGGGGCGCTCCCCGCGACACCATGTCGCTCACCAGGTTCCGCCATTCCCTCGCATCCCGGTTCGATTGTGTTATGTAGTTAAGGGCATGGCAGAGATTGCACGAAGCCTGGATCGCCTCCTTGCCCTCTCCCTCCGGAAGTCCTTGCGCCTGTGCCGAGATTCCTCCGAGCGCCAGCCAACCCAAGAGCAGCCCGGCAGTCAAAATTTTCATAGTGCTTCGCATCCGGGAGATTCCTCCTCAATGGAACAGATTCATCACCAGTCTATTTCCTCTTCATCGCCAGTCTATTCATCGCCAATCAATCCCTGAGTCTATCCGAAGGGTAGTGGGGAAGCCGCATCGTGTCAAGCGCTTTCGCCATTCTGCATGGGCAGCCACGGCACGCTCTCTGTGCCGTGGGCACGTTCTCCGTTTGTCCGAGCCGCGCGCGTCAGCAAGCGGTCCACTCACCTTTCACCACTCACCACTCACCGTCCTCCATCCGAGCCGCGACTGGAAAGGAGCGACCACCCAGCTTCCGGCTCGCGTCAAATCACCGGGTCTCGGCACTGAGACGGAGCCGGATAGCCGCAGTCCCGCTCGGCAAGATGCCGTGGCCTTGTTCCGAATCCGAGCCGCGACTGGAAAGGAGCGACCACCCAGCTTCCGGTTCGCGTCGAATCACCGGGTCTCGGCACTGCGACGGAGCCGGGCAGCCAGGGCACGCCTTCTGCGCCGTGGGCATATCCTTGCTTGTGCCCTGGGATAGCAACAACCGGCTAGCCACAGCACAAACCTGCCGCGGCTACCGGGCCGGAACGGGTGCGGTCTATACTGGATGCTTCATGCGACGCGGATTTTACAAATTCAGGAAGCCAGCAGGCAAGCGCACCGGCCGCAGCGGCTCCATCACCGGACGCCTGGTCTGCCACCGCGACGGTTTCGGCTTCGTCATCCCCGACGAGCCCATGCCGGAAGTGCGCGGCGACATCTACATCGGGCCGCACAACATGGGCAGCGGCATGCACGGCGACCGCGTGCTGGTGGGGCAGATCCGCATGGGCCGCCCCGGCCGCGCCGAAGGCGCCATCGAGCGGGTCATCGAGCGCGCCCACCCCACGCTGGTCGGGGAGTATCGCTGGGACCCGCGCGCCCCATTCGCCATCCCCTACGACGAGCGGATTCAGCACCACATCCTGATTGTCCCGGAGGAACCCTCCTCTCCCGGCGAAGAGGAGACCCGCCGGCAATCCGCGACCAGCCGGCGGCAGACTGGACGGGAGATGGACGGCCTCGTCGTAAACGTCGCGATCGTCCGCTTCCCTTCTCCGACGCAGGGCGCTACCGGAAAGATCATCGAGATTCTCGGGAACCGTGACGACTTCGGCGTGGATGTCGAGATCATCATTCGCAAACACCACCTCCCGCGTGAATTTCCCGAAGACACGCTCGGGGAAGCCCGCGCCATCCCAGCCGCGATTGCCGCGGAAGAGCTCGCCCGCCGGCGCGATTTTCGCGACCTGCCCATTGTCACCATCGACGGCGAGACGGCAAAGGATTTCGACGACGCGGTCGCCGTTTCTCCTCTTCCGAACGGAAGTTTCGAGCTTCAGGTCCACATCGCCGACGTCAGCCACTACGTCCGCCCGGGAACGCCGCTCGACCGCGAGGCGCGGCTGCGCGGGACTTCCGTCTATTTCCCCGACCGCGCCGTGCCCATGCTTCCTGCGGAGCTCTCGAACGGTATCTGCTCGCTCAAGCCCCAGGAAGACCGCCTCGTGCTTTCCGCCCTCATCGAGATCAGCCCGCAGGGGGAGCTTCTTCGCTCCGAGTTCGCGGAAGGCGTGATCCGCAGCGCCGAGCGCATGACCTACACGGCTGTCAACGCCGTGCTCGAAAATGACTCGGCGGCACGGGAGCGCTACGCCCCGCTCGTCGCTCATTTCGAGCGCATGCGGGACCTCGCGGTCATCCTGAACCGGAAGCGCGAGAAGATGGGCGCGATTGACTTCGACCTGCCCGAACCGGTCATTCAATTCGACGAGAAGGGCATGATGACCGGCATCACGCGCTCCGAGCACAACATCGCGCACCGCATCATCGAGGAGTTCATGCTCGCGGCCAACGAAGCCGTGGCCCGGCGCCTCGAAAACACCGGCATCGCGAGCATTTACCGCATTCACGACAAGCCGGACCCGGTCAAGGTCATGGAGTTCGAGGAAATTGCCGGCACGTTCGGCTACTCGCTCGGCGTCGGTCCGCTGCCGGTACGGCGCTTCCCCGTCGGGAAACGCAGAGAGCGCTTTGGACGCCGTCAGCAGACTGTCGAATTGCCCGCCGGAGATATCGCCATCACATCGCGCAACTACCAGCACCTGACGGATCAAATTGCGGGCAAGCCCGAGGAGCGGATTCTCACCTACCTGATGCTCCGTTCGCTGAAGCAGGCCTGCTACCGGGAGCAGAACACAGGCCATTTTGCACTTGCGCTGGACTGCTACACGCACTTCACCTCGCCGATCCGCCGCTACCCCGACCTGATCGTCCACCGCATTCTGCGCGCCGTAATGCTCAGCCACGTAGTGCTCAACAAAAAGACGCCGGGCGGCACGGCCGCTCGATCCCCCGCTCACCCCGGCCCGGGCCTGCCGGACCCCATCAACGCGGGGGAGCTCGACACCATCGCCGTCGAATCCTCGCAGGCCGAGCGCCGGGCGGCCGACGCCGAGCGCGAGCTGATCGAGTGGAAGCAGGCCCGCTTCATGCGCGACCGGCTCGGCGAGGAGTTTGACGCGCTCATCACGAGCGTCGGCAAGTTCGGGTTTTTCGTCGAGCTGATCGAGATGTTCATCGAGGGCATCGTTCCCATCGAGACCCTGACCGACCAGCGGTACTTCTTCCGCGAGCAGGACCGCCAATGGGTTGGCGAGCGCACCCGCCGGCGCTTCCGGATCGGCGACCGCCTGCGCGTTCAGCTCGACCGCGTCGGCGAGCTCGGCGGCAAGATGGCCTTTTCCGTCCTTGGATAATCGTCTAACTCTTCCCCCCCCGTGGCGTTATATAATCGTACTCACCCCGGAAAAGCCCGGGGCGTGAGCCTCGCCTCTGGCGGCATTGGCGCGAGTTGCTTCGAGAAAGCGAGAGGAGGAATCTGGCATGATTCGGATTGCCCGCAATCTCAGTTTCGCATTGCTGGTTGCGTCGGTCGCGTTCGCAGCGGCGCAGGGAACGATCTCCGGCACGGTCATTTCCGGCACGGTCAAAGGTCCCGGGGGCGCCCCCTTCCAAGGGGCCTTCGTGCGCGCCCAGAATGCGAAAACCAAGATCACCACGATCGTCCTGTCCGACAGTCAGGGCCGGTATCGCGCGCAGAACCTCCCTCCCGGCGAGTATCAGGTCCGTGCGACGGCGGTCGGCTACAAGGACGACTCGCGCAGCGGCGTGCAAATCGCCGCGGGGAAAACGGCGGCCCTCGATTTCGCCCTCCAGAAGGGCATGGTCCGCTGGAGCGATCTGAACACCTATCAAGGCCGCCAGCTCCTGCCCAAGACCGCGAGCCACGATCTGAGCTACAAGGACTCGTTCATGACCTCCTGTTTCCAGTCCTGCCATTCGTTTCAAAAGACGATGGCGCCCTACAACTGGGACAAGAGCGGCTGGGTAACGCGCGTGCGGTTCATGCGCGACGTCATCATGGGCGGCGATCCCCGGCTGACCGAAGAGCGCGTCGACGATTTTGCCTCGTACATGACGGCCGCTTTCGGTCCCGGCTCGAAACCCGAGTCTCCCGCCGATCTCCCCGAGTACCGGAGCCTCGTGCGTACTTTCAGCGATGCTGCCGCGAAGATTCAGTACGTGGAGTACGAATTCCGGGGGACGAAGGGCCTGGGGCCCTGGAGCGCCGTCGAGGACCAGAACGGAATGGTTTGGATTCCCTACCACAATCGCGGCAACGAGGTTGTCCGCCTGAACCCCGAGACCGGCGAGTTGCAGCGGTTCCCGCTGCCGTTTGCCGAAACCGCCGGCATCCATTCGGCCATTCCCGCCTCCGACGGCACCGTCTGGTTCACCGAAGCCGAAAAAGGCCGTGTCGGCCGCTTGAATCCGCGCACCGGAGAAATCACCGAGTATCAGAATACCCTGCCCAACGGACGGCCCGCCGGCTCGCACACCGTACGGGTGGACGATCGCGGTTACGTCTGGACCAGCGGCGGCCCCATGATCTCCCGCTTCGATCCCGAGACGAAGCAGTTCATCCATTTCGACGCTGGCGGGACTTATGGCAATGAGATGGGCAAGAACGGCGACCAATGGTTCACCATTTTCCGGGAAACCAATGGCGCGATCGTCCGCATCACCAAGGACGGCAAGCTGTCAAAGTTTTCCCCGCCCACCGATGGCAAACCCCAGCGCCTCCAGGTGGATGACGACGGCATCGTCTGGTTCAGCGAGCGGCGCGGCGGCAAGATCGGTCGCTTCGATCCCGCGACGGAGCAGTTCAAGGAGTACGACCTGCCCGGCCCCGAGCCCAGCCCCTATGCTCTCGGCATCGACCGCAATCACAGGATCTGGTACGCCTCGCACGAGCAGGACACCCTGGGCCGCCTGAATCCCCAGACGGGCGAGGTCACCGAGTATCCGTTCCCGCATTCCGAGGTTTCCATTCGGGAGTTCTTCCTCGACTCCCAGGGTCGGATCTGGTACGGCTCGACCGCCAACGACCTGGTCGGCTACTTCATTCCGCCCGAAGATTGAAGATGGATGAATCCGACCCGCGACCGTAAGGGAGCGGGGGTTCGAATCCGACCCGCGACCGCAAGGGAGCGGGAATCCGAGCCGCGACTGTAAAGGAGCGACCACCCGGCCTCTGGTTCGCATCGAATCGCAGGGTCTCGGCACTGAGCAGGCGCCGGTAGCCACTGTCCCGCTTGGCAGGATGCCGTGATGGGCTTGTTCCGAATCCGACCCGCGACCGTAAGGGAGCGGGAATCCGAGCCGCGACTGTAAAGGAGCGACCACCCGGCCTCTGGTTCGCATCGAATCGCAGGGTCTCGGCACTGAGCAGGCGCCGGGTAGCCACGGCACGCTGTTCGTGCCACATTGAGACAGGACACGCTCTCAGATTCGCGGGTTGTCCTTCCGGAATCTTGAATTCGGAATCCGCCATCTTTGGAGCATGCAAGCTTTGGAGGATACAAGCCATGAAACTCGACCATCATTTCCACCACCCCCTCACCCGCCGCGATTTTCTGGCAGGCGCCGCCTGCCTTTGCGCCGCCGGGGCAATCCGCGCCTGGGCGGCTCCTCTCTCCGCTGCGGCAATCGACCACCTGAACATCCACGTGCCGGATGTGGACCGCTCGGCGGAGTTCTACACCAAACTGTTTGGAGAGGTGGTATCGAGATCGCCGAACGCCAAGGCGCAGACCGCCAACCCGGATTCTCCTTCCGGCGTGCTCTGGTTTGTCAGGACAGGCGAAAACAACCTGGCGATTTCCCCTACCCGGCCGCAACAGGAAGCCGGAATCGACCACTTCTGTTTTGCGATCCGGGGGTTTCGAGGGCTGGACGTGCAGTCCGAGATGGCCGGCCTGAACCGGCAGTGGCCGGATTCGCCGCCTAGCCAGATTTGGCTCAAGGACCCGGACGGCAACATGATCCAGTTGAACGCAGGCGCGGATTCAGCGCGGGTTCCCGGCGCGGGTGTGGGCGCCGTGCTGGTCGAGCCGCCCGGCGGCCTCCCGCGCCAGCCCGCATTTCGTGCCATCCGCATCGCCCGAGTCGCCATCGCCGTGCCCGCACCCAATTCCTCCTCGGCTTACTACCGCAGCCTTTTGGGCGACGACGCGGAAAAAGCGCAGCAGGGCGTATTCCGCGTGGGACCGTCTGAACTCGTGCTGGGACCGGTCTCGGGCGGCGAGTCGTTCCGCGTGAGCGTGGCTGGATTCAATCCGACCGCCGCGGTGAATACGTTGCAGAGTCTCGGGGTGACGGCCGAAGCGGCGCCGGACGGGAAGGCCGTCTCATTCCGCGATCCCGACGGCATCCACGTCCAGATCAGCGCGTAACCGAGCCGCGACCGTAAGGGAGCGGGGGGTTCGAATCCGAGCCGCGACTGTAAAGGAGCGACCCCCCGGCTTCAGGTTCGCATCGAGTCGCCGGGTCTCGGCATTGAGCTGGAGCGGGGTAGCCACGGCACGCTTTCTGTGCCGTGGGTTTCTTCCGAATCCAACCCGCGACCGTAAGGGAGCGGGGGGTTCGAATCCGAGCCGCGACCGCAAGGGAGCGGGGGTTCGAATCCGAGCCGCGACCGCAAGGGAGCGGTGGCTTGAATCCGAGCCGCGACCGCAAGGGAGCGGGGGTTCGAATCCAACCCGCGACCGCAAGGGAGCGGTGGCTTGAATCCGAGCCGCGACTGTAAAGGAGCGACCGCCCAGCTTCGGGAGAACGCATATCCCAGGGCGGGCGCAAGCCCTGGGTCAACATGCAAAACCGCTGCAGTACGGCAATCTCCGCTTACTGCCCGCCCCGAATCTGCGGGCTTCTGCCCACCTGCTCGTACACGAAGCCGTCCGAGGGCCGGTCCAGCTTGCGAATGTAGAGGTTCGGGCCTTTTGTCTTGACCGGGTTGCCTCTCACAACCACACGGTCTCCCGGCTTCAGCGACTCGCGCGTCATCCCGGCATCCACCAGTTCCGATAGGTTGTCCATTTCGAGCTTCCACCGCTGCGGCTCGCCGCTCGCTTGCTGGACCTCCACTGTCACATACGGATGCGGGTTGACGAAGGCGAACTGCGCGACGACTCCTTCGATACTCACCTGCTGATTGGTGTCGTAAACGCCCGCAATCGAATGGTGTGCCTGGGCCGTCAAAAGCGAGAGCGCCAGCCCTGCCGCGAAGAACAGAATCCATCGGCTCATAGACGATTCCCCCTATCCCATCCACCGGATCGAACATTCTCGCCGTCCGGTTGTTGGGAAAAGTATACACCCATCCATCTCCTGTTTTCTTCCGTTTCCGCCTCTCACTGTCCGCCTCTCACTGTCCGGCTTGTTTTCCTCGTCACTCGTCACTTTTCACTTGTCACTGCCGTTTCGGTTCTCTCGGTTCTCTCGGAAGAATCGTGTTGCCTCTGTTCCGGCTGCCTTTCATACTGTCCATGGTGGGTCTTGTCCCCCAGCGTCGCCCGGGGTCGAAGGCGGACCAGCCCAAGGCGGCCCAGGACTTCCAGGGCGGCCCAGGGCGACCAGGTCGGACCGGGCAGGGCAGGCCCTCGGCCTGCTCCACCCCTTTTGAGATGACGGAGACTGCTCCAATCCGGCCGCACCTGCCCAGGAGGATACTCAAGGGGGCGCACTCTTGTGAAGCCTCCGCGCGCGTGTTAGTATCCGTCTCACAGGAGGACACCATACGCATGAAACGCAGAGCTTATTTCCCCGTTTTCTTACTCACCGCACTCTTCGTGCTTTCGGCCGGCGCCACGGCTTCGCACGCGCTGCAGCTCGCCGGCCGCGAAGCTCCGGAATGGATCGAGGTGCTGGAGCGCCCCGCACGCCTTGCGGGACTCAAGGTTGACGAAGTTGTCTCCCGCCTGCAACTGAAACCCGGCATGGTGATCGCCGACGTCGGCGCCGGCTCCGGCGTCTTTTCGGTCCCGTTCGCGAAGGCCGTCGGCCCCTCCGGGAAAGTCTACTCGGTGGACATTGAGGAAGGGTTGCTTGACCACATCAATCAGATGGCCCGGCAGCAGAGCCTTTTGAACATTCAGACGGTGCGCGGCAAGTTCGAGGACCCGTCCATCCCGGCAAAAGACGTCGACATGGCCTTCATCCACGACGTCCTCCATCACATCGAGCATCGCGAAGCGTACCTCAAGGCCCTGGCCACGTACATCAAGCCGAACGGCATGGTGGCGATCATCGACATGGACCCGAGCGATCCAAACAGTCCTCATCACAACGATCCCACCTTGCTCGTCAGCCGGGCCGACGGCGACAAGTGGATGGCCGCGGCCGGGTTCCGCCCCGCGAAAGTCAATAGCGATCTCTTCCCGGGACAAAAGTGGTTCGTCGTTTACCAGAAGCACTAAGGAAAGTTGTTAGTTGTTAGTTGTTAGTTGTCAGTTGGTGAACGAACGGGTCGGCTGCCTGGGGGCGGGTTCACCAGAGGATGCCGCCAGCAGCGGCTCGGCGATCCGGTTCACCTCGGAAGAATCCTCTAGTTCCCGAAGAAGCTCGTCGGGGGTCCGGTCCAAGAGCGGCAGCTTGAGCGTGGGGGCGATCTCCCGCAGTGGCACAAGGACAAACCGCCGCTTGTGCAGCTCCGGGTGCGGCACGGTCAATTGCTCTTCCCGGATGATCGAATCTCCGTACAGCAGAATGTCGAGGTCAATCGTGCGGGGTCCCTTCGGCACGGTTCGCTTGCGCCCCAGTTCCCGCTCGACCTGTTGGAGTTCATCGAGCAGCCCTAGCGGTGGCAGCGTCGTTTCGACCTCGATGACCGCATTCAGAAACCACGCCTGCTCCCGCATGTCCACCGGCTCGGTCTCGTAGACCGAGGATGCGCAGCGGATGACGCTGCCCCGCTCGCGCAACGCGGCGCAGGCGAGCCGCAGATTCCGCAAGCGGTCGCCCTCGTTCGATCCCAACGACAGATAAGCGGAGATGAGTTCCGGCATAGGACTCCAACAGATGGGGGCCTCAAAACAAGCGGCTCTGGTTGCTGCCCGGCTTGATGCCGAAGTGCTGGTAGGCGAGAGGCGTGGCCACGCGGCCGCGCGGCGTGCGGTGCAGGAAGCCGATCTGAATCAGGTACGGCTCGTACAGCTCTTCGATGGCATCCACTTCTTCGCTGAGGGAGGCCGCGAGCGTGCCGACCCCGACGGGCCCGCCGCCGTATTTCTCGATGATCGTCAGCAGCAGCTTGCGGTCGACCTCGTCAAACCCGTAGTGATCCACCTCCAGCATTTCGAGCGCGGAGCGGGCTACGTCCCCGGTGATGCGGCCGTCGGCCTTCACTTCCGCAAAGTCCCGGACGCGGCGGAGCAGGCGGTTGGCGATGCGCGGCGTGCCGCGGCTGCGGCGGGCGATCTCGGCGGAGCCGTCCGCGTCCACGCCGATCCCCAGGATTTCCGCCGAGCGCCGGACGATGATTCCGAGATCGTCCGCCGTGTAGAAATCGAGGCGATGCACGATTCCGAACCGTCCGCGCAGCGGGCTGCTGATCAGGCCCGCGCGCGTCGTCGCGCCGACCAGCGTGAACGGGGCGACGTTCAGCTTGATGGTCCGCGCCGCAGGCCCCTGGCCCACGATGTAATCAATGTGGAAGTCCTCGAGCGCCGGATAGAGCAGCTCTTCGAGCTGGCTCGGCAGACGGTGAATCTCGTCAATGAAGAGGACTTGCAGCTTCTCGACGTTGCTCAGAATGGCGGCCAAATCCTTCTTGTCCTCGACGACCGGGCCGGACGTGCCCTGGTAGGCGACTCCGAGCTCGTTGGCGATGATGTTGGCAAGCGTCGTCTTGCCGAGACCGGGCGGGCCGTAGAGCAGAACGTGATCGAGGACCTCGCCGCGCCCCTTCGCCGCCTGAATGGCGATGGCGAGGTTCTCCTTCAGCTTCTGCTGCCCGATGAATTCGCGCAGCAGCTTGGGGCGCAGACTGAATTCAAAGGTCTGCTCGTCCGGGAGCGCCGCCCCGGAAACAATCCGCTCTCGTTCTTCGGTAGACATGGCAGAAAGACAGAATACAGGAGTCAGGAGCCAGGAGCCAGTAGTCAGGAGTCCGCAGCAGGACGAATGGCGTCAGGCAGGCGGAGCGGCCTTGCCGCCGACTAGCAGCGCCAACTCTCGCCACTTCCAATGGCAATCCACGTCCGTAAATCCTATTTCGCGCAGCCAACCCAACTGCGTTTCCACATCCAGGAGCTTGTTGGTGGAATCCTCCTGCTCGGCCGTCAACCCGATCGCCTGTAGAAACCGCTGATGGAGCCGAGGTGTGGGCGATGCCACGTGTTCCAGATTGCAGAACACTCCGCCGTCTTCCAGGATGTGCCAGACTTCTCGATACAATCGGCGCTTTCGCAGATGATCGAGGTGGTGGATCGCAAAACTGGAAATGACTGCGTCGAAGCGGCCGTAGTCAGACAGAGGCTCGTCAAGATCGTGCTCGACAACGTCAATACGAGAGTCTCCAGCAAACCGTTCCTTCAGTCGGTCTAGCATGGGAGGTGAGAAATCCAGAGCAACGCCTCTCACGTTGGGCCGAGCGAGCAGCACGAGAGAGAGCAACCTTCCGTCGCCGGAACCCAAGTCCAGGACGCGGCGAATGTCCGGGGGCAGTTCCTCCAATAAAGCCTCTTCCCCGGCCGCGCGGTGAGGAATCCGGTCGGCTCGTTCCAGGTAGGTTAGTGCATGGCCGAGAGTTTGCCATTCGCTCATCGAGTGCAAGTCTACCATGTTCACTTGAAGAACCTTCGTGCCATCAGCCGCAGGGAGCCGCGCAGCCAGTCCTCGAACTCGCCCTCGGGATTACCGGAGCGAGCTTCGCGCAACGCCGCCTCCGCCTGCGGACGGGCATACCCCAGATTCATCAGGGCGGAGAGCACATCGTCCTCGACGGTGCCCGGCTGGGCAACATGAACGGGCCGATGTTCCGGCACCTCGACCGCAAACTTCGCCAGCTTTTCGCGCAAGTCGACGATCAGCCGCTCGGCCGTCTTCCGGCCAACTCCGGGAACGCAGACGAGCCGCGCGACATCGCCTTTGCTAACCGCCGAAATCAGGTCGTCGATTTCGAGGCCGGACAGAATGGTGATAGCGAGCTTCGGTCCCACGCCCGCGACGCCCAGCAGCTTCTCAAACAGACTCTTCTCGCGGTCGGTCCGAAAGCCGAAGAGCGAGAAGGCATCCTCCCGCACGTAGGTGTAAACGTACAGGCTGGTGTCCGTTCCAATTTCTCCCAGCTCGTAAAAAGTGGAAACGGGAATCGAGACCTCGTACCCCACGCCACCCGCCTCGATGATGACACGGTTGGGGGCTTTCGAAAGCAGCCGGCCTCGCAGGTGAGCGATCATGGTGTGCGGAGCAAGAGTGCGACCCCTTCAGGGTCGATCCCGGTTCAATCCTGTTCCGGGGGCGCTGCCCCCGGCTGTCCTCTTCTGCCCTTTCAGGGCAGCGAAGGCGACCATGGAGGCAGCAGCAAGTGCCGGTTGAGCGCCACCGCTCCCTTGCGGTCACGGCTCGGATATTCGTCAGCGCCGGTTGAGCGCCACCGCTCTCTTGCGGTCGCGGCTCGGATGCCAGCTAACGCAGGAACGCCAGGAAACTGCCGGCAGCTACGAGGGTTCCGATGACCCCGGCCACGTTCGGACCGATGGCGTGCATCAACAGGTGATTCTTGGGGTTGGCCTGCACGCCGACGATCTCAGAAACGCGCGCGGCCATCGGGACCGCGGAAACCCCCGCCGAGCCGATGAGAGGATTGATCTTTTCCTTCAGGAACAGGTTCATCAGTTTGGCGAACAAGAGTCCCCCGATGGTGCTGAAGGAAAACGCGACCAACCCCAGGACGAAAATCAGGAGCGCGCGCGGCTGGAGAAACGTTTCCGCCGTCATCGTAGCTCCGACCGACACGCCGAGGAAAATGGTGGCCAGATTCAACAGCTCGTTCTGCGCCGCGCTCGTCAGGCGGTCGACAACCCGCGATTCCCGGAACAGATTGCCGACCATGAACATGGAGACCAGCGGCGCGGATTGCGGAACCAGCAGGAGAATGACGAAGGACGTGGTCAGCGGGAAGACGATTTTCTCGGTCCGGGAAACGGGGCGGGTCTGGCGCATTTGAATCCGCCGCTCCGACTCGGTGGTCAGCAGCCTCATGATGGGCGGCTGAATGATCGGGACGAGGGACATATAGGAGTATGCAGCGACCGCAATCGGTCCGAGCAAATGGGGAGCCAGCGTCGAGGCGAGGAACACGCTGGTCGGCCCGTCGGCTCCCCCGATGATCCCGATGGAAGCGGCCTCTCCCAGGCTGAAATTGAGCGCGAGCGCGCCGAAAAAGGCGATATAGACACCCAGTTGCGCGGACGCCCCGAGGAGAATCATCTTCGGGTTGGAAATCAGCGGGCCGAAGTCCGTCAGAGCGCCCAGTCCGAGGAAAATGACGGGGGGAATTACGTCCCATTCAATTCCGTAGTGGTAAAAAATGTTCAAGAGGTCGCGGACGTCTCCGCCGGCGCCCATGAGCGGCGTCAGGGGCATATTCACGACAAACACCGCGAAGCCGATGGGCAGCAGCAGCAGCGGCTCATATTTTTTGTGAATGGCGAGGTAGATGAGCGTCAGGCCAATGGCCCACATGACCACGTGGCCGGGCGTAAGATTGGTGATTCCCAGCTGGCCGAGATACGAATCGAGAGTCAATTCCTGCACGGCCGGCTCCTGTCGCAGACTTGGCGCTGGAGTTCCACAGCAAGGCTCATTTCGGAGTTTCCGTTTTCTTGGCGCTCTTCGAGGACGCACGCGGCGACATCACCGCTCCGGCGACCCGCATACTGATCATCAGCAGAGCCAGCACAACAAACACGACGCCGAATCCGATGCCCGCTATCAGGACAGCTTGGGACCACATTCTTTTCCGCCACCTTCCACGCGCTTGCTTGACGAACGGAACCGCGCTGTGGGCTTCCCGCAGATTCCTGCAGCAACTCAGACCGGCATGATTCCATGTTTCCTGGGCGGCCGAACTTCCTTCTTGCTGCGGAACATTTCGAGAGCCCGAATCAGCCGCATGCGGGTTTCGCGGGGCAAAATGGGCGCCTGCGCGAATTGCTTGGCAACGGCTTCGAACGGACCGCTGTACCGCTCGGAGTACTCTTCGAGCTTGTCCTTGCGCAGAGCCTCGGGGTCGGAAGCCTGGGCAATCTCCTTCCGGTAGAGGACATTGACGGCCGCTTCGGCGCCCATGACGGCCAGCTCGACGCCGGGCCAGACAAAGACCTGGTCCGCGCCCATCTCCCGGGTGCACATGGCCTGCTTGGCTCCCCCGTAACCTTTTCGAAGATAGAGCGTCAGTTTCGGGACCGTCGCTTCGGCATAGGCGTAGAGCATTTTCGCTCCGTGGCGGATGATCCCCTGCTGTTCCTGGCGCGTCCCCGGCAAGTAGCCCGGCATATCCACGAACGTGACGATGGGAAGATTGTAGGCGTCGCAAATCCGAATGAACCGCGAGCCCTTGTCGGAGGAATCGACGTCCAGGCAGCCGCCCATGAACTTCGGCTGGTTGGCGACGATCCCCACGGCGTGCCCTCCCAGGCGGGCGAAGCCCACGACCATGTTGCGGGCATACTTCGCCTTCACTTCCAGAAATTCACCGCCGTCCACGCACCGCTCGATCACGTCTTTGATGTCATAGAGGCGCTTCGGCTCCTCGGGCACGATGCTTTCGAGATCGTCGAGCATGCGATCCGGCGGATCGCCCGCCCGAATCACCGGGGCCGTTTCCAGGCTGTTCCGCGGGAGAAATCGGACCAGCCGCCGGATTTGCGCGAGACACTCCTCGTCGTTGTCGCTCACGAAATCCGCCACGCCCGAGGTCTGCGAATGGACCTTCCATCCCCCCAACTGATCGGGGGTGACGTCCTCGCCGGTGACCTCCTTGATGACCGGAGGGCCGGTGATGAACATTTGGCTGGTGCTCTTGACCATGAAGATAAAATCGGTCAGCGCCGGGCAATACGATGCCACCCCGACGCACGGACCCATGATCGCGGAAATCTGCGGCACAACGCCCGAGGTGACCACGGTTTCGTAAAACATTCTCCCGATCACGCGCGTTACGTCCAGTCCCACGCCGATCCGCGCGCCGACCGAATCATACAGGCCGATGACCGGGACTCCGAGCTTGCGCGCCGTTTCAATGACGTAGCTGATCTTCTCGCCGTGGGTCGTTCCCACCGTGCCGTTCAGCACCGTGCGGTCCTGGGCGAAGACGTACACACCGCGGCCTTCGATGTTCCCGTAGCCGGTTACCACGCCGTCGCTCGGATGCCCGCTGCCGGGGATGGCATCGCCGCCCAGCACCTCGGCCAGCATGAACTCCTCGACGAACGAACCCGGGTCGAGCAGCTTGAGGATGCGCTCGCGCGCCGTCATCTTGCCGTCGTTATGCTGCCTCTCGACGGCCTTCTCGTTTCCTTCGAGAACCTTCGTCTCCAGATCCAACAGCTTCTGGCGAAGGTCCTTATAGGACTTCGGCATTCAACTTCCCCCAATCTTCGCGCGCCCGGGCGAACCCCGCGCCCAGGCAAAGAACCTTCAAATCTATGTCGAAACTCGGGAAAACGCAAGGCGACGCCGAACACCGTGAGAGCGGCGACAGCACGGCGACAGCGTGGTGCGCACTTCGTCAAGGAGTCATGTTCCAATTCCAGAGGGAGAAGAGGAGGGTGTGCGATGTCGACCCGGCAGACTATGACCTTTCAAGAAGCCCTGGAAATCATCGAAGCATTGCCTGAGGGCCAGCAGGACGACTTGGTTGACATTATTCGGCGCCGGCGGATTGAGCGCAAACGAGAGTTGCTTGCGGAAGGCATCCAGCAAGCACGCGCGGAATATTCCAGAGGGGAAACCCGCCGGGGAAGCGCAGACGATTTGCTGAAAGAGCTTGCAGAATGAGAGCCCTCATTTGGCCCCCTAACCCGGCAGAGCCGGAACCAAACAAGACGGATAGTTGTTCGTTGCGAGTTTTCAGTTGTCAGGTCACACGCCCGTGGTTTCGCGACGAGACCCAGACGGATTCCAGATTCCGAATTCCGGATTCCGAACAGTTGGGCCGTTTCGGAAATAGCTCCCAAGGCCCGGGAACATTGGCTGAAACCGATATGGTCAAGGATTTCCTGCCAGCAGCGGCAAGAATTTAATTACAAAGGTACTCAAGGGGGCTGGATGCGGCTGGGGAACGTGGACCCAGCCGTAAACGGCTGGGCTACGGGAAAGATCACACCCACGGCACAAAAACCGTGCCGTGGCTACCCCAGCCAAGCACGATACGCCAACTGTGACAACGGTCTAGCCATTCTGTCCCCCGCCATCAGGCTCAACAGCCGCAAACAGCCGCGCCTGGGCGAGGGATGTTGAGGAATACTCGGCCAACTCCGGGTACAGTTCCAGCAGTGACTCCGGGGCGGGAACGGGAGTTTTCCGGATCATGCTCGCCAGCTGCAGAGCGTTCACCACTGCTTTCCCCTGGTAATGATTGTTCAGGATGACGTACGTGGTTTCAGACCTTGCGGCGACGGACGCGATCCGGCGTTGCCATTCCCGCAACTCGTCGGGGGTGTAGAGGTAGTCGTAGCGCTGGCCCGTTTCTGCGTTTTCCGCAAACCAGGTGTCGTAGTTGCGGCCGTGGAGGCGAACATAACCGACCGGGGCGGTCACCCTTGCCGTGGCGGGCATCGAGCGGCCGGACGTCGAATTGCCGAACTGGGGCTGGTCAATGTTGCAGAACCCCACGCCGCGCTCCTCGAGGAATTCGAGCGTCTCGGGCAAGTTCCAGGAAGCGTGCCGGACCTCCAGGACGAGCGGGTACTCGGCAAACTTTGCCAGCAGGCCCGCCAGGTAGGCCCGATCCTCGGCATTGTTTCGGAAAGACCACGGGAACTGCAGCAGCAGCGCGCCGAGCTTGCCTTCTTCGAGCAGCGGCGCGAGGCCCTCTTTGCAGGCGGCCTCCTCGGCGCGCCCCGCATCCCGCTCATGAGTGAACCGGCCCAGCAGCTTCGCCGTGAAGCGGAATCGGGGATTGGCAGCAATCTTCCGCAGCCACACCCGAACAATCTCAGGACGCAGCGGCCGGTAGAACGACGTGTTGATTTCGACCGTGTCGAAGTACCGGCTCACGAACTCCAGTTCCTGCGATCCCGAGCGGGACGGCGGCGGGTAGACCACACCCCGCCAGTCCGGATAGGACCATCCGGCCGGCCCCACGAGCACCTCCGCAGTTCGTCGCTTCATTATTCGCCTTTCATTCGCCTTATCGTAAACGCGGAGGCGACGACTGTCAAGGAGAAAAGGGGACCATACTGCGAAGTTGTGTGCAATAATCAATTCCCTCCCCTCCCCCCGAGGAATTTACGCGCGTGCCTTTGAACGCCTAGCAGACGAGAGGGCTTGCAGAGTCGGCTCTTTGGGTCAAACTTCGGGTCAGAAGCACATGGTCGAAATGGAAATCCTGCGTAAGAGTTTTAGAACAAGGAGAGCAAGATGACCAGAAAACAAAGTTTTGTTGCTCTAGCCTCCTGGCGGTGCTGGGCGCTAGTTTTGCGCAAGACGTTGCTGGAGGGGAGGGTCAGCATCTAAACGGCTCGTATACGGTGACTGTGTTCGTGGACCCGCCGCCTGGGTCCCCCGCAGGGACGCCGAAAATCGGGCCATTTACGGGTTTAGTCACTTATCACGGGGACGGAACGGTAATAGCCAACGAGATCCTGAATTTTGCCGGAACACCGCTGGCTACCGCGGACTTGACGGAGGATCACGGAGGTTGGGAACGCATTAGAAACCGAACCTTTCACGTCTCGTTCATCAAACTGGCTTCGATTGGTGGTACGTTCGTAGCCTTTATCAAGAACAGCGCAACTGTTGAGCTGACGCCAGGCGGAAACGAGTTCCAGGGCCGATTTCGGCTGGATGTGATTGCTCCAGATGGTTCGATTGTTCTGAGCGGCGACGGAGATATTTCGGGGACCAAGATTCCCGTGGAAGGTTATCCGGGATAATTTAGCGAAGTGATTTCGATTTTAGTCATATAATCTCCATCAGCCTGAGTTCCCCAAGAGGAACCGGCTGGAACGAACATCCGGATTCAGGAAAGGAATCCAATGCGCTGGCTGGCGTCTGCATTGTTCATTTTGGTTTCTGCCTCTTCCCCGGCTTTGCACGCCCAGGCGAAACTCGGTCCCGTTGACGGCATCAAACTCTCGCCCTACGATCTGGACCGCATTGTTGCCGGGAACATGGCCCCGGACTTCCGTTTGCAGGATCAGGACGGCAAGGTCCATCAGCTCTCGCAGTACCGGGACAAGAACGTAGTCCTGGTGATGTACCGCGGCTGGTGGTGAGGCGCCTGCACGGAGCAGCTAGGTAAGCTGCGAGAGCTCCTGGACGAGCGCCTCCAACGAACCACCCAGATTCTCGCCCTCAGCCCGGATGACGTGGAAGGGTGCGGCAAGATGGTGGAACGTCAGCGAAAAGATAACGGCGCTCCGCCGAATTTCCCGCTCCTTGCCGATCCCGATCACAGTGTGATCGACCGCTACGGACAACTGAATCGAGAGCGGTTTAAACATTCATCGAATCCCGATCCCGCCGGCTACATTGTTCCGCATCCGGCGGTGTTCGTGATTAACCGGCAGGGGATGGTGACCTGGAAATTCACGGACACGGATGCGAGCATCCGGGCGTCCAACGAGCAGGTTCTGGAGGCGTTGCAAGAACTGGAAGGAAAGTAGCCAGGATTCGAGATCGGGTTACAGGGAAGACGCGCGAGGCCACCCAACCTCGCGCGTCTCTGTCTATGGAGGAGTTGGTAGCCACGGCACGGAGTTTGCGCCGTAGGCATTTCTTTTCCGTTACAACCCCGACTCGAACAGGTAGATCGGGGACTGGAGCGTAAAATTCATTAGAGCTTCCGGGGGAATGCGGACGTTTGTCCCGCCCCGCACAGCCTGAATCGCGGTTCCGGCGGCGCCGCCGACGTTCGAGCCGAGCAGGATGCCTCCTCCGGCAATCACGCTGATCACGGTTCCCAGAACCGCGCCGCCGCCGGCGAGAATCATGGTCCGCTTCGTCTGCGACTGCCCCGTCTCCTGATGGGAGCTGGTCTGAATCGCCACGGACTGGCCTTCAAAATTGAGCGCGGTCAGCTCCATCGTCAGCGCGGGCCGGCCTTGGAACCGCCCTGCGCGCTCCACCATCACGATGCGTCCGATTGCTTCGGCCCCTTTGGGGACCAGCGTTTTCCCGTCCACCATCAACGGCTCCTCGACCGTAGCCCGAAACGTTTCCCCGGAATAATTGGCTGACGAATCCACTCCATCGAGCATGCGCACGGTGATCGTCATCCCGGCCGGGACCGTCAAGGGCGCTGTGCTTCCCACTGCGGCGGCAACCACACACACCAAAACGATAGCTCCCGTGATTCTCAGCTGCTTCATTCACTCCTCCTTGATTCCTGCCAAGCCTCAATATAGCAAACATCCCCAAGAGTCCGCGCCGCGTGGAAGCGTTTTCGCAGGTTCGAGAAAAGGTTCATTTTCCCCGCAAATCGGCCCTTCGGTTGGTTAGAATTAAGAAGTGACGGGACGGACTAATTTGAAACAGGGGGCATGCCAATGAAGCGTTTGGTCATTGGGCTGGGATTGGCGGTGGTTCTGCTCGCGGCCTCGTCGCACGCCCAACAGAGCACCGCAGAGCGCAGGGGGTATGAGGGCGTCGTGGGCCTCAAGGGGAAAACGATCGGCACGCTGATCCTGCTCGATTCCTCCGGAACCTCTTTGCAAGGATGGATGCGGCTCGACAAGTTTGCTCCGATTGAGAACGGGACTGTCCTGGAACACGGCGTGGAGTTCAGCGCCGCAGGCAACCGGTATGAGATTGACGAGCGCAGGGGCAGAATTGACTACTCGGGTCCGGACGGGGAGGGTTCGCGGTTTATCCGGCGGCTGGAGCGGCAGACGGGCCGGTTCGAGGAACTGGGCGATGACCGGGGCTTTTCCAGCGTCAAGATCGCCACAGTGGTGGTCAACGGGCGTCCGCGCAGGTATCGCGTGGGCCGTCCGACCCTCTGGAAGCAGGCCGAAGCACCGTTTGAGAGCTTCGAGCGCATCGAGGAACTTCTCGGCAAGGAGATGACTCTCTGGCTGGCCGACGCCGACACGCGCACCGGCCGCGTCGTCGCCGTCGAGGAACCCGAGGGCATGAACATCCCGCTCAAGAAGCCCAAGGAAGAAAAGAAGAAGTAGCCGGGCGGCCGCAGTGCTTTTCATTGACACCTCCCGGACCCGGGAGTAGGCTGGGGTTAGGATAGTAGACTGGGGATCGAGAGGAGGCTCCATGACTCGAACCTTTTGGAACGCCGCTCTTACCATTGGCATTCTCCTTTGGACCGGACCTGCGTTTGCGCAGCAGGGGCCGCCGGCAGCTCGCTGGATCAATCCCGGAGCAGGAAACAACAGCCGCGGTGGCGGGCCTCTGGGCGGGCATATGGGCGGTCACAGGATCGGCAACGCTCCTTCCGGAGGAACCCATGCCGGCTCTCCCTCCTCATCCGGTTCTCAACCACGGTTTGGAACGGGCGCGGTAACGGACCCGAGCTTCGCCGGGCGTTTGGGAAGAACGGTCGGCGGCTTCCCTTCTTCGACTGCACCGGGATTCGGGAACATCAACCATCCGGGCATTCAGCCGCTTCCTACGGGGTCCGGATTCCCCACGCCAAACATCAATCATCCGGGCGGGGCTCCGGGATTGTTCGGCGGCCTCCCGGACGGTCGCCGCGGCCGCCGTCAACCGGGCGGCTTCGGGGGAGTGCCCGGCAGCTCGGTCATTTATTATGGCGTTCCGTATTTCGTTCCGGTGTACACCGAAACCGTTCCCGCAACGCCTCCTGAGCCGGAGCCACGCCGGGGGTTTGATATCCGGCAGTATGAAGGCGCGATCCCAAGCCCTGAACCGCGGGAAGCGGTTCCGCAGCCGGCCCGGACGGTGACCTTGCTGGCCTTCAAGGACTCCATGGTCATCGCCGTGACGGACTACTGGATGCAAGGGGACGCCCTGGTGTATGAGACCAGTCTGGGCGTGAGGACCGTGGTCCCGCTCGACCGGCTCGACTGGGCGCTCACCCAGCAGTTGAACTTCGAGCGCAACGTGCCCTTCGTCCTGGAAGCCCGGCCGTAACATTCACCGGAATCAAGACCACAAAGGCACAAAGATCGCCCAAATGAATGAGGCGGGGTTTTTGGCCGTGGTGACTTTGTGTCTTCGTAGTAGAAACGCCGTTGTCACTCCTGCGCCTTCGCCGCGAATTTCTGCGGGTTGATGACGACGCGCTCGTGCGTGCCTTCGCCGATCTTCTCTTTCTCGTTGTAGGCTTCGACAGCGAAGGTGATCCGGCGGCCGTTGATGGCCTGGACGGTCGAGCGGCCGCGCACCTTCATGCCGATGGGCGTGGCGGCGATGTGGCTGACGCAAATCTTGGCCCCGACGGAATTCTCGCCCTCCTCGAGATACGGCTTGACGAGCGCGAGCGACGTCCGCTCCATCAAGGCGCACATCGCCGGGGTCGAAAACACGGCCCGCGCCAGGTGCGGCGCTTTTTCGGCGTCGGTTGTGATCATCTCGACTTCCGTCGAAAGGCCTTCTTTGAATTCCGGCTTCAAAGCTTCCCTCCCTGCGGTCGGGATAGTGACAAGTGACAAGTGATCAGTGACGAGAAAAGGCAACTCACCTGCATCCTCCGGCTCGTCACTCGTCACTTGTCACTCGTCACTGTCCTTCCACTTCCACAATCATTTCCAGCTCGACCGCCGACCCCAGAGGCAGCTCATTGACGCCGACGGCCGCGCGCGCGTGCTGTCCCCGCTCTCCGAACAGTTCCACCAGAAACTTCGACGCGCCGTCTACAACCTTCGGCTGGTCGGTAAAGCCAGCGGCGCTCGCCACGTACCCGGTAAGCTTGACGATGCGGCGGACACGGTCGAGGCTCCCCACCGCCTGCTTCACGACGCTCAAAGCATTCAGGGCGCACAGGCGCGCCGCCTGGTACCCGTCGTCCAGGCTCCGCTCTCCGCCCAGATGCCCGGCATAGCGCAGCGCGCCTTTCTCTTTCGGGACCTGCCCGGAAACAAACAGCAGATTCCCGGTTCGGACGCACGGGACGTAGGAGGCCACGGGCTTGGGGGGGTCAGGCAGCTCCAATCCCATCTGATGCAGTTTGTCTTCAATACTCATAGGAACCTGTCTCAAAAATGAAAATGTTCATGCAGTCGTCAGGGCACGGCTTCAGAGGTTGCTGAAAAACTCTCGAAACACGGTCACTCTGAGGAGGCAAAGACGACGAAGAATCGGCATCTTGCTGATTCATAGGACAAGCAGGTTCTTCGCTTCGCTCAGAATGACCGCGAAAAAGTATTTTTTCAGCAGCCTGTTCAGCCGTGCCGCAAAAAGGCCGAAGAAACGAGGGCTTTAGCCCCTGAGGATGTCTTTTCAATCTCCGAGGAGAAGGCGCTCTCGTGCATCACACTACTCACCTCAGCGGCTGAAGCCGTCGTTCTTGCCGGACTGAACGGCACGACTGAAGTCGTGCCCTGACGAACTGCTCTGCGTGGCACTAAACGACGCAACGGTCCAATAGATTCAAGAACCATCGGTTGCTCATTCCGCGCGGCGCTCCTGGCGCAGGTATTTTTGCGGAAACTCCGGAAGCGTGGAGGCAACCAGCTCCAGGACGTTTCCGTCCGGGTCTTCGAAATAGACGTAGCGGTCCTGATCCTCGGAGTGGGTGAGCGGTCCTTTGAGGACCTTCACTCCTTTGGATTGCAGGTACTCCGCCGCCTGGTCCACTTCCTCGGCCGTTTGCAGGCGAAAGGCGGCATGGTTGAGCCCCGGGCGTTTTCGATAGTTCTCGGCGGGGCCATAGGGGACCTGAAACAACGCCACATCGTGAAAGCCGATGTTGTCCCCTTCCCGGAATTGACCCATGTTCAGCCAAACAATGGCCCCTTCGGCCTTCATGGAAACATGGAAGCCCAGGATTTCCGTGTAGAACTTCTCAGAACGCTCGAGGTCCGTAACGTTTAGGTTGACATGCGCTACATCCACCACTCGAATCATGGCTCCTACTCCTTATTTCTCGGGGAATAACGCAACACGGAAACCGTCGTGTGGCTGCCGCTCATTTCCCCAGAATCATTTTGATCGCGATGGGCAGCAGAGCAATCCCGAACACTCGCTCCAAGGTCAGGCTGGACAGTCCCGTCGCAACGCGAGCGCCGAGCAGCCCCCCTACGAAAAACCCGAGACAAACCAACGCAGCAATCTGGAGGTCTACGAACCCCTGCTTGTAGTACGTCCACGCCGCCAGGATGCCGATGGGCGGAACCAGCAATGCCAGCGTCGTCCCTTGCGCCTGGTGCTGCGGCAATCCAAACAAGAACACCAACGCGGGAACGATGATGACTCCCCCGCCGATACCGATCAAGCCGCTCAACGTTCCGGCTGCGAGTCCAAGAATGAGATAAAGGATCGCCTGCACCATGCTATTTTCCCCTCAGGTTTCCGTGGCTCCTGCGAGCATTCAAAACAAGCTGCGAATCACGCCGCCGTCAATCTGGATGGCCGTCCCCGTAATGTAGGAAGCCCGCTCCGATGCCAGGAACACCACCAGGTTCGCGAACTCTTCGGGTTTGCCGTTGCGCTTGAGAGGAATGTCCTTCGCCCGGCTCTTCAAGAAGTCCTCCAAAGCCATGCCCTCCTGCGCGGCCCGCTTCCGGGACAGGTCCAGGTGACGCTCCGTTTCAAACGCGCCGGGGCAGACCGAATTCACCAGGATATTGTAAATGGCCAG
>Ga0326597_10002477_pt1 | contig 27544 bp, 28 predicted proteins | sample RVTome_12_FD_203789 | JGI IMG/M metagenome (GOLD analysis project Ga0326597, IMG submission 203789) | Soil microbial communities from uranium-contaminated site in the Upper Colorado River Basin, Wyoming, United States - RVT100D185 | ecosystem: Environmental > Terrestrial > Soil > Contaminated >... | reverse complement strand
CTCCATCGGCCTCACCATCCTCGAAGGGTACGGGCTCACGGAGACGAGCCCGGTGACGAACGTCAACTCGGAGGAGGACTTCCGGATCGGCACTGTCGGCAAGCCGGTCCCCAGCACGGAGGTGCGCATCGCGGACGACGGTGAGATCCTGGTGCGGGGTCCCCAGGTCATGAAGGGGTACTACAAGGCTCCGGAAGCCACGGCGGCCGTGATCGACGAGGATGGCTGGTTCGCCACGGGCGACATCGGGGAAATCGACGACGACGGCTTCCTGTCGATCACCGACCGTAAGAAGGACATCATCGTCACGGCCGGCGGAAAGAACATCGCCCCGCAACCCATCGAGAACCGCATGAAATCGCATCCCCTGGTGGAACAGGCCGTCATCGTGGGCGACCGGCGGCGTTACCCGTCGTTGCTGGTGGTGCCCGACTTCGCCGCCCTCGAGCGATGGGCGGACGGCAAGGGCATCCGGCACGGCAGCCGTGAGGATCTGGTGCGCGATCCGGAGGTGGTGGCGCATATGGAACGTGAGACCCTCGGAGCTCTCGGGGACCTCCCGTCGTACGAGCGGCCGAAGAAGCTGGCCCTCCTGGCCGAGGAGCTCACGGTGGAGAACGGCTTCCTCACGCCGACCCTCAAGGTGAAGCGTCGCGAGATCCAGGAGCGTCTGGAGGACGTGATCGACGGCCTCTACGAGCAGGAGCCCGCCGACGCGACGGAAGCCCATGATTGAGCACGCCACCGGAGTGTCCGTGGTGCTGGTCACCGCTCCCGACGCGGGCGTGGCGGAGCGGCTCGGCCGATCGCTCGTCGAAGAACGGGTGGCCGCGTGTGTGAACGTCGTCCCCGGGGTGACGTCCCTCTACCGGTGGGAAGGGGCGGTCCAGAAGGACGCCGAGGTGCTGATGCTCATCAAGACCACGGTAGACGGGTTCGACGCCCTGCGGCGCCGCGTGCTCGAGCTGCACCCGTACGACGCGCCGGAGGTGATCGATATCGGAGTCAGGGACGGAGATCCGGATTATCTCGCTTGGATCAGGAACTCGGTCGGGGAGGATGGGTCGTGAGCCGCTCGAAACGGGGCGCACGAAACCGCCCCGTGGGCGGTGAACCCGCCGAAGGGAAGGAGCATGAGCCGCCCGTGGAAGTGAGCGGTGACGACGAGCCGCAGGATGAGACAGGCGAAGATGGCCAGGACGCGGCGGCCGACGAAGCTCCGGCCTCGCCCCCGGACGAGACCCCGGCCTCGCACCCCGAGGCGCCGGCCGCGGACCCACGTCTCGCCAGAGCCAAGGAGGCGGTGGCCTCCGGGAACGTGGCGGTCGCGCTCGAGCTCTACAGCGACATCCTTCGCGACAACCCCGGGCACGTGAAGGCGCTCAACAACCTGGGCGTCCTGTACGACGAGCTGGGCCGGCACGAGGCGGCGGTGGATCATTTCCGGTCCGCCAATGCCCTCGACCCGGACAGCGTGGAGGTCCTCACGAATCTGGGCGCCAGCCTGGGCGCGATCGGACGCTTCGACGAGGCGGTGAGCATGCTCCGTCGAGCCCAACGCACCGCTCCTGGCAGCACGGAAACCCGGGCCGCGCTGGGCATCGTGCACTTCAGGAAGGGCCAGTACGCGGAGGCGGAGTCCGAGCTGCGGTGGGCGTGCGAGAGCGACGCCGATCACGGACCGGCGCACTACTACCGGGGTGAGGCGCTCAATCGGCTGGGGCACTACCCCGAGGCCTTCGCGGTACTGCAGCGGGCGGCGGAGCTGCTGCCCGAGGACGCGCGGGTGTTCTACACGCTCGGCCGGCTGTTGGACCGCGAGCACAAGCCCGGCGAGGCGGCCGAGATGTACCGCCGGGCCAGGGCGCTCCAGAAGCCATGATCGAAGTCGTGCTGGGCGACCTCGCCCAGCAGCCGGTGGAGGCGATCCTGCGTCCCATCCGCTCCGACCTCGATCCGGTCAGCGCCGCTTCCCGCGAGGTCGGTCGACGTGCCGGACCCGACGTGGAGGAGCGGCTGCGGGCCGGTGGGCAGGTGCCGGTCGGCGGCGCCGTGCTCACGCCCGCCGGTGCCTTGCCCTCCATGTTCGTCATCCACGCCGTCGTGGGCTCGGTGGACGAGCCGCAGTCCCGGGTCACGGTGGTGCGGGCCCTTCGGAACGGTCTGGCCCGCGCGACGGACTGGGGCGTGAACACGCTCGCAATGCCGGTGCTGGGCCTGGGCGCCGGGAGCATGGAGCCCGAGGACGCCACGGGCGCTTTCCTCGACGTGCTCCGTGAGCATCTCGCCGACGGTCGCCCGCCTCTCGATCTCAAGGTGGTGGCGGCGTCCGAATACGAGCGGGACCTCCTCGAGCGCATGTTGGGCTGAGCCCGCTCAACCAGGAAGTCCTTTCGAGGAGAACGCTCTGGGCCGAGACTTGTAGAGGTCGTCCTCCGAGGCCCGCGACCGTTCGAGCACCGCCATCAGGCAGGAACACTAGCAATGCTGAGACGCATCGTCGGGCCCCTCGTGCTCGTCATCTGGCTGGTCATGGTGGGCTGGCAGGTGCGCCGCGAGTACTTCCAGCCCGAGCTCACCCGGCTGGCCGCGGCCACGCTCGGTCTCGCGCCCGGCGTGAGCTTCTACTCTCTCACGATGGGCGCCCGCACCGTCGGACAGGCGACCTCCCGCCTGGACACGATCCCCGACGGCTTCGTGCTCGAGGACGTCATGATCCTCGAGCTTCCGGCGCTCGGACAGACCGGGACCGCGGTGTCGCGCACGCAGGTGGAGCTCGACCGTTCGCTGGTCATGCGCTCCTTCCGGTTCACGTTGGACAGTGATGTAGGCCGCTTCCAGGCGGACGGCGAGGTACTTCCCGACACGACGCTGGCGGTGACGGTCGAATCGGCCGGCAGCCGCCAGGATCTGAGCTTCCGTCTCGCGCAGCCCCCGGTGTTCTCGAACGTGGTCCCGATCCTGGTGGCCATGGGGGGGCAGCTCGAGGTGGGCAACTCCGTGCGCTTGCCGGTCTTCGATCCCACGACCCTCTCGACGCGCACCGTCGAGGTGCGCGTGCTGGAGCACGACACGCTGATCGTGACGGACTCCGTGGCGGTCGACGCGGATACGCGACGTTGGGAGGCCGCCGGAGCGGATACGGTACCTGCGTGGCGCATCGCGGAGGTTTTCGGCGGCATCCAGATCGACAGCTGGGTGGACGAAGACGGCCGGATCCTGCGCGCGTCGAGCCCGCTCGGCTTCGCGATGGAGAAGACCGAGTACGAGCTGGCGCGGCAATCCCAGGAAGATGCCAGGCTCGTCACGTCGTCCGCGATCGATGAAGACGTGATCCTTTCCACCGCGGTGCAGAGCAACGTCGATCTCCGCAACGCGGACCAGTTCGACGAACTGCGGTTCAAGCTCAGCGGCGTGGATCTGAGCGGCTTCGAGCTCGACGGTGGGCGCCAGACGCTACGGGGCGACACGCTGATCGTGCGACGGGAGGCCAGGTCGGGCATCGATCCGGGATATTCGCTGCCGTACAAGCGCATGGATCTGCGCGAGGCCCTCGAGCCGGAGCCGCTCATCCAGAGCGACGACGAGCGCATCGTGCGGCGGGCGAGGGAGATCACGGCGGGCCGGACGGTACGGGCCGAGGATCCGGCCGAGGTGGCGCAGGCGCTCACGTGGGCGGTGCACGGCATGCTCGACAAGAGCATCACCTTCTCCATGCCCAATGCGGTGCAGGTGCTGGAGACGCTCCGCGGCGACTGTAACGAGCACACTGTGCTCTACGTGGCGCTGGCCCGCGCGCTGGGCCTCCCCGCCCGGACGGCCGTCGGTCTCGTCTACGTGAACGGCGCCTTCTTCTATCACGCGTGGCCCGAGGTCTGGCTCGACGAGTGGGTGGCGGTCGACCCCACGTTCGGTCAGTATCCCGCCGACGCGTCCCACATCCGCTTCGTGGTCGGTGGACTGGCCCAGCAGGTGGAGATCGTGAGGCTCATCGGCAACCTGGATATCGAGGTCCTGGACATGGAAGCGGCGGGGTGACAGAGACCGATGGAGTAGCTGCCGGGACACCGATGCTCGAGCTCCGCGGCGTGGTGAAGCGCTACGGGGCGTTCGAGGCGGTCAAAAGCCTCGACCTCAGCGTGGCCCGAGGCGAGATCTTCGGCTTCCTCGGGCCGAACGGGGCGGGCAAGACGACGACCATCCGCATGATTGCGGGCGTTTTGCGACCCACCGCGGGCAGCATCACCATAGGGGGCGTGGATCTGCAGCGGGATCCCGGGGCGGCGAAGACCAAGGTCGGCTACATCCCGGACCGGCCTTACCTGTACGAGAAGCTCTCCGCCGGCGAGTTCCTCAAATTCGTCGCGGGGTTGTGGGGCCGGGACGGCGCGGAGTCGGAGGCGCGTGCCGACCGGCTGCTGGAGCTGTTCGGGTTGACGGAGTGGAAGGACGAGCTCATCGAGAGCTACTCGCACGGCATGCGGCAGAAGGTTCTCATCTCCTCGGCGTTGATCCATCAGCCGGAACTCATCGTCGTCGACGAGCCGATGGTCGGACTCGATCCCCGCTCGGCTCGTCTGCTGAAGGACCTGCTGCGCACGTTCGTGGACGGAGGCGGGACCGTCTTCCTCTCGACCCACACGCTCGAGGTGGCGGAGGCGCTCTGCGACCGGATCGCGATCATCCAGGGTGGGGAGATCATCGCGTCCGGCAGCATGGACGAGCTCCGTGCCCAGGCGCATGCGGGCGGTGCGCACCTGGAGGAGATCTTCTTGAAGGTGACCGGCGGGGACGTCATGGCCGACGTGATCGCCGGGCTCCGGGAAGCCTTGTAGGCCGAAATGAACCACCCTGTCGCACGCACCCGGGCGGGTGCGTTCTGGCTGCTCGCCCCGAAGCTGCGCACCAAGATCAACCGCGCGCGGAGCGGAGAGGGTCGGCTCTTCAAGGCACTCCTGCTCGGCTTCGTGGGCGTGTTCTTCTGGAGCCTGATCTTCGCGGTCATCTTCCGGATGCTGCTCTACTTCCGCGGCACCCAGGGGATCGGAGATCTGCTGTCGGCCAAGCTGCTCGGTCTGGCGTTCGTGACATTCCTCATGATCCTGGTGCTTTCGAACGTCATCACTGCCCTGTCGACGTTCTTCCTGTCCGAGGACCTCGAGTTGCTCGTGGCGGCGCCCGTCGATTCCGGGACCGTGTACGCGGCCAGGCTCGCCGAGACCGTCGTGGACTCGTCGTGGATGGTCGCGCTCCTGGCGGTGCCACTCCTGACTGCCTACGGCGTCGTGTACGCGGCGGGCTGGTCCTACTATCTGCTCGCCGTCGCGATCGTCGTGCCGTTCCTGATCGTACCCGCAGTGGTCGGCAGCGCCGTCACGCTCGTGCTCGTGAACGTCTTTCCCGCGAGGCGGACCCGGGACCTGCTCGCGCTCATCGGACTGCTCGCCGCGGCCGGCGTTGTGACCCTCTTCCGGTTTCTCCGTCCGGAACGGCTCATGCGCCCGGAGGAGTTCCGCAATCTCATGGACTTCGTCTCCGTTCTGAGGACGCCGACATCGCCGTGGCTCCCCAGCGAGTGGGCCGCCGAGGCGCTCATGTCGCACCTGAACGGCTTCTTCGACTGGTTCCCCTTCGCGTTCCTGTGGAGCACCGCGGCCGCCGCTATGGTAGTGGGCGCCTGGCTGCATCGCCGCTACTACCCGGGCGGGTTCTCGAAGGCGCAGGAGGGCGCGGAGCGCCGGGAGGGGCGCACGCGCCGCGCGCGGTTCGAGGGGCTCCTCTCGCGGCTGCGCCCGAGCACCCGAAGCGTCGTGCTCAAGGAAGTCCGCACATTCTTCCGCGACACGACGCAGTGGTCTCAGCTCATCCTGCTCGGCGTGCTGGTCGTGGTATACGTCTACAACATCGGGGCCCTCCCGCTCTACACGGGCGAGCAGGTGTCCTTCCTCCTCATCAACGTCGTCTCGTTCCTGAATCTCGGCCTCGCCGCCTTCGTGGTGGCGGCCATCGCGGCCCGGTTCGTCTTTCCGGCGATGTCCGTTGAGGGACGCATGATGTGGCTGCTCCGTTCCTCTCCGCTCGACGTCCGGGCGCTGTTCTGGTCCAAGTACTGGGTGGGGACGCTTCCGCTGCTGGTGGTGGCGCTGCCGCTGATCGTGGTGACGAACGTCGTCCTCGAGGCCTCGCCGCTCATCCTGGCGCTCACGAGCGGCACCATGGTGGCGATGACGTTCGCGTTGACGGCCCTCGCGCTGGGGCTCGGCGCGCTCTATCCGAACTACGATACCGAGAACGTCGCCGAGATCCCGACATCGTTCGGAGGTCTCCTCTTCATGATGTCGGCCATCATCTATCTCGCCGGCGTCGTGCTCCTGGAAGGTTGGCCGGTGTACCTCTACTTGAGCTCGACGCTCCAGGCGGACGCGGCGGAGGTGTCGGTGCTGCCCCTCTCGCTCGGGCTCGCCGGGGCCGCGGGGCTGACGGCACTGGCGATCTGGCTTCCGCTCCGCGCCGGGATGCGCCGCATCCAGGCTTCGGACTTCTAGTCTAGAGGACCCCGCGAAAGCCGTCCGGTAACACGCGGGGGGGTGACAGCGGTACTGGCGGCCGGCATATTCCAGACATCGCAACCCTCAATCGATAGAGTCTCGACGATGCTCGACCTGGTTCCCGGTGGCTATCTCTTCACGCACATGATCTTCTGGACCGTGATCGCGTTGGTGGCCGTCGGCACCAACGCCGTCGCGATCATCCTGTCGATCGGCCTGGGCCTCCTCGTCTTCGAGACCGCCACGAAGAAGTGACTGTCGTCTTCTGGGTCGTGAGCGGCATCCTGGCGCTCGGGTTCGGGATCTGGCTCGGGTTGCCCGGGCGTTACGATCAGACTCCGGACGACATCGACCGGATCATGACGGAGGGTGGCAGGCGACGCCGTAAGACCAAGAGGATGTTCACTCCGCTGGCGTGGTTCCAGCGGAAGGCCAACGCGCGCACGGAGCGTGGCGCCCGCCGCGGCAGCGGACGCAGGGGCTTCAGTCTCGAGCCGCCCGAGGATCGCTGATCGACGTGGATACCAACCCGGACCAGACCTCGACCGAGCACCAGCCCGCCGACGCGCATCCGGAGGCGCCCGCGCGGCATCGACGGCCGTGGCTCGGGCTGACCGTCCTGGGTCTCGCCGTGCTCACGGGCCTCTTTGCGGCGATGTCGGGGTTCGGGAGCCGCTGGGGAATCTGGCATTTCCGTACGGGCTTCTCCATGCTGCGTTGGGCCGCCTATGCGGCGGTGGCGGTCAGCGTCGCGAGCATGGTGGCCCTTTGGTTCACCCGTCCCGGAACGGGCCGGCGTGGGTTCTGGCTCATCGCGCTCGCGTTGGTCCTGAGCATTCCCGTGTTCGCCGTACCGCTCGGCTGGCGTGCCAGGGCCGGTGACGTGCCGCCCATCCACGACATCACCACGGATACGAACGATCCTCCCCGGTTCGTGCAGGTCGTGCCGCTGCGCGCGGACGCACCCAATCCGGTCGAGTATCCGGGTCCCGAGGTGGCGATCAGGCAGCGGGAGGCCTATCCGGACATCCGGCCGGTCGTCCTGGACATGCCCATGGCGCAGGCGTTCGAGAGGGCGCTCGAGGCCGTGCGGGCGGAGGGATGGGAGCTCGTGGGGACCGATCCCGCCGCCGGCCGTATCGAGGCGACGGACCGCACGTTCTGGTTCGGCTTCCGCGACGACGTGGTGATTCGCCTGACGCCCAACGGGGATCGCACCATCGTGGACGTGCGCTCGAAATCCCGCGTCGGCGGAAGCGACGTCGGCACCAACGCCGCGAGGATCCGGAGCTACATGGGGCGTCTCGGCGCGTAGGCTTCGCGGCCGATACGACCGGGCGGCCCGCGATCAGCGCAGGGCGGAGTCGACCGAGACGAGCGCGAGCCCGATGATGGCGCCCAGGACGTATCCCAGCCTCACGATTATCTGCAGCTCGCGGTCGGTCACTTTCCGGACCAGCTCCTCCATGCGCGGCGTGGGAAAGTGGAGGACCTTCTCTTCGACACGACGGGCCACGTCGATGCGCTCGACGACCGAAGGGACCTGCGTCTGGAGCCATGCCCACAGGGGATCTCCGATCGCGTGCTCGATGCGCTCCGGCGCCTCGGGTGGGAGCCACCGGGCGGGAGTGCCGATGGGCCGGTCGAGGAGTCCCCCGGCGATCCGCCCCAGCGCTTCGGCCGCCAGGCGGGAAGCCGTGTCCGTCCTGGCTGCCGCGGTCAACGCCGACGCCACCCGCTCGGGGGGAATCCGGCCCAGGACGTCTCCCCACGTCTTGGCGCCCGCCCGCTCGAGCCCGGCCCGAAGCTTCTCGACCAGGAACGCGCGCGTCTCGGGGTCCTGCGCCATGTCCACGACCCACCCCCCGAGTGTGGTACGCGCTTCGACCATGCTCGGCTCGTCCGCACTCCCCAGCACTTCAGCGACCGGCCGCCGCAGCAGGTCCACGATCGCTTCGTTGACACTTCGGGCGATGGCGGTCTGCACCGACGGATCGCGCAGGATCTCGGACAGGCGCTGCGCTCCTTCCGCCTCGATGGTATCCAGAACCCGATCCACGGTATCCTCGTTGACCACGAGCCGTGCCACGACGCGCTGGTGGAACTTCAGGTCGCGCAGGAACCGGTGCAGCAACTCATGGATGGTCGACTCGAATTTCGCCCGCGCCTGGGGGTCCTCCAGCAGCCCGCCCAGGCGCTCGGCCGCGAGGGGCAGGTAGCTGGCGATCGCTCGCTCGACCGAGGCCACCAGCCCCATCGGCAGGATCTCCTCGAAGGTCCGGTCGGGACGTAGCAGCTTCCGGGAGCCGCGCTCGAGGTAGTCGTCGACGGCCGCCGTGAAATCGGCGCTCTCGGCCGCGCTCTCGAGCCAGTCCTCGACGGCGGCCTCCACCGCCGCGCCACGGGCGGGCGTGAGCACGCCCCCGATGGGCTCGTCGGCGACGTGCGCGACGAGGTCGTCCGTGCGGCGGCGCACCTGTTCCTCGAACCCTTCCGAGGCGAGATATTCACCGAGCTGGACGACACCGTGATCGATCGCTTCGTCCAGGAGCCCTTCGATCTCGGCGGAAAGGGCGGGCGGGAGCAACTCGCGAAGTGAGCCGCGCTCCTGGTGGAGGAGCTCGCCCAGGAACGCCGACAGCCGCACGTCGAAGGCCTCGCGGAACTCCCGATTCGCGAAGGTGCGGGTCAGGTCTTCCGGGGTGAGCAGACGGTTGCCGACCGTCCTGCCGATCGCCGCGGCCAGGCGCGCCTGGCTCTTGGGAATGGCACCGTGGACGAAGGTCAGCTTCCAGCGGCCGAAGAGGGTCGGCGGCTCGTGGGGATGGAACAGCATCCAGATGGCGATGGTGTTGGTCAGGCCGCCCGCGAGCGCGCCGAAGCCGACCGTGACGAGCGCCCTCAAGAGCTCTTCCGACACGAATTCTACCTTCGCTGGTGGAGGACGATCCCACGCACGGGAAAGCGACCGCCATCCGCCAAGAAGACGCCCCGTACTTCGATGAGCGCCCGGACGGGGAGCAGCGGACCCGGGCCCTCGCCGGCTTCGAGCTCCGACGTCACGCTCTCGAGCGAGCCGCCGAGCGTCCGGTCGTCCGAGCTGATGGTCCACCCCGTGGGTACGTCCCGGCGGGCGGGCGGGAAGCCCTGGCGATCCGACCACGACACCCGCACTTCGGGCCAGAGGAGCTCTTCCGTGCCGCGCTGGACCCACGCGCGGTACACGGGCTCGGGCTCGAGCCCGTGCTCGATGTCGGCCGCGAGGACCATGCGCAGCGAATCCCCCGAGATCAGGAACGCCCAGTCGCCCGCTCCCGGGTCGCCAAGAGCCCAGGACCGTGCGATGTCCATCACCAGCCCTTCGATCCGCTCGTCGGAGAGGTAGGTGGCGCCCTCCATGACGTCCATCGTCTCGCCGGTGGGGCCGATCCACGTGGCGAGCACTTCTCCCATGACGACCTCGAGGCTCCTGGGACCGTCCTGGAAGATGAGTCCGTCGACCAGGTCGCCATCCCGCACCACGAGACTGAAATCGCCGTGCGGCAGGATGCGCTCCGGCGTCCTCGTCGGAGCCGTGCGCCATCGCTCGCTGTAGAAAGGCTCCCACGTACCCCCACGCGCGAACCATCCCCGTGCCTCGCGCCGCACGGAGTCGGGCCCGGTCTCGGCGCGCAGCAGCCACGGAACCATGAGCAGGCTGTCGCCGATCTCGGATACGAACACGAACCCTCGCTCGTAGATCCGCTGGCTCGCGGCCTCGGGTGCCGTCGCCTCCGCTCCCTCGTCGCCGGAAGGGGCTATGTCGGCGTCCGTGCCCCCGCACGCCGATGCGAGCACGAGGAGCGCGGGGATGAGCATGGTCGCCCGTCCCTTCTGCTTGCCCCGCTCGTCCTTCAACCATGCCGGAGCCAGCGTGGGATCGAGCCGCTCGCCGGGTCCCGCGTTCAGCCTGCGGTCCAGGCTCCGGAAGAATCGACCGATCACGCGTGCGTGCCGTCGCGGGGCACTGCGCGCGGCGGCCCGTCGACACCGGAGGTCCACGCGGGTCTGGGCGTTCTCGTCCAGGCGGACGGTGATCCGCACATCGTCCACCCGCCGCCGGGGAAAGGTGAAGCTGCGGGCATCCATCACGCCCTCGCGGTCGTCGCCCCGCACCAGCTCCCAGCCGCGCAGGCCACCCTCCGCCAGAGCACGGGCGGCCTTCCACACCCGGTCGAAGGGAATCGCGTACGTGCGGCCCACCAGGCGCTCGTCCGTCGCTCGTGGATCGGTCGACGTCTCCGCCGCGCCGTCCACGCCGGCGACCTCCCGATTCGAGTCCGTCAACGTCCGGGCAGCGCGGCGCCGAGCGCGAAGCGCACGGTTACGTTCGCGCTTACCGTCCCCTCGCCGGGCTCGATCGGGGTGGCTTCCGCGCGCATCATCATCATGTCCATGTCGACACTGCGGGGCGTGGGATGGTCGGCGCCTCCCCTCACCTCCAGCGCCGCGCCGAGCTCGTGCCCGAGGGTCTCCGCGATGGTCCGGGCCTGCGTGCGGGCGTGCCGCACGGCGAGCGCCAGCGCCTCGGCTCTCGCCGGCTCGGGATCGGCCGTCTCGAAGGCGATGGACGCCACCCGGTTCGCGCCTGCCGCGATCGCCAGGTCGATGAGCGTGCCGATGGCGTCCACGTCGGTCGTGACGGCCCGCACGTTGTTCAGCGCCGTGTAGCCTTCGATAGTGCGCGCCCGATCCTCACCGAAGGAGTATTCCGGGCGAAGCGTATAACCGAACGTTTCGAGGGTGAGGCCCGGCACGTCGCCCCCCCGCACCGCGCGCAGCACCGCGTCCATGATCAGCGCGTTCTCTCCGGCGGCGTCCGACGCGGTCATCGCCCTGGTCTCGACCGCGAATGCGACCCGCGCGCGGTCGGCCGGGACCGTCACCGTGGCGGAGCCGTTGACCTCGATGAACGGCCCGTCGGGGTCGTGGCTGGCCGGCCGCACCTGGTCGACGGGGACCTCGTAGACGCGAGGGCGCTCGAGATCGCCCGCTCCGGTCGGAGGTCGAGGACCCTCCGGAGCCGGCTGCCCGGTGGCCCCGGCCCCGCCGCACGCGGCCACTGTGAGCCAGGTAACCGTTAGATACCAGGGTCGTTTCGCTTTCGGCCTCATCTCACCCGTTCTCCCTGACAACGACGCGTCGCTTGCATATAGTGTGGCGCCAACGTTCATCCCCCGCCAAGACCCGGAGCCCATGAAAGCCGTCATCCCTCTGGCCGGGAAGGGCAGCCGCCTGCGGCCGCACACGCACCATACCCCGAAGCCGCTCCTGAAGGTCGCCGGAAAGCCCGTGCTCGCCTACATCCTAGACGATCTGCGGGAGATCGGCGTGGACGAGATCGTCTTCATCGTGGGCCATCTGCGTGACACGATGGAAGCGTGGATCGAGAAGGAGTATCCCGAGATCCGGGGCCACTACGTGCTCCAGGAGATCCAGGACGGGACCGCCGGAGCGGTCGGCCTCGCGGAGCCCTTCATCGACGACGAGCTCCTGATCGTGTTCGCCGACGCCGTGCTCGAAGTGGACTACGAGCTCGTCCGTTCGTTGGATTCGAAGTACGCCGGTGTCATCTGGGCCAAGGAAGTCGAGGACTACCAGCGCTTCGGCGTCATCGTGACCGACGAAGACGGAACCATGACCCGGATCGTCGAGAAGCCGAAGGACCCGGTATCGAAGCTCGCGAACATCGGGCTGTACTACATACGCGATCACGCGCTGCTCTACGAGGGTATCCGGGCGACCCTCGACGCACCGCCGGGTCCGTCGGGGGAGTTCTATCTGACCGACGCGTTCCAGTACATGGTGGACCGTGGCAGCAAGATCCTCACCGCCCCGGTGCGCGGCTGGTGGGATGCCGGAAAGCCCGAGACGCTCCTGGAGACCAACGCGCACCTGATCGCGACGACTCGGGGTGGCATCCATTCGGGCGCGACCATCGAGGGGGCGGAGATCGTGGAGCCGGTCCGCATCGAGGACGGCGTCGTGGTGCGAGGGGGCACGGTCGGACCCGATGTCACGCTCGAGGCCGGCGCGCGTGTCGTCGATTGCCGAATCCGAAACAGCGTCGTGGGGCCGGGATCCCGACTCGAGCGCGCCGATCTACACGACTCGATCGTGGGCGGGCATGCGGTCGTGCGTGACGTTCGGGCTACGGTTTCCGTGACCGATCACTCGGTGATCGAGGGGAGCTGACCGGCCGGGCTCCCATTGGTGCCCATGGGATTGGGCGAATCACGCACCGCCGGAGACGCCGGAGCGCGCACTGGCGCCGTTACGGTTTTGTGACCGTTTGTTACGCAGGGCCGTGACGGGGCGCCGGTAACCTACCGGCATGAGATCAGTCGTCCAGGACTCGGCAGAGGGAGCGACGAACTCCCCGGGAGACGGAAAGGCCAACGCCGCTGCGCCGCGACGGTCGAGAGTGACCCGTCGTGCTTCGCCACCTATGTTTGTGTCCGCATCCCGGACCACAGACGATGTCGAGGGTGAGCATGAAAGAGCGGGAATTGATCTACGATTGGAACGAGGTCGGCGCGACGTTCGACTGGTCGGCCGTGGAAAAGGTCGAGCTGGACGACGAGACGTTGCGGGACGGACTCCAGAACCCGTCGGTCGTGGATCCCCCGCTGAACGACAAGGTTCGGCTGCTCCACATGATGGACCAGCTCGGGATCCACACCGCGGACATCGGGCTGCCGGGCGCGGGGCCGAGGGCGGTCGAGGCGGTGACGGTGCTTGCCCAGGAGATCGTCGATGCGGCTCTCTCCATCCGGCCGAACTGCGCCGCGCGCACCGTTCTCGCAGACGTACGGCCGATCGCGGAGATCAGCCAGAAGGTCGGGATCCCCATCGAGGCGTGCACGTTCATCGGCAGCTCGCCGATTCGGCAATACGCCGAGAACTGGACGCTCGACCGTATGCTCAAGACGAGCGAGGAAGCGGTCAGCTTCGCCGTGGCCGAGGGGCTGCCGGTCCTGATGGTGACCGAGGACACGACGCGAGCGAATCCGGACGTACTCAGGGCTTTGTACGGCAAGGCCATCGAGTGGGGCGCCCGCCGGCTCTGCATCGCGGACACCGTCGGCTACGCGACTCCCGACGGGACCAGGGCGTTGGTGCGCTTCGTGATCGAGGAGATCGTGAAGCCCTCGGGGGAGGACGTGGAGGTCGATTGGCACGGGCACCGCGACCGCGGCCTGGGTCTGGCGAACGCGTTCGCGGCGATCGAGGCTGGAGCGACCCGTATCCATGGGACGGCGCTCGGAATCGGGGAACGGTGCGGAAACACCGAGATGGATCTCTTGCTGGTGAACCTTCAGCTCCAGGGGGTCCACGACGCCGATCTGACGGTCCTGCCCGACTATTGCCAGCTCACGGCGGAGGCCTGTCAGGTCCCGCTCGTGCACTCGTATCCGGTGGTCGGACACGACGCGTTCCGGACGGGCACGGGCGTCCACGCGGCCGCGATCATCAAGGCCGAGGCGAAAGGCGATGCCTGGCTCGCGGACCGCATCTACTCGGCCATTCCCGCATCGATGGTGGGACGCAAGCAGCTCATCGAGATCGGCCCGATGTCCGGTCTCTCGAACGTGAAGTACTGGCTCCGCGAGCACGGCTACGACGCCACGGACGAGGACCTTACCGGCCGCATCTTCCGAGCGGCCAAGAAGACGGACCATACCCTGACGCAAGGAGAGCTCGAGACGCTGATCGGGGCCGGATGACCGCGGGCCGTCGCGGCCCGACCGGCCGGGATGCGTCCTCGCAGCAAGGCCCTATGAACATGCTCACGAGTGGATCCATGGACGTTTCCCCGAAAGCCGTGTCGGTCCCGCGTGTGCTGGTCGTCGAGGACGAGCCGGACATCGCGGCCCTGATCGCGTACCAGCTCACGCGAGAAGGATTCCGCGTGGAGACCGCGGGGAATGGGCCGGAAGGGTTGGACGCGGTCGGACGCGAGATCCCCGACCTGGTCGTGCTCGACCGCATGCTCCCCGGCCTCAGCGGCGACGCCGTGCTGGAGCAGCTCAAGGCCGAGCCGACGACCGCGAACATCCCGGTGCTGGTGCTCACGGCGAAGCGCGAGCAGGAGGACCGCATCAGCGGGTTCGAGCTCGGGGCCGACGACTACCTGACGAAGCCGTTCAGCCCGCGCGAGCTGGTGCTCCGCGTGCAGGCGATTCTCCGCAGGGTTCAGGAGGCCGGCATCACCTCTGGCGGCCGCGTGCTGAGGGCTGGGCCCGTCCGCATGGACATCGCCTCTCACCAGGCATCTCTCAACGGCGAAGAGCTGAGCCTGACGCCGACCGAGTTCCGACTCCTGCAGGCCCTCCTGGAGCGCCGTGGCAGGACGCAGAGCCGCAAGCAGCTCCTGGAGAAGGCGTGGGACGTGGAGGCCGGCGTGTCCGACCGGATTCAGACCCGCACGGTCGATATGCACGTTAGGCGCCTACGGGGTAAGCTCGGAGAGGTCGGAGGCTGGATCCAGACGATCCGTGGCTTCGGCTACCGCTTGAAGATCCCCGAAGGAAAGGAGTAGCGCGGGGCGCATCGGCCCCACGCGGCAACATGCGCCTACGCATTCACCACGCGCTCTTCGCCGGCTTCCTGGGCGTGATCGGGCTGCTCGTCTTTCTGATCCTGATGCTCGTGGGATCCGGGCTGAACAGGGAGCTGAGAGCGACGTTCCGGGCGGAATTGGAACGTCAGCTCACGCTCGGCGTCGCGCTCATGGAGCGATCCGGGGACGTGGATCCCGACTCGCTCGCGCGGGCCATCACCGCGCGGATCGACTATCGGGTCACCATCATCGACCCCCAGGGAGTCGTGCTGGGAGAGTCGTTTTTGGACAGCGGTCGGCTCTCCGAGGTCGAAAACCATGCGGAACGACCGGAGGTGCGTGGCGTGCTGGTCGGTAGGGAGCGCGTGAGCTTCTCGGAGCGCACCAGCGCGACCGTCGGCGTTCCGCTGTTCTATGGGGCCACGATGGGCACGCTCGATGGCGCTCCGATGGTCCTCCGCATCGCGGCCCCGCGCACCGAGATCGAGCGAGCCGTCGATCGCGTGCAGCGGGCCGTCTTGGTCGCGGGCCTGCTCGCGATGATGGTCGCGCTGATCGGTGCGTATTTGCTGAGCAAAGCTTTCGCGCGGCCGCTCGTCGCCCTGGCGGACCGGGCCGGGCGGCTCGCCAAGGGGGACTTCTCGGGTCGGCTGCCGCCGAGCGGCGTATCCGAGCTCCGAGACGTGACGGTGGCGTTCAACCGACTCAGCGACGAGTTGCGGGCGCGGCTCACGGAGCTCGGGGCGGAGCGGGACGAGATGCAGGTCCTCATCGACTGCATGGCCGAAGGGGTCATCGCGCTGACCGACGATGGCCGGTTGCTCAAGACCAACCGGACGGCTCGGGCGCTCCTGCATCTGCCCGAGATGACCGCCCATCCCCCCGTCGGGGCCATCGTTCGTCACCGCGCGCTGCGGGAGGCGCTCGAGGACTCACTCGAAGGCGATTCGCAGTCGAGGGAGATCGAGCTTTCGGGCCGCCACATCCTCCTCTCGTCGCGAACGCTCGACCGGGGGGGCGCGGTGACGACGCTTCTCGACATCACTGAGATCAGGCGACTCGAGGCGGTGCGTAGGGACTTCGTGGCCAACGCGTCCCACGAGCTCAAGACACCGCTGACGTCTATCCGGGGGTACGCGGAGGCGCTCGTCGAGTCGGACCCTCCGGAGGAGATCCGCAAGCGCTTCCTCGAGGCGATCCGTGGCAACACGTTGCGGCTCCAGCACCTCGTCGACGACCTCCTCGATCTCTCTCGCCTGGAGTCGGGAGGCTGGACCGCGGGGTCGGAGCGGGTGGACGTGGCGGACGTGGCGATCGAGGCATGGGGTCTCGTGGTACCCGGAGCGGAGGGTCGCGGGATCCACTTCGACGTGGAGGGCGAGGGCGCGGCGCTCGCCGACCGGCAGGGGCTCGTGCAGATCTTCAGGAACCTGTTCGAGAACGCGGTGCGCCACACGGAGGTCGAGGGACATGTGCACGTGGCGCTGCGGACGTGCCCGGGCGGGCCTCTGACGGTGGAGGTCTCCGACGACGGGGAGGGTATTCCGGTGCGGTCCCTCCCGAGGATATTCGAGCGGTTCTACCGAGCGGATTCGTCGCGGGCGCGGGACATCGGCGGGACCGGCCTCGGGTTGGCCATCGTGAAACACCTCGTCGGCGCCATGGGTGGCGATGTCGAGGCAGAGAGCGAGCTCGGGCACGGCACCACGATCCGATTCACGCTTCCGGCCGCGTGAGAGCCCGGGTGTTGTGCAAGGCGGGGTGTTACGGTTTCGTTACCTAATTCTCATGATTCCGATACCGATTCGCCGTAAAGTTCCCCACGACCGTTTCGATCTTTGTAGACCTTCATCCAGGATGGGTCTTGATGCGGAAGTCCATGATGTACATCGGCTCGGTGGCAGCCGCCGGAATTCTCGCGGCGTGCGGGGGCGGCGGTGACGCCGGAGGCGTGACTGGTAGCATCGTCGTCGACGGGTCGAGCACGGTTTTCCCCGTCTCCGAGGCGTTCGCCGAGGAGTTCCAGGCGGAGAATCCGGCCTCGAGGGTGACCGTGGGGCTCTCCGGCACTGGCGGGGGCTTTCAGCGCTTCTGCGCGGGCGAGACGGATTTCACGGGTGCGTCGCGGCCGATCACCCAGGGTGAGCGTGACGCCTGCGCCGCCGCGGGCATCGAGTTCGTCGCGCTGAGCGTCGCGACGGACGGCCTGTCCGTCATCGTCAACTCCGCGAACGACTTCGTGGAGTGCCTGACCGTCGAGGAGCTCCGCGGGGTCTGGCAGCCGGGCAGCTCGGTGACGACGTGGCGGGACGTCCGCGCGGAGTGGCCTGCCGACGAGATACGTCTCTACGGACCGGGGACGGATTCGGGCACGTTCGACTACTTCACCGAGGTCATCAACGGCGAGAGCGGTGCGAGCCGTCCGGACTTCCAGGCCAGCGAGGACGACAACATCCTGGTGCAGGGTGTGGCGGGCGACCGTTTCGCGCTCGGCTATTTCGGATACGCCTACTACCTCGAAAACAAGGACGTGCTGAAGCTGGTCGCGGTGGACGGAGGCTCCGGCTGCGTGCTGCCATCCGACGAGACCATCGAGGACGAGAGCTACGCCCCGCTCGCCCGCCCGCTCTTCATCTACGTGAGCACGTCCTCGCTCCAGCGCCCTGAGATCCTCGCGTTCGCGGAGTTCATCCTGCGGGAAGGTGAGGCCGTCATCCCCGCCACGGGCTACCACGCGCTTTCCGCGAGCCAGTATGCGGAGCAGCTGGACGCCGTTCGGGAGGCAGCCGGCGTCGCCGGCTGACGTCGGTCGGCGGGAGCGAACCAGTGAAGCAGGCGACGGAGACACAGGGCGACGGCACGGTCGCGCTGAACTTTCGGCGGAGTCGGAACGTGAAGGAGCGCCTGATCGGCGTGCTCCTGTTCCTGTGCGCGGCCACTTCGACGCTGGTCACGGTCGGAGTGGTCGCGGTCCTCCTCGGGGAGACTATTGGATTCTTCAGCCAGGTCTCGATCGTTGAGTTCCTCACCGGGACACGGTGGGAGCCAATGTTTCAGGAGAAACATTTCGGCGTGCTCCCTTTGCTGGCCGGCTCCTTCATGGTGGCCGCCGGTGCCGCGGTCATCGCGCTGCCCGTGGGATTGCTGACCGCGATCTTCCTGAGCGAGTACGCTGCGCCCTCCCTGAGGAAAACCCTGAAGCCGATGCTGGAGATCCTGGCCGGCATCCCGACGGTCGTCTACGGCTACTTCGCGCTGACCTTCGTGACGCCGCTGATCCGCACGGTCTTCCCCGAGACGGACGTGTTCAACGCCCTGTCCGCGAGCATCGTGGTGGGCATCATGATCATTCCGACGGTGTCCTCGCTTTCGGAAGACGCGCTCCGCGCGGTGCCCAACGTCCTGCGGGAGGGTGCGTATGGACTCGGGGCCACGAAGCTGGAGGTGTCGACCAGGATCGTGGTGCCCGCGGCGCTGTCCGGGATCGTGGCTTCATTCATCCTCGCCATCTCACGCGCGATCGGGGAGACGATGGCCGTGACCATCGCCGCGGGTAACCTTCCCAACATGACGCTCAACCCGCTGGAGTCGATCCAGACGATGACGGCGTACATCGTTCAGGCGTCTCTCGGGGATACGCCACGCGGTACCATCGTCTACCAGACGCTGTTCGCCGTGGCCATGACGTTGTTCCTCATCACGCTGGTCATGAACATCGTGAGCCAGTGGATCCTCTCCCGTTTCCGCGAGGAGTACGAGTGAGCAGGGACGAGAGGCTTTTCGCCGGCGCGTCGAACCCTCGTGCCCGGCGCAGGCGCAGGATGGGGGTGGTGTTCGCCGGCCTTTGCATTGCCGCGACCATGGTCGGAGTGGTCTCGCTCGCCGTCCTCCTCGTCGACGTCGCGCTGGACGGAGTGCCTCGTTTGAGCTGGGGCTTCCTGACCGCCTTCGCGTCTCGGAATCCCGAGCAAGCCGGCATCAAGGCCGCGGTGGTGGGCTCAGTCTGGATCCTGGGGCTCACGGCACTCATCTCCTTCCCGATCTCGGTGGCGGCGGCCATCTACCTGGAGGAGTACGCGGCCCGGAGCTGGGTCACACGTGTCATCCAGACGAACATCGCGAACCTCGCGGGCATCCCGTCCATCGTTTACGGGATTCTCGGGCTGGCCCTCTTCGTGCGCTTTTTCGGCTTCGATCGGAGCGTGCTGTCGGGCGCGCTCACCCTTTCCCTGCTCGTCATGCCGGTCATCATCATGGTCGCCCAGGAAGCCATCAAGGCGGTCCCGAGCACGCTGCGGGAGGCGGCGTACGGGCTGGGGGCCACGAGATGGCAGGTCGTGCGCACACAGGTCCTGCCGATGGCCATGCCGGGCATCCTGACCGGGACCATCCTGGCGCTGTCACGGGCGGTGGGCGAGACCGCGCCGCTCATCATGGTCGGCGCGGTCGGCTTCATCGCCTTCACGCCGTCCGGGCCGCTCGACCGCTTCACCGTGCTCCCGCTCCAGATCTTCAATTGGGTCTCCCGTCCCCAGGACGAGTTCCGCTTGCTCGCCGCGGCCGGAATCGTCGTCTTGCTGGCCCTGCTGCTGACCATGAACGCCGTCGCGATCATCCTTCGGAACCGATACCAGACGCGCATCTGAATCCATGTCCACCATCTATGATGTCGATATCGGGGGCGGGGCACCCGCGCTCGAGACGACCGATTTGTCCGTCTTCTACGGGGACAACGAGGCGGTCAAGAAGGTCTCGCTCGCCATTCCTTCGAAGCAGGTGGTGGCGCTCATCGGCCCGTCGGGCTGCGGCAAGAGCACGCTCCTGCGGTGCTTCAACCGCATGAACGACCTCGTGCCGTCCGCTCGCGTAGAGGGAGGCGTGACGTTCCGCGGACAGAACCTCTACGGCGACGACGTGGATCCGGTCGAGGTGCGGCGTCGCATCGGGATGGTCTTCCAGAAGCCGAACCCATTTCCGAAATCCATCTTCGACAACGTGGCGTTCGGCCCCCGCATCAACGGTTTCGAAGGCGAGCTCGATGCGCTGGTAGAGGAGTCCCTCAAGCAGAGCGCGCTCTGGAGCGAAGTGCACGATCGGCTCGGCGACTCGGCCTACGCGCTGTCGGGCGGACAGCAGCAGCGGCTCTGCATCGCGCGGACCCTGGCGGTCAAGCCCGAGGTCGTGCTCATGGACGAGCCGGCATCGGCGCTGGATCCCATCGCGACGCAGCGGATAGAAGAACTCATCTACGAGCTCAAGAAGGACTACACGATCGTCATCGTCACGCACAACATGCAGCAGGCCGCCCGGATCTCGGACTACACGGCTTTCCTGTACATGGGTCACCTCATCGAGTACGGACCGACCGAGGCGATCTTCACGAATCCGCGTGAGGAGCAGACGGAAGCCTATATCACGGGGAGGTTCGGTTGAACCCGCAGCACGGTGCACAGCGACACTTCCACGACCAGCTCGACGCCTTGCAGGACCGTCTCATGGAGATGGCCGGCCTCGTCGAGGAGGTTCTGGCCGCGGCCACGAAGGCCGCGTTGGAGCGCGATCCGACCGCGGTCGAGTACGCGAAGCGCACCGACGACCGGATCGACGAGCTCGAGATCGAGATCGACGAGCGTGTGCTCGAGCTCCTCGCGCTCCACCAGCCGATGGCCACCGACCTTCGGCGGATCATCACCGCGAACAAGCTCTCGAACGACCTCGAACGGATGGGCGACCACGCGCTCAACATCGCGAAGGCGGCGAAGCGCATGGCCGGAACGCCCGCGATTCCCGAGGTGCGGGAACTCGCCGAGATGATCGAGGTTACCCGTGAGATGGTGTCCGACGCGCTCGCCGCATACGTGGCACGTAACACCGGAACGGCGCGGCTCGTCTGCATCACGGACGACAAGGTGGACGACCTGCGCCGGTCGATGTTCCGGATCCTGGTCACGCACATGCTCGAGGACCCGAAGCGCCTGAGCGGCGCCCTCGAGCTTCTCCTCATCTCGCAGAACCTCGAGCGCGTCGCCGACCTGGCGACGAATCTGGCCGAGGACGTCGTTTTCCTCGTGGAGGGACGCACCATCAAGCACGGGGCGGAGGGCAGTCACGGACCCGTGGACGAGAACGACGCGCTCGACGCCTGAGCGCCGGCGGATCGCCCGGACGGGCTGGCCTGACGGCCTTCGGAATTGCGCGGGTCCCGCTTGAGGGGTAGCCTGTGCCGCCATGACCGATCAACCGAGATTCCCTGCCGGCGCCACGCCCGAAGACAGGCATGAAGCCGACCAAGAGACAGCGACGGCCGAGGACACACGCATCAACGATGCCGTCGAGGCTCTCCTGGACGAGGTGGGCGAGACCCAGCCGCGTCCGGATCTGATCTGGGGCACCCTCCGCGGGAGGGTGGCGATCGTGACCGGCGGCTCCAGCGGGATCGGGCGGGCCATCGCCACGACGCTCGCCCGCTGCGGCGTGCATATCGCCTTCTGCTTTCTGGACACGGGTGCCGGATCGCGTCTCGAAGCTCAGGACGTCGCCCATCGGCTGCGGGAGCTCGAGGTGAAGGTCCACTTCCGCAGCTGCGACGTACGGGAGTCCCACGACGTGAACGCGTTCGTCGCGGAGGCGCACGTCGAGCTGGGAGGGCTGGACATCCTCGTGAACAACGCCGGGGTGGGACGCGACCGCGCGCTCTGGCACATGCAGGACCACGAGTGGGAGGCCGTCGTCCGCACCAACCTCGACGGTGCGTTTTTCTTCATTCGGGCCGCGGCGCCGCTGCTGCGCGAGCAGGAGTTCGGCAAGATCGTGAACGTGGCCTCCGTTCACGGGATCCGGGGCGACTTCGGGATCTCCAACTACGCGTCGTCGAAGGCGGGCCTCATCGGCCTGACACGCTCCGCCGCGGTGGAGCTCGGGCCCCGCAACGTGAACGTGAACGCAGTGGCTCCGGGCTACATCCGCACCACCCGCCTCACGGAAGGCGTGCCGACCGAGAACCTCGATCGCGCGCGCGAGCTGTCCGCCCTCGGCCGCCTGGGCGATCCCCAGGACGTAGCGGACGTGGTCGTGTTCCTGTGCTCCGAATCCGCCCGTCACATCACCGGAGTCGTGATTCCCGTCGACGGCGGATATCTCATTTGACCCCGCGTCCGTTGCCTAGGACGTTCTCTCTTTGCATCATCTGCGCATGCTTATTCTGAGAAAGCTGAGTAACGGCATCGACGGCCTCAACGAGGTCATCGGCGTGACGATCCGTTGGCTGACGCTCATCATGGTATTCATCGGGGCCATCGGTGCGGTCCTGAGGTACTATTCGCGGAGCCTCGGCCTCTCCATGAACCTCACGCCGTTCGTGGAGCTACAGTGGTACGCGTTCAGCATCATCTTCCTCCTGGGCGCGGCCTACGGGTTGAACAAGGATGTGCACGTACGCGTCGACGTCATGTACGCCCGTTACAGCGACAAGACGCGGGCCATCATCGATCTCGTCGGCTCCGTGCTGTTCCTGGTCCCGTTCTGCATACTCATGCTCTACGTGTCGTTCCCGGCCGTCCGGAACTCCTGGTCCGTACGGGAGATGTCGCCGGATCCTGGCGGTCTGCCGCGCTACCACATCAAGGCCCTCATCCTGGTGTCCTTCGGGCTGCTCCTGCTCCAGGCGATCAGTCACATCATCAAACAGGTGGACATCATGCGAGGGACCGGGACACCGCCGGAGGGGTCGAGCCACGTGCCCATGCCTAAGGTCGACGCCCCGACGCCGAGCAGCCCGGCCGCGGAGAACGGCGCATGATGAACCTCTGGGGTCCCGCGATGTTCTTCGTGACCCTGGGACTGATCTTCACCGGATATCCGGTGGCGTTCGTCCTGGGTGGATCCGCGCTCGCCTTCGCACTCGTCGGTTACGCCTTCAACCACTTCGACCTGTTCTTCCTGTTCGCCATGCCCGAGCGCACGTTCGGGACGATGTCGAACTACACGCTGCTCGCGGTGCCGTTCTTCATCTTCATGGGAACGGTGCTGCAGAAGAGCAAGCTGGCCGAGCAGCTTCTCGAGACCATCGGGGCGCTCTTCGGGCGCTTCCGGGGCGGCCTGGCCGTCGGCGTGGTCGTGGTGGGCGCGCTGCTCGCGGCGGCCACCGGCGTGGTGGGGGCGAGCGTGACCGCGATGGGCCTCATCTCGCTCCCGGTCATGCTCAGGAACGGCTACAACAAGGAGCTCAGCCTCGGCGTGATCGCGGCTTCGGGCACCCTCGGCCAGATCATCCCGCCCTCGATCGTGTTGATCGTGCTCGGCGACCAGATGGGCGTGAGCGTCGGAGACCTCTTCCGTGCGGCGCTCGTGCCCGGGCTCGTGCTGACCGGGCTCTACGCCGTGTACGTCTTCGGGCTGGCCTTCTTCGACAAGGACGTCGCGCCGGCGCTCCCGATGGAGTTGCGAACCACCGGGATGGCGCTGCTGAGGCAGGTCATTCTCTCTCTGCTGCCGCCTCTGGCGCTGATTGTCGTGGTGCTCGGGAGCATCTTCGCCGGGGTGGCCACGCCCACGGAGGCGGGCGCCCTCGGCGCCGTGGGCGCGATGGTGCTCGCGGCGATGAACCGGCAGCTCAACTTCCGCACGCTCCGGGCCGCGATGGAGGAGACGAGCCGTCTGACCATCATGGTAGTGTTCCTGCTCATCGGCTCGACCGCGTTCGCCCTGGTGTTCCGTGGGTTCGATGGCGACATCTGGATCGAGTCGGTGCTGACCGGGATCCCGGGCGGAGCGCTCGGCTACCTGATCGTGGTGAACCTGATGGTGTTCATCCTCGGGTTCTTCATCGACTTCTTCGAGATCGCCTTCATCATCGTGCCGCTCATCGTTCCACCGGCCATCATTCTCGGCGTGGATCTGACGGCACTCGGTATTCTGCTCGCTGTGAACCTGCAGACGTCGTTCCTGACGCCACCGTTCGGGTTCAGCTTGTTCTATCTGAGGGGTGTCACGCCGGGCGACATCCCGACAACGTCGATCTACAAGGGCGCGATCCCGTTCATCGCGATCCAGTTGGTCGTCCTGGCGGTGCTCGGGTGGATCGCGCTGCCGACCGTTTGATGAAGGACTGAGGCGGACCGGGTGGCGCGCCATCCGGTCCTCCGCCCCCGGATCGCGGCCGCCGCGCTGGCCGAAGATCCGGTGCTCCGTCCGTGGATCGAGCGTATCGGTCCGGTGCGGATCCCCCGTCGCACTGACCCGCCGTTCGAGTATCTGGCACGGGCGATCTGCTACCAGCAGCTCGCCGGCGCGGCCGCGAAGACCATCCACGGCAGGTTCGTGACCGCCCTGGGGGGCGCGGTCCGCCCCGGGACGGTGCTGCACGCGGCCGAGTCCGACCTGCGGGCGGCCGGTCTGTCCGCAGCGAAGCTCCGGGCCATCCGCGACCTGGCGGGCAAGGCGGTCTCGGGCGAGGTGCCGCTCGACGACCTCGAAGACCTCCCCGACCAGCACGTCGTCGACCGGCTGACCCGGGTGGTCGGGATCGGCGAATGGACCGCGCAGATGTTTCTGCTGTTCAGGCTCCGCCGCCCCGACGTGTGGCCGACCGGAGACCTGGGTGTGCGCGCGGGGTACGCCCGCATGCACGAGCTCGTCGAGGTGCCCGCGGCACGCGACATGGCGGCTCTCGGCGAGCCCTTCCGTCCGTGGCGGAGCGCCGCGGCCTGGTACTGTTACCGAGCGTTGGACTTGGGAGACGTATGAGCAGACGCACCACGCCCCTCGACGACGCGCTCTACGACTACCTGCTCGAAGTGTCGCTTCGAGAGCCGGAAGTCCTCCGGCGGCTCCGGGACGAGACCGGCATGCTGGAGAAGGCTGGCATGCAGATCAGCCCCGAGCAGGGGCAGTTCCTGGCGATGCTGGTCGAGCTCCTGGGCGCCCGGCGCATTCTCGAGATCGGGACGTTCACCGGCTACAGCGCGTTGGTCATGACGCTGGCGATGCCGGAGGACGGGACGTTGTTGGCTTGTGATATCGACGCCGACTGGACCGCGATCGCGCGGCGCTATTGGGGGGAGGCGGGCGTGGCCGACCGCATCGAGCTCAGGCTGGCGCCCGCCGCGGAGACGCTCGCGGCGCTCGTCGCGGACGGCAGGGGCGGGAGCTTCGATCTCGCCTTCATCGATGCCGACAAGCGGGGGCTCGACGGATACTACGAGCGGGCGCTGGAGCTCGTGCGCCCTGGCGGGCTCATCGCGGTCGACAACACCCTCTGGCACGGGCGGGTCGTGGATCCGGAGGACACCGAGGTGTCGACCGAGGCGATCAGGGCGTTCAACCGCAAGGTGCGGGATGATCGGCGGATCACGCTGAGCCTCGTGCCGATCGGAGACGGGGTGACGCTGGCGAGGAAGCGGTAGAAGACGATAGCGAGAAGGCGGTAGCCCGGGGGGCCGAAGCCCCCCGGGTGCCGCCCGCTCCAACCTAGCCCGTCATCTGGGGATTGCCGATGCGCGTGAAGGTCTGGTTGTAGTACGTAAGCTGATTCCCCGCGGCATAGGGGAACGCGAGGTCCCGGTAGGCCTTGTAGGACTCGTAGACGCGGGCGAACGAGGGGTTCGCCGCGGACTGCTCCTCGAGATACGCGTTGGACTCCCGCCAGCCCGCGTCCATGACATCCTGCGGGAACTGGCGGAGCGTGACTCCGTGCTCCTGCACGAGTCGGCGTAGCGCGAGCGGATTGGCGTGCTCGTAGCGAGCGAACCGGTCCACGAACGTCTCGGCGCAGACGGCCTTGAGGATGTGCTGATAGCTCGCGGGTAGCTCGTTATAGTGACGCTGACTGATGAGCAGCCCCATCGACACGCCGCCCTCCCACCATCCGGGGTAGTAGTAGTTCTTGGCCACCTGGTGGAATCCGAGCTTCTCGTCGTCGTACGGACCCACCCACTCGAGGGCGTCGATGGCGCCCCGTTCGAGGGCCGGGTAGATCTCCGAAGCGCCGAGCACCTGGACCGTGGCGCCGAGGCGGGACATGATCTCACCACCGATGCCCGGAATCCGGAACCGGAGGCCATTGAGCTCCGAGAGGCTGTTCAGCGGCTGGCGGAACCAGCCGCCCATCTGGGCGCCCGTGGTGTTGGTGGGAAACATGATCACGCCGAAGTCGGAGTAGATCTCGTTCAGGAGCTCGAGGCCGCCGCCGTACATGAGCCACGAATACTGCTGTATGGTGCTCAGGCCGAACGGGATGGCGGTGTCGAACGCGAGCGCGGGGTTCTTCCCGGTGTAGTAGTAGCCCGGCGACACCCCGCACTGCACCGTGCCCTGCATGACCGCATCCATCACCTGGAGCGCGGGGACGATCTCGCCCGCCGCATAGACGCGAATGGTGAAGTTGCCACCGGTGAGGTCGGAGACGCGCTCCGCGATGCGAACCCCGGCTCCGTGCAGGATGTCGAGGCTCGGCGGGAAGCTCGTGGCCAGACGCCAGTTCACCTGGGGGCCTTCGATCCCGGCCCCGCCGCCGGCGGCCGGTTCTCCGCCGCCACAGGCGGAGAGCGCCATCGCCCCGGCCGCGCCGCTTCCCGCTTTCTTGAGGAACTCGCGTCTCTTGATCGTCATTTCGCGTTCCAGTCTTGAAGTTGTCCGTAGCTCCCCATCAGATGAGGATTCGGGAGGGCCAATGAAGTAACGAGTGTGGGGCGCCGGGGCAATCTTCCGTTTTCCGGGCGCCTCATCGGAACGTAGATGCGTGTCGTGGTTATAGACGCATGCAACCGTGTACCACAATGACGACGGGATGGATCGATGAAGGCTTCCATGTTCATGACCGCGTTTGCTGCGCTCGCCGTCGGGGTGGCTCCGTTGAGCGCCCAATCCACCGGGCCGTCGCACAGCGGGTTCGACCCGAACGCGTCGGCCGGCGGTCACTACCACGTCGGGGAAGTGGGTGAGAAGCTCATGATCCTCGAGACGGCCCTCAAATGTGATTGTGGCTGTGGTCTCGACGTGCACTCCTGCCAGTTCCAGATGCAGTGCGGCACGTCGCCGGTCTGGTCCGTGCGCATTCGGGAGGCGCTGGAGCAGGGTGAGACCGTCGAAGCCATCCAGGCGAGCTTCGTCGCGGACTTCGGGACCCAGGTACTCATGGCGCCTCCCCGGGAGGGCTTCAACCTCGTCGGCTATTTCCTGCCGGCGGTCGGCATCATCACGATGGGCATGCTGGTCGGCCTCCTCATCAGGAACGGATCGTCCCACCGGGAGCGTCCGGCGGGCGTCACACGGCTCGACGAGCAGGATGAGGCGCGACTGCAGGCCGCGCTACGCCAGATCGACGCCGAGGAGAGCCCCGACTGGTAGGAGCGCTACCCTAGCAGCCCGTGGCAGAAGTCTGGCGGGCCGCGTTGGG
>Ga0326597_10002476_pt1 | contig 27558 bp, 27 predicted proteins | sample RVTome_12_FD_203789 | JGI IMG/M metagenome (GOLD analysis project Ga0326597, IMG submission 203789) | Soil microbial communities from uranium-contaminated site in the Upper Colorado River Basin, Wyoming, United States - RVT100D185 | ecosystem: Environmental > Terrestrial > Soil > Contaminated >... | reverse complement strand
CGTGCGCGCCGTCCGGCCGCGTCACGCGGGCCAGCCGTGCGATGCCGTGGGCCATGTCGCGCGCCTTCGGGCTGTTCACGTCGCGTTGCAGCGCCATGAGATCCTCAAGCTTGACCTTGCCGTTCGCGTGAAGGATTTCCTTCAACCGCATTGCACGGCCGTCATCGGTGAAGAAATAGCCTATGGGATGTCTCCATTCCGTCGGCTTGTTGTTGGCCGAAACGAGAAAGCCCTCCGAAGGGTTGGAGATCGCGGGCAAGGTGCGCACATCGGCGAACTCGGTCCAAAGGTCGTCGGGGTTCGATGGATCGAGCACGAGCCGGTCGGGTACGCGCTGCTTGCGCTTCGGCAACACCGTCGCCAGGACATGGCCGATGTTTCCCTGCGTGTCGGCGAACAGCATGTTCTGCGGCGAGACGGCGAAATCGGCGAAGGCCGCGCGGAACTCCGCGCCGTTCTTCGCGCGCATGGCGGCCAGCAGCGCGGTCACCTCGTCGGTCGGCCGGTGCCCGATCCATTTGAGGGCGATCGTTTCGCCGGGCTTGGTGCCCATCAGGGGCACGTCCGAGACGACGGGACCGTGCCGCGACCAGCGAACCGTGCGCTTCGCGTCGAACCAGAACCGCGTCTTGATAGTGACTTCGCGCGACTCGATGCGCGGATCGGCGTCGCGCGAGAGATCAAAGAGATCGCTGTTGGCCGCGCGCATGTTCGTGCCGCCCCAGGCGATATGCGCCTGCCGGCCGAGACCGATGACGGGTAGCCCCGGCACCATGTAGCCGACGGCATGATAGGAAGGCGATCGGACGCCCGCTAGAATCCAGATGTTCGGCAACAGAATGCCGAGATGCGGATCGTTGGCGACAAGGGCCGCGCCCGTGGCGCTTCGTTCCGGCGCCACGACGACGGAATTGGAGCCCGAGCGGGAAACGCCCTTCAGCGCCTCGAAGAACGCGGCCGCGCCGGGTGGCGCCGCAAAGCTCATTTCCGGGCTTGCGCCGGCCTCGAGCGCGCGCGCCCAGATCCTCGGCCAGTTGGGGTCGTCGCGCAGGCGCAGAAGCGTCGCGTAGGAGCCCCAATTGATGTCGATGCCCGCGATGCGGCCGATCGCCATCAGATCCTCGAGCGTGAAGGGCTCGGGTCGGAGTCCGAACAGGCCGAATTCCGGCGGCGGCTCGGAATGCATGACCTGCCAGTTGAGGCCGTCGAGGAAGGCCTGCATGAACGCGCGCGTTTCCGGCGGCCAGCGGCGGACGATCTCGGGCGCGGCGTGCGCGAAATCGATGACGCGCAGCGCATGGTCGATGTCGTTGGCGATCGGGCCGGCGATCTCGGACAGCCGTCCGCGCGCGGCGTGCTTCATGAGGCGGATTTGTGCGCCCCTCAAATGACCGTGAAGGACGCCAAGCGCGACCGCGAGGTCGTGATCGCTGCTTGCCTCGACATAGGGGATCAGATGGCGATTCCACCTCACCGTTACTGGATTTTCCAGGGGCGCGCCGGAAGCGGGCAGGGCCGCCAGGCGGTCGGCGACGCTTCTGGGTTCGGGCGAAATCGCCGCGCAACCGCCGACCAGCCAGACGAGGAACAGCGCCATCGGGCGCGCCCAGCCGACGGCAGCGGCACCGGACAACCAACGCCAACGATCCATGTGCGCTACTCCTGCCAGTTCCTTATACTTGGCCTTGACCGCCATCGGAGACAACCATGATCGACCTTTATACCTCGCCCACGCCGAACGGCTGGAAGGCCTCCGTCACCCTCGAGGAACTCGGGCTCGCCTACGAAACCCACCATATCGAGCTCGGCAAGAAGACCCAGAAGGAACCCTGGTTCCTCAAAATCAATCCGAACGGGCGCATACCCGCCATCGTCGACCGCGACGAGGACAATCTCGCCGTTTTCGAATCCGGCGCCATCATGATCTATCTGGCCGAGAAGACCGGCAGCACGCTCTTGCCGACCGAACGGCGCGCGCGCGCGACGGTGCTGTCATGGCTGATGTTCCAGATGGGCGGCGTCGGGCCGATGATGGGGCAGGCCAATGTCTTCTTCCGCTATTGGCACGAAGTCTATCAGCCCGCCATCGACCGCTATCAGAACGAGGGACGCCGCCTGTTCGAAGTCATCGACGGCCAGCTCAAGGATCACGAATACCTCGCCGGCGATTATTCCATCGCCGACATCGCCAATTGGTGCTGGGTCGGCAGCTATTTCTGGTCGGGGATTTCGATCGACGGGCTCGATCATCTGCAGCGCTGGCTGAAGGCGATCGAGGCGCGGCCCGCCGTCCAGCGCGGCATGAAGGTGCCGGTGGACATGTCGGCCCTGCGCGACGGCACCGGCGACAACGCCAAGAAAGTCGTCGAGAGCGGCCAATCCATCGTGCAGCGCTAGCGCGCGCGTCCCCCACGTTTTACCTTGTCGTCGGGCGGTGCACGCCCGGGGCGGGGATTCCGGCTATCTTGGGGTTTGATTTGCCGAGCGCGCCCGTGCTCGGATAGGGCGATCGGCCAAGCGGCTCGAAGCGCCGTTCGAGTCGTCAGGCGCCGGAGGAAATTGGCATGCAACTGGCGCAGCCATTCTGCAAGTTTCCGTTCCGCTTCGACGTGGAGCGGCTGCAGCACGAGGCCCTGTCGATCCCCGAGGAATGCTGGACGAAGCATCCGCAGGACTATCGGGGCAATTCCGCGCTGCCGCTCATCTCGACCAATGGCGAGGTGAACGATCGGTTCGAGCCGCCCATGGCGCCGACCGAATATCTCAAACGCTCGCCCTACATCCAGCAAGTGTTCTCGCAATTTCGCACGCTGCTGGGGCGCGCGCGCTTCATGCGGCTCGAACCCGGAAGCGGCGTGCCGCCCCATTTCGACATCCAGCTCTACTGGCGCACGCATACGCGCGTGCACATTCCCATCATCACCCATCCGGACATCCGGTTTCGGTGCGACAGCGAAGAAGTGCACATGGCCGCGGGCGAGGCCTGGACGTTCGACAACTGGCGTCAACACGAGGTCGTCAACGAGACGCCCACAAGGCGCATCCATCTGGTGTTCGACACCTATGGCAGCAGCGTGTTCTGGTCGATGGCCAAGCCGCTGGGGAGCGAGGGCCAGCCGCGCTTCGTGCCGTATAACGAAGGCGTCGCGCCTCGGCTCCTCTACGAAACCTATGTCGGCGAGCAGGCGCTGTCGCCCTCGGGCGTCGATCTCGAACTCGCCCGCCTTGTCGCCGACGCACGGGCCAATACGGGAAACGATGCGGGCGTGCTCAAGCTATTCGACGACCTCACCGTCAATTTCCGCAACGAGTGGCGCTTGGTGTGGCACATGATGGGCCCGACCGACCAAGGCCTGCCGGTCATGGACGATCTGATCCGCAAAGCCGCCGCCGCCCTCCAATCGATCCCCGACGCCCTCGTCGTGGCCAGCAATCGCGGATCGGCCTCGCGCATCCTGCTGTCGACGCTCGACGCACTCCTGACCCCGGCCGCGAAGGCGCGCGTGAAAGAGTTGCGGGCCGCGGCCACGCCCACTGCGCCTGCCGTGCAGGCGAGCCCACGCTTCGACAGACCCGTCTTTGTCGTCGCCGCGCCGCGTTCCGGAAGCACGCTTCTGTTCGAGATGCTGGCAGAGAACGAGGCGTTCTGGACGGTGGGCGGCGAGGCCCATAATCACATCGAGGGCGTGCCGGAACTGAACCCCGCCAATCGCGGCTTCCAGTCCAACCGCCTGACCGCGGACGATCTGGCACCGGACGTGGCCAGTCGGCTGCGCGGCCATTTCCTTGCCACCTTGTGCGATTCCGGCCGGCGGCTCTATCGCGAGCTTCCCATCCCGCGGCCCGATCCGATCCGCTTCCTGGAAAAGACGCCCAAGAACGCGCTGCGCATTCCGTTCTTCAAGGCCATGTTCCCCGACGCGAAGTTCATATTCCTTCATCGCGAAGCCAAGACGAATATGAGCAGCATCATCGAGGCGTGGCGCTCGGGAAAGTTCGTGACCTATCGCGATCTTCCGGGCTGGAGCGGGTTGCCCTGGTCGCTGCTGCTGATCCCGGGTTGGCGCGAGCTTGCCGGCGCCGAGATCGGCAAGATCGCCATGCGCCAATGGCGCGACACCAACGAGACCATCATGGCCGATCTCGCCGCCATGCCGCGCGAGGATTGGTGTTGCGTCAGCTATGACGACGTCACGCACAATACGACCGCTACGTTGCAGCGGCTCTGCGCGTTCGCGGACGTTCCTTTCAGTGCGCGCATGCGCACGCTCGCCGAGCGCCCCTTGCGCGCCTCGCGCTACACGCTGACGGCGCCCGACCCCGAAAAATGGAAAAGGAACGAGCAATCGATCATGCCGTTCGTCGACGGCACCCGGTCGACGGCGGAGAAACTGGCACGGCTCGATCCTGCGCCATCGCGCACGGCCGAGCCGCTCCGCTAACCCTTGGCGCGTGCCTGGCGCCGCTTGCGCGCCCGCGCCGCGAGTTGATTCAGGACCTCCACGCCGCCGGAGAATGCGACCGCGAAGTAGAGATAGCCGCGCGGGATGTGGAAGTGCGCGCCGTCGGCGATCAGCGCGACGCCGATCATAAGCAGGAAGCTCAGCGCCAGCATCTTCACCGTCGGATGATCGCGTACGAAACGCGCGACCGGCTCGGCCGCGACCATCATCACGGCAATGGAGATCGTGACCGCGGCGATCATGATTTCCAGGTGATCGGCCATACCGACCGCCGTGATGACCGAATCGATCGAAAAGATAAGATCAAGCGCCATGATCTGCACGATGGCGCCGAGAAACGTCACGCGCGCATAGTGCGATTTCTCGTCTTCGGCCTCCATCTCGTTGTGGATTTCGCGCGTGCTCTTGGTCAGCAGGAACAGCCCGCCCGAGATGAGGATCATATCGCGCCACGACACGTCTTGGCCCCAGATGGCGAAGACCGGCTGCGAGAGCGACATGATCCAGGCGATACTGGCGAGCAGCGCAATACGCATCCCGAGCGCACCGAGAAGTCCCAGACGGCGCGCCAGGGGCTGCCGTTTTTCCGGCAGGCGGCTCGAAACGATCGACAGGAAGATGATGTTGTCGATGCCGAGCACGATCTCGAGCACGGTCAGGGTGGCGAGACTTGCCCAGGCATGGGGGTCGGTCAGGAGGTCGAGCATGGACGAATCGCGTTGACGGCTGGCAATTCTAGTGTCCCGATTCCGAAATTCGCGATATCTCTATATCGGCATTTTGCGAATTTCGGAATCGAAAGGACACTAGCAACCTATTGATTCCCAGTGTCGTTTAGATTTCGAAGTTCGCCAGACGCTCGATATCGAAATCGAGCGAACTTCGAAACCACGACACTAGGTCAGAACCAGGCCGGCGCGAGGTTGGGGAAAAGGAGGAGCAGCATTTCGCGCGTCGTGATCAGGCCGAGGGCGGCGCCGAACAGAACGTCACTGAAATAGTGCGCCGTCAACAGCGCGCGCGTAAGAGCGAGCCAGCTTGCAAAGGCAAACCACAGCGGCGCGAAGCTCGGCGCTACCGCGGTCAGGACGGTCGCGACGCAGAAGATCGTCAGCGCGTGGCCCGACGGGAAGGAATCATGCTGCGTCGAGAAGGCGAGGAACCGGAAGCCATAGAAGCCATGCTGGAATTCGTCGCGCGGGCGCCTGCGCCCGATCAGGAATTTGGTGGAATGCAAGACAGCCGACGCAGCGAGCACGCTGGTCAGAAGGACGAGCGCGTAGTCCGATAGCGCCCGCAGACGTTCGGTTTGCTCGCCGAATTCCATCAGGAGCTGGGCGGCCAGGTAGATGGACAGGGCCGCCACGAGCCAGAACGCACCCTTTGCCCAGTCCGTCGTGCGCCAAATATAGGTCTGCCAGGGCGGCACGATGTGCTCGCGAAAAACATGCGCCAATCGCCGGTCGACGGCGAAGGCGCACAAACCGGCCAGAAACAGTGCGAGGCTTGCCCATAAAAGCATGACGGCTCCCATGCCTTGCGCCCCCGTGCCTGTCAAACGGCTCCGGTCGAACACCGGCGCGCTTGACAAGGCTCCAGGGATATAATACTTAAGTTGATGCTTAACTATTCGTCGACCTTGGACGGCGCCTTCAAGGCGCTTGCCGATCCGACCAGACGGGCGATCGTCGACCGCCTGTCGCGCGGACCCGCGAGCTTGAGCGCGCTCGCCGAACCCTTCGCCATGTCGCTTCCAGCCGTGCATCAGCATCTGGAGGTCTTGGAAGAAGCCGGGCTGACGATCTCGGAAAAGCAGGGGCGCGTGCGCTGGTGCCGCGTCAACGCGAAGGGAATGGGCATGGTCGAGGACTGGATCGTCAACCGGCGCAGGCTTTGGGAAGCGCGCCTAGATGCGCTCGACGCACATCTGGCGCGGGACGGACGGAGGAAATGATGCACAAGGTCGAATGTACGCTCATCCTCAAGCGCATCTATAATGCTCCGGTCGAACGCGTATGGCGCGCCTGGACCAGCGCCGACGAGCTCGCCCAATGGTATGTCGCTTCGGCCGATCACGTCGTGCACTTCGCGGAGGCCGATGTACGGGTGGGCGGCACCTATCGCGTCGGCTTCGCACCTCCGGGGCAGACGCCCTATGTCGAGGAGGGCCGCTACATCGAAATCGTCCCGAACGCGAAGCTCGTGTTCGAGGAAAGCGTTTCGTTGGACGGCAAACAGCTCTTTTCCCAGATGACGACCGTGGCGTTTCGCGATCTGGGCGGGCGCACCGAGATCGTCATCACAGGCACCGGAGTGGACACGTGGCGCACCGGCGAAGGCTGGACGCCCGCGCTCGAAAGCCTTGCCCGGTATCTCGGGGAGAAATGATCGTGGACAAGCCGGAAGACAGCGTGCTCCGGGTCCGGCGTTCGATCCACATCAAGGCCGCGCGGGAGCGCGTATGGGCCGAATTCACGGCGTTCGAGAAAATGGATCGCTGGTGGGGCGCGAAGGCCGGCGATCCCGCGGCCGGCACGTCGCAAGGTCAATGGCTGGTCGAATTCGAGCCGCGCGTCGGCGGACGCGCGGTGATGGCCGTCGATTGGAATGGCGAGCGCGTGCGCTATGGCGGCACGATCAAGGTCTTCACGACGGCGCGCGAATGGACCTTCGAGAACGACTGGATGCCCAACCGGGGCTGGAAGGAACCCACGCTGATGACCGTGCGCCTGTCGCCCGCGCTCGAAGGCACGCTCGTCGAGGGCGCGGGCTGAGCCGCGCGACCTGCGGATCAAGGCGCGGCGCGCCCGGGGCTGGCGAGCCGCCCTCGCGGGCGATAGAGTTCCCCCATCGCTATCGAATGCGGGGCGTCCGCCCCTTGGAGGAACTCATGGATTTCGACTATTCGCCAACACAAAAGGAGTGGATGAAGCGCGTCGGCGACTTCATGGATCAGCACATCTCGCCCGCCGAACCGGTCTACGTGGCGCAGATGGAAGAGGCGACGAAGAAGGGCAATCGCTGGATTGTCGTTCCCGTCGTGGAAGAGCTCAAAAAGAAGGCCAAGTCCGCGAAGCTCTGGAACTTCTTCCTGCCGGGTCACGAGCACGGCGGCGCGGGCCTGACCAATCTGGAATACGCACCCTTGGCCGAGATGATGGGTCGTGTCGGCTTCGCCTCGGAGGTCTTCAATTGCTCGGCGCCCGATACCGGCAACATGGAAGTGCTGGCGCGCTACGGCAACGAGCAGCAGCAGCGGAAGTGGCTGATGCCGCTTCTCGAAGGCGAAATCCGCTCGGCTTTCATCATGACCGAACCCGATGTCGCCTCGTCGGATGCCACCAATATCCGCACGCGCATCGAACGCCAGGGCGATCACTATGTGATCAACGGCCGCAAATGGTGGTCGTCGGGCATGGGCGATCCGCGCTGCAAGATCCTGATCGTGATGGGTCGGACGGATCCCGACGCCGACAAATATCGTCAGCAATCGCAGGTCCTGGTGCCGGCCGACACGCCGGGCATCACGGTCAAGCGTATGCTGCCCGTGTTCGGCTTCGATGATGCGCCGCACGGACACGCGGAACTTTTGTTCGAGAACGTAAAGGTGCCGGTGGAGAACCTCATCTTGGGCGAGGGCCGCGGTTTCGAGATCGCGCAGGGCCGCCTCGGCCCGGGCCGCATCCATCACTGCATGCGCACGATCGGCATGGCCGAGCGCGCCCTGGAGCTGATGGTCAAGCGTCTGCTGTCGCGCGAGGCTTTCGGCAAGAAGCTGGCCGAGCATTCCGTGTGGGAACAACGCGTGGCCGAGGCGCGCACCAATATCGACATGTGCCGCCTCTTGACGCTCAAGGCAGCCGACATGATGGACAAGGTCGGCAACAAGGTCGCGCGCAGCGAGATCGCGGAGATCAAAGTGGCCGCGCCGCGCATGGCGCTGAAGATCGTCGACGATGCGATCCAGGCCTGGGGCGGCGCCGGAGTCACGACCGATTCGGGCCTCGCTCGCATGTATGCAAGCCTGCGTACGCTGCGGCTCGCCGATGGGCCCGACGAGGTGCACAACCGCACGATCTCCCGCCTCGAATTCGGCAAGTACATGAATCTGCCGAGGCGCGCGGCCGCGGAATAGCGGTTCCACGCGGGAACATGGAAATCGGCCGGGCCGGGTGCCCGGCCGATTTTTTACTGGCAGTTAGGCTGCGGCCCGCTTGGCCGGAGCGAGCGGCAGCGTGATCGTCACCGTCGTGCCGATGCCTTCTTGGCTTTCGATAAGGAATCTGCCGCCATGTTTTTCGGCAAGCGCGCGGACGAGCGCGAGCCCGAGACCCGTGCCGGTCTGGGACAGCAACGGATCGGCACCCGCCTGCTCGAACGGCCGGCCGAGGCGGGGAAGCTCGGACGCCGGGATTCCGATGCCGGTGTCGCGGACGCTCAACGCAGCCGTACCGTTCTCTTGCGATGTGGCGATCGTCACATGCCCGCCGGGCGGCGTAAACTTGATGGCGTTCGACAGAAGGTTGAGCAAAATCTGCTTCACCGAGCGCCGATCGGCGAGAAATGCGACTTTCTTTTCGGGCAAGTCGATCGAAAGTTCCACGCCGCGATTGTCCGCGCGATCCCGCATCAAGCGCACGCAGTCGTTGATCGTCTCGTTCAAATCCACGGGCTCGTAGTTGAGCTGCAGCTTACCCGCCTCGATCTTCGCCATGTCGAGGATGTCGGAAATGAGATCGAGCAGAAGCTGTCCGGAATCATAGATCAACGTCGCGTATTCCGAGTATCGCGTGGAGCCGAGCGGTCCGAACATCTGCTGGCGCATGACGTCGGTAAAGCCGATGATGGCGTTGAGCGGCGTCCTCAACTCGTGGCTCATATTGGCGAGGAACTTGGACTTGGAGCGATTGGCGTGCTCCGCGCGTTCTTGCGCGGCCTTGAGCGCGAGTTCGGTGTTCTTGCGGTCGGTCACGTCGCGCGAGACGCCGATGGTGTGCTTTAATGTGTTCGTCCGGTCATCATAGACCGCGCGGATCGTAGTTTCGACCCAGACATAGCGACCATCACCATGGCGCGTGCGGTATGTCGCCGTGACGGTTTCCCCCGGCCCGGGACGGCGGCGAAGGCGTTTTGCCTCTTCCATGTCGTCCTTGTGGACCCGCGCGAAGACCTGGTCGATGTCGAAATCGTCGGCCTTGATGCCCTGTACACGCTCGATGGCCGGGGACACGAACAAGACCGTGCCGCCCGGCGCATGAAGCGAAATGACGTCGGAGGCTTCCTGGGCGACGGTGCGATAGGCTTCCTGCAGATCGTCGCGCGCCCGGACCGCCTGGACCAGTTCGGTGACATCCTGGCAGACGCCGAGGATCGCAACTGCGTTGCCGGCGCCGTCGAATTCGATGTCGCCGTGGGTTTCGTAGGTCTTCGGGAAATCCGCACCGCCGGCGCGAAACCGGACCTGGAAGCCCGTCTGGTCGCGAATGGCGGTCTCGACGGCTTCGATCAGATGCCCGCGATCGTCAGGATGTACGGTCTCCATCTGCCAATTCCGCTCCGGTACGTCCGTCGTGGGGTCGAGGCCGACGAGGCAAAACATGCCCGGGGACCAGCTCAGCGTTTGCTCGGGCAGGGACATGCGCCAATAGCCCAACTTGGCGACGCGTTCGGCCATCGTGAAATGCGCGCGTTCACGGTTCAAGCAAGCGGCGTCCGGAGCTGCCGTCGCGTGATCGTCACGAACCTTATCGTCGCGATTCATAGGCTATCCCCGGCGCAGTGGCGGGATTAGACGCCGGGCAATGATAGCGAGTTGCCGTTAATCAACGCTTGCACTGTCAGTAGATCAAACAATTCGCAAACGTAAACGCTTCGTTAGCGATGCGATCGAAATTTGTTAAGACGCAGTATTCGCCCGTCAATCGCGCTTGAAAACGGCGCCATCCTTCATGACGAAGCGCATGCGGGTGAGCGCCGAGACATTGTCGAGAGGGTTCTCCGCCACGGCGACGATATCGGCGATCTTGCCAGGCTCGATCGTGCCGATGTCCGTCGCGACGCCGAGATGATCGGCGGCGGCCACGGTGGCGGCCCGGATGGTTTCCATGGGCGTCATGCCGGCTTCGACCATCAGCACGAATTCGCGCGCATTGTCGCCGTGACGCGATACGCCGGTATCGGTACCGAAGGCGATCTTGACGCCGGCCTTGTGCGCGCGGCGCAGCGTTTCCAGGATTTGCGGGCCGACGGCGAGCGATTTGGCCTTGACGGCGGGCGACATGAAATCGCTGGTTTTGGCGTATTCCGCGACCGTCATCCCGGCCAGCACGGTCGGCACGTAATAGGCGCCCCTGGTCTTGAAGAGGGCGATGGCTTCGTCGTCCATGAAGGTGCCGTGCTCGATCGAATCGACGCCCGCCCGGAGCGCGGCCTTGATCCCGTCGGCGCCATGGGCATGGGCGGTCGCACGCCGGCCGAGCCTGTGCGCCGCCTCGACGATGGCGCGCATTTCATCGTCGAAGAATTGCTGGCCGGTGCCGGCCGCGATGTCGGACAGCACGCCACCCGTGGCCACCAATTTGATGTGGTTGGCGCCGCGGCCGACTTGGCGGCGTACCGCCTCGCGGCATCGGACCGCGCCGTCGCAGACGCCGTCCGAGGCGAAAAGCTCCAGAATATCGTCGCGATAGCCATAGGTCTGGGCATGCCCGCCGGTGGGCGAAATCGTCGAACCGGAGGCGTAGACGCGCGGTCCCCACACCCAGCCCTTCGCGATGGCGTCGCGCAGCGCGAAGATGGCGTCGCCGGAGCCCCCGGGGGCGCCCACGTCGCGCACGGTGGTGAAGCCGGCCGCCAGCGTGCGCCGGGCATTGTAGGCGCCACGCAGCGCCAGCGCGGCCGGTGAATCCTCGACGCGTTCGACCTTCTGCTTGGGTCCGAGCTCGCCCAGCAGATGGACGTGGGAATCGATCAGCCCCGGCAGGACGAAATAGGCCTTGAGGTCGACGACGCTCTCGTCGGAATCAGGCTCCGAATAGCCCGCGCGGATTTCCTTGATCCGGCCGTTTTCGACGACGATCGTCTGTTCCTTGAGCGGCGCCTCGCCGGGCTTGGCGAGCAGCGTTCCGGCATGGATCAGTCGTGCGCCCGCTTGGGCCGGAACGGCCAGGATCGCGGCCGCACCAAGGGCGGCCATCAGGGCCAGACGCATCATCGTGTTTCCCCTCTCATGGCGCTGCGCCCGCGCGCTCGGCGAAGGCCCAGGCCATTTGCGCGAGCGGCCTGACCGCCTCGGCCATTTTCGGCGCGTTTTCGTTCGACGCCGTACCGTCGCGTACGCGCCCGACGATGCCCTGCAATATGCCAGCAAGGCGAAAGAAATTGTAGGCGGCGTAGAAGTCCATGTTGGGGACGGACGTGCGCCCCGTGCGCCGGCAATAGCTCGCGACATACTCCGCCTCGGTCGGTATGCCAAGCGACGGCAAATCGAGACCCGCCAGGCTTCCCGTTCCGCCGCCGGTGCCGCCGGCCGGCATGCGCCATTGCATCAAATGATAGGTGAAGTCGGCGAGCGGATCGCCGATGGTCGAGATTTCCCAATCGAGAACCGCCAGCACTTTTGGCTCGGTCGGATGCAGCACCATGTTGTCGAGCCGGTAATCGCCATGAACGATCGATGTGCGCTCGCCGGGCGGCACGTTTTCCGGGAGCCAGACCATGAGCCGATCCATCTCCGGGATCTTCACGGTCTCGGAGGCGACGTATTGCTTGGTCCAGCGCGAAATCTGGCGCGCGATGTAGTTTCCCGGCTTGCCGAAATCGGCGAGCCCCAATTTCTCGTAATCGAGCATGTGCAGGCGCGCCAGCGTTTCGTTCATCGCGTCATAGGTGGCGGTGCGCTCCTTGTTCGACAGGCTCGGCAAGGCCGGTTCCCAGAGGATGCGGCCCTCGACGCAGTCCATGACGTAGAACATCGTGCCGACGATGCTTTCGTCCTCGCACAGCAGATAGGGTTTCGCGACCGGAAAGCCGGTCGGATGGAGCGCGGAGATGATGCGGTATTCGCGGTCGACCGCATGCGCGGACGGCAGCAGCTTTCCGGGCGGCTTGCGGCGCAGCACGTATTTGCGGTTGGGCGTCTCCAGCCGGTAGGTCGGGCAGGATTGCCCGCCCTTGAACTGACGCACGATGAGCGGGCGCTGGAAGCCCCCGATGCGCTCGGCGAGATAGTTTTCCAGCCGCGTCTCGTCGAAGCGGTGGGCGTCCGCCACGTCCTTGGTGCCGGAAAACTGCTCCTGCCGCGAGGGGGCCGGTTCGGTCATGCGCGTTCCTGGGATCGTTTCCTCGGCAGGCAGCATGTTGGCCATCCGAGAGGCCGCACACAAGGCAAGGACTGCTCCCTCCCTTGAAAAGGGAGGGTCGAACCGCGCCGAAGCCGCGTAGCGGCGTAGGCGGGTTCGGGGGGGATCGGCCCCGCGTCCTATGTCATCCACGGACCCCCACCCGGAACGCTTCGCGTTCCGACCTCCCCCTTTCAGGGGGAGGAAATCTTTCACCCCAGCGCCCGCCAGCCGATGTCGGTGCGGTAGAAGCCTTCGGGCCAGTCGATGCGCGCGATGGCGGCATAGGCGCGCGCGCGGGCCTGGGCCACGTCCTTGCCCACCGCCGAGACGTTGAGCACCCGCCCGCCGGCCGCCACGAGCCTGCCGTCCTTCGCTGCCGTGCCGGCATGAAAAATCTCGACGCCCTCGACCTTGGCGGCGTCATCCAGCCCGCGGATCTCGGAACCCTTTTGATAGGCGCCCGGGTAGCCTTTCGCCGCCATGACGACGCTCAGCGCCGCGTCGTCGAACCAGCGAAGGTCCACGTTCCTGAGCACGCCGTCGCGCGCGGCCATCAGCGCGGGCAGGAGGTCCGACTTCAACCGCAGTATCAGCACCTGGCATTCGGGATCGCCGAAACGGCAATTGTATTCGATGAGCTTGGGCCCATCCTTGCCGATCATCAGCCCGGCAAAGAGGGCGCCTTGATACGGCGTGCCGCGCGCCGCCATCGCGCGCACGGTCGGCACGACGATGCGCTCCATGACCGTCTGTTGGATCGCGGCCGTGAACACCGGCGCGGGCGAATAGGCGCCCATGCCGCCCGTATTGGGGCCTTCGTCGCCGTCGAAGGCGCGCTTGTGGTCCTGCGCGGCCGCGAGCGGCAGCACGGTTTCGCCGTCGGTCAGCGCGAAAAAGCTCGCTTCCTCGCCGTCCAGATATTCCTCGATCACGATCTCGCTTCCGGCTTCGCCGAACGCGCCCTCGAACATCGAATCGATGGCGCGCTCGGCGTCGGCTTGCGACGCGGCGATCACCACGCCCTTGCCCTGCGCCAGACCGTCGGCCTTGACCACGACCGGCATGGGCAGGCGCGCGGCATAGGCCTTGGCGGCACGCGCATCGGCGAAACGGCGGTAGGCGGCGGTCGGAATGCCGTGCTCCGCGCAAAGGTCCTTCACGAAGCCTTTGGACGCCTCCAGAGCGGCTCCCGCCGCGCTCGGGCCGAGCGCTTTGATCCCCGAGGCCTCGAAGCGGTCGGCGAGCCCGGCAACCAGCGGCGCCTCCGGGCCGGTGACCGCGAAATCGATTCGCTTCTCGACGGCAAAGGCCACCAGACGGTCGAGCTCCATCGCGCCGATGGGCACGCATTCGGCGATCGCCGCGATGCCCGCATTGCCGGGCGCGCAATAGAGCTTGGAGACCAGCGGGCTCGCCGCGAACGACCAGGCCAGCGCGTGCTCCCGCCCGCCGGAACCGACCAGAAGTATTTTCACGATTCCATTCCAAATCTCTGCTGCGTCCCCCCTTGAGGGGGAGGCCGGTTCGCGTTCGCGAACCGGGTGGGGGGTGTTATGCCAATACCCCTCCCCGAAGCGCTACGCGCTTCGACCCTCCCTCAAGGGGAGGGTGGATTCAAGGTAGGGTATCGTCATGGACGAAGCGCCCGCCCCGGAAACGCATGCGAACCTGCCCGAATTCTCGGTCAGCGAATTGTCGGCCGCGATCAAGAACGCGGTCGAGGAGCGCTTTCCCTATGTCCGGGTGCGCGGCGAGCTGGGGCGCGTCAGTCGTCCGTCGAGCGGGCATTGCTATTTCGAATTGAAGGACGAGCGCGCCGTGCTTTCCGCCGTCGTATGGAAGGGAACCTATGGCCGCCTCAAGGTGAAGCCGGAGCAGGGCCTCGAAGTGGTCTGCACCGGGCGGATCACGACCTTCCAGGGCCAATCGCGCTATCAGATGGTAGTCGAGCAGATGGAGCTCGCGGGCGCGGGCGCGCTCATGGCGATGCTGGAGGAGCGGCGCAAGAAGCTCGCCGCCGAAGGCCTATTCGACGACGCGCGCAAGCAAGCCATCCCGTTCCTGCCTGCCGTCATCGGCGTGGTGACGAGCCCGACGGGCGCCGTGATCCGCGACATCATGCATCGGCTGGCAGACCGTTTCCCGCGCCGCGTGCTGCTCTGGCCCGTGCGCGTGCAGGGCGAAAGTGCGGCCGCCGAGATCGCGGCCGCCATCGAAGGCTTCAACGCGCTTTCGCCGGGTGGTGCGATCCCGCGTCCTGACGTCCTCATCGTCGCGCGCGGCGGCGGTTCGGTCGAGGATTTGATGGCGTTCAACGAAGAGATCGTCGTGCGCGCCGCGGCGGCCTCCATGATTCCGCTGATCTCCGCCGTCGGGCACGAGACCGACACGACGTTGATCGATTTCGCGTCCGACCGGCGCGCGCCCACGCCGACGGCGGCGGCCGAGATGGCGGTCCCGGTGCGCGCGGAACTGTTGGACACCACGATCGATTTCGGCCGGCGGATGATGCGCGCGAGCGCGCGGCTGCAAACCGATCGCCGCCAGCGCCTGCAAGGCCTCGCACGATCCCTGCCGCGCGCCGATGCGCTGTTCGCGATGCCGCGCCAACGCTTCGACACCGCCGCCGACAAGCTGAAGGGCGCCTTGCGCCAGAACGTCCATCGTCATGCGGCGCGTTTTCGCGAGGCGGCGGCACTGCTGCGGCCGCGGATCGTGAGCACCCAGCTCGCACAGGGGCGGGAACGGGCGGCCCCTCTCGCGGGCCGGCTCGCGCGCGGCTATAGACGCCGGCTCGAGGAAGCCGCACGCGCCCTCGAAGGCGCGACCCGCATCCTGGAGACCGTCAGCTATCGCTCCGTGCTGGCGCGCGGCTTCGCGCTGGTGGCGGGCGACGGCGGTCTCAAGCGGCGCGCCGCCGAAATCCGGCCGGGCGAGCGGCTTTGGCTGCGCTTCGCCGACGGCGAGACGCCCGCGGTCGCTTCCGGCGGCCCCGGCGCGCCCGCGCAGCCCCGCAGGAAGCCGGGCGGGCAGGGAAGCCTGTTCTGATGGCGTTCCTTGTTCTGGTTAATTACGTGACCTTAACGGCGAGCGTGCGCTAAACTTATCGTATGAACCAGATGGAACGGGGCTTCGAGCCCGCCGGGCAAGCCAGCGTCGAATATCTCGACGGCGATTTCCGCATCGTGAAGCGTGGCACGCACGTCGTTTGCGCGGTGACCGGCGCGCCGATCCCGCTCGAGGCGCTGCGCTATTGGAGCGTGGATTTGCAGGAGGCCTATGCGAGCCCCGAGATCGCGCTCGATCGCTTTCGCGAGAAGGGATTTACGCCCAAATGATCGACCGGCGCATGGTGCTCGCGGGCGGCGCGGGGCTTTTCGTGCTCCCGCGCGCTGTGCGCGCACAGGATACGCGTTTCTCGTTCGCCGGCTCGATCAAGCAGGGCGGGCTCGTTATCGGGCGCGTGGCGGGCGCGGCGGCCGTTGCCGCGGGCGACCAGCAGGTCCGTGTATCGCCCGACGGCCTGTTCGCGTTTGGCTTCGGTCGCGACGAAACCAAGGCGATGACCATACGCGCGCGCTTTGCCGACGGGACGACGCAGACTGCGACCCTGACGCCCGAGACGCGCGAATACGACATTCAGCGCATCGAGGGACTGCCGGACAAATATGTCAGCCCGCCGCAAGATGTGCGCGATCGCATCAAGCGCGACTCGGCCGCGGTCGGCGCGGCGCGCGCGCATGACAGCGCGATGACCTTCTTCGCCGAAAGGATCGACTGGCCGGTGGCGGGCCCGATCTCGGGCGTCTATGGCAGCCAGCGCATCCTTAACGGCGAGGCGCGGCGGCCGCATTTCGGCGTCGATATCGCCGCGCCCGAAGGCGCGGACATCGTGGCGCCGGCCGGCGGCATCGTGCGGCTGGCGGACGATCTCTATTTTTCCGGGAACACGGTCGTCATCGATCACGGCCATGGTATCTCGACCAGCTATCTGCATATGAGCAGGCTCGACATCGAGACGGGCCAGCCACTCGCACGCGGCCAGACCATCGGTGCGATCGGCCATACCGGCCGCGCCACGGGGCCGCATCTGTGCTGGCGCATGAACTGGTTTCAGGAGCGGTTGGACCCCGCGCTCTCGGCCGGTCCCGCGCCCGGCAGCAGGGCTTGAGCGCGCTTGCGGACGAGCCCGCCGGGTTCGGTCCAGCGGCGATGAATCCATAGCCATTGTTCGGGACGCTCGCGCACGCGCTCCTCGATGAAGCTCGAGATCTTCTCGGTGAAGGCTTGGATGTCGCGCGCGTGATCTCCCGTGGGAAGCGGCGGCTCGATCGGCGGATATACGGTCATGCGAAACCGCGATCCCGCGACGCGACGGGCGACCGCGGGCACGATGATGGCACCGAGCTTGAGCGCGAGCGCGGCGGGCGCCGGCGTCGTCATCGCCGGCCGGCCGAAAAAGGGAACGGGTACGCCCTCGTTGGTCTTCTGGTCGACCAGCATGTGGATCGCCTCGCCCCGGCGCAGCAGCGTGAAGATGCGCCGCGTGCCTTGTGCGCCCTTGGTGATCATCTCGAGCTTGCCGTGCAGCACGCGCTGGCCGGTGATCCAGCGATCGACCCAAGGGTTGTTCGGCGGCCTATAAACCACGCCTCCGGGCGTTCCGTATTGGCCCGAAGTGAGGATCATCATTTCCCAATTCGCGAAATGCCCGGAGACGATGATCGCGCCCTTGCCGCGCGCGAGCGCCGCGCGAATATGCTCATAGCCTTCGCAGACGAGCCGAGGGTCGTCGCCGTTCATGCGGAAGGCCGCCAAGTGTCCGTATTCGGCGGCCGTGCGACCGAGATTGTCCCACATGGCGCGCACGATGCGCCCGACCTCGGTATCGGAAATGCCGGGGAGCGCGTTGCGCAGATTCACACGCGCTCGATTCGTCACGCCGAGGCGCGCCATCAGGTTGCGTCCGAACCAGCCGCCGATCGCGGACGCACGATCGACGCTGAAAAGGCGAAAGAAGACGATGGCGACGAATGCCGCCGCAGTCTCGAGCGCATATTGCATGCGCCGGGCGAGCGTTAACCTTCTTCCGTTCTCGACGATCGTCGGTTGAGTCATGGCCGTGCGCTTGGTGGGGCATCGCGGCGAACCCTGTCAAGCAGAGCATTCAACATTGCGGGCTCGGCGAAGACGGTGCGGGCCGGTAGAGCGACGATGTCGTCGCGCATCTCGGGATCGAGACGCAGGAAATCCTTCTCGGTGGTGACGAGAGGCACGCCGAGCGCTCGTGCGCGCGCCTTGAGAGCCGCGACCTCGGCGGCCGAAAAGACATGATGATCCGCGAACGGATGGGCTTCGGCGAGGTCGCAGCCCAAATCCATCAGCGTACGGAAGAATTTTTCGGGCCGTCCGATCCCGGCGAAGGCGAGAACGCGCCGGCCCGCCAGGCCCGCCGGCGGCACGGCCTCGAGGCGGGAACGAAGGATAGGCCCCGCGAAGGGCGGAAGCGCGGGCATGCCTTCGCCCATCAGGACGAGCGCGTCGGCGCGCGCGCAACCGGCGCGGGCGGGCTCTCGCAGCGGCCCCGCCGGGATCAGACGCCCATTGCCGAGCCCCGTCTCGGCGTCGATCACGAGGAGCGACACGTCCTTCGTGACGGAAAAATTCTGGTGGCCGTCGTCCATGACGATGATTTCGGCTCCCATCGCGTCGGCCAGTCGCGCGCCCGCTGCGCGGTCGCGCGCGACGATCGCGGGCGCGGCCGCCGCGAGCAGCAAGGCTTCGTCGCCGACATCCCGCGCCGTGTGCTGTGCAGGATCGACGGCAACCGGGCCCTCCAGGCGTCCGCCATAGCCGCGCGTGAGAAGGACCGGCTTCGATCCCCGTTCCCGGAGCAGCCGCGCGATCGCGATCGCGACGGGCGTCTTTCCGGTGCCGCCCGCCGTGAGGTTGCCGATGCAAACGACGCGCGCGCGCGGCCGGAAGGGATGCGCCAGCATTCGGCGCAAGCGCACGCCAATGCCATAGAGCGCGCCAAGCGGCGCGAGAGCGCTGGCGACAGCGCCTCCGCGCGTCCAGAACTCAGGCGCGCGCATGCGACCGCAGAAGGTCTTCTACGGCCTCGTGCGTCCGTTTCAGAGCGCCGCCGAGTTCGGTCGCGGCGTGATTGGCGGCCATGCCGAGCCGTGTGGCGTGCGCCGGATCGGAGAGCAGGCGGCTTGCGGCGCGGGCCAAATCCTCGGCCGAATTCACGCGCCCCTCGCCCTGCGCGGCGAACAGCGCGACATAGGATTTCGTGAAATTGTGGATATGCGGCCCGGTCAGCACGGCACGGAACAGATGCGCGGGTTCCAATGGATTCTGTCCGCCATGGGGAACCAAGCTTCCGCCCAGGAAGGCAAAGGTCGCGAGACGGTAGAAGAGGCCAAGCTCGCCAAGCGTGTCGGCGACGTAGACTTGCGTATCCGCGGTGGGCAGCGGCGAGGCGGAACGGCTGAGAACGGTCCGTCCGCGCGTCCGCGCAAGCTGTTCGATCTCCGGCCCGCGTTCGGGATGCCGGGGCACGATCACGGTCAAAAGACCGGGATGCGCCTCGCGCAAGAGCGCATCGGCATCGAGAAGGATTTCTTCCTCGCCCGGATGCGAGCTCGCGGTGAGGAAAACCGGCCGGCCCGCGACGGCGGTGCGCAGCGCGTGAAGCATGACGTCGTCGGCGGGCAGGGGCGCGGCGTCCGCCTTGAGATTGCCCGTCACGCGGACGCGAGATGCGCCGAGCGCGGTCAGCCGTCTTTCCGCCGCCTCGTCTTCGGCGAGCGCCACGTCGAACGAGGAAAGCAGCATGCGCGCGCTCTTCGCGAACCAGTGCCAGCCGGCGAAGGACCGCTCCGACAGCCTCGCGTTGACGAGCGCGATCGGAATGCCGCGCGCTTTCGTTTCCAGGAGGAGGTTCGGCCAGAGTTCCGATTCGACGAAGAGGGCCGCGTCCGGCCGCCAATGATCGAGAAACGCGCCGACAGCGCGTGGGACGTCGACCGGTACGAATTGATGGAACGCCCGGGCCGGCAGGCGCTTGGCCATGAGGCGCGCCGACGTCATCGTGCCGCTCGTCACCAGGATATGGCGTTCGCCGTTTTCGAGCAGGCGGCCGACAAGGGGGAGTGCCGCCAGACACTCGCCGACGCTTGCGCCGTGCACCCAGACCAGCACGCCGTCGGGACGCGCGCGCGAGGGTGCGCCCAACCGCTCGGCAATGCGATTCGTGTCTTCCTTGCCGCGCGCGAGGCGTGCCCGCAGCAACAGCCGGATCGCCGGCGATAAAACGATGGTCAGGAAGCGGTATGCCGCGAGCCCGAATGGGCGAGCGGCGCGTGTCATTTCAGCCATCGTTCGCCACGCGCTCGGTTTCGTCGCCAGCGAACTCGCGCTGATAGAGCCGCGCATAGAGCCCGCCCCGGGCCATGAGCTCACCATGGCTGCCCTGCTCGGCGACGCGGCCCTTGTCGAGCACATAGATACGGTCGGAATCCAGCACGGTCGTCAGCCGGTGGGCGATGACGATGGTGGTGCGTCCCTTCATCAGGCGTTTGAGCGCGTCCTGCACCTGGCGCTCGTTCTCGGTATCGAGCGCCGAGGTCGCTTCGTCGAGCAGGAGGATCGGCGCGTTTCGCAGCATGGCCCGCGCGATCGCGATGCGCTGGCGCTGTCCGCCCGAAAGCCGCAGTCCCGCTTCACCGACGCGCGTGTCGTATCCCTGGGGAAGCGCAGCGATGAATTCGTGCGCCGCCGCCGCCTGAGCCGCGGCCAGGATCGCGCCGTCGTCGGCATCGAGATTGCCATAGGCGATGTTGGCGCGGATCGTTTCGTCGAAAAGGAAGGGTTCCTGGGTCACCAGCGCGATCGCGCGGCGGAGCGAGGCGATCGTCACCGCGCGGATATCCTGGCCGTCGATCTCGATCGCGCCGCCGTCGGCGTCGTAGAAACGCAGGAGCAGGCTGAAGACCGTGCTCTTGCCCGAACCCGAAGGCCCGACGAGGGCGATTTTCCGTCCGGCGGGTGCTTCCAGCGTGATGCCGTCGAGCGCGGGCGTCCCCTCGTGATAGGCAAAGGCCACGTCGCGCAGCCGCACGGCACCGCCGAGCGGCGGCGGCGCGACCACGAGCGGCCTGGCGCCGGCGCGATCGACGATGGCCGGTTTCGCGTCGATCAGCGCGAAGACCCGCCGCGCGGCGGCGAGCCCTTCGCTCGTCGTCGTCCACAATTGCGACAGGCTGCGCACGGGCTGCTGCGCCATCAACATCGCCGCCATGAACGACGCGAAGTGGTTGAGTTCGACCTGGCCGCGAACGCCTTGATATCCGGCATAGAAGATCGCCGCCGCGATCACGAGCCCGCCGAAGAGATCGGCGACGGGAACGGCGAGCGCATGCGTGCGCACGGCTTTCATAAGGTGCTTGAGGCGGCGCCCGATATGGATTTCGGCGCGGGCGGCGGCGTTCTCCTCGAGCGCGTAGGCCTTCACGATGCGCCGCCCATCCAGCATCTCCGAGAGTACGGTCGAGAGCTCGCCCGTTTCCATCATGCCATGAGTCGAGGCCTTGCGCATGCGCTTGCCGAGCCGCCTCGCGGCATAGGCGACGCCGGGGAGGACGACTACGGAGAACAGCGCGAGCTGCCAATCCTGATAGATCATCACGGCGCCGAGCGCGACAAGCGAAACGAATTCCTTGGCGATGCCGCCGACGCCCTTGGTCACGGCTTCGCGCAACAGGGTCGCGTCGTAGAGGAAGTTGGACACGAACTTTCCGGAATGCACGGCGTTGACGCGCTCGAGGTCGTAGCCGACGAGGCTCCTGAACATGTCGCGCTGCGAATTGGCGACGAGCCGCTGGCCGACGGTATTGATGAAGGTGGCCTCGCCGTAATTCGCCGCCCCACGCACCAGCACGACGCCGATTACGCCCAGTGGGATCAGGACCAGCAGATCCTCGCGCTTCTCCAGAAAGAGGAGCTTAATGATCGGATCGAGCATCCAGGCAAGCACACCCGTCGTGGCCGCGCCCACCACCATGCAGACCACGGCGATGGCGAGCGTTCCCGACTGCGGGACCACGTAATCGCGCGCGAGCCGGGAAAGAAGAGCAAGGTCCCCTTGAGCGGAATCCGGGGGCGCGGCGGGATTCGTCATGAAGCCCGCTTTATCACGGGCCAGGGACTGGCGCGAGCCGAGGCGCCGGCCATGCCTTACCCGCGGCTCCCCTCGGCGTCGGCCGGCAGATCGGGCTCCATGAGGCGGTGGATATGGACCACGAAGTACCGCATCTGGGCATTGTCCACGCTCGCCTGGGCGGCCTTGCGCCAAGCGGCGTAGGCTTCCCTGTAATTGGGATACATGCCGACGATGTCGAGGTTGGACAAGTCCTTGAAGTCTATGCCCTCGACGGTCTTGAGCTCGCCGCCGAAGACGAGGTGCAGGAGCTGTCTGGGTTCATGCTCGGCCATTTGTGTGCTCCGGAGCGTTCAATTCCTCTTTAGCTTCAGATGCCGCACGCGGTCGAGAAGGCGCGCATGCAACGCGGGTCCGGCGCACACGACACTCGGATGCACCGGATCCCGGCCATTGTAGTGCAGCTCCGCGCCGTCATGCGCCGAAACGCGTCCGCCCGCTTCGCGCACGATGATGTCCGCCGCCGCCACATCCCAATCGTTCTTGGGCGAAAGCGCCATCATGGCGTCGAAACGTCCCGCCGCGACCAGCGCCATCCGGTAGGCGATGGACGAACGCGTCTCGATCGTCATTTCGGGCCACGGCTCGTCCCACGCGGGATGGACGAACATGTCGCGTGGTCCCAGCATATGGCAGCCCGCGATGTCTTGACGTTCGCTGACACGAATCGCTTCGCCGTTGAGATGCGCGCCCGAGCCCGCGGCCGCGGAAAAAATTTCCTCGGTCATGGGGTTGTACACCACGCCCACGACGGACCGCCCGTCCGCGACGACGGCGACGGCGGTCGCGAATTGGGCCTTGCCCTTCAGGAAGCCGATCGTGCCGTCGATCGGATCGACGACGAAGACGCGCCGGGCCGCGAGCCGCGCAGGATCGTCCTCGGTTTCCTCGGACAGCCAGCCATAGTCCGGGCGCGCCGCGGTGAGGATCTGGTGCAGGCGTCGGTCGATGGCGATGTCGGCTTCGGTGACGGGATTGCCCTTGCTCTTGTCCCAACTCTTGTAGTGGCCGCCGAAGAAGGATTTGGCGATGTCGCCGGCTTCCTTTGCGGCCGCCGAAACGAGCGCGAGATCGGCCGTGTCCTCACGCACCGGCAATTGTCATGCCCTCGATGATCACGGTGGGCGCGTCGATTCCGCGGCGGAATGCGAGATCGGAGGCAGGCGTGAGATTGCGGAACATGTCCTTGAGATTGCCGGCGATCGTCACTTCGCTGACGGGATAGGCGATCGCGCCTTTCTCGATCCAGAATCCCGCGGCACCGCGGCTGTAATCGCCCGTCACCGGATTGACGCCCATGCCGATCAATTCGGTGACGAGAAAGCCTTCGCCGATTTTCGCGATGAGCGCGTCGGGTGGCTCCGTTCCGGGCTCCATGTAGAGATTGGCGGGGGCAGGCGATGGCGGTCCGCCGGTGCCGCGTGCGCCGTGGCCGGTCGTCGTAAGCCCCAATTGGCGCGCGCTGGCGCAATCGAGAATCCAGGATTTGAGCACGCCTTTCTCGATCAGCACCGAGCGCGCATTGGCGACGCCTTCGCCGTCGAACGGCTTCGAACGCAGGCCGCGTCTGCGGTGCGGATCGTCGATCACCCTCACGCCCGGCGCGAAGACGGGTTCGCCCATGCGGTCCTTCAGGAAGCTGACCCCGCGCGCGATGGCCGAGCCAGAGATCGCGCCGACGAAATGGCCAAGCAGCCCGCCCGCCACGCGCGGCTCATAGACGATCGTGATGGATTTGGTTTTCGCCTTGCGCGGCTTCAGGCGGCGCACGGCGCGTTCGCCCGCGCGCCTGCCCACGGCCTCAGCGCCCTCGAGATCGGCGATGTGGCGCGCGGTCGCGTAATCGTCGTCGCGTTCCATCGCTGTTCCTTCGCCCGCGATGACCGAAACGGAAACCGAATGGCTCGTGCCCCCATACCCGCCCGCGAATCCGTGGCTGGTGACGAGCGTGACATGGGACCGCCCGAAGCCCGCGCCGCCGCCTTCGGAATTCGTGATGCCGGGAACGGCACGGGCGGCGTCTTCCGCGGCGCGGGCTCGTTCGACCAGGGTTTCGGCCGCCGGTTCCTCGGCATCCTCGGTGTCGAGCGCGGGAAAATCCTTCGCCAGAAGCTCGACGGGCGCCAGACCCGCAAAGCGATCCTCGGGCGCGGCTTTCGCCATGGCGACGGCGCGTTCGGGCAGTTCCGCAAGCGCTCGCCGTGAAATATCCGTCGACGAGACGAAGGCCACGCGCTGGCCCACGAACACGCGCAAGCCGAGATCGGTCGCCTCGGAGCGTTCGATGTCTTCCAGCTTGCCCAGCCGGTACGAGACGCCGAGCGAGACATTCTTGAAGCTGATCGCGTCCGCGGCGTCTGCGCCGACGGCGCGCGCGGCCTTGACCAGGTGTTCGAGGCGCTCGGCGGCCTCGGGATCGGGGAGTCCGTCTTTCACCTTATCTCCACTACCGGTTTCGCATTGCGGACGAGAGGTGCAGTATAGGAACGTGCGCGAGGGGGCAACGGTGATGGAATTGCGCGGGACGGTCATGCGGATCGTGGCGTGGGCGGGCGTGGCCGTTTCGCTTTCGGCGTGCAGTTTCGGAGGCAAGAGCGTCGACGGCGAGATCGCGGCAATCGGCGATCGTGCGCCGGAACCGTCGCGTTTCACCATTTGCTACAACCATGGCTGCCGGCGCGCGGTCGAAACCGGCTTTAGCGCGGCCGAATGGGCGGAGCTCGCCGCGATCTTCGCGGGCCGGCCAGCGGACGCGCGCGCCGAGCGCGGCCGGATCGCGCAGGCGCTCGCCCGGGCCGAACAGATCGTCGGGCCGAAAACGGGAACGGACGGCGATCTCGGCGGTTCGTTTCCCGGCATCGCGCGGAGCGGCCAGCTCGACTGCGTGGACGAGATGCGCAACGCGGGAACCTATCTCAGCCTGTTCGATCGCGCGGGGTTCTTGCAGTTTCATGCGCTCGGCCGGCGGGTCTCGTCGAGCTTCTTCCATCGCGCGGCATGGACCCACACGGTCATGACGATCGCGGAGAAGGAAAGCCGCACCGAGTACATCGTCGACACCTGGGCCGACGACAACGGCGCGCTTCCCTACATCATGACGTTCCGCGACTGGGACGCCGGCGAAACGCTCGCCAGGGCCTATTGATCAGGTCATGAAGGCAAGCCAGAGCGTGCCGACGATGCCGACCAGAAACGACAGCCAAGTCAGGATCGTGCCGAACATCCGGAACGGATTCGTCGTCGAGCTGGTCGAAACGCCGTAGCCGTGCAGGACGCGGCCGAGCGTCAGCGTGAGGCCGATGGCATGGACGAGCCACAGCCCGCCGCCCAGCCATTGCACCATGATCAGCAGCAAAAGGCCCATCGGCACGTATTCGGCGTTGTTGGCGTGTGCCCGGGCGCGCTGGCGCATGTCGGCATTGTCGCCGTCGCCCAGGAAGATCTTCGACTTGCCGCGGAACGACGCCGCGCGGAACGCGAGCACGAACATGATGATGGCGTTGAGCGCGACGTAAAGCGCGACCATCTGCTGGAGATAAGTCATGAGATCCCTCCCGGGGCGGCTTCTTCTCTTATGCGGACAGATTAGCGCGATTCGGCATCAGCGTTCAGCGGCAGGCGGAGCCGCGGCAGGACGCGGCCGGGAATGGAGCCCGAGGGCGACCGGCCGCAGGGCACGAAGCCCATGCGCTTGTAATAGCCTTCGGCGTTCGGATCGGCGTCGACGAAGAGGGTCCGGCAGCCCAGCGTTTTGGCGCGTTCGAACATGTGATCGAACAGGGCGCGGCCGACGCCGTCGCCGATGGCTGACGGTTCGACGAAGACATCCATTATTTCGCCATCGCCGTTCTCGATATCGAGCGCATAGAAGCCGAGCAGCCGGCCGGAATCGTCGACGGCTTTCCAGATTTCCTCGTTCGCGATGCGCGTGGGCGTGATGGCGAGCTCGGCGCGGCAGGCCTCGAGGAACACCGCGTCGTAGCCCCAATGGGCCTTGGAGCGCAGGGCGAGATCGCTCAGGGCGATGGAGTCGGCCGTTTCCACCGGTACGATGTCGTGGCGCATCGTCATCGCGATGCACTCAACAGGCGATCACGGCGATATGGCCGTCGTCGGCGTAGTCGAGAAGGTGGCGGTCGCGCGTCATCAGACGATAGCCGTTCTCCCGGGCCGTCGCCGCGACGATGCGGTCGGTGGGATCGCGCGGCGGCGTGCCGGGCAGGAAGGACGAAGCGATCAGCGTACGCGCGGAAAGCTCGGCCAGCCGCACACCAGGAACGCCAAGCAGTCGCCCGAACCATGCCTGAGGTTCCATGGTGATGGTCAGGCGATTTTTCGCGACGAGCATGCCGATCTCCCAGGCGCTGATCGGCGACACGAAGACGGGTGTGCCATCCCGTATCGAATCGTTCATGGCGCCGGAGGCCTCGGCCGCGACCGGCTGGTCGAGACCGATCCAGATCACCGCGCAGGTGTCGAGCAGAAGGGGCGTCACTCGTAGACCTTGCCCCATTCCGGATCAGCGGGCTCGGTAAGATCGACGCCGGGCGCGATCCGGATCGTTCCCTTCAGAACCCCGAAAAAGGGGTGCCAACCTTCCTTGCCACCGTTTCCGGGCCATGCAGGCGCGGTCTCGGGCTGCGCGTGCTGCGACTTGGGCATGGCTTCCTCCCGACGGAAACGCGCGTGGCGTTCCGCAAAAGTGCGGTTTATCCCCGCGTCCGATTCCGATCGTCCGGGCGCGGCGCGGCGAAAAACCAATCTGCGGCCTTTCATGTCCACCCGTTCCGTCTTGAACCCGGCTCTCAGCCAGGAATTGGTGATGACACTGTTGGAAGGGTTGTTGCTCCACCAGGGGCGATGCTTGTACGCCGAGGGGGGAAGCTTGGCCGCGATGACCGCCTCGATTTCGGCAAAACTCATTGAGATTTCTTGAGAATCCTGACCCATCAGGAATTCTTCCAGGGCCGCGTATTTGGGCTTCATCCCAACCTCTTTTGCCGAGAACTGGGAGTGTAACTATAATACTTCTACCTTTATGTCAACTCAAGAAAGTACCTTTTTCTGCGCCAACAAGTACCCGCTCAGAAGAAGGAATTATCGCCACACCGGTTTCCCCGAGCCCGGTAGGCCGAGGCGCGGCCATTTCTCGGTCACGGTGCGGATCACATCCTCGTCCATGCGGATGAGGCGGCCCCATTCGCGGCTCGTCTCGGGGGGCCATTTGTTGGTGGCGTCGAGCCCGATCTTGGAACCCAGTCCGGATTCGGGTGCTGCGAAATCGAGATAGTCGATCGGCGTATTCTCGACGATCGTCACATCGCGCGCGGGGTCCATGCGGGTCGCGATCGCCCACATCACGTCCTTCCAATCGCGCGCGTCGATGTCGTCGTCCACGACGATCACCCATTTGGTGTACATGAACTGGCGCAGATACGACCACACCGCCATCATCGCGCGCTTGGCGTGGCCGGGATAGGCCTTCCGTATACTGACGACCGCGATGCGGTAGGAACACCCCTCCGGCGGC
>Ga0326597_10002475_pt1 | contig 27562 bp, 25 predicted proteins | sample RVTome_12_FD_203789 | JGI IMG/M metagenome (GOLD analysis project Ga0326597, IMG submission 203789) | Soil microbial communities from uranium-contaminated site in the Upper Colorado River Basin, Wyoming, United States - RVT100D185 | ecosystem: Environmental > Terrestrial > Soil > Contaminated >... | reverse complement strand
CCCATGGGTTGAGGGATGCTGGGGTCCCATATTCAAGGTCATGGTTTCGGTTTTAGCTGTCATATTCAAAATTTACTTAGTGAAATTTTTCTTTTGCTATTGTAAAAATTTTTGCCCAAAATTATTTTATCAACTCCGGCGGTCTGTCTTTGTTAAATGTAAACTGAACCTCTTCATACCCCAGAGGATAATCTTTTCTCAAAGGATGTCCCACCCAGTCATCCGCCATCAGAATTCTTCTCAAATCCGGATGGCCTTCAAATTTCAATCCGAACATATCGAAAATCTCTCTTTCATGCCAGTTGGCTGTGCTCCAGACCGGGGTAACAGTGGGGATGGTCTCGGTTTCATCAATTTTAAGTTTTATTCTCAAGCGGTGATTTTTGGGGATAGAGTACATATGATAGGAGATGTCGAAACGAGGCGACCGCTCCAGAAAATCTACTCCGCTGACATCTGCCAAATGGTCGAATTTTAAATCCGAATCATCACGTAGAAATTTGCAGATTTCAACTAATTTTTCTTTTTTGACCACTAAAGTGAGTTCTCCCCGAAACTCGATTGTTTCTACAAGCGAATCCGCAAACTTATTTTTAATTTTCTCTAGGATAGAATTGTTATCCATTTATATTGTAAGAATTGTAGCATCCCCGTTTATGGGGATTATTTTTAGGCTTCAACTTCCTCTGGTTTAATTTTCCTGCCCAAAAGTTTTTCCTGCTCGATTTTCTTTTGCAGTTTGATGATTCCGTCAATCAACTGCTCCGGACGGGGGGGACAGCCCGGGACGTAAACGTCGACCGGAACTATTTTATCCACTCCCTGAACAATAGCGTAGTTGTTGAAAATCCCTCCGGAGGAAGCGCAGGCCCCCATTGAAATCACCCATTTCGGTTCCGGCATCTGGTCATACAGCGTTCTTAAAACCGGCGCCATTTTGGTGGAGACCCGGCCGGCTACTATCATCAAGTCCGCCTGACGGGGTGAAGAGCGCATTACCTCCATTCCGAAGCGGGCTAAATCGAATCTGGAGGCAAATGTGGACATCATCTCAATGGCACAGCAAGCCAGACCGAATCCCAAGGGCCAGATGGAATTTTTGCGGGCCCAGTTGATGGCGAATTCGAACCTGGTGAAAACTATGGATTTTTCTAAGGCCTCTTGTAATTTTTCGTCTATTCCCATTTCAGGGCTCCTTTCTTGAGGATATACACATACCCGCACATCAGAATCAGGATAAATATCCCCATTTCAATCAGCCCGAAAAGGGCTAATTGCCTGTATATCACGGCCCAGGGGTATAAAAATACTACTTCGATATCGAAAACTATGAACATCAAGGCTACTAAATAAAATTTTACCGGGAATCTTTCTCTGGCATCAGTTTCCGGCTCGATTCCGCATTCGTAGGGCATCAGTTTGCGGGGGGTTTGTTTTTTCCGGCCTAACAGGTAGGATAAAGCTAACATTCCCAAAGCCATTATGGTGACTACGGTTACCAGCACGAATATGGGAAAGTATTGTTCAAACATTTTTATGGTGAGCTTGTTCACTCTGACATATCGGAACGAGTCGAACCAAGTTCGTGAAATTGTTCACAATCTTGTCTATTAAAAATACCCCTTTTCACTTCTATTGTCAATACTTAATACGAATTATTATTGTTTAAAAATAGCTACAAACAGCATACACCGGATTTTACTGGAGCGGGACCGCCTTTGAAAATGCGGTTAACTAAGTAAATTATGTCTGTAAGATTGGGATTGCCACCAGAGGCATTGACATCTCCTCGACACAAAGGAGAAGGCTTCGTACCACCTTTAAAAACAGAATTAACTAAAAAGATTATATCGGCTAGATTAACTGAGTTATCAACGGCTACGTCTCCTGGTTTAGCTGCGCAGAGAGCGCGAGTTATATATAATGCCAAACTGGCCTGGCGTCGAAACTCACCAACAGAAGTTCCTGTGCCTGTAGCCACTAAGTCAAACGTAACTAATCCGGTATCAGATGTCTGGTTGAATACGGCACCATATATACCATCCTCAGCAATTCCATCACCATGGTTGCCATCATCCAAAAGGTCAACAACGGGTAAAGTATCTACATTTTCGTGCACAGGTAATATGGTCACGTTTGCACCTAAGACTGCAACTCCGCCGTCCGTAATCGTAGCGAGGATAATAACGGAATCAATTGGAGAGGGGTATGTTTTGCTAATACTTGCCTCAAGAATAACTGTATTGTTAATTATTCCATATAAACAATAGTAGGCCGGAGATTGAGTGATATTCTGCGGGTCGTAATGTACCAGCCAAGTACCTATTTCGGCATTTTTGAACAAAAAGCCCCGCCCCTGATCGTCCGCACTATATATTACGTTGGTGTCGGATTCGGCGGAAAGGGAATCCCAAATCATCCCACTGGGTGACTGTAGAGTAAAGGAAAGCATTGAATCAGTGGCAAGCATCAACACCTCTAGTACACCACTTTCAACATTGAGGGTGTCTGTTCGCGGCTCCGAGACCATTATCGAATCACACTTCTGAAAGGATATCTGTGAAGGGGTTGACCCACCATTCACGACCTGGACTGTTTTAGTTGACTGTGCCTGAGAAACAATTTGACCCTTCAAAATTGGCAGAATGAAATTGTAAAATAGATACTGAGAGGTATGATACTCTGTACGACAAATGCACAACCTGATTTGTCCAGTATGAGGAATACCTTCCACGCTACTTACCGGCACAACCGCATCCCAAGGACATCCTTCAAGCCCGTTATGTCGGGTGCAATCTAAGTTGGGGAAAGGATAACAATCACAATCCTTTCGACCTCCAGTGCCTGCAGCCGTATGGTACAACGTGCCGGAGACATTGAGGTATCTCAAATTGAATTCCAACATTCTTTCGTAGCTCATTTCACAGGGAGCAGGACAAGTTATAGCAACATAGCCCCGACAGGGGTTACCAGCTTTGAGACCCAGATTTGGAGTACCAAGCATTACAAGATTTTTCACCTGACGCAGGTGTGCCCAACTATCGGTGCCGCTGATGTAGCGTCTAGCAATGAGTCCACCCATATCATAGCCGATGATGTCAATCGTCGGCTCAATTTGTGTTTGAGCTATCAGTCCTGATACCTTTGCCTCAATGAAGTCTGATAAATTCAAAGCATTTGTAGAAAAATCTGTTTCACCAAAAATTCCACCACACTGGCCTATATTGTCCGCAACCCATACATAATTAAATTTGTTTGCTTGTAGCAACTGGTTGAAATAATTCCACATGTCAGGTCCACTTTTATACCCATGCACCATCACTACCGGTCTAGTTGCATACACCGCTGTATCAGGCACCCTCGCAGTGGCCCACACGCTTACCTCGCCAGTATTCTCATTGTGTCCACGCACTGCCACATAATAAGGAGTGGCAGTTTGCAAATCACTTATAATCTTTTGGTAGTTCACTTGACCGGTTGCAGGTTCGGTTAGATAAGGCGGTGAATAGACTGTTGGGCTTGTACCTATGCCGATTTGGTATTCAGTAATGTCAGTTTCATCTATAGGATTCCATTTGACTAAAAGTTTGTCCCCTGTTCCTGGATCGAGTACTGCCGTTACAACGAGTGGCGCCGGTTCTTTTGAAATCACCATAGCTACGCCAGCATCATTGAACCCTCCTATATCGGCGTAAGGTGTTCCAACCGCAAAATCGGCTAACCCATCCCCACTCACATCTCCAACACCTGCTAACAACCAACCCATAAGGTCACTATTTGCAGTACCATCCACACGGAAAAGTAGACTGCTATTGGCGCCAGAATACAGATAAGCGGTGCCCGCCGAGTTAATCCCGCCCGGCCTCGCCCAGATAGCGCCGACCAGAAAATCTCCTTTTCCATCACCATCAACATCTCCCGCTCCTCCTACAGCAAAACCCATCGCATCTCCTGCTACTGCACCATTTACTTGATGAATCAAAGAACCGTTCAGGCCAGAACAGACCCGGGCAGAGCCAGCTGAACTATTCGACCCATATGCACCCACGATAAAATCTGGAACTGAGTCTCCATTTACATCGCCAACCCCGGCTACCGAATTGCCCAATCTATCTCCACTATTGTCCCCAGTAATTTGATATAGCAGAGCTCCGGTGGCACCCGAATAAACATAAGCTGCCCCATTGGGACCCAAACCACCCCCACCTCCTCCCCGCTCATCGCCAACTATGAAATCTGCTTTTCCATCCCCATTGACATCCCCCAGGACACCCACAGACAAACCGACTGCTTGACCGATGCGGGTACCGTTTATCTGGTAGATGAGTGTGCCGGTTGAACCAGAGTAAACATAAATAGTGCCTCCTTGAAAAACTCCATTTGGGTTACGATAAGGGGCTCCAACGATGAAATCTGGCTTTTCGTCGCCATCCACATCTCCTAGCCCAATTACTGAATAGCCGAAATTGACTAACATAGAATCACCATCTCTCTTGTAGAGCAAAGACCCGTCACTTCCGGAATACACATATATCGACCCTGCCTTGGAATTTTCCCCTTGCGGATTGGGCTGGCGTGCACCAATTACGAAGTCCGGGACAGTGTCTCCATCAATGTCTCCAACCCCAGCCACAGAATTGCCGAAGTGATCACCATTAGATTCCCCTACCAACTCGTAAATCTGATTACCGGTAGCACCGGAAAAGACATAAGCTCTTTCATTGGCTCCAATTATGAAATCTGACTTTCCATCTCCATCGACATCTCCTATACCAGCCATTGACAGGCCTACATTCATTCCGTGAAAGGTACCAACTTTTTGATGAAGCAATACAAAAGTGGTATCCGCAAAGACAAAACCCATTGTAACCCAAAAAATCGGAATGAATGAGACAAAAATCCAAAACTTTCTCAGAATATTGCCTCCTAATTTTATATCAAATTTACTCTTTAACCTTTAACCAGTCAAGAGAATTTTCCTTCTTTTATTTCGTCATCCAATCCAAAAGCTTCAAAGTAGCCACTTTGGTCCTCTCCCCTGCCTGCAGAGTAGGACCCACGCAGCTCGGACACCCTTGCTCACACAGACATTTTTCAATCAACTTTTTCGCTTCCAGCCAGATAATATTCTGCAGCTTAAAAATCTTCTCCGCGAAACCGACTCCCCCCGGATAGTTGTCATACAGATACAAAGTCGGCTTTTCCGTCAGCGGTGCCTTCTGCTGATAAAAAGTCCGGATATCCCGGGGGTCGCACATCACCCACAAGCAGGCAATATTTCCCAAAATATAAGCCAGCCCGGATAACCCACCCCCCAACTCTCCTTTGGATATTTCAAGCTGCAAACCGATATCAGAAGGAAACTCATACCAGAACGCTTCCGTATGCATCTCCTGCTCCGGCAGATAAATTCTGCCGGCTCCGATATTCTCATGCGTGTGAAATTTTATTTTTTTGTATAACACCGCGGCCGAGGAAACCGAAACCTCCCCTAAACAAATTTCCCCTCTTTCCAGAGTTTGCTTTTGATTTATCTGCAAAACTTTAATCTCGGTCTTGGTCTCCGGGTCGGTATAAAAGTCGACGTCGACTTCTTTGGCATAGGCTTTCTTGCCATCCCAATCTAATTTTTCAATCTGGTACTGCCTTCCTGCATGCAGGTAGATCGCATCCGGAAACAAAAATATCGGAGCCGAAAAATAATCCACTTCTCCGATTACTCTGTTATTATCCGAACTGTTTAAAATCACAAAATTCTCCGGGGAAGCCGAACGTAAAGAAACCTGCTCGGCCGGATAGATTTCCGAATTCCAGTGCCATTTATCATCCACAAAATGTAAAACTTTCTGCTGTTCCAAGTAATTTAAAATATCCTGGGTAGTATCCACTCCGAATTTATCCCCTTTTTCAAAGGGCAGCTCAAAAGCGGCGCACTTGATGTGTGACATCAATATTACCAGATTATTGGGGTCGATTATTCCATGCTCCGGGGTCTGCGAGAAAAAGTATTCCGGGTGCTGCATCAAATACTGGTCTAACGGTGAGCTGTTGGCAACCAAGATTGCCAGAGAGATATCCTGTCTTCTTCCGGCACGACCGGCCTGCTGCCAGGTGGAAGCGATATTTCCCGGATAACCGGTCATCAGGCAAACTTCCAACTGCCCGATGTCGATTCCCAATTCCAGAGCATTGGTGGAAACCACCCCTTTGATTGTCCCGGCCCTCAATCCCTGTTCAATCTTTCTTCTTTCCATGGGGAGATAACCGCCTCGATAACCATGCACTGAATCTGCTGATTTTCCTGCCCGTGCAGGCGGGCTGCTTCTGGCCATTTTCTCTTTTAGATAGGTGAGGAGGACCTCCACTCTTAAGCGTGAGGGAGCAAAAGCAATCGTAGCAATATTATTTTCCAAAAATTGCCCGGCCAATCTCTGAACTTCATTGGTGGAGGATTTTCTGATACCCAACTGTTTATTTATAACCGGAGGATTATATAACAAAAAATGTTTTTCTCCGGAGGGAGCGCCGTTGTTGTTCACCAGGACGACCTCCTCTTCACAAATTTTCTCGGCCAACTCCTGCGGATTGGCAATAGTAGCGGAGCAGAAAATGAATTGGGGTTGCGAACCGTAGAATTTACAGATTCTTTTTAACCTTCTTATTACATTGGCTAAGTGGGACCCGAAAACTCCCCGATAATGGTGCACTTCGTCAATCACCACGTATTTTAGATTCTCAAAAATTCGATTCCATTTGGTGTGATTGGGTAAAATCCCGGAATGCAGCATATCCGGATTGGTCACCACAATTTGCCCTACAGTCCGGATAGCTTTCCGGGCTGAAACCGGCGTATCTCCGTCAAAAGTATAGGTTTTTATATCTTCTTTTACCAGATTTATCAGCTCCTGCAATTCCGCCACCTGGTCTTGAGATAGAGCCTTGGTGGGAAATAAATACAGCGCTTTCCCCTCCGGATTTTCCAAAATTTTATTTATTATCGGTAGATTATAGCACAGCGTTTTTCCTGAAGCAGTGGGAGTGACAATTACCACGTTATGGCCGGACAGAATATTTTCAATGGCAGTGGCCTGGTGAGAATACAGCTTACTTATCCCTTTTTTTTCTAAGGCAACTTTTAATTTGAAGTTTAAGCTTTCCGGAAAATCGGCATAAACTGCCTTCTTGGGCGGTATGGTCTCCCAGTGAACTATGCACTCTTTCCCCTCGGATGATTTCTGCAGCTGGTCTAAAACTAAGCTTAAGTCCATAGCGAAAAATTTATTTTAATATCAATTTTTTAATCCATTTGTCAAGAAGTTTGTTCATTTTGAGCAGGAACTTGTGGGATGACTATCCTGTAGACTGAAACTCTTGGAAAGGAGAATTTACTGCACTAAATCAAACCAGAGTTATATGCCTCTGGCAGTTGTCACAGAACCTTTTCCCCTTGCGGTCGGTATCTACAACGGTGTGGGAAAAATACATGACACATTTGGGATTGTGGCAGTGGTGCAGATTCATGGTATGCCCTAACTCATGCACCGCTTCTTTGAAAATCCGGTCAAAATAGACCGATTCGGAAGCCATGATGCCGGAATAATCCTGCTTCAGATTGAAAAGAGAGATTACCGCCACCTTGCTTTCCGGGTCTGCCTCTCCCAAAACAAAATTCAGAGTCGGGACATACAAGTCCTCTTCCGTGATTCCCAAAATCCTCTCATGGTCATCCGATTTCAAAAGTTCCAATTTGCTCAAAATGACCGTGGAATAATACTGCCCCCTTTTCTCATTGTAGGCCTCTTTGGGAAGTTCCAACCCCTGCAAAATTTCCAGATTGAAGTTAAAAAAAGAAGCCAGGCTGGAAGCCAATCTGTTGACCAGGATATAATCAATTTCACCTAAAGGGACGATGACTATTTTATTCCGCATATCACTTGACTGACTGACTCGCTTGATAAGCCGCCCCGATAAATCCGGCTTGATTTCCCAATTTGGCTCTTCTAATTTTTAGATTTCCAGTCGCCGCCGAAAATGCTTTTTGCTTAACCTGTTTTTCTATTTTTTTGATGATATCGGCATTCTCGTCCACCAGTCCGCCTCCTATTACAACCATCTCCGGGCTCAAGATATTGACCACATTGGCTATTCCGGTGCTCAAGGTCTCAGCGGTCTCTTCCACAATTTTTCGGGCTATTCTATCTTTTTTACCATAAGCCAGAAAAAGAGTGGGTACGTCCAGACGGTTTCCGTTTTTTCTTATCAGCTGATTTAAGAGAGATTTTCTATTCGTTCTGGCCAGTTTTTGACTCCTTTTCAGCATGGCATTGGCAGAAGCATAGGTCTCCATACAATCCAATCTTCCGCAGTTGCACCTTTCCCCCAGAAAATTGACCGAGGTATGTCCTATTTCACCGGCCGCAAAATTTGAGCCGCGGTAAATTTCTCCGTTCAGAATAATCCCTCCTCCGATTCCGCTCCCCAGGGTCAGACAGACCACATCCCGGCAATTTCTAGCCGCGCCGAATTTGGCTTCCGCCAGAGCCATCAGATTGGCGTCGTTGTCGGTCGTAATAGGCCGGGAAAATTTTCTGAAAATCTGTTTAAGGTTAGTACCGACCCAGAAAGGAAGATTGGGACAGGACCCCAGAACCTTTCCGGAGTTTATGTCGATACAGCCCGGACTGCCGACACCGATAGCTTTGATTCGAATTTTATTTTTTCGGGCAAAATTTAGAAGATTTTCTGTAATTTCGACTAAGGAGTCAATGACTCCCCTTCTCCCTGATTTTTGAGGAGTTAATCTTCCTCCCTTGGTCAAAACTTTTCCGCCGGAGGAAACTATTCCGTATTTTATCTGACTGCCGCCCAAATCGATTCCGATGTAGTAAGCTGGGGGTGAGGACGTCACCTTAGACTTTAACTTTCTTGGCACTGTAAATTTCGATTCCTTTGGCTAAAATTCGCATCGCTTTTTTCAAGTCGGAGGTATTCAGGACGTAGGCGATTCTGGCTTCGGACTTGCCCAAACCGGACGTGGCGTAAAATCCCGGACCCGGCGCAATCATGGTGGTTTCACCGTCCAAACTGAAATCGGTCAACATCCAGCTGGCAAAATCTTCTATATCCGGCACCGGCAGTTTGGCCATGAGGTAGAAAGCCCCGGAAGGACGGACGCATACCGCACCCGGAATTTTCATCAGCTCGTCATAGGTGACATCTCTTCTTCTTTTGAATTCTTCTCGGATATGAGCAAAAAAAGCCTCTCCGGATTTCAAAGCCGCCAAAACTCCGTGCTGTTCCAGGGTTGGTGAACATAAACGGGCCTGCCCCATTTTCAAAACCGCACCCATGATTTTTTTATTTTTGCTGGCGATACATCCCACCCTGGCTCCGCATAAACTTAATCTTTTTGAAAAACTGTCCAGAAGAACCGCCTGTTCCTCCAATCCTTCCATATGCATCACGCTGAAATGCTCTCCCTCGTAGATAAATTCCCGATAGACCTCATCCGAGAGGTAAAAAAGGTCATATTTTTTGCACAAACTTGCCAGCGATTCTATTTCTTTTCGGCTGAAGACCGTTCCGGTAGGATTATTGGGATTGCATAAAAAAATAGCTCTGGTCTTGGGAGAAATCTTCTCTTCGATTTTTTCAACGGCAGGCAGGTGGTAACCTTCTTCTGCTTTAGTGGGGACCGGAACTAAATTCACTCCGGTGATTACCGCGAAACTGTTGTAATTGGTGTAAAACGGCTCAAATACAATTATTTCATCTCCTGGTTCAGCCACCGTCAGCATGGCAAAAATTATGGCTTCGCTTCCGCCGGTGGTTATCATTATCTCTTCCGGCTCAAGTGAAATATTATTCTTGGCAAAATAGACCGATACCTCTTTGAGCAGCCGCACATCCCCTTTGGAGTAACCGTATTCGATAACCTCTTTGGGATAGGTTTTTACCGCTTCCAAGAACTCTTTGGGGGAAGGAACATCCGGCTGGCCGATGTTCAGGTGGTAAACTTTAATCCCTTTCTTTTTGGCTTCGTCCGCTAAGGGAACCAATTTCCTGATAGGAGAAGCCGGCAGCTCTTTAGCTCTTTTGGATATATCCGCTTTTGAATGGGCCATAGGATTAAATATACTGCCCCAAGATATAAAAAGTTCTGAAAAAAGGAAAGTGCTTTTTGAGGGATTTACCGCTCTGGCTTTTGAAGGAGTTGCACCGCTTCCAAGAGGTTTTTGGCAATGAAATCCGGTCTGGATTTAGGGAAAGTCCCTATTTTTTTAGCTTCTTTTTTCCCGTGACCGGTCAGAACCAAAATCGATTTAATTTTGGCATTTTTGCCCAGCCCTACGTCAAATAACTTATCCCCGATTACCACCGAATCTTTTAATTTAAGTTTATGCTCTCTGACGGCTAATTTCACCAGGCCGGTCTTGGGTTTCCGGCAGTTGCAGTTTTTGAGATACCGTTTTAAACCGACCCTGGGATGATGCGGGCAATAATATATTCCGTCCCACCCGGCTTTATTTTTTTTAAGTTCTTTCTGTAAATATCCGTGTACTTTTTTGAGAGTTTTTTCCGTGAAATATCCTTGAGCCACCCCGGACTGGTTGGTGATGACGATTATTTTATATCCTAATAACTTTAATCTTTTAATGGCTTCAATCGAGCCGGGAATTAATTCAATTTGCTTGATTTGAGAAATGTAGCCATTTTCCTGTATGATGGTTCCGTCCCGGTCTAAAAAAGCCGCCTTTCCGCCAAAGGCGGATCCTTTGGACTGCCGCATCAATCAAGCGGTTAATTTGATGGCGGCGCTCAGAATCTTCAATGATTCTTCCACCACTTTTTGAGGAGAGATAAAATCCAGGCAGAATCTGGATTTTTGATAGCAGGGAGTTTGGCCGTGTAAACTGCAGGGGCTGCATTGGACATTGGCAGAAAGGGCGATACTTTTTTCTCCGAACGGAGTAAATCCCAATTTAGGATGGGTGGGACCGAAAATGGCTACCACCGGGACCTTGCGGGCCGTGGCTATATGCATCAAACCGGAATCGTTGGAGATTAAAATCTTGCATCGGTCGATTAGGGCCGTTAACTGATTTAATTTCAGACCGATTGCAGTAATCGGATTTTTTCCCGTCAAACTTTGAGTAATCCGGTTTGCCAATTCTTTTTCTTTTTCATCTCCGAAAATAATTATCTTGGCGTTTAATTTCCCTGCCAGAATTTGACCGGTTTCGGCGAATTTTTCTTTATCCCATCTTTTGGTCTCCCATTTGGCTCCCGGGGACAGACCTATCAGATAATCTCCGGAAAAAACCTTTCTTTCTTTTAAATAACTTATAGCCCAGTTTGAATCTTCCGGCTTGAGGTCTAACTGGGGTGGTAAAATACTGCCGGAAATACCCAACTTGCACAGAGCCGACTGATAAAGCTCCAGAGTATGTTGGGGCTTTATTTTTAACCATTTCCAGTGAACCATCAAAAACCGGGCCCAGCTTCTTTTGTGGTATTTTACTTTATGCGGAGCGGCAAGAAATCTTCTGACCAGAAAACTCCGCCAGTTGGAGTGTAAATCGACAATGATATCGAACTTGAAGGATTTTAATTCCTCTATCAGATTAAAAAAGCCGGCTATCCCTTTGTGTTTTGTATCAGAATCAAAGCTTATGATTTGGCTGACAAAGGGAAGCTCGGCCGCTATACCGCAATATCTATCCTTGGTCAAAAAAAATATCTCGGCCTGCGGATAAGCTTGCTGCAAGCTTTTTATCGGAGATGAGGTTAGAACCAGATCCCCTAAGGAACTGAAACGAACAACTAAAATCCTCATCTGTGAACCGCTATCTCTTTTGTTAAAACTTCGCTTAAAAACTGTAATTCACACCAAAGACGAAGCCCAGCTCATCTTCCAGAACGAACTCTCCTAAAAGATGGAAATCATTGGCCACTTCAAAATCGGCCCCGAAATATCCCCCTATTTCAAGGTCCGTGTCAGAATTCCCCGCATCCGGGTCGTTTCTCTGGGCTCTTATATTTATCTTTCCGTAGGGAGAAATGGTTCTTCCGGTGCGGAGTTTGAAATCTTTAGAGCCGATCACATTTCCTCCCAGGCTGAAAACTGTCACCGGGTCGGTGGCGGCAAATTCAACTCCTCCTCCCAGCGCTAAATCAAAGGGGGCGGTAAAGGGGTCCTGCAAAATCTGATATTTTAAGTCTCCTCCTAAAACTAATCCGGTCTCATCCTTAAAATCCAAAAATCCGAATTTCACCCCACCATCAAAATACTTGGCAAAACCATAACGGTACTGCCCGAATAGCACTAAAAGATTATCCTGCACTCCGATGTATCCCCCCACTAATGAACCACCGGGGGTGACGGTTACGGCTGTCGAGACCTGACCTAAAAATTGGGCCTGCGAGACTGAAGCGAATCCTAAGGCAAAAACTAGAAACAGGCCTAAGCTAACTTTTTTCATCATCCCTCCTATGTTAAAAAAGTTTTTAGATAATAAGCATTCGTCGAATGTTTGTCAACAAAAAAATTACTTCAAACGAAAGAGGATTAGTCCGCCTGAAGCGAGCTAATCCTCCTCCCTAAGTCAAAATCTCTCTTACGGTAGATTGAAAGTCAGGCCGCCTATAATCGTGGTGTAGTTGGTATTTTTTCCGGAAGTCTGAATGGAAGTATAGCGTCCCTCCAGGAAAATTTCAAAGGGTACCGCCGGAAAATGTAACCCCACTCCTCCTACCGGTTGCCAGCTCCAGGTATTCTCGTCATCCGGTACGGTGTAGCTGCCGGAAGTTCCCTCGGTGCTGTAGACCAGGCGGTGCCATCCTAAACCCAGGCCGATGAAAGGTCTTATCACCGGAAAATTGAATTTATATTTGGCTGTTCCGTTTAAAGATAAATCCGCTATGGTCAAATCTACTCCGGGAAATGAGGGAGCAAAAGCATCCTTCTTTTTCTTCCAGGCGTATTCAACCGAACCCTCTAAATCGATGATCCGCAGAGTTCCGATGCTAATATGTCCACCGATCATCTGCATCCGGCTCAAATCCACTCCGCTGACATCTAAGGCCGGATTGTCGTAATTCTGCACCAACCCCCCTCTTATCCCGAATCCCAGACCGGTCAGGGCCTGGCTGGAACCGGCTAATACCAGCAGAATTAAACCTAAGGTTAAAGGAATGATTTTTCTCATTTTGTCTCCTTTCGTTCTGGGTTTAATCGAACCATATATGGTGAGTTTATCGAACCATGTTATGCTGAGTTTATCGACCCTGACCCCGATTTATCGGGGGAACGGGTCGAACCATTTTTGAGTTAATATAGTAAAAAGTCGACAATTTTGTTCAAATTCTTAACCTTTTAACCCCATAAAAGCCACCATCCTCTGGTTTTTATCGGCGGAGCGGCGGAATGAATGGTACAGCAGAGGATTACAATGGGTACATTCGGGAAGGATGGTTATGTTTTCCGGTTTTAGCCCTGATTTCAGCAGTTGTTTGAGATTGACATGGGCTAAGTCCAGTTTTGGTTTACCGCTATTTTCGGACAAAATACTTTCCGGAGGAAAGAGAATGGCTAATTCTTCCGAGATTTCAAAACAGTCCGGGCCCAGCCCCGGACCTATTACGGCTGTGAGGTTGGAAATTTCCACCTCGAAATTGGCCTGCATCTGCTCCAGGGCACTGTCAATTATTCTTAAAAGCGTAGACCTCCACCCGGCATGAATCAAGCCGATGACTCTGGCCTCCGGTTCGACTAAGTAAATCGGCAGGCAGTCCGCTACTCTGACCGTCAGGCAGACCTTGGTCTGGTTGGTGATGAAGGCATCGTACTCGTGATTATAATCCCAATTCCGAACCGCCGCGGGAGAATCAAGCACCGCACACTTGTTCTTATGCACTTGATTGGCATACAAATTCAACCCCTTATGTCCGGTAAGACTTTTGAGGGAAGCGGCTAAATCCTTTTTCAATCTGGTCCTGTCGCAGAAAAGATTTTCGGCTTTATTTTTTAAGATCAACCCCTGCTGCAAAAAATCAAATTTTTCCAGAGCCGGAAAGCTTATCCACAAAATATCTTTGGACTCATTTATTTTCTTAAGTATGTGGTTTTCCCCCTTCACTATTTTCTCCCGTTCTTCTTACTGGCAACTGCGGACTTTTGGGCTTCTTTCTGCTTGAGCCACTGCTTGATTCTGGTTTTGGCCCGTGAAGTTTTGACGATTTTTAACCAATCCTGATGCGGAATCTGATGGGAGGAGGTCAAAATCTCAACTTTATCTCCGTTGTTCAGAGTGGCGGTCAGGGGAACCATCTTGCCGTTCACTTTGGCACCCCGGCAATGATACCCGATATCGGTGTGAACCGCAAAGGCAAAATCCAGAGGTGTGGAACCCAAGGGGAGCTGCCTTAAATCTCCTTTGGGGGTAAATACATAAATATCTTCCTGAAATAAATCCAACTTCAGATATTCCAGAAATTCCGTCGGGTTTTTTAACTCTTTCTGCATTTCCAACAACTCTTTTATCCAGGCCAGCCGTTTATCCAGCGGGTCCGGCTGTTTCTTGCCTTCTTTATAGAGCCAGTGAGCCGCAATCCCGTATTCAGCGGCCTGATGCATCTTCTGGGTCCGGATCTGAATTTCCACCCATTGCCGGCCCGGAACGATTACAGTAGCATGCAAGGCCTGATACAGATTATTTTTGGGCTGGTCGATGTAATTCCGGAATCTTTCCGGAATCGCCTCCCACAGATTGTGAATCACGCTTAAAGTCTGATAACAGTCCTTATCGTTTTCCACCAAAATCCGGATGGCCATCAAATCATAGATTTTCTCCAGGGGTATATTTTGTTTTTTGATTTTCTGGTAAGTGCTGTATAAATGTTTGGCCCGGCCGGTAATTTCCGCCTTGACTCCGGCTTTTTCCAATTCTTTCTTCAAAACCTCCGCCACTTCTTTGATTAAACTCTCCCTTTCAGATTTGCTGGCTTTGATTTTCTGCTCCAGCTCCAGATAGGTCTGGGGCTCTAAATATTTGAAACTCAAGTCTTCTAACTCTTCCTTGATTTTCCCCATTCCCAGGCGGTGCGCCAGGGGGGCGTAGATGTCCAAGGTTTCCTGGGCTATTCTTTGGATTTTTTCGGGAGCCAGATGCTGCAGGGTTCTCATGTTGTGCAGGCGGTCTGCCAATTTGATTAAAATTACCCGGATATCTCTGGCCATGGAGACCAAAAGCTTGCGGAAATATTCCACCTGTCCTTCTTCCTCGCTTTGGAACTGCAGCTCCCCGATTTTGGTGACGCCATCCACCAGTTCCGCTATTTCCGGCCCGAATTCGACTTTGATCTGGTCTAAGGTGACTATGGTATCTTCTACCACATCATGAATCAGGGCCGCCGCCAAGGTGGCTGAATCCAGATTCTGCTCCGCCAAAATTACTCCGGTCTCGAGTCCGTGGTATAAAAAGGGCTCTCCGGATTTTCTCATCTGTCCTAAATGAGCTTTTTCTGAGAACTGATAAGCCCGGATTAAAAGAGGGATATCCAGCTGGGCTTTGAGGGTTTCGAGTTTGAAAATAAATTCGGATAGATTCATTTTTCTATTTTGGTTTTGCTCTTCAAAACTGTCCCGGCTTTCTCAAAAACATTATCGACCGTTATTAGCTCCATACAATTTCCTCTTTCACACTTTGTGGGAGAGCAGTTTTTGCAAGCCGGCACCGGAGGAAGAATCGCCGTGTGTCCTTCACCATAAGGTCCCCATCTTTTGGGTGAGGCGGTGAATATCGGGCAGAATAAAGCCACAGTCGGAATACCTAGGCTCGCCGCTATATGCATGGGACCGGTGCTGTTGCAGATTACCAAATTGACTTTTCCTATTATGGCAGACAGTAATCTCAAATCTGTTTTTCCGGTTAAATCGATGAAGCTCTGCCTCATTTTGCTTTTCATCTTTTCGGCTAAAATTTTCTCACCGGCTTGACCGGTGACTAATACCTTTACTGAATACGACTGTATCAGTCTGTCTGCTAATTCCCCGAATTTTTCCGCCGGCCAAATTAAAGCGTTTCCTCCGCTCCCCGGATGCATCAAAACCATCATGTCATCATCCTTTATACCCAGCGTTTTAAAAAAAATATTCGCCTCATTCTTTTCATTGGGGGACAGATACAGCTTGGGTAATATTTTCTGCGGCTCCAGACCCAAAACTCTTAGCATATCCAGATTATATTCCAGTTCATGTTTTTCAACGGTCTTGCGATGCTGAAAATGCTTCAGGTTAAATAAAAAAGAGTATCCTCTATATCCTGTCCCTATTCGGTAAGGGACCCCGGCTGATTTCAACAACCAAGCCAATCTCAACGTAGGATGCAGCACAATGGCTATGTCGTACTTTTTCTGTTTAATAACTTTTCTCAATTTAAGAAACCCTTTTACACTTCTATTATCGTCTAAAATAATTTCGTTTATAAACGGGTTATTTTTCAAAATCGGAGAAGTGTAAGGAGCTACCAGAAAATCGATATGGGCTTGGGGGAACTTCTGTTTAAGAACTTCGGCCACCGGCGTGGAAAGAATCAAATCTCCGATTCGGTCGGTTCGGACGATTAGAATTTTTTCGTTTCCCTTTAACCGAATCTTTTTTTCTCGCTTAAACATTTTTCCCGCGCATATTTAATGCCATTAATTTCAAGTATTTTAACAAAACCTGATAGCTGGATAAAACCGCTAAGACAAAACCCTGCCAGGAATCTAAAAATCCCAATTTTAGTAAATACATTTTGAAAAAAGTCGCCGGAGGCCTGAAAATCAAATCCCAGGGATAAGCCCTGACCCCATTTTGATGTAACTGCTGGGCGGACAAAGTGGTGTAGCGTTTTAATTTTTTAAAATAATGCTCCAAATTCGGATACGTATAATGCCGGAGCGGATTTTTCAGATACCCCATTTCCCCTTTGACCTGGGCTTGCTCATGCACCAGTGCCTTATCAAACCGTCCTGCTTCTTTTCGAAACAGTCGCAGGACGTAATCCGGATACCAGCCGGAATGCTCCATCCATTTCCCTAAAAAAAGAGATCGGCGGGGAAGAAAATAAGCGGAATACGAATGGTTTCGAACCGCTCGTAAAATTTCCTCCTGCAATTTGGGAGTTACCTCTTCATCTGCGTCTACGGATAAAACCCAAGCGTTGCCTGCTTTTTGACGGGCAAACTCTTTGGTCTGGCCGAACCCTTCCCAGTTAACCTCCCAGATTTTATCCGTATATTTTTTGGCAATCTCTTTCGTCTTATCGGTGCTGTGAGAATCCACTATTATGATTTCATCTGCGAAAGTCAAAGAACTAAGGCACTTCTCCAGATTTTTCTCCTCGTTATGGGTAATAATTATGGCCGACAGCATTTCTTATCTCATTCGGAAAATTTAAGTGATAATCCCCAGCCGGCCCAGATAAAAAGCCCAATGACCGGGTCAAAACTTACCAGAGAAAACCAGCCCACTATCCACCAGCTTAAAATACCCAATAACAATCCCAGCTGAAAGGCTGAATCCGGCGGACTCGTGCTTTGCTTAAGTTTCCGGATGGAAAAGATAAATTGCTTCACAAACATGGCTCCGAAAAACAGAAATGTGAAGATTCCGCTTTCCAGGATTACTTGCAGATACTCATTGTGCCAGCTGGAGGTCTGTTTATCTTCTACTTTTTCCCATGATTCTGAAGGAAAAATCTTTTTGAAAGTATTGGGCCCGTAACCTGTGGGAGGCAAATCCTTTAATTTTTCAAACCCCGCTTTCCAAAGAGCCGGTCTGCCGGACATAATCTGAGAGCTCTTCCAATCCAAACGGTTTCCCAATTTCTGCTTCAGATTGGGCACCAAAGCTGCCAGAAGCAGAGCCAGAACCAGGATGAACAGAATTTTTCGGCTTTTTTTCACCAGCACAATCACAAATATGACCAGCCCCGCCAGATAGCAAGCCCGGGAAAAAGTCAAAAACACCCCCAGGGTCAGAATCGCGGCGGCCAGCCCCAGATATATCTTTTCTTTCAACAGTTGGGAATAGGCAAACCCGGCCAAAGTCAGTCCCAGGGCCAGAGTTGAATAGACAGCGGTGGTGTAATATCCGGTGGAAATGAAGCTGGCTCTGGGTGTCTGACCCAGCCAAACCCTCAAGCCGGAGAAAAAAGCCAGCAAACCGGCTCCTATTAGTATTATTTTTAAAATTGATTGTTTTTGAGATTGGTTCAACTCCAGAGAGGCTAAAGGAAAATAAATCAAGGGCAACCACAGTTTTTCAAAACCTTTTAAACTGCCCTGAAAATCCACGGAGAAGAAAATGGAAATCGATCTGAATATAACAAATCCCAGAATCGGATAAAAAAGCGGATACTCGGCCGGCCGGAATTTTTCACCCGCTATGATTTTAAAGACCCAGGCCAAAATCAGAACTGCGCTTATAATTTCGGAAAGCGCCACCGAAAACGGCAATGCCAGAAAAAGCAGCCCGACCAGATAGCAGGAAAGCTTACCTTCCAGCTCTTTCAGTTTAGGCTGATTAAGCATGGAGATGCTGGTAGTAAAATTCTTCGGTCTCTTCCCCGAATTTTTCTAAGGAAAATCTTTCAACTGCCAACTGTCTGCTTTTTTCTCCCATCTTTTTTCTTTTTTTCTCATCATTTAAAAGTTTCAACAGGGCTTCACCTATTTCCTTTCCATTTTTCGGCTGAACTAAAAATCCGTTTTCTCCCTCAAAAATTACTTCCGGGATGGCGTTGATGTTAGTGCCGATGACCGGCTTTCCCATGGCCATATATTCCAGTGCCACCCGGCAAACCGATTCAGAGCCGATGGAAGCCACCACCCCGATATCCAGAACTCCCATCACTTCCCTGATCTCTGTGACTCTGCCCAAAAAAACGAAGCTTTTTTGCAGTCCTAAATTTTTCACTTTTTCTTTCAATTCTTTTTTTGAAATCTGAGCCTCCTCTCCGGCGATTAAAAAAATCGCCTCGGGAACTTTTTCAAGTACGAACTTAGCCGCCTCTATAAAATAAATATGTCCCTTCACCGGAGAAAGCCGGCCTATCATTCCTATAACTGGAGTTTTTTCATCCAGATTCAATTCCTGCCTTAAACGGCTTTTATAAGCAGGAGTAAAATAATCCGTATCTATTCCGACCGGAATATTTCTCAAATTATATGAATCAAAATTCAAATTCTTTTTGTAGCTTTCCTCTAGAGTTTTGCAGGATGTAATAGTCCCATCCGTCAATTTGTGATTCAAATAACGATTGAAAAGATTCGATTTGGGTGGACGAATGTCACCCCGGGTGCGGATAATCACAAGTTTGGGTCTGGATATTTTTTTCAACAAGCTGGCGTAGAAATGCCCTTCCCCTCGGTGAGCGTTAATCACCTGGATTTGTTCTTTTTTCACAATGTCAGATAATCGTTTGAGGTTTTGTAGGATGCTGGTATGGTCTAATCGGCTTAAATTCAGTCGAGGATAAATTTGCAATTTCAACTGCAAAGCTTTTTCCAAAGGCGGCGAAGGAAAATCCCCTGCCACGATTACATTGTGTCCCCTGCGTGACAGGGCCTGTGAGACGGCAATGGCATAATAAGCCGAAGCATTATACCATCTCACATTAATCAACTGCAGAATATTTAGTTTTTCCAACTTCTTTATTTTTGAGTTTAAGTAAATTCGGTATTATTGAATCTAAAACCTGCTGAACGTCTGCGACCGAAATTGAATCCAGGCAGGTCACTTTGGTACAGCTGTGTTTTTTTCTTTCATTATTGGCGCAAGCACAATTTTTTTTCACAAATTTATGCCGGCTTAAATCCGGGTAAGTCCAGCTTACCGGCGAGTGAGGTCCGTAGACGGTAACCGTGGGAATTCCCACGGCTGTGGCAATATGCTTGGTGCCGTTATCGTTTCCCAGCTGCAAATCGCACTTTTCCAAAATGGCGGCTAACTCCAGAAGGGTAGTGGTTTCAGCAGAGATGATTGGTTTAAATTTCATCAACGAGGCCATTTTCTCTACAATCTCCCTCTCACCCGATCCCCAGACCAAAATTGCTTTAGCCGAATATTTTTCCATCAACCCATCCGCCACCTTAGCATATCTGTCCAAAAACCAAAAATTGAACCTCCTTCTGGCAGTGGGTGAAATGGTGATTTTAAAGTCGGAATCCAAGATTTTGTTTTCCGCAAAAAACTTCTGGGCAAAACTTTTGGCTTTTGAATCTATGACTAGATCCAATTTGCTATCTCTGGATTCAATTCCTAACGGCTTCAAACTATCCAATTTATATAAAGCTCCATATTTCTCCTGCTGGTCGGGAGCAACTTTAAGGTTGTAAAAAATCTTCCTGAAACGATAGGCAAAACCGATTCTTTTTTTTGCCCCGGAAAGAAATGAAGCCAGGGCGGTTCGCGGAGTTCCCAGTAAATCCACCACTAAATCAAATTTCTTGTCACGGATTTCTTTTATTTTTTTCAGGGCATAAAACCAATTGTTATATTTATTTTTATCCCACACTATTACCTCATTCAGATTGGGATTGTTCTCCAAAATTGCTTTGGATTCCTCTTCCGTCAAAAATGCCAGATGGGATTGGGGATATTTTTGGCGCAAAGCCCGGATTACCGGAGTGCACATCAGAACATCTCCGATGCGGCGCAGCTGGATGATTAAAATTCTTTTTGGTTCTGTCTGAATTGCCATACTTATGTTTTGAACTGAAGATTGTATAATTTTTTGTACAACCCTTCCTGCTTGATTAATTCTGCATGTTGGCCGACCTGCACTATTTTACCTTTATCTAAAACCACAATTCTATCCGCATTTTGAACCGTGGAGAGACGATGGGCGATTACAAATACGGTCCTGCCTTGCATCAAATGTTCGATGGCTTCCTGCACTAATTTTTCGGACTCACTGTCCAGAGAGGAGGTGGCCTCGTCGAAAATTAAAATGGGGGGATTCTTGAAAATCGCTCTGGCAATGGCTAATCTCTGGCGCTCACCCCCGGAAACTTTCACTCCTCTGTCTCCGATAACGGTCTGGTAACTTTCCGGCAGGCTCACGATAAAATCATGGGCGTTGGCCGCCCGGGCCGCTTTCTCCACCATTTCAGTGCTGGCGCCGTTGTGACCATAGGCAATATTGTTCCAGACCGAATCGTTGAAAAGCATGGTCTCTTGAGTCACAATCCCCAATAGATTTCTCAAACTATTCAGCTCAATTTTTCGCACGTCTGTCCCGTCAATGGTAATTTTTCCTTCTTGCGGGTCATAGAATCGAGCTAATAAATCCATCAAGGTTGATTTACCGGCTCCGGACGGTCCTACCACGGCTATGATTTCTCCTCTTTTGACTTTCAGATTTATTTCCTGCAAAACCGGTTTGTGGCTGTCGTAGTGGAAGACTATATCTTCGAAATTTATCTCTTTTTCCAATGCCTTGACTTTTACCGGCTGGGGAGAATTTTTGATTTTGGGCTCGGTTTCCAATACTTCAAAAATTCTCTCCGCCGCCGCTAACCCCTGCTGAATGTCAATATTGACATGGGATAATTTTTTGACCGGCTGCATAAGCGAGAATAGAGCTACCAGAAATAGAAAGAAGCGGTCCACTGTAAATTCCGACCCGCCTAAAATCTGCTTCCCCCCGAACCACAGTATGGTCACCCCGGCTAATACACCTAACATCTCCGTCAGGGGAGGCGCCAAAGAGCCGATACGGGTGAGCTTGACCATGGTTTTGAAATAATCTTTGCCGAAGTTTTTGAATTTTTCCAGCTCGAATTTCTCCATGGCAAAGGCCTTGATCACTCTGATTCCGTAAATTGTTTCCTGTAGCACTGAAGTCAAATTTCCCATTTTTTGCTGAGTCAAAATGGAATTCTTTTTGACTTTCTTCCCGAATTTGCTGATGATGATGATTCCGAAAGGGAGCAAAACCAAAACTATCAAAGAGAGTTTCCAGCTGGCCCAGATGACTAAAAACATGTAAGTGATGTACAAAAAGATTTGCCGGATGGCTTCCGCAAAGCCATTGGCGACTGCTCCCCGGACTAAATTTATGTCATTGGTCAAACGGGAAATCAGGACTCCGGATTTTTTCCCGTGGAAATATTCCAAGGGTAAGTTATGATAATGACTGTAAAGCTGGTTTCGCAGGTCCATTATCACACCTTGTTCCGCTTGAACAATCAGGAAACTTTGCAGGTACCAGAAAATATTTTTTATCAGAAAAACCAACAGAATAAAAATACATAACCTTTTGAGGCTTTCTATCTTTGAATCTGCCAAAAGCCACCGATTAAATTTTTCTTTCAAAGTCTGCGGCAGTAAAATCACCAGGCTTTCATCTGATTTGGCGGTTTCCTGTCCCACAGTGGTCTTATCAACTGCCGGAGGAGTTTCTACTTGAGCAGTCAGAACTATTTTGGTGAAGGGGACAATCATGGTCAGAGAAAACCCGCTCAAAGCCGCATAAATCATCATGCAGATGACAGCCGCTATGAGAAATTTCCGATGCGGTCTTAAATATTTTAAAAGCTTCCAGTACAGTTTCATTTAGTTACACTATGGCGTAGCCATTTATTTTAGTACCGCTTGAGATACGTCCAGCATTTCTTTTAAACTAGCTTTGACTTTTTCTAAACTTACCTCGCCTGACACAATGCGGTGTAATTCTTCTTTTGGCCCATATTTGTTTGCATCTGAATCCGCGAAAATCGCCAACGTAGGGACTTTCAGAGCCATCGCTAAGTGCATCGGTCCGGTATCGGAAGAAATAAATAAATTGCATCTTTTGATTACAGCCGCTAATTTCGGCATGGTCAGTAAATCAGAAATTATAATTTTATCATTCGATTTGCTTCTCAAGTCAGGCAGTAATTTTTCTTCCACTTTACCCCAAAAAATAATTATCTTGTAATTTTCTTTGGTCAGCCAGTTGATGACTTCTGCAAAATTTTCTATTTCCCATCTTTTTTTACCCCTTCCGCCGATATGAATTCCTATCAAAAAGTCATTCTGCAAAACTTTTTTAGAAGTTAAATAATTTTCTGCCCGGCTTTTATTTTGAGAATCAATTTTCAGATTAAATTCCGGTGTAGGAACCTCCCCGGCTAAAAACCTCAACAAATCCAGATGCCTTTCCACCACATGTCTTTCCTTATGAATTATCGGAACTTCCAGATTCAAAAATCCTTTATTTTGAGCTTTCTCGTAACCGACTCGGATGGGTGACCGGCTTAGATAAGTCAAAAAAGCATTGCTCAAAGAAAAATTGTTTTCGTCACTCAAATCCACAGCCAAATCGAAGTTGGATTTTCTGATTTTTCTGACTAGCGACCGAAACTTAAAAGGATTCCAGAATGAACTTCTCTTCAGTACAAAAACCTCATCAATTTCTGGGCACATCTCTAATACTTCAGCAAATTTTTCATCAGCCAGGTAACCGATATGAATTTGTGGAAATTTCTTTCTGATAGCCGAAACCACAGGCAAAGTCAAAACCAGGTTTCCTAATCTTCTATCCTGCCTGACCAGGAGTATCTTTCTGACCTTGGAAAAATCTATTTTCTCCCGGTCTAATTTCTCCGGTTTTACGAACAAGCTCACCAGCCCGGTTAGCAGATTTTTCCCTGATTTTTCAACTTTTTTCAAGCCCATAAACTTTTTGATTTTAAAATAAATTAAGTGGATTCTTTGTAAAGTCAACGGCTTTTTAGGAGAAATTCAATTTTCAATCAAATCCACTCTCTGGGCTGTGTCCGGAATTTCCAGTTGGAATAACTTATCTGCCAACTTTGGATTTATTTTCTGCTCCTTGAAACTGACTTTAACTTTCTTGCCCGAATTCTTGAATTTCATTTCTATCTCATACGGCAAATCAAAATCCTGGTAATTTTTGAATTTCTTGTATTGAATTTCAGCTCCCGAAACAGAATCCAAATTCTTGTTGACGATAATATCCATCAGCTCCTGCAGCTTTAACTCCCATCCCCAGTTCAGTTTTTCCTGAAACATTTCCACTTCATCTTTGTAATATTTCTGGTCTTTGGGAAAATAAATAGTCACCGTATCTTCTTGAATTTTAGCTTTGAAAAAACCGCTCCCCCAGGAAGTTCTGGGGCTGAACACCACCTGCCGCGGTTCTCTGAAAAATAATTCCAAATTCAGCTTAATCTTCCCCTTATTGGTATCCCCCTTTAGGCTCAAAATGGCCGCAAAACTTTTTACTTCCGGCGGCTTAATTAAGATTCTTTGAATTTTGATATTTTTGCCGGTAGAACAATTCAAAGCCAGGAAAATAAATACCCAGATAAAATTTGAAAAAAACCGAAGCTTTCCGAAAACGGATTTCATTTTAATTGGAAAGAAATTACAACGCCTGGGTAAGGTCGGACCCCGCGAAAAGAAGCGAGAAGAACCGGACAATGGGACGCAGCCAGGACCACAGAAAGCTTAAATGCAGGAACTGTCCCATAAGAAAAATAAATAAAATCAGAAAAGGCCCGAACCTTTCAAAATAAATCATGTATATCTCATAACGGGCCGGCAGAAATCCTCTTAAAATTTTGGAGCCGTCTAAGGGAGGAATGGGAAGCAGATTGAAAAAAGCCAGAACCAGATTGATGATAAAACCGAACACCAGCATGTAAATCAGAATCCCCGAAAAAGTATTGGGGTCAAAGGATATTCCGCTATGAACCATACTGCGGATAAAAAGTCCCAGCACAAACGCTAAAATGATATTGGAAATCGGGCCGGCCGCCGCCACCCACATCATATCTTTTCTGGGATTCCTGAAATTATAGGGATTGACCGGCACCGGTTTAGCCCAGCCCAGGTGAACTAAGTACAACATCAGAAGCCCCAGAATGTCGATATGAGCTATGGGATTTAAGGTCAGTCGACCCAGTTCCTTAGCTGTAGGGTCCCCCAATCTATTGGCGGTCCAGGCATGGGCAAATTCATGAATGGTCAGGGAAAACAGGATAGGTGGTGTAATCAGTAAAAATCCGCTTACATCCAAAAAAATCTCCTTTGGTTGCAAAAAGTAAACATTTTGCTAGGCGCTTGTGAAAATCCTAGGCATAAATTCCTCTCAATTTAATCACATCCACCACCCGTTTGATAGCCACCATAAAGGCCGCCACCCGCATATTGACTTTGTGCTTTAATGCCATTTCCAAAACATCCTGAAAGGCCTTGATCATGATATTGTCCAAGCGTTCGTTGACTTCTTCTTCGGTCCAGAAATATCCCATCCGGTCCTGCACCCACTCAAAGTAAGATACGGTTACCCCCCCGGCATTGCATAAGATATCCGGGATAATGAATACTTTCTTTTTGTCTAAAATTCTGTCGGCTTCCGGTGTGGTGGGACCGTTGGCCCCTTCGGCTAAAATTTTGGTCCTGATTCGGTGAGCATTTTCTTTGGTAATCTGATTTTCCAGAGCCGCCGGAATTAAAATATCACATTCCAATTCCAATAATTTCTGGTTGTTGATGGGATGGGCTTTGGGAAATCCGACCACGGTTTTTTTCTTTTCCACATATTCCAGAAGTTTGGGAATATCCAATCCCTTGGGATTATGAATTCCCCCTTTCACATCGCTGACCGCGATAATCTTGCTTCCCTCTTCGTTGAAAAATTTGGCCGCCATGGAGCCCACATTCCCGAACCCCTGAATCACCACCGAGCTTCCGCTCAAGTGCATATGCAGATGTCCGGCCGCTTCTTTGACGGTAATCAGTATTCCCCGTCCGGTGGCTTCTTTTCGACCCAGAGAACCACCCATCTCGATCGGTTTGCCGGTGACCACGGATCTCACGGTATGCCGGGCATGCATGCTGTAGGTATCCATAATCCAGGCCATCACCTGTTCGTTGGTATTGACGTCTGGCGCAGGAACGTCCGATTCCGGGCCAAACAATTCAATCAAATCTGCCGTGTAACGCCGGGTTAAACGCTCCAATTCTTTTTGGGACATAACAGAAGGGTCACAGGCCACTCCCCCTTTGGCTCCACCGAAGGGGATATTGACCACCGCGCATTTCCAGGTCATCCAGGCCGCCAGAGCCTTGATTTCATCTAAGTTGACGTTGGGGTGATAGCGAATTCCCCCCTTGGAGGGCCCTCTGATTAAGGAATGCTGGACCCGGTAGCCGGTGAAAATTCTGAATTTCCCGTTATCCATCTGGACCGGCAGGTTGATTTCCACCGAGCGCCGCGGGGCTTTGATGAATTCCAGAATCCCCGGGTCGATTTTTAATCTTTTGGCCGCCTCATCAAATTGAATCTGGACCGACTCAAAAACACCGATAGGTAAATCCGTGGACTTTATCTTATGCATTTTTTAGCTCCTGATTTTGGATACAAAACTGTTCTGGGCAACATAAAATCTCCATTTTTTATCGCTTCCCTCTCTTACTCCGATTCTATTTGAGCTTTCTATTTGGAAAATTTCTTCATTTCTATCTTCGACAAAAAGCGAATTTGAGGTTATGTCGCAACCATTTAAATCTTTATCTATTCCGAAGGCCTGGCATAATTTTCCCGGTCCGTTGGTCAGATTTTCCGGTGTAGCTGAATTTCGATTCTTCACCATTTTCTCGATCCCATCTGACGGCTCCAGAGCCCGGATTAATACCGCGGCCGGAAAACCTTTTTTTTCTGTGACGAAATTTAAGCAGTAATAGTTGCCGTAGATAAAATAAATATAGACGTATCCCGGCGGACCATACATTATCTGGTTGCGGGGAGTGACTTTCCCGAAGGCATGACTGGCCGGGTCATCTTTACCGACATAAGCTTCGGTTTCTACAATTTTACCGGAGAGCAAAGTTCCATTTTGCTTGAAAACCAAGTATTTTCCCAATAAGTTTCGGGCTACTTGCAAAGTCGGCTGAGCAAAAAACTTTCTGCTTAATTTTCTACTTTTCATAATTAAACCAATTCTTCCTGCAAAAAGGGGTTGGAAACCCTTTCTTCCCCGATGGTGGAGGATGGCCCGTGCCCCGGGAAAATTTCTATCTCATCCGGCAGTATCAGAAGTTTTTTCTTGATGGAATCTATCAGACTCTGAAAAGAGGAACCCGGAAAATCAGTTCTGCCAATCGAACCGGCGAAAAGTGTGTCTCCGGTAAATAAAATCTTATCATATTCTAAACAGATTCCACCGGGCGTATGACCCGGAGTATGAATAATTTTTAAGCTCATCTTTCCTATTTTCAAAACCTCTCCCTCATTTAAAAATTTATCTGCCGGAGGAGCCGTAATAGCCACGCCGAAATAAATCGAGCGGTTCAATTTAGGGTCGGTCAGCATTTCTTTATCTTCCGGGTGAATGTAAATCGGAGCCTGGGTCTTATTTTTCAATTCACCAACTGCTCCGATATGGTCGGCGTGTCCGTGGGTTAGAACTATCCCTTTAACTTTATATGCTCCAGCTTGAATTTTTTCCCAAATCAGAGGGAAATCTTCCCCCGGGTCAATCACCAGTACTTCTTTGGTTTTAG
>Ga0326597_10002474_pt1 | contig 27571 bp, 46 predicted proteins | sample RVTome_12_FD_203789 | JGI IMG/M metagenome (GOLD analysis project Ga0326597, IMG submission 203789) | Soil microbial communities from uranium-contaminated site in the Upper Colorado River Basin, Wyoming, United States - RVT100D185 | ecosystem: Environmental > Terrestrial > Soil > Contaminated >... | reverse complement strand
GGATTGCCGATTGCGTTGCCTGGGTTCGTGGATGCGATCCAGAACTTGACCAAGGCCCGGGAGGCCATCGATCTTGATCCGGGGCTTTCCCCCGACGATCGTCTGCGGTGGGATCACGAGCTGAACAGCCGCAAGAGGGAAATCTACCAGCGCGCGTTGGACATCTTCGATGCGATGTCCGATCCGCGCGAAGAACAACAGATGGAGGCTGTAAAATGACCACGACGAACACCACAAATCGAGGGTCGATCAGTTCACCGGTGCTCGCCGGCACCTACCCACTCGCCGCAGACTTTATGAGCGCGAGCGAGCTACAGGTGTGGGAGATTACCGACGCAACCGGCGTCGAACGACTCCTCGTTTCGGGCGTGGACTACACCTTCGCACTCGCGGGGACGCCCCCTTCCACGGGGACTCTCACAGCATTCTTGGCTTACGCCGACACGACATGGCGATGGCGGCGCAACACCACTCTCGACCAGCAGACGGACCTGACCGCGCTCGGCACCTTCCCTGCGGACTCGATCGAGCGCGCTTTCGACAAGGCGATTCTCGCTGTGCAGGACACGAACGACATCGCCTCGCGGAGCCTTCGGGGGCCGGCGTGGGATCCGCAAGACCTGACCCTGCCCGATTCGTCGGCGCGTGCGAGCAAGGCCCTGCACTTCGACTCGGCAGGGCTGCCTTCGCTCGTGACCCCTGCCGATGCCAGTGGAACGCTGGTGACCACGGCCGGCGGCACAGCGCGTTCGCTGATTACGCGGTTTGAAGAAGTCATCAACGTCAAGGACTACGGCGCTGCAGGCGACGGCACGACCGACGACACCGCAGCAATCAATCTCGCCTTCGCTGCGCTCCGGGCCGAGTTCTTGATCACGGATGGCGTAGAGGAGTCGTACCCCGGGACCGTGCTGTTCCCTCCGGGCCGGTACAAAATCTCGGCGGCGATCGATGCCACGATGATCTGGGGCTACGGCTGGAAGATCGAAGGGACCGGGGCTCAGATCGAGTCCTCGGCTTCGGGCGCAGCGATGCTCGACCTGTTCGGGAGCCGCTTTGGCGAGATCAACGGCCTGACCTTTTACGGCGACGACACCACTGTCCCGGCGTGGGGGATCATCATGGGGCGCGAGTCGAGCCTCAGCCCCTTCCGCTCCACGGGCGATTTTGTCCTGAATCGCGTCACCTTCTTCGGGTACTTCTCAAAGGGCTGCCTCTACAACTTCGCCGCCGAATCCGTCACCTACAACTCGTGCGTGTTCTGGAACCGGCACTCGTCGGCTTCGTCCTACGCGATTGTTCTCGACGCGCGCTACCAGACGGCCTTCGGCGTGGCGTCTGTGACGGAAGAGATTCCGCCAGACTACGACCAGTTGGAGTCGTTCAACACCAACGTCTTCAACCAGTGCGATTTCCGAAAGATGGTCAGCGGCCCGACGATCTACATTTGCAACGGCTCGGGCTTCCGCTTCCATGGGTGCTACGGGGTGAGCTACGACGATGCGGTCGTGGTGGTCGTAACGGGGGGCGGCTATCCGATCAACGATCTGTACCTCGACATGCACTTTGAAGTCCAGGCGGCCACCGCGTGCGTGCGGTTTGAAGGCATCCTGGGGGACGTCAACATGTCGGTGCACAACTTGTACATGCGCGATCTGTGGGCCTTGACCACCGGGACGATTCTTCTGGCCGGGGCTTCGATCTCGGGCACCGTCGAGCTGCGCGATTACGACCTCGCGTTCTCCTACAACGCGGGGGGTACAAAGCTCATCGATCCGCCCGCTCGCTTTGCTTTGCAAGGGGGCAGGGTCTCCGCACCGAACATCGCCCGCGAAACTACAGCGTCGGCGGAGAACGGGTATCGAAACACGGTCGATCGCAACCTGGACGGCTACAACGTCGGGACGCAGTTGATCTTCGACAAGGTGCAAGGCGACGCTGCGTTCAAAGGCAAGGTGAAGTTCTTCGACGGCAACGCTGCGGTCGCTGTGGGTGCGCTGGGGAACACCGGTTTCTCTGCGCTATCGGGGAGTGGACTCACGCTCAAGGACGGCATCACGGCGCCGGGGACGGTCGCCGGAGAGGCCACGATTTACATCGACACGGCAGACGGGGACTTGAAGGTCAAGTTCGGCGACGGGTTCGTCCGTGTCATCGCTGCGGATTCATAGGGGCACGACATGAAACTTCCCATCTTCCTCTTGGCGATGCTCGTGGCGTCTCCAGCATTTGCAACCAACGAGTGGACCGCGTGCGGTAGCACGAACAACAGTGGCACGAATCCGTCTGCGGGCACGGGGGTGTGCCTCGAATGGCGTGCGACCTCGGCTACCGCGACCTCGGCCACCTTCCGCGTCTCGGCCGATGCTGCGCTCGCGTGCATCGATTCGGACGTAGCTCAATCGGAAGGTGCCGGAACCTTTGAGGTGATGATTCAGAGGTGCCTCGATCCGACCGTAGCCGTAACCGACAACACCTGCGTGGACGTGCTCGCGGCAGCCCTGACCGGCCTCGGCGGCTCCTCGACGACGCAGAACGCTTGTCTCCGCATCCCACGCGGGCAGTACCGAGTCGTAATCACCGCTCCGACTGCGGCCGAAGTCGGGATCCTTCAAGTGCAGGGAGAGAACTAGCCATGCGAAAACTCATCCTTCTCTTTGTGCTTCTGTGCGCCGGAGTCGCCTCCGGAGACACCAAGTGGCCGGACTCCGGCGGCGGCGGTGCTGCGGACAATCTCGGTAACCACACCGCGACGCAAGACATCATCCTCGGGGATGACGAGATTATTTCGGACACCTACGGGTACAACGCCGACCTCAGCGCACACACAGCCACGAAAGGTTTCTGGACGCGGCCCGTCGAAGTGGGTCCGTTGACGGTTTGCCAAGCGTCCAACACAACCCCCGACACGCTCGACAACCAAGCGTGTGAAACGCTTACTCCGCCATCCGCTTCTCACGCTGACTGTGGTGGTGTGGGGACGTGCATTCGCAACGATGGACTGCTCGGTACACCGGGACAGGGCCTCGCGCATATCGTGGTCGGCTCAGATTCGATCGGTCCGGGCTCTCAGGCTCAAGACAACATTTTCTTCATCCGGTACAACGCGGGCGTCGAGGGTGAGCTCTCCGCGCCGGACGACCCAGGCACGGGCGCGACCTACTACAATTTTGAGATGGACTGGTCTCCCGACGGAAATCAGTTGGTTGAGTTTTTTCGCCAAAACATCCGAAGAGGTGGTGCGGCCGGTGATGCGTGGCGCGACTTTGGTCACTTCGCGAACTTGGATGCTCTCGCTGCGGGTCACAACTTTGCATCGGGTGCCTTTACGGCGGAAGACACTGGAGTTTTCGACAAGTACGGAATCTTTCAGGTCGGCGCTTTAAATGCGCCAATAGTGGGTGCGAGGATGAGCACTTATGAAAGCACCCCTACTAGTTATTTTGAAGTGGAAGGGAATACCAACTCAGGTGGACGCCCTCTAGCTTCTTGGTCTGCTGTGGCGGACGCGAACGCAACGCCTCACAACGTTAACGGGGTGACCGTTGACCTGCACGCGACAAGCGATACCACTTCGGCCCAGCGTGCGCTCGCGGCAGCGATAAGGGTGGATGCGCCTTCGCGCTTTGGCGCGTGTGACGCGAACTCGACAGGAGCCGGGATCACTGAAGGCGCCCAGTGTATCGAGAACAAGGATTGCAACGACGGGGACGTGTATACCGCTTCGCCGCTCAACGGGATCTGTGTTCACGGTAACGGGACACTGAGCAACGGAACCAGTGACGGGCTCTGTATCGCTACAGCGAACGGCGCCATCGGGACCACTCCGACTTTTTGTGACACAACCTTCGGGGCTATTGGCGCGTGCGATGCGGGTCACCTTTGCACCGACATTCAGGACTACTGGTTGCAATACACTGGAACCGCGGTAGGTCTCTACGTGGAAGCGAGTAGCAAGGACATAACAGCCGACATTGAGACTATCGGATGGTGCTCTTCGGACGGCGGCGGCGACCCGGAAGACGAAGGCAAGACCTGCCATAGAAATGCCGACTGCGAATCCGCGACGTGCGTTTTCGACACGGGTGGAAGTATGCATGTCAACGACTTAACGGGCGCCAACGTGAAGATCGACATCTCGGGCAGTAGAACGTTTGGGCACCCATTTAACCCGATCGCCAGCCAGCAGAAACAGTTTTCGAACGTCAACGGCATGGTCTTTGACCTAACATGGTCCGGCACGAATCAAGAGATCAATCAGTCTACGATGCTGAAGTTTGGTTCGCCTAGTATCTCTAATACCGGCGGGCTGTGGGAGAACGAGAGCGTCATTCGCGTGGCAAACCAGTGGGGCAACGCCGAATACACGCCGTCGATCATTCAAGCCGATGCCTTCACGACGCGAACGGGCGCAAAGCACGCGATGCAGTTCGCGACGTTTGGTTGGGACCAAGGGAACTGGAGCTTAGGCCGAGCGCGCATCTGGAGTGAAGCGGAGGGGGGAACCCCGGGCACCGTCGATAACCTTCGGGTGATCTTCAACAACAATCCATGGGGGCCGGCCGTCGGTCAAGCCATCGCGCTGCACTCCGAGAGCAACAATCACGGGCTGATGAAGTGGGGCGTGTCCGACGCTGCGGGCGCTGCCTCGTTTGATACCGGTACTGAGGTATGCGCCGTCAGCTCGCAGACATGCGTAGACAGTGACGAGATGGGCAGCAACGGGAGCGTGACAACTTGCTCGACCGCCCACGCGAACGGACTCAACTTCTGGGCTTTCTGCCGCGACTAAGAGGACGTTATGCGTACCGCAACCATCGGTGTCTTGTCCGGGTTTCTTGGCGCGCTTCTCGCGCTGGGGATCATCAACGCGGCAACGCACAGCGGCGGCGTCGTCGTGACGCAGCGTGCGCACCCTTCTAGCGACGTGATGTTAATCTGAGTGCTTTGGGGTAGAGGTGGCGCGAGGTGGAGATTCCGATGCTCGATGTTGTGAACGGAGTTGCGAGCACAGGAGCTTTTAGCGCGGCGATCTGGGTCGCTGCGCGGATCGCGAGGCTGGAAGAGAAGTCCTGCGCGCACCGGGAGACGATGGACAAGTTCACGGCGCAAGACGAGGACATGCACGCATCGATTGACAAGAGCTTTCACGCGGTCGAGACGCGGTTGCAGGGCGTAGAGTCCGCGCTCGCGAAGTTAGGCGGTCAGATGGAAGTGTGGGCGGATTGGTGGCGACAAGGGAAGGGGCATCGATGATGGCGACGGCACACTTCACTGACGCTGAACTGGGTTGCAAATGCGGCTGCGGCGGCCTCCCACCGCAAGACTTTCAGGATCTGTTGGAGGCGCTGCGGATCTTCCACGACGCGCCGCTGCGGATCTCGTCGGGCTACCGCTGCCCTGACCACAACGCCAAGGTGTCGAAGACCGGACGTGCCGGACCCCACACGAAGGGCGCAGTCGATGTACTCGTGTCCGGCGAGCGAGCCTACGAACTGCTGCAAGATGCGATCTCGCTCGGCTGGACGGGTATCGGCCTCTCCCAGAAGGGTCCGCACGAGAGTCGCTTCCTGCATCTCGACCGGCTTGTTGACTCGCCACGGCCCACGGTCTGGAGTTACTGATGCTCCTTCACTCTGCGCCTCTTGGCGGCACTCCTGAGCAGGCGTCGATTCTGACGCTTGCGGGCGCAGTCGGCTCGTGGCTGGGGCCGCACGCGGAGGCCGCCTCGACGGGCTTAGGCGACGTGGTGCTCATGGCGGCGGTGCTCGGTATCCCGCTCGCGGCGACCATGATCCGCAACGCGCTCGACAAGACCATCGGTCAGCACCTCTCGGACGTGATGCGATGAGCGCCGGCAAAGAGGCGATCGACCAGACCGCACACCTCGCAATGGGGGCTCTCCTGGCGCTGCCCGTTGCCGTGTACGCCCCGTTCTGGGCTTGCGCGCTGTCCGGCCTTGTCTGTGCGATCTATCGCGAGGACGCGCAACACAGGCCTTCCGAGGGCTGGGGCTGGGTGCTGCGCGGCAAGACGCGCTGGCTCGACATCGGTATCATGACCTTCGGCGCTTCCGCCGCTGGTCTTTGGAGGTGGTGAGATGAAGAACTGGCTTTCGAGCAAGACAATCTGGGTGAACCTCGGGGTGACGTTGCTCGGCGGGATCGTGACGCTGCTGCAAACGGCGCCGCTCGATCCGCAGACGATCGGTATCGCGGTCAGCGTGCTCGGCGCGATCAACGTCTACCTCCGCTCCATCACGACGCAGCCTATCGGCAGGGGGTAGCCGTGTGGAAATCGCACTTGCGCTCTTCGGGGCCGGCGGGCTCGCGCTCGTCGCCATCATTTGGCTCGCTCGTTCCGGCGGCGGCAGCGCGTCCCGCGAAGGGCAAGCACGCGACGAGGCCGAGCGGTCTCGGGCGGCTGCTGACGCGCTGGCTAACCCTGCTCCCACTGGCGCTGCTCTCCTTCGCCGCCTGCGCGACCGTCGGGACCGGCGACGTCCCTGAGTGTCCGACGTGGCCGGAGGCCGCGATCGAGGACCTCGAGCGCGTCGAGGCATCGGGCGAATTCCCCTACCTCGTGACGGCGGTCGGCACCCAAGAGCTGCACTGTGAGGCTTTGGAGGCGTGGAACGGCAGCCGCCCGAAACCGTGCGCGCAGGGAGTCCGAGGCTGGGCGCAAATGCTCCTCGCCTTGGAGTGCTCGAGGCGATGAGGGGCCACTACTACCCGGGCGACTGGCTGTACCCGCTGGCCGCGTGCGTCGTCTTCGCCGGGCTTTGCAGCCTCTGCGCGGGTCCGGCGGATGCAGGCATCCTGCGCTTCGAGCACCGCTCCCCGCCGGTCGGCGTGACCTACGAGGCGTGTACGGCGGCGGGCTGTGTGACAGGGCCGGTCACGATCAGCGGCCCGGTGGCCGAGATTGAGGCCAAGACTCCCGGCGGCGCGATCGCGTGGGTCGAAGCGGTCGGCTACGGGCAGCGAGTACCGGCGAGCAACAAGGGGATCCGCGTGGGTGCCTGCGCGTGGGATCTAGACGCGAACGGCCTTGTCGGGGGGTCGGACTTCGGGGCTGCGCGAGGCTCCGGGCTGCTCGCGATCCTCTCGGACTTCGGCGCGTTTCGGCGCGTCTACGGCGAGCCCTGCTAAGCGCGGCGGGGACTCGGACACACGCCGAGTCACAGCCCCGCCTCGCTCCTAGCTGAACAGGTACGGCAGGATCACGACCTTCCGCACCTTCGCCTTCTCCGGGCAGTAGCGGTAGCTCCGCTTGCTCCCGATGGGCGGCATCGGCCTTCCGCAGAACGCGCAGGTCGCGTTGAGGTCTTCGCTGATCTCGCACGCCTTCGCTGGCTCGCGGGTTGTGCTCATCGTGCTTCCTCCCTATCTACTTTTCCCACTGATTGTCTAATGCAGTGTCATAACGTAATTCATCAAGGCCGATGACTTCGGGGAGACCTTCGATAGAGATTCGCTTTTTCTTGGTGGGGAAGTGCCCCTTGCTAGACAGCATGCCGCCCGCTTCGATCGCTTCGCTCGCTTCGTCGCTTGGTTCGTTCTTCGTGCTCATCGTGTTCCCCCCTCATTAGTTGGCGCGCTCACGGGAACACCTGCACGCGCAGGTCTGCCGGCCACTCGCTCGGGTCTGCGCCTGCGCGGTTGCGGATTAGGAGTCGTGTGCGGATTGACTTGTGGTCTTCATCCACTTCGAAACGGCACCTGGAAGTAATCGGCAACTCTCCGGAATCTCCGGAGGGTTCGCTACCGAGATACGGCTTCGCCCCGAGCTGCTTCACAAACACCGGCACGCCCGCCGACTTGCACTGCGCGACGATCGAGCGAATCCAGTCGATGTCGCACGGCCTAGCGTTCGGTCCGCTCTCGCCGCCGACGATGACCCATCCGATGCCCATGCCGTCAAGTACGTTCCAGAGCGCTCCAAGTTCGTCGTCTTGGACCGCATCGAGGCGCACCGGGCCAAGCAGCGGCTCGACGCTGAGGAATCGCACGGCGGCGGGCGTGTTGACGAGATGGTGGATGCGCTTTTCGGCGGCTGCCTCGTTCTCGACGCTGACGCCGAGCCAGACGTTAGGCGGTGGATTTGGTGAATTGAGCATGTAGTCGCGCATCCTTTCCGGCCGCTTCGTCAGCACCTGGAACGTGTGTCGCTCGGCGCGACGCATAACGTCGAACACGTCGTCGATGAAGTCGTCCGTGACCCACTCGTGAAACAGGTCGCTCATCGAGTTGACGAAGATGCGTCGCGGCTTTCGCCACTTGAGCGGCTGTTCGAGCATCTCGGGCACGAGTCGCACTTCGCCCGTCCACTTCGGCCCATGCGCGGTCGCGCGCGTCAACCCCTCGTACGGCTGGCCGGGCCCCGAGAATCGGTGCGCGACGCGCTGCGCATAGCAGTTCTCGCAGCCCGCAGATACAGCCGTGCAACCTCGGATTGGATTCCAGCTACTGTCAGTCCATGCGATGCGCGTCTTGTCGCTCACGGCTTCACCTCGCGCGGCATCCACGGCCAGGGGATCGGCTCGCACCATCCGCCGCGCAGCCGCACTTTTTCGCCGTCGCAGTCCAGCAGATCTTCTCGGTCGAACTCGATGCGCCAGAGCTGCGCCGTCGGATCGACGCTGAAGTAATTCCACGCGCGCGCCGCCGTCGTCGCGTGCAGACCTGCGACGCAAGTCCCATTGCCAGCAGGGGAGTGCTTGACGTCCACGCGGCCGGGCAACTGCACGTACTTTTTCTCCCACCGTCCGAGATGCTCTTTCGTCGTCGAGCGATAGGCGACCGCGCGGCCGCCCGAGTCGAAGACGATGCCGAGAAGTGACGCCATGTAGGCGATGCGGTCGGGGATGAGCGGATCGTGCCAAGTGCCGCCGTTCCAAATGCCGTCGCGCCAATAGCCGTCGTGCCACAAGCCGCCGCGCCAAGTGCCGCCGTTCCAATAGCCGTCGATCCACAAGCCGCCGCGCCAAGTGCCGCCGTTCCAAGTGCCGCCGCGCCAATAGCCGTCGAGCCAAGTGCCTCCGTTCCAATAGCCGCCGTGCCACAAGCCGCCGCGCCAAATGCCGCCGTTCCAAGTGCCGTCGAGCCAATAGCCGCCGCGCCAAGTGCCGCCGTTCCAAGTGCCGCCGCGCCAAGTGACCACTCCGTCCACGATCTCGACGTTCGCGTTTTCGGTGCGGGCCGTCTTCAGCCACTGTGGAGCATTCTCTGGGATCGTCACTATTTCACCTCGCGCGGGAACACGTCGTCCCGCTGTGGCCACGGCACGCTCAGTGCCCGGAGTAGTTTGCGCTGGATCGGCAGCGTCGGCGTGTGCCAGTGCTCGCAGAGCCAGACGACTTTCGCCGACACGCCTGCGCGCTTCGCGAGCTTCGCTTGCGTCCAGCCGCGCAAGCGGCGAAGTAGCCAGAGGCGGCTTTGCACGGGTTGGCCCGATATCGATTGCCACGCGCGGGTGTCCGCCAAGAACCGCTGGCGATTCGCCCGCTCCGCATCCGCCCGGGTGGGGTGGTGCGACTGCGGCGTGTGGCGTTTGATTCCCCTGCCACGCTGCGGCCCTATCTCGACCCAGCAATCCGCGCGCCCTTCGCACTGTTCGACTTGGTAGCCGAGTCCTAGTTGCTTGCGGGTCGCGTCACTCATCGCCAGCCTCCTTGCTAGCCGACTCCAACTCCAGCAGGCGCTCCAGCTCGCATCCGAACTCATTGATCGCATCGCGAAGGGCAGCGGCGTCCATGCGCCACTCCTGCAAAACTTTCCGCCGACGACAGCATCTGCTCCCAGCGAATGCTGTCGTCGACCACTCGTCGCCGAGCGTCAACACGGGGTTACCGTGCTCCTCGCAGCGGTCTAGACTGATGACACTCCATCCAGCGTTTGCGTCACTCATCGCGTTCCATCCTTCGCAAAGTCCGGGTGCTTCGACTTCATGTGCCGCGCGAGCTGTGCAAACGTGCGTCTGCAACACGGGCACAGGCCCGCCGCAGAGCGCCGCTTGTGTCGTGTGAGGTGACCGCGCAGCGCACGCGATCGATTCTGCTCTCCGTCGCGTTGACGGCGGGCCAATGTTAGTTCTTGTTCCTTGCGCGCGAGTTGTTCGCGAAGCCTCTCCTCTTCGGTCTTGCCTTCGTAGCTCTGACGATGACCGTTTGGGCAGTGGAACACAGTGTGTAGCCGCCGCGCTTGCGACTCGAAATGCGCGGTCATCGCAAATGCTACGCCGCACAAGTAGCACTCCTCAATGACGAACTCGTTTACTACGTGCAGTCGAAGCGTTTCTCCCATCAGTCGCCATCCTCCTCCGGCATAACATCCGCAAGCGCGGACTCGTTGGCGAACATCTCGACCCACTCGTCGAGCTGGTCCAGCGGCTCGCCGTAGGGCCGCATCAGGAACAGCAGGTAGACGCTGCGGCTGCGGCCCATGTTCTTGCTGCGCTTGATTTCGGCTTTGTGCAGCGCGTAGCCTTCCGGCGGCTCGTCATCGCTGCGCCGCACAATCTCTAGCGCCGCCTCCATCGTGCGCGATCGCAGCGACAGGTTCACCGCGCGTGCGCCGTCGTGGAATGTGACTCTCGTCCCCATCACTTGACTCGACGATTCACGACTTCGGTTCGCGGGTACACGCGCAGCCCGGGAATGACGACGCTTCCCTTCGTCGCCCGCGCCCATGCGCCCGTGTCGCCTTCTGCGATCAGCGTGAGCGGGGCCGACCCGTCTGCGACTGCGCGCGCGATCGCTCTCAAGTCGGTGACTTCGGCGTGCCACGTCTCGCGAGACGAGATGCCGGCGACCTTCTCGACTGCGGGAGCTGCGACCGGCGGCGGTGCAGGCGGCGCTTCGATCGCTTCGACTAAGACCGCTTCGGCTGCGGCGGTTTCGCCCATCGCTTCGAGTGCCGCAGCTTCGGCCAGGCGCGCTTCCTCCTGTGCCTTCCGTGCGTCGGCCTCGGCTTCGATCTGATGCTGTCGCGCGACGCGCTCTTGCAGCGATACGTACTCGCCCATCTTGGCGCGCGTCGCTTTCTTCGCAGCGGCGAGCGGATCGAGATGCGTCGCGCGCGCAGTCGTCGCGGCCTTGTGCGCCTTGTGCGCCGCCGCGACCACCGGATCAAACGTGCGGCTCACCTCGTCGATGAGATCGTCGATCAGCTTCAGCACGTCGGCCGCCGTCGCGTAGCTCGCCTGCGAGTCGATCGTGAGTTCCGCGACCTGCACCGCGAGCGACTGGCTCGCGTGCTCGAACTTGCCCTCGGTCTCACTCGGTACCATCGTTAAAGCGGTCATCACTTATCCTCGATGCGCGCTGCGCCGTGACGCAGCCGCCAATGCGCGACTCGTACGGCGGACAGAAAGTCCGCCTCGTCTTCGCGGTGGTTTTTGTGTTCGTCCCAGGTGTATCGGCCGTCCTGGTGGAGATAGAGCGCTGCGCGTCGGGCGTTGCGTGCGTGGTCCTGCTCGTCGACTTCGGCGCACTGCGCGAGCGCGAACCGGTAGCCGGCCGTTTGCACCTTGGCCGCTGCGACCTTCGCGGCCGACGTTTTGAAGTCGACCACTACCGTCTCCCCGCCGACGCGCGCGTACAAGTCGAGCGTGCCCGCATAACGATGGGTGAGCGAGACTACGGTTCGCTCGGCCGAAAGACACTCGGGGTTGTAGTCGTCGCGCCAACGGAGGAACGCTTGCACGTACTGGTCGATGTGCTCTGGCGGCTCTTGACCTTCGACGCCTGCAATCTCGATGGTATCGATCCACTCATGCACGTCCGAGCCACGGACTCGGGCGCGTTCGAGCACCTTCGCCGGAACAAAATCGAACGTGGCGGAGAATCCGGCCAGGGCGAGCACCTCCGTCACGCTCGGGACGCGCGCGCCGCAGGCGTCCACGTATCTCGACACGTCGCGGCCCATCAGAAGGGCAAGTCATCGTCGTCGATGGGTTCACCCAGCGCATCCAACTCCGGCGGCGTCGCGTCGTCGTTCTCGCCGTAGTGCCGCTGCTCGATTTCGAAGACGCAGTTCGCGCCTCGGAGCTGCGTCTCGGGCGACGCTTCCGAGAAGGTCATGATCGAGCGCGCCCACTGGTAGCGCTGGCCCGCGTACTGGCCTTCCGCGATGTCGCCCCACGTCTTGCCGGCCATCTTGCCGCTCTTAATTTCGTCGTCGCGCCACTTGCGCCACTTCGGCGACTCGGGAGCCTCGGTGCCGCGCGCGAACATGAACTCGCGCACGTTAGGCGAGGGTGGCATCGCGCTAGGCAGCGCCGCTTTCTTCGGTGCCGGCTTTGCGGCGGCTTTCGCCGGTGCAGCCTTCGCAGCCACGAACTCGGGCGATTCTGTCTCGCTGTCCGCCGCGCCGTCCTCTACCGGGATGCAGAACGTTTGGAACATCACGTTCTTGTAGGCGCTGCTCATCGCCTTGTTGAACGCCTTGTCCCCGCGATCGCTGCCCTCGCCAATCACGGTCGCCTCGACGCTCGATCCATCGGTCGCTGCGAGGAACGAGTACTTCACGGCGACGATCGCGAGACGGTAGGCGTCGCCCTTCGCCGTCATCAACGGCTCTGTGACGTGCGAGACCAACTGCGGCACCACGACGACGCCGGCATCAATCAGCGCTGGCTGGAGCGCATTGAACACGTCGTCGATGCCGCGGAACTTGTAGCGGTCGAACTTGTTCTCCTGCTCTTTGCGGATCGCTCCGACGCGACGCATCACGTCCACGAGGCACAGGCCTATTGCCGGCACGGTCTTCGTTTCGTCACTCATTCTTCATCTCCTCTGCCCGCAGTTCGTCGCGGGCGTTCATGGTTTCCAGCATCTGGTTGATTGCAGCCACGCGGGCTGCCGCGCACTTGGGGCCGCAGTAAACGGGGCCGTCTTCCTTACCCCACGAGTCGCGCACCCACACGCGCGGGAACATGCCGAGCCAAAGCCCGCAGGTCTCGCACTCGTCGTCCGGGTGTACCTGCGTCCAGCTCACGGCTTCACCTCGCGCGGCAGCCACGAGCTCGCCTCGCGGAGCGTCTCCTTGATCTCGGGGAGCGCGGCGAGGAAGACCTCGGCCTGCTCGCGCGTTCGGATGACCACCGTCACCGCGCTCTGGCTGTAACTGGAGCCGGAGACCGAGCTGGTGGCTGTGACCGCGATCGCAACGAACGAGCCGCTGAACTGCCCGCTCGGGATGACCTTCGCGGTGATTTCGTACGAGGTGCCTTGGAACGGATAGAGTCGGGCGTCGCAGCTCACGATTGCACCCCCTCGCGCGCGCGGCGCACCACTTCCGTGCAGAGCGCGCAGTACAGCCGATCGTCGTAGGTGTACGTCGGCGTGCCTCTATGCAGGTCGTCCTCGCAGACCCAGCACAGCCCCTCGTCCTGCTCGCCGCTGCCGTCGCAGTCTCCGCAGGTCGCTTCCCACTCTGGCTGATTCTCGTCGTAGTCGAAGCGCGCAATTCCGAGCACGGTGACGTGACCTTCCCCGCTGCACTCTTGGCAGGGGATCGGCCACGCCACCGCGTCGATGGGGGGCGAGGGTTTGGGCGCGTAGGGCGCGAGGATCGATACGAACATCGGGTGGAGCTTTGTCATTCGTTTCTCCTTTGCGCGGATTCCGCGCGATGCCGGGACTATGCCATAGCTCGGCTGCACGTGTCAACACCTTGCGCGAAAATATATGCCTGAGGTATGCTAGCCGCATGACATTAGCCGCCTATCTACGCCGCTCGCACGAGTCCGTCTCCGGGCTGGCCCGCGAGCTGGGCTGCTCGCAGCCGCACCTCTTTCGCCTGATCTCCGGCGAGCGCAAGGCCAGCGTGTGGCTCGCGCTCCAGATCGAGGAGCGCACCGATGGCAAGGTGCGCGCCGAACAAGTTCCCATGACGCTGCGCTCGCGCGAGCGCCTGCGCAAGTTCCTGAAACGCACCGAAGAGCCGGCCGGCGCATGACGCTTGAGCGCTTTCTCCTGGTCGCGCGCGGTCTCGACGAGCACGAGGCGAGCGAGCTGCTCGCGTCACTAGCCTGCCCTGAGCGGCGCGAGTACACGCTCGCCGGCAAGATCAGCGGCGCGCGGCTGGACGTCGAACTCGTCGAGAGCTGGCGGCTCACCGGGTGATTCTCACGCGCCCTTACCGCGTCGAGCTTTGGCTGCCCCGGCTGCCGAGGATGAACACGTCGGACCGGATCCACCGGTGGCTGGCGATCAAGGAGCGCGACGCGATCTTCGCCGAGGTGTCGGGGCTGCTCTGGGGCAAGGTCCCCTCGGAGCCGCTTCCCTGGTCGCGCGTCGTTGTGACGCGCTGCTCGGGGTCGCGCGAGCCGGACGCCGAGAACCTGAGCCAGGGCGGGAAGCACATTTTCGACGCGCTCGTGCACTACCGGGTGCTGGCGGACGACTCGCCGCGACACGTCAAGCGGGTCTACCGCTGGAAGCCGGCCAAGCGCGGCAAGGGCGGGGTGCGCGTCCTGATCGCGGAGCTTGAGCGGTAGGTGTGCCGCGTGGAACGCGCTAGGAGCGACGATCGCGGGGCGGCCGTCACTGGGAGACACCTATGAAGCTGCACGAGTACCTACGCACGACCGGCGAGAGCCAGCGCGCTTTCTCGCGGCGCTCCGGGTTGGGGCGGTTGTCGCTCCAGCGCATCGAGGTGGGCGCGGACGCGCTCGGCGATACATGGGCGCGGATCGAACGCGCGACGGGCGGCTGCGTCACCCGGGCGGACTACTTCGCCGCGCCCACCCTTCGCCCCTTTCCTCCCTCCTCTCGGTAGGCTAACCGTATAGCCTCACGGATCGGGGGTGACGATGGCCGACGTACAACTTGAGCACGGGTTCACTCGCATCGCCGACGCGCTCCTTGAGGCTCTCGCCCGCGTCGATCTGACAGGCCGCGAGTTCCGACTGGTCCACGCCATTGTCCGGATCACGTACGGCTACGGCAAGGCGGCCGACCGGATCGGAGCTACCCAACTCGCCGCCGCGACGGGGATCGACCGGCGCAATGTGCAGAAGGTTCTGGCGTCTCTGGAGCGCCGAAACGTGGTCGCCATCCGCCGCCACGGCGACCGAAAGCGGCACGCCGTCAGCATCGTGAAAGACTTCGAACGGTGGGACCAGCCCAGCCAAACTGCCGTCGTACAGGATGCAGTTCCACAATTGCCATCTGCCGTCGTACAGGATGCAGTTACGGTGGCATCTGCCGTCGTACAGGATGCAGATCTGCCGTCGTACAGGATGCACTCCATAGACAAGAGACATAAGAAGAAAAAGAGAGAGCGTCCGAAGAGGCTTCCGAGGGACAAACAACTCACCGCCGATCCGGGGCTCGTGGCTTCGCTCGCCGCTCTCGAAACCAAGCGCGGCATCCGGCACTCGGAAGCCGACGCCGCCGCCTGGCTCGCGTGGGTCGCGCCGGACCTGATCGCCTACCGGCAAAAGAGCGGCAAGCCGTATACCGACCTGCCGGCCGCAGCGCGGAACTGGTGGCGCAGGGTCAAGCCCGAGGAAATTGAGACCGCTCGGGTCGCGCAGGAGAACCGCGCGTTCCAGGCGCGTTTCGGCGCCCGGATCGCCGCCGACGCCGCATCACCCGAACCGATACCCGTCGCAAGCGACGGCTGGGGGGTTTTCAACGCATGAACATTGCAGCCAAGTTGCTCCGAAGCTTGCTTGATCTCGAAAACGACGATCCGGAGGAAGCCGTCCGGTGGGCGCACGGGTGGTCCGAGGCCGAGTGGCAGGCCCTGATGCGGTCCTCGCACTCCGAGGCGGCCGACATGTACCACCACCTCCGCCGGCTTCGCAGCATGGACTGCGCACCAAGGCCGCCCGCGCGCGACTTCATCGACATCCTTTCCGACACGGCTTTGATGGCCGAGCGGATGCCGACGCTCATGGAGTTCGAGGGGGAAGTCACGCCGCCGCCGACGTGGCTTGCCGGCATCACGGGGCCGGACGGCGAGGTGCAGTACCGGGGGCTCTCGATTCTCGGCGGCGAAACGGGAGTCGGGAAAGCTCTCGCGATCGACACGCCGATTCCGACCCCGGCTGGGTGGACGCCGATGGGAGATTTGCGCGTCGGAGACGAGATCTTTGATGAGACTGGCGCGCGTTACTCGGTGACGGCGGCGACGGAAGTGATGACCCACCGGGATTGCTTTGAGCTTGTGTTCAGCGACGGGGGCCGGATCGTTTGTGACGCGGACCACCAATGGGTGACCTCCACGCGCCGCCAGCGCATTCGACGCGAACCTGCGAGCACCGTGACGGCTCGCGGAATCTCCGAAACGCTGCGGAATCGCGAGCACACAAATCACGCCATCCGCGTTGCGGGTCCGCTCGACTGCCCGCCGGCAGATCTTCCAATCGCGCCGTACACGCTCGGTGTGTGGCTTGGCGATGGCCGCAGCGCCGACATGGGCCTCTCGATCTCCGATACCGAGATCATCAAAGAAGTCGAGGCGGACGGGTTCAAAGTCCACAAGTGGGCGGACAAGTACGGCTACGGGGTGCAGGGCTTAAATCCAAAGCTCCGAGAAGCCGGGCTGATGTTCAACAAGCATATCCCGGCGATCTACCTGCGGGCGTCTTTCGATCAACGCCTTGCCCTGCTCCAAGGGTTGATGGACACGGACGGTCACGCGCTAAAAAACGGCACGAATCTTGAGATGTTGCTGACGAACCAAGCGCTCTCGGATGGTTTCCTCGAACTTCTCCATTCCCTCGGCATCAAGTCCACCCAGCGCATTGGCAGGGCCACGATCTACGGGAAGGATTACGGGCCGAAGTACCGGATGTCATTCCTCACCGACCTGCAAGCGTTCCGCGTGCCCCGTAAGCTCGAACGGCAGAAGCGGAACCACTTCAGAGGCACGCACCTGCAGCGTTACGTTCTCGAGTGCAATCCGGTCGCGAGCGTCCCCGTGCGGTGCATCGAGGTGGACTCGCCGTCGCGGCTCTATCTAGCGGGCCGCGACATGATCCCGACGCACAACAGCAAACTCGCCACGCGCGCCGGGTTGCTCGCCTGCGCGAACCCATCAACGACGGTGATTTACCTGTGCGCGGAACTCGACGAGGCGACCCAAGCGCTCTATGCGACCCAGTGCACGGGGCTGGAGCCGCGCGAAGTGCGAAAGCGCTACCCGAACTTCCGGCCGATCCTGGTGCCGGCAGGGTGCACGTTCGAGCGCGTCGTGGAAGCGACGTTGCGGCAGATCCCGGAGGATTGTGCGCGGTTGATCATCGTCGCGGACACGATCAACACGCTCGTCGAAAAGTGCCAGCGCGACACGCACGATTATTTCCGGCTCTTGCGGCAGTTCGGCATCTGGATGCTCGAGAGCCGCATCCAGAGCGCGGGCAAGATCGCGTGGCTCGCGGTCTCGGAACTTAACCGGGACCAGAACGTCCTCGGGTTGAAGCTCGACAAGTGGGCCGACATCGTTATGCGCTTCCGACGCGGCGAGCTGCCGCGCCAGGTGCATATCGACATCACGAAGGGGCGCTACTCGGGCGCTGGCGAGCTGGGCACGTACTACCTCGACTGGCAACATTGCGACATGGAGCAAGGCTGATGCTGTGTCCCTCGTGCGAAAGTGAGGTGTTGCGGTTCACCCCGGACGGCTTGGCGGCGAGTTGTCGCCGCTGCGCGCGGATTTACGGCCAAACTGCGCTGCTCGCTGCGCTAGAGACGGCACTGGGACTCCGCCACGCGCGTCTCGTGAGCGATCGCAAGTCGCCCGTCACTGGGTGACGGACTTGACGAGATCGTGGCTCCTGCGTCGATTCTGGGAGCCGGGCTAGAGGTGACCCCCGAACTTCGCCGCCCAGCCCGACCTACCGGCAGCGGCGAAGTTCGAGGGGCCTTCGTGGCGCGTCAGTCCGCGCGGCGGACGACGATTTGTCCGGGTGCGCCTACCAGGTCGTACCGGATGCCGTAGCCGGGGCGATCCCAGCGCAGCCGGATGCGCGTCCGCGCCGGGAGTCCGATGGCTTTTCGTGCCGCGCCGAGCACTTGCCGGCGTGTCGCGTCTGCGGGCAGCTCGACGTCCCACGAGGCATCGGGGCACTCGGCCGCCCGGGCGCGCTTGTCCTCCGCGTAATCGATGCGGTAGCGGGCGCTCATAGCTCCACCGTGTAGGCGTGCGCCTCTTCGTCGCACTCGGCCCACGCTTGCGCGCGCTCTCGCCACGTCAGCGAAGGGCTCATCCCCGACCGCATCATCGCGGCACCCACTCGCGCGCTAGCTCGCCTTCGAGCCAATCGATGTTCGCGATGATGCGCCGCCCACTCGCTGGCGTGTGGTAGTCTGCCCCACCCCAGTGCGCGCGAGCTTCTGGGATCGAGAAATCGCGGCACCCCGCGATGATGCGCCATTCGCCTCCTTCCTCGCGCTGCTGAGCGAGCACGGCGTGCCCGTGGTCTGTTGTTGTTAGGTGTCGCAGGCCGATTGCCCCGCGAAGGTCGCACTCGCGCAGGTCGCACTCGCGAAGGTCGGCCCCGCGCATGTCGCACTTGCGAAGGTCGGCGTCGCGCAGATTGGCCCCGGAAAAATCGCACCCGGACAGATTGGCCTCGCGCATATTGGCCCCGCGGAGATTGGCCTCGCTCATGTCGCACCCGCTCCGGTCGGCCTTGACTCCGCCTGCGGCGCCGGCGAGCCACAGGGCGTGCGCCGCTAGTATCTTTGCTAGCTCTTTGACGTTCACGATTGCACCCCCATCGGGCGGGGCTCCGCGCTGGGGTTGGAGTCGAGTGCGACCGTACGCGCGTACTCCAACTCCTCGTAGCGCAGCAGCTCGTACATATGTCCAGAGGCGATCCACTGGTCGGGGATCGGCCGCAGCCGCAGCCGCATGACTTCGCACCTCGCGGCGGCAACGGTTCGCCGCACGTCTTCGGCGCGCCGCGCAAAGTGGTACGCCGCGCAGGCCAGCGTATCGAAATGGTAGACGGTGTTCCCGCTTGCATCGTGTTCGACTTCCATGGTCATTCCTCTCATTTCTGCCGGCGTCGCCGGCGGGGTTGGTGCCGGCGAGCCGGCGGTGTGCGCAGAGTGCGCGCTACTCCCCCCAGCGGTTAGGCTGCGGGGAGAGGCTCGCGGCCTAATCGAGGTCGTCGCACTCGTCGCCATACCTAACGACGACCGACACCAGCGCGCGGCCTGGCCCGTAGGTGTCGCGATTGCAGCGACCGTCGTCGAAATACCCACCTCGAGCGAGATAGCGGGCCTCGCCGTCCGGGGTGTGATACTCGAAGTAGTCTGGTGTTGCGCCACTTCGACGCGATGCGCGCCACGCCGCCGAGCGACGCCGGTAGCAGTACTCCTCACCGTCGATGATGGTCCCGTCGGTTGTGACCGTTACTTGCTTGATCATGATGTCCCTTCTGCCGGCTCGCCGGCGGTGCGCAGACTGCGCGCTACTCCCCTCTGTCACAGGGGAGGCGCTCGCAGCCTAGGCACATGCGCCGGTAATCACGTCCAGCGGGTTGGGGCCATAGCCCGTGTCGCCCTCAACGGCCGCTACTGCCGCGCGGTACTGCGCCAGCACCTTGTCGGCCTGCGCCAGCGTCGCGTACTGGACGCGGGTTCGCAGGTGGCCCGTTGATCCGACCCACTCGATCGCGTCCCACACGACGCGGGCGCGCGTCGGCCCAATCTCGATCGCCGCCCGGCAATCCGTGTAGATGCCGCAGGTGTATCGGTACTCCGCCGCCACTGCGTACTTGCTCTTGCCCATGGTGTCCTCTCGTTTCTGCCGGCGAGCCGGCGGTGTGTCAATGCCAATCTTATGCCAGCGTCGAGCGGGTGTCAATGCCAATCGGCGTCATAGCTCCACCGCGTAGGCGTGCGCCGCGGCGTCGCACTCGGCCGCGCTCAGTCCGGACTCGTAGCAAGTCTCGGCCGCATCCTCGCACGCGACCGCGATGGGGTGCTCCCAGTGCAGCCGTTGCCAGTCCACGGCGAGGCAAGCCTCGGCCGTCGGCACAAAGGGCGTGCGCTGCGCGACGGCGCTACCGACGATCAGGGCGGCTGTAATGCCCGCTGCGATGGCCCACGCTTGCGCGCGCTCTCGCCACGTCAGCGGTGGGGTCAGTAGGTCGCGGCGCATCATCGCGCCGCCCACTCGCGCGCTAGCTCGGATTCGAGCCACGCGACGGCCGCGACGGACGTCGTCGCGTGATAGGAGGTCGCGTGGCCGGCCGAGTCGAAGACGATGCCGAGGCTTGCTGCCATGTAGGCGATGCGGTCGGGGATGACCCCACCGCTGACGTGGCGCATCATCGCGGCACCCCCTCGCTTGACGTCGACTTCCATGGTCATTCCTCTCATTTCTGCCGGCGTCGCCGGCGGGGTTGGTGCCGGCGAGCCGGCGGTGTGCGCAGAGTGCGCGCTACTCCCCGCAGCCTATCGCTGGGGGGAGAGGCTCGCGGCCTAGGCGGCTAGCAATCGCGCCCGTCGCCCTCGTCGTCGACCTCGTCGGCGGTCAGGCCGAGCTCGTAGCAGGTATCGGCGCCATACTCGACGACGACCTCCACCAACGTGCCGTCGAGCCCGTAGTAGCGCTGGACGGACGACGCGCCCATGTTCATGTCCATGTACCCGCCCAGAGCGAGATAGCGGGCCTTGCCCTCAGGCGTGTAGTACTCTTCGTAGTCCGGGGTGGCGCACCACCTTCGACTGGCTCGGATCGCCGCCTCCCGCGTTCGGTAGCAGTAGGCTTCGCCGCTGATGATGGTCCCGTCTTCGCTGATCTTTACTTGCTTACCCACTCGCCTGCTCATGTTCGTACTCCATTCTGCCGGCGTCGCCGGCGGTGCGCAGACTGCGCGCTACTCCCCGCAGCCTAACCGCTGCGGGGAGAGGCTCGCGGCCTAGGCGTCGCCCTCGACGCCCTCGACGCCATACTCGACCTCCACGCGCGCGCCGCCGAGCCCGTGGGTGGAGCGGCGCACTTCCGCTTCGTCTATGTACCCACCGCAGGCGAGCCATCGGGCCTCGCCCGCCGTACCATCCGCCGTGTACAGCTCGACGTAGCACGGGTACGCGGACCACCTCCGACTCGCACGCAATGCCCCCTCGCGTGTGCGGTAGCAGTAGGCCCCGCCGCTTACGATGGTCCCGGATTCGGTGGTTACGACTCTCTTACTCACTCGCTTGCCCATGCTGCCCTCTTTCTGCGCGGCGAGCCGCGCGGTGTCTGCGCTATGTCGGGACTATGCCAGATCGTATCGGCCACCGCCACACTTATTTCCGCACTTTCTCGCTTTTCTTGCGCCGTGCCCCTGCAGGCCACCTAGACGCCGATATTTCGGTTGCCGCGACCCCAAGCGCCGAATAATGACCCTTGGTCATGTTTGCAGCGCCCAACACACTCCGCCACCCCCCGAGGGCCTCGACGCCGCAAACCCCCCATCCCTACCCATCCTCGGCATGCGTCCATTCCCCCCCATTGACAGCCTCCGCCACCTACGCCTATGACTGGCCTGCCCATCTGGCCTCACCCCCACGTCCAGCCAGCGACAGCCCAGCACTGCCGTCGACACCACGTCCAGCCAGCGACCCCTACCTACGACGCAACGCCGAGCACTCCGTGTGCCCCCTCGCGCCCATGCCCTGCACTCATCAGCAAGGCGGGTGTACCACTGCATCCGGATGCATGGATGCGCCCTCTACAGGCGGGCCATCGAGCGCCCATGCACACGCGCGAGGGGGGGGGGTACCCCCAAAAAGCAGCTCGGCCTGGGAGTAGATAGATCGCTCTTTGGCAACGAACAGCTTTCGTGAACCGGTTCAGGCTTCGTGCTGGCTGCGCTCAGGTAGTGAGTAGGGGTTGTGTGGGGGGTTGCGTCGATGAGGTGGTGGCGGTGTGGAGAGGTGTCGTGGTTGGCACGGGAGGCGTTGGGTGTGGTTGTTGCGGACGGTGGAGCTCGTCGCCGTCGGTTGGATGTGGAGTTTCAGGAGGTAGTGGAGTTGGGAGCGTTGGAGGAGTGGGTCGGAGTTCCGTACGTACCGGAGTGGGCTATTCCTTTGGAGAGGCGGAGTGGTGATGAGTGAGGTGTGTTGTTGTGGGAATGTGACGGACGTGGGGGTGGAGTACGTGCGTCGGGTGAGTCCTTGCCGGTGTGCGGAGCCGGGTGTGGAGGGTCGGGTGACTCGGGAGAGGGTTGGGTTACCGGATTGGGTGTCGGAGAAGCACTATGAGCAGCGGAAGCGGACGGGGTTGCCGATGTTGACGGATGTGGAACGGGCGGCAACGTCGCGGTGGAGGTAGAGGATTTCGATGCATCGGAGCCTTTGGAGTCGCCTCGCAATGAGATGATGGCTCGGAACTTGTCGGCGGGGATTGCTCGGCCGCAGGCGTACCGGCTGGCTGGGTTTGATGGGGAGCCGAACCGGACTTCGCGGGTTCACTTGTCCCGGAATCCGCAGATCATTCTTCGAGCGGAGTGGCTGGAACGGCACCGTTTTGATCGGGAGATGATTGAGAAGACGGGGTTTCTGGCTCGGGAGTTCTGTTTGCAGGAGACGCTCGATATGATCGCGAGCGCCAAGAAGGGTGACCCGGTGTTGTACCGTGGGGAGCCGGTGAAGGATGAGAAGGGTCGGGACTTGTACAAACCGGACCGGCAGTCCTGGGCGAAGGGGATTCACGAGATTGCAGCGATTGAGGGGTTGTTGGTCAATCGCATGGAGTTGAACGCGGCGCCGGATGGCGCGGAGATGGGACCCGATGCATTCTTCACGGAAGTGAAGCAACTGGTGGAGTCCACCGGAGGGAGAATCGATCGGGATGCCTTCAATGCCCTCTTTGGATACCAAGGTCCTCCAATCGAAATTGCTGGAAGCCGCTCGGCGCATGAAGACCGAGAGGTTGTGGGCGTACCGGCCGTACCCCAAGCAGGCGGAACACCACACGAAGGGAAAGAAGTACCGGAAGCGGCTGCTGATGGCGGGCAACCAACAAGGGAAAACCGAATCCGGGACCGCGGAGGACGCTTTCCACTTGACGGGCCTTTACCCCGAGTGGTGGACCGGCCTTCGCTTCGGGAAGCCGATTCGGATGTGGATTGGTGGGAACACAGCGACGACCGTTCGTGACGTTCTCCAACGCAAACTCCTCGGTGCCCAGGGAGAACTCGGAACCGGCTGGATTCCCAAAACCGCCATTGTTCATGCCACCCCAAGCCGAGGGGTCCCCGGTGCCTATGACTTTGTGACTGTGAGTCATGTTTCCGGCGGAACCTCGGTGGTCATCTTCAAGTCCTACGAGCAGGGACAAGAGAAGTGGCAGGCCGATTCGATCGACTTCCTCCATTTCGACGAGGAGCCGCCCCCCGAGATCTGGACGGAAGGCATGGCCCGACTCACCGCCACCGATGGATCCATGCAACTCACCTTCACCCCACTGAAGGGCATGTCTTCCGTAGTCCGCGAGTTCTACCCAAACCCCAAAGGGGAAGACATGGCCGTCACCCGCATGGGACTGAAGGACGCGCTACATATTGCACCTGAACGCCACGCTTCGATTCTGGCTCAATACCCGAAACACGAACGCGACGCGCGTACCGAAGGCATCCCCGTACTCGGCTCCGGCGCCGTGTTCCCCGTGGAACGAAGCTTGATCGAAGTCCACCCGGTCCCCATCCAGAAACACTGGAAGCGCATCGCCGGCATGGACTTCGGCCGCGGCGATCACCCGACCGCAGGCGTCTGCCTTGCCATCGACTCCGACCTCGACATCCTCTACGTCGTGGACACCCACCGCGACACCGATCCGCGCATGGTGATTCATGCCGACGCGATGCGACGTTGGCTCGGCGTCCCGGTTGCGTGGCCCAAGGATGGCCATTCCCGCGAACCCAACGAAGGGCAGAAGATCGCGGACGTGTACCGGCAGAAGGGACTCAAGATGCTGCCCGAGCACGCACAGTACACCCAGGAGTCCATGCCACTCGCGCAAGACCGATCGAACATGGTCTCGGTCGAAGCCGGCCTCTTCGAGATGCTCACCCGGATGCAAGATGGCCGCTTCAAGGTGTTCTCGACGCTCGACGGGTGGTGGGAAGAGTTCGCCATGTACCACCGCGTCGATGGGAAGATCGTCAAGCAGCTCGATGACTTGATGGACGCCACCCGCTATGCGGTCATGGCGCGACGCTTCGCTGCGGCCGTCCGGCAAGGCAACTACCCCACCCGGGTTGCGGGATACGATCCATTCAACCTACCTTCGGCCCGAGGATTCGACAGGGAAAACGTTTTCTCATCGAGGGAAGGGAGATTTCACTGATGAGCCCGACCGATACCGCTTTTGCCACACGGCAAGCGCACCTGCGGAAGCTCCACATCCGAGAAAGCAACCGCGAGCGGCTGATGGGGCAGATGGGGGGCGGCGCGAAAGCCGTCGGAACCCTGCTTTCGTCGCTCTCGAACCCGGTTGCGGCCAGTTCCGGCGGCACCACCCTGCTCCGCAGCGAAGGGACGAGGTAGATGGCGGAACTCGTAGCCCAAGCGATCACCTACGCGGGGACGGCAGCGACCGCGGCGGGCGATCTCGTCTCTAGTGGGCTCGGAAGCCTCGGAGTACCGGCAAATCCCGTGCCAAACCTATTTGGAGTCTCCGTCGGAAGCCCTGCACCGATAGGAGGGGGTCCAACAAGCACTTTACTGGGTCGAACTGCCGGCGCGGCGGTCGAAACCGGTCTGAAACCGCTCTCTTGGGCGGCTGCAAACCCCACCGCTACTGCGTCCCTCGCCTCGGTGGGTGCGACCGTCGGTCAACTCGCGGCGGGGGCCGGCGGAACGGATGTCGCAAACCTCGGAAAGCGCGCGGGAGCGGCTCGCCAAAGCGCCATCACCGGGGATGTTGCGCGTCGCAAGCCCAAAGGAACCCTTCTCGGCCAAGCCGGACCCCGGACCGGCCGCATTTCCCGCCCCACCCTTCTCGGGCAGAGGTAGCCACCCATGGCCGAAGCCATTATCGCAGCGATCGCAGCGACCGCAGCCACCGTAGGAACCGCCGGAGCTGCGGCTGGAGCGACGGCTGCGTCTACGGCAGCTGCGGTTGGAGGTGTTACAGGCGCTGTGTCCGGGGTGGTGGGTGGACTCGGGTCCGCGCTATCTACCATTGGAGGAACCATCGGATCCAGCCTTGGCGGCGCGATTGGCTCTGGGGTCGGGGCGATAACAGGATCAACGACGGCTGCGGCTACGGGATCGAGCCTTGGGGCTGGAATTGGAGGCGCGATCGGCGCGCCGGTGTCGGTACTTGCCGCAAATCTTCCATTGGCTTCGGTGGCTTCGAGCGCCACAACAACAGGAGTTCAACTTTCAGCCAATCCTGTGAAAGCCGTCAGCCCGGTGCAGGTCACGAACAAGGCCAACACCAAGCAGGCCGCGGTGACCTCCGAACTCGCACGGCGCCGCAACGCACGCACCCTTCTCGGTGGCGGCGGGCCGCGCATCGCTGCGCGCACCAGCCGGCCCACGCTGCTCGGAAGCAGGTAGCCATGCTCGACTTCGCGACCGGCGGCGCCATCCTCGAACGCTTCGATGCGCTGAAGAACGCGCGCGGGGAGTTCGAGTCCCTGTGGCAGGAAGTCGCAGAGAACGTGCTCGGGATGCGAAGCTTCAATCGCACCTACACCCCAGGCCAGAAACGAACCCAGAACATCTACGACACCACGGGCATGACCTCCGGCAACCAACTGGCCGGCGTCTTCCATGGCGTTCTCACCAACCCCGCCTCACGCTGGAACTTCCTCGCCTCCGAAGACCCTTCCTTTGTTCCGAATGCGGAAGAGAAGAATTGGATCGACCACACCGATGCGGTGCTCCAGCACATCTTCCGACGTGGCGAGTATGGGTTCATCCCCGCGATCGCCGAAACCTACCGCGACGACGTGTTCTTCGGGAACTCCGACATCTTCGTCGAAGACGTACCCGGCCGAGGAATCCGCTTCGAAGCGGTCCCCCTCTGTGACCTCTACATCGATGAATCGCAGATGGGAACGGTGGATCTGTTCTTCCGTCACCGAAAAATGACTCTGCGTCAGGCTGTTCAGAGGTACGGGGAAAAGAACCTCGGCGACAAGATCATGCGCCGCTTCGAGAAGGATCCGACCGCGACGCTGGAGGTGGTGGGCCTCATTCACGAGCGGTCCGAAGCCAAAGGCGGACCCGATTCGCCTCACCCGTGGAGAAGTGTCGAGGTTTTGGTCGATGAGAAGCGGATCCTTCGCGAGAGGGGATATTGGTCAAGGCCGCACCACGTTTCCCGCATGGTCAAGGACACGGGCGAACTCTACGGACGCGGCCCGGCCATTCACGCGCTATCGAGTGCGAAGACGCTCAACGAAGTCATGAAGTCCTACCTGATAACCGGACAGAAACTGGGCGATCCGCCGCTGATGATCGCGCACGAGGGGATTCTCTCGCAGGTCAACACGTCGCCCGGGTCGCTTGTGGTCGTCGATGGGTTCGCGTTCGACAAGAACCCGGTCCGGCCGCTCATCGAGAACTTCGGGCAGACGGTCGTAACCGACAAGCTCCTCGCGATTCTCCAGTTCGGTGTGAAGCAGCACTTCCTCGGCGATGCGCTCGACGCGATCATGCAGCAGTACATGACGGCCACGCAGACGATTGAGATTTCGGAAGTGGTCGCGCAGCGACTCCTGTCTCCGATCTCGCGGATTCAGGTAGAGAAGATCGAGCCGATGCTGATGCGCGTGCTCGATGTCGTCGAGCGGGGAGGCATGACACTCCCTCGTCCGAAGTCGCTGCGCGGCGTTCCGATCCGAGCCCGGTTCCTGTCTCCCGTCGAACGGACGCAGCGAGCCAGTGAGATGCGGGCCATCGTGCAGAGCTACACGACGACCGCGCAGCTCGCGGCCATCAACCCCGATGTCTTCGACAACTACGACTCCGACGAGTCGGCCCGGTTGCTAGGCGACCTTTCGGGGATCCCTCCGAAGGTGATGCGTTCCATCGAGGAACGCGACGACATTCGAGAGATCCGGGCACAGCGCGAGCAAGCCCAGGCACAAGCCGCACAGATGCAGCAGGGCATCGAATCCGCATCGAAGTTGCTTCCGGCACTCGCCAAGGTGCAGTCAGCGCAGGCCGCGTAATGGCGTTCACCGCGAAGAACATCCGCTCCGTGCTCGATGTCGTGAACCACCGGAAGGTGATGCGCTCGAAGTACCGAGCCGTCTTCAGTTCGTCCGAAGGCCGCGCGGTGCTCGAAGACATGGCCAAGAGCGCGGGCATGTACGACGACCGCATCGGAGTCGATGACCGAGAGACGAACCAACTGCTCGGAGAGCGGAGACTGTTTCTCAAGATCACCAAGATGCTCTCGATGACAGAAGAGCAGATCCACACCCAATTTCTTCCGAGAGGAGATGAAGAATGAGTGCCCCAGCCGAACCGATCCCGACTATCCCGACCACGACGAATGCACCGGACGGAGGCTCGTGGCGCACCGCGCTGCCGGACGAGTTCCGCGACCATCCCGATATTACGCGACACAAGGATGTGTCCTCGCTGGCGAAGGAG
>Ga0326597_10002473_pt1 | contig 27572 bp, 28 predicted proteins | sample RVTome_12_FD_203789 | JGI IMG/M metagenome (GOLD analysis project Ga0326597, IMG submission 203789) | Soil microbial communities from uranium-contaminated site in the Upper Colorado River Basin, Wyoming, United States - RVT100D185 | ecosystem: Environmental > Terrestrial > Soil > Contaminated >... | reverse complement strand
CCGCGATGCCGAGCACCCCCCAGCGCAGCGCCGCCTGCGACGGCGTCGTGGCAGCCTTTTCTTCCACCAACGTGCTCCCCTTGATGCGAAACGGGGCGGCCGCGCCGCCCCGTCCGGATCGCTTCCCGCCGCGCGTTACAGCGCGCCCGCTTCCTTGTAGAACTTGGTCGCGCCCTTGTGGAACGGCACGCCGATGTCGAGCGCCATGTCCTTGGGCGTGATGCCGGAAATCGCCTTGACCACCGCCGCCATGCCGTCGACGTTGCCCGCCATCGTCTTCACCATCTGGTAGACGGTGCTCTCCGGCAGGTCGCAGGCCACCACGAGGTGGGTCGAATAGCCGATCACCGGGACGTCCTTGTCCTGCTTGGGATAGGTGCCGGCCTTGATGATGAGCTTGTTGTAGCCCGGGTTCATGCCTTTCAGCGCGCTCATCGTCTTGTCGTCCACCGGGATCAGCTTGATGTCGCGCGCGCTCGCCAGGTCCATGATCGCGGAGGCCGGCGCCGTCGTACCGAGCGTGAACACCTGCGCATGGCCGTCCTTCATCAGCGCGACCGACTCGGTGTAGCTGTTGTAGTTGAGCTTGGCGAGCGACTCGTAGCTCAGCCCGTTCAGTTTCAGCACCAGCGTGGTCAGCAGCTCGCCGGTATTGCCCTTGGCCTGCGTCGTGAGCGACTTGCCCTTGACATCGGCGAAGGAGTCGACGTTGGCGTCGGCGCGGACGACCATCTGCCAGTACTGCGGGTAGAGGTTGGCGAGCTGGCAGACGTTCGTGACCTTCTTCGGGTACGGCGCGCGGCCTTCCAGCCCGTCCACGGTGGTGCTCGAGTTGGCCAGGCCGATGTGCGCCTTGCCCTCGTCTACGCCGCGCACGTTGGAGATGCCGGCGCCGGGCGTCTGCTGGATCTGCAGCCCGGCGATGTTCTTCTCCCACATGCCTTTCAGCGCTCCGCCGAGCGGAATCCACGAGCCGCCCTGCGGGCCGGTCATGAAGGTGACTTGCTGGGCCGCGACCGGCGCGGCGAATGCTGCGCCCGCTGCAAGGGCGAGCAGCGATATCCTGAATTTCATGAACTCCTCCTGGTAGAACGACTTGAGAATCGAGTCGGCGACAAATGATATCGCGACTCACGCACAGAAGGATGCTGCGTTGCAACAGACGCGCCCGCAGCTTGCGGGCGCACGCGTAGAATTCCCCCGATGACGCAGCCGGCGATGGGCAAGCAGGAGCGCTGGTATGCCGAGCACATCCCGTTGCGCGGCCAGGTGGTCGCGGACGTGGGGGCGAACGTCGGCCGCTTGTCCCAGTTCTTCTGGGATGCCTCCGGCGGCACGAGCCGCGTGGTCTCGATCGAGCCGCTCTCCGAGAACGTCGCGGCGATCCGCGAGCGCATCCGCGCCGCGAACACCGACCGCTGGACGGTGGAAGCCTGCGCCGTGTCGGCGAGGAAGGGCAGCGTGGGTCTCGCGGTGCAGCGCCTGCCCGAGGGAGGATGGAACAGCGTGGTCACCGAAAAATCGCCCATGCGCACGGTGCCCTGCAGGCCGCTTTCGCAAATCGTGCCCGACGCGACGGTCGTGAAGGTGGATATCGAAGGCCACGAGTACGGCGTGCTGGAGGAGGCGCTGCCGCGCCTGTCGCGCGTGCGCGCCTGGGCGCTCGAGCTGCACCGCGTGCCTGGCCGGCCGCTGCAGCGCGCGCTGGGCGCGCTGATGGCGCAGGGCTACCGCGTGTACGCGGCGGGCCGGCAGCCGGGCGAATCGCGCTGGGTGAGCGCCGAGATCTCCGCGACGCTCGACTGGGCGGACGTGCCGGCGACGAAGGTTCGCGCCGACGGCCGCGAGTTCAAGATGCTGCACGTGCTCGCGCTCCGCGATCCGGAGGCGGCATGAAGGCGCAAATCCGCAAGAAAGCCTCGCTCGCGGACTCCGCCGCCGCGGCGCGCCTCGCGCTGCGAACCGCGGGTCACGCCCCGCCCGTGCCCGGCGCGCCGGGCGCGCAGGCTGACCTGATCCTCGGTGGCGGCGGCTTCGTCGATCCGGGCGATCGCAAGACGCAGCACTTCGCGTTCGCGCGCGTGGATGTCGCGGCGCGCCGCGTGGGGCTCACGCCCACCACCTTCCTGCCGCATGGCGTTGCGGTGGATCCGCTCGACGCGTCGCGCGTGGTGGCGTTCGAGAAGATCGGCCCCGGCGCCGCCGAGATCGACCTCGCGCGCGGGCGCGTCACGCGCGGCATCCGCCCGGCCGAGGGGCGCTGGTTCTACGGCCACGGCGCGTTCTCGCCCGACGGCAAGCTCCTGTACAGCACCGAGACGGTGAACGCGCGCGAAAGCGGCGTCATCGGCGTGCGCGACGCGAAGACGCTCGCCTACCTCGGGGAGTTCCCGACCTTCGGCGAGAACCCGCATGACTGCCACCTGATCGAGGACGGCAAGGTGCTGGTGGTGACCAACGGCGGCGGCGCGCTGGGAACCGACATGCGGCCGTGCGTCACGTACGTCGACGTTCCCGGGCGGCGGCTGCTGGAGAAGCAGGAGCTGCAGAGCGATCGATTCAACACGGGGCATCTGACCCTCGGCGGCACAGACGCGCTGGTGGTGGTATCGGCGCCGCGCAAGGGTCTCACGGAACACGATCTCGGCGCGGTGAGCCTGCGCCGCGGCAAGGACGCGCTTCGCACCATGACCGAGCCTGCAGAGGTCGCCGCGCGCATGCACGGCGAGGCGCTGAGCGTGGAGATCCACGAGCCAAGCGGCATCGCCGCGGTCACGCACCCCAACGGCGGCATGGTCACGTTCTGGTCGATCACGGAGCTGAAGCTCCTGAAGGTGCTCGATCTGCCGCGGCCGCGCGGCCTCGCGCTGACTCGCGACGCTCGACGCTTCATCCTGAGCTACGGCGAAACCGCCGAGCTCGTGCTCGTCGATCCGGGATCGCTCGAGCCCTTACCGGAAACGCGTCTGAGCCAGTCCTTCCTTACCGGCTCGCACCTGTTCAACTGGAACCGGCTCATCCCGAACGGGGCTACCTAGCCTCTGGTTGCGAAGTCGAGGCGCCACGCTACTCCTTGAGGAACTTCAGAATTTCGTTGAAGAACTCGAAGCGCTGCTTCTCGAACAGCACGAAATGCGTCGCGTTGCGGATCAGGACGTGCTTTTTCACGGGGGCATTGGTGAGATCGCGCATCAGGCCCTCGCGGTCCTCGGGAAACGACCAGGTGTCGAACTCCCCGGCGATGACCAGCGTTGGCACGTAGATGGAGGACGCGTTCCAGATGCGCCGCCCGGTGGCCTGCATGAACGTGTCCTCGAGAACGCCGTTGGGTGCGCGCAGGCTGGGCGGGTTGCGCGATTCGCTGGTCGGGTCGGTTTTCAGCGCTTCGAGCGCGAACGCGTCGCGCACGCCCTGCTCGCGGTAGCTGTCCTTGTCCGCGACCGGGATCTCGCCGTCCCAGCGCCCGTCGTTGGCCGCCTTGGAACCGAGCCGGTAGGCGCCGACGCCATAATTGAACTCAGTGGGCCTGCGCTTGTTCTGCAGGCCCGAGCCCGGTCCGAGGTTGGTATGGAGCGGGAACGCGTAGGCGGGCGCAAACATGACGAGCTTGCCGACCTTTTCGCTGTGCAGCGAGGCATAGTAGCCCGCGGTCATCGCGCCCCAGGACCAGCCGATCAGCGTCACCTTGTTGACGCCGTGCTTTTTCCTGATGTGGTCGACGGCGGCGCCGATGTCGCGAATGACGAGGTAGGAGCGCGACACGGGCCTGTTTTTCGCCGCCGGCTCGTCCATCGCCTTCTCGCGCGTGGAGTAGCCGTAGTTCCGCTTGTCGAACATGTAGACGACGTAACCCTTGTCCACCATCCAATCCGCCCAGGAATAGTCCTTGTACTGCAGGTCGAAATCCGGGGTCGAGGGAAAGGTCGCGCCGTGGACGAAAAGCACGATATTCTCGTCGGTGAAAATCTTCTGGCCTTCTGCCATCTTGCTGCGCACAAACAGCTTGATACCCGGGTCGACCGCGTCGATGAAATGGTCCTGCTTGACCACACCGGCATGCGCCGCCGGCGCGAGCGACAGCCACGCGAGAATCAGGAAAAGTCTTGACATGGGCCCTCCTCCCTTGACGACGGATCCTGTGCTTTCGGTAAGTCTACGCCCGATCGCTCGCGGCCTGGGAACGCAGGATTCGCAGGCGCCCGGCGCTGGCGGATAATCGAGGGCGCTGCCCGGCGACCGGGCGCCACAGGAGGCCGACATGGCTCGAATCGTAAAACGCACGCACACGGGTCCTTACAAGCTCGCAATCGGCGGCGAGGAAAAGTTTCTCTGCCAGTGCGGGCTGTCCAAGAATCAGCCGTTCTGCGACGGCTCGCACAAGCTCGCCCAGGGCGAAGGCCCGGGCGGCATCTGCTGGTACGACGACGCGGGCCAGCGGCGCGAGCACGCAGGCGAGTTTCCGGGAATACGCACGTTTTGATCCAGCCCAACCGTGCCCGTCTATGAGACACGGCTGGTGCGGCGTGAGACCGTCGCGGAAGGCACGATGGCGTTCCACCTCGAAAAGCCCCCCGGCTGGCGGCACGAGGCGGGACAGAACCTCACGCTGACGCTTCCCGACCCGCCCGAGACGGACGGCGCGGGCAATGCGCGCACGTTCACGATCGCATCGGCGCCGCACGAGCCCGAGCTGATGGTCGCGACGCGCATGCGCAATACCGCCTTCAAGCGCGTGCTCAAGACCGCGGCAATCGGCACTTCCCTGACGGTCGATGGGCCCAACGGCATGCTGCTGCTGCACGAAGAAGCGGCGCGCCCTGCGGCGTTCCTTTCGGGGGGAATCGGCATCACGCCGTTTCTCTCGATGGCGCGGCACGCCGCGAAGCAGCGGCTGCCCATCCGCCTTTACCTCTTTTATTCGAACCGCCGGCCGGAGGACGCGGCGTTCCTCGGAGAGCTGCGGGCACTGGAGCAGGCGAATCCGAATTACCGGCTGGTCGCGACCATGACCGAGCCCGGTAAGTCATCCCTGCCGTGGCAGGGCGAAACCGGATTCATAGGGAGGGAGCTCCTCGAGCGCCATCTGCCCGATCTGCGCAGTCCGGTCTATTACCTCGCGGGGCCGCCGGCGATGACGGCCGCGATGCAGGCGATGCTGGAAGGAATCGGCGTGCCCGCGGACGCCGTGCGCTCCGAGGAGTTCTACGGCTACTAGGCGCGGCCGTCAGGCGACCCGCGTCAGCACCGGCTTGCCCGCGAAATGGGCAAGAAGGTTGTCCACCTGCAGGTTGCCCATGGCGGTGCGTGTTTCCACGGTCGCGCTGCCGACATGCGGCAGCAGCACCGCATTGTCGAGCTTGAAAAACTCCGGCGGCACACGCGGCTCGTCGGCGAACACGTCGAGGCCCGCGCCCGCGATTTTCTTGTCCTGCAGGTACTCGAGCAGCACGGGCTCGTCGATCACCGAGCCGCGTGCGATGTTGACCAGGTAGCCCTCGGGGCCGAGGGCGTCGAGCACTTTCGCGTTCACCAGCTTGTCCGTGGTCGCGCCGCCGGGGGTGACGATCATGAGCACGTCGGCATTCTTCGCCAGCGCTACGGCATCGGCGTCGTAGGGATACGCGACGTCCTTCCTGTTGCGGTTGTGGTAACGGATCTTCATGCCGAAGGCCCGCGCGCGCTGCGCGATGGCTTCGCCGATGCGCCCCAGACCGAGCACGCCCATGGTCTTGCCGCCGAGCGCGGTGGTGAGGGGGTAGGCGCCCTTCGCCGCCCAGTTACCGGCGCGCAGATAGCCTTCCGCCTGCGGGAACTTGCGCATCACGTTCAGCGCGAGCGCCATCGCGGTGTCGGCGACGCAGTCGTTCAGCACGTCGGGCGTGTTGGTGACGATGATCTTGCGCTTCTTCGCCGCGTCCAGGTCGATGGCGTCCACGCCGACGCCGAAGTTGGAGATGATCTCGAGCCTGGGCAGCGCGTCCATCAGCGCGGCGTCGGCGCCGGCCGGGCCGAAGGTGGCGAGCGCGCGCACGCTGGGCGCGAGCCGCTTCAGGAACGCGGCGCGGTCGGCCGCCTCGTGCAGCTTGTGGCAGTTGAACTCGCGGTCCAGGCGCTCCTGGGTGGGGGCGAAGATTTTCGTCGTGACGATCAGGTCGGGTTTCATTGCTTGAACTTGGCAAGTAGGTTTTCGGCGCCGCGCGCGAGGAGCCCCACGTCAGCGCCCACGGCGACGAACTGCGCGCCCGCGGCGAGCATCCGCTTCGCGTCGGCTTCCACCGGCGACAGGTAGCCGGGCGCCTTGCCGCTCTTCCTGATGCGCCGCACGCTCGCCTCGATCAGCGGCAGCACCGCGGCATTGGCCGTCTCGCCCGTGTAGCCCATCGAGGCGTGCAGGTCGGCCGGCCCGATGAAGATGCCGTCGACGCCTTCCACGGCAGCCACCTTCTCGATTTCGTCGAGCGCGGGCTGGGTCTCGAGCTGCACCAGGACGCAGATCTCCTCGTGCGCGCGCCTGGCGTAGTCCTCGATGCGCCCGAAGCGCGTGGCGCGCGTCGTGCCGGCCACGCCGCGCACGCCGGCGGGGGGATAGCGCGTGTTGGCCACCGCGGCCTTCGCTTCCGTCGCGTTCTGCACGTAGGGGATGAGCAGCGACTGCGCACCCGCGTCCAGCACGCGCTTGATGGTCACCATGTCGTTCCAGGGCACGCGCACCACCGGATGCGTGGCGTAGGGCGCCGCCGCCTGCAGCTGGGCGAGCAGGCTCTCGAGATCGTTCGGCGAGTGCTCCATGTCGAGGAGAATCCAGTCGAAGCCGGCGCCGGCGATCACTTCCACCGTGTAGTTCGAGGACAGGCTGGACCACAGGCCGATCTGGGTCCTGCTCTCGCGCAGGGCGCGCTTGAACGCGTTCTTGGGCAGTTCCATGGCCTTCGGGGAGGGTTACGCGGCGGGACCCGCGGATTCTACCCCGTCGAGGAGGCCTTCCGCGGCGAGCCAGGCGACGCAGTCGCGCACCATTTCGCCGAGCGGCACACAGCCCGATAGCCGAGCTCGCGCATCGCCTTCGCGCTGTCGCAGGACACGTCGCGCGTCACCATGCGCGCGGCCTCGGGCGTGAGCGTGGGCGCCCGGCCCGTGACTCGGCTCTGCAGCGCGCCGAAGGCGCCGAGCGCGCGCAGCACCCAGGCAGGGGTAGGGCGGGACGGCACCCGCCGCCCGACGGCGGCGCCGATCTCGCGCACCAGATCGAGGAAGCTCGCGTCGGTGCCGCGTTGTTTCGCGACCACAGCCCGGTGTCGCCGGCGCAGCCCTGCGCGACCAGCTCCTCGATGAGATTCAGTCCCACGAAGCCGGTGGCGCCGGTGACGAAGGCGGTCCTGGGCACGACGGCGATTGTAGTTGGGGCGCCGCGAGCGGCTTGCTAGACTCGCGCAATGCTGCTGCGAGCGCTGATGCTTGCGCTATGGACCGCGGCCGCGGGCGGGGCCGAGGGCCTGTCGGTCGAAACCGCGCGTCGCGGCACGGCGGTCGAGGTCAGGGCCTACGCGCTCATCGAGGCGGAGTACGACACGGTCTGGGGCACGCTCACCGATTACGACCACCTGCCGGAGTTCGTGCCCGGCATGCGCAGCAGCCGCGTGCTCGAGCGCCGCGGCAACACCTGGATCGTCGAGCAGCGCGGCGAGTCCCGGTTCCTGTTCTTTACCCATCTGGTGGAGGTCACCGTGATGGCCACGGCGCGGCCGCCGTACGCGCTCGACGTACGGCTGCTGAAGGGCAACCTGCGGCGCCTGGACGGCGGCTACCGGGTGGAGCCGATGCCCGGCGGCAGGATCGCGCTGCGCTGGATCGGCCTCGTGGAGCCGGAGTCGCTGCCGCCGCTGCTTGGCGAGCTGATGATGCGCGCCAGCATCAGATCCCAGTTCGCGGGCATGGTGCGCGAAATCGAGCGCCGCGAGGCGCGGAGCCGCGGCGTGGGCGAGGAGACGAGACGATGACACGGCGGTTTTTCAGTGGATCTCGGGCTCCGCGGTGGGCGCGGTGCCCTCGAGGAAGTCGAAGTCGCAGCCCTCGTTCGCCTGCTTCACGTGGCGCGAGAAGAGGGCGCCGTAGCCGCGCTCGTACCTGGGCGGCGGTCGCTTCCAGGCCGCCTTGCGCCTGGCCATCTCCGCGTCTGAAATCCTGAGATTGAGCAGCTTCCTGTCGACGTCGAGCTCGATAGGGTCGCCGCTCCGCACGAGCGCGAGCGGCCCGCCGACGTACGCTTCCGGCGCCACGTGCAGGATGCAGGTGCCGTAGCTCGTGCCGCTCATGCGCCCATCCGACAGACGCACCATGTCCTTCACGCCCTGCCGCACGAGCTTCTTCGGCATCGGCAGCATGCCCCACTCGGGAAAGCCCGGGCCGCCGAGCGGCCCGGCGTTCTTCAGCACGAGGACGCACGAGGCGTCGACCTCGAGGTCGTCGGCGTCGATCCTCGCCGCCATGTCGTTGTAGTCCTCGAACACCACGGCGCGGCCGGTGTGCCGCATCAGCTTCGGATCGGCGGCGCTCGTCTTGATCACGGCGCCGTCGGGCGCCAGGGATCCGCGCAGCACGACGATGCCGCCGGAGGCCTTCAAGGGCTTCGCGCGCGCCAGGATGACGTCCGGATTCCACACCTTCGCGCCCTCGATGTTCTCGCCGAGGGTCCTGCCGTTCACCGTTTTCGCCTTGAGATCGAGCAGGTCGCGCAGCTCGCAGAGCATCGCGCGCAGGCCGCCGGCGTAGTAGAAATCCTCCATGAGGTAGCGATCGCCCGAGGGGCGCACGTTGGCGATCACCGGCGTCTTCGCGCTGATCTCGTTGTAGCGCTCGAGCGGGAAGGGCAGCCCCGCGCGTCCGGCCATCGCCACGAGGTGCACGATGGCGTTGGTCGAGCCGCCCATCGCCATCAGGGTGGTGATGGCGTTGTCGAACGATCCGCGCGACAGGAAATCGCGCGGCTTCAGGTCCTCCCGCACCATCTCGACGATGCGCTTGCCGGTGAGCGTCGCCATCCTCGCATGGTTCGAGTCGGGCGCGGGGATCGAGGAGTAGCCCGGCAGGGTGAAGCCGAGCGCTTCCGCCAGCGACATCATGGTCGCCGCGGTGCCCATGGTCATGCAGGTGCCGGGCGAACGCGCGATCGAGTCTTCGATCTCTTGCCAGTCTTTTTCCGTGATGCGCCCCGCGCGCAGCTCGTCCCAGTACTTCCAGGTATCCGAGCCCGAGCCGAGCGTCCGGTCGCGCCAGTGGCTGTTCAGCATCGGCCCTGCGGGGAGATAGATCGCCGGCAGGTTCATGCTGGTCGCGCCCATGATGAGCGCGGGCGTGGTCTTGTCGCAGCCGCCCATCAGCACACAGCCGTCCACCGGATAGGACCGGAGCAGCTCCTCGGTCTCCATGGCGAGGAAGTTGCGGTAGAGCATCGTGGTCGGCTTCTGCATGGTCTCGGCGAGCGCCATCGCCGGCATCTCGAGCGGAAAGCCGCCCGCCTGCCAGACGCCGCGCTTCACCTCCTCGGCCCTCTGGCGGAAGTGCGTATGGCAGTGGTTGATGTCCGACCAGGTGTTGATGATGGCGATCACCGGCTTACCCGCGTAGTCGGACCGGTCGTAGCCCATCTGCGCGGTGCGCGAGCGGTGGCCGAAGGCGCGCAAGTCCTGCACGCCGAACCAGAGGTGGGAGCGCAGCTCCTCGGGGCGCTTCTTCATTGCGCGACGAGTTCGCGCGGCTTCTTCAGCGCGACGCCCGTCAGGCGCTCGAGCTCCTCGAAAGACAATCCGCCGACGATGTCGAGCACATGCAGCCCGTCGGGCTTCACGTCGATCACCGCGAGATCGGTATAGATGCGCTCGACGCAATGCGCCGCCGTCAGCGGATAGGTGCAGCGCTCTACGATCTTGGACGTCCCGTCCTTCGTCAGGTGCTCCATCATGACGAGGACGTGCTTCGCGCCGACGGCGAGATCCATCGCGCCGCCCACGGCGGGGATCGCGTCCGCCCCGCCCGTGTGCCAGTTGGCGAGATCGCCTCGCACCGAGACCTGGAACGCGCCCAGCACGCAGTAATCGAGGTGCCGGCCGCGGATCATGCCGAACGAGTCGGCGTGGTGGAAGAACGACCCGCCCGCGAGCAGCGTCACCGGCTCCTTGCCGGCGTTGATCAGGTCGTCGTCTTCCGTGCCGGCGGCGGGGCGCGGGCCGATGCCGAGTACGCCGTTCTCGCTGTGCAGCACGATCTCGCGGTCCCTCGGCAGGTAATCGGCCACCAGCGTGGGCAGACCGATGCCGAGGTTGACCACGGCGCCGTCGGCAATGTCGCGCGCGAGGCGTGCGGCGATCTGCTTGCGGTCGAGTCTTTTCATGCGGCTTTGGCGAGCGGCGCGATACGCACCACGCGCTGCACGAAGATGCCGGGCGTCACCACGACCTCGGGGTCGAGCTCGCCGAGCGCCACCGTCTCGCGCACCTGCGCCACGGTAATGCGCGCGGCCGCGGCCATGATGGGCCCGAAATTGCGCGCGGTCATGCGATAGGTGAGGTTGCCCCAGCGGTCGGCGCGGTCGGCCTTGATCAGCGCGTAGTCGGCGTGGATCGGGTACTCGAGCACGTAGTCGACGTCGCCGATGCGCCGGGTTTCCTTGCCCTCCGCGAGGCGCGTGCCGTACGCGGTCGGCGTGTAGAAGGCGCCGATGCCCGCGCCGGCGGCGCGGATGCGCTCGGCGAGGGTGCCCTGCGGCACGAGCTCGAGCTCGATGCGCCTCTCGCGGTACGCCTTGTCGAAATGCCAGGAGTCGCTCTGGCGCGGGAAGGAGCACAGGATCTTCCTCACGCGCCCCCTGCCGATCAGCGCGGCGAGCCCGGCATCGGCGTTGCCGGCGTTGTTGTTCACCACGGTCAGGTCCTTCGCGCCCTGTGCGATGAGGGCGTCGATCAGCTGAGCGGGCATGCCGGCGTTGCCGAAGCCGCCGATCATGATCGTGGCGCCGTCCGGCAGGTCGGCGAGCGCCTCCTCGGCGGATGTGACGAACTTGTCGATCATGGTGGCGCGGCGGGCGGTCCGGGCCATTATAAACTCCGCCCCCATGCCCAACCTCCATGTTTTCCAGGCTGCGCCGCTCGCGCGCGCCATCGAAGCCATCGTCGCCGCCGGCGGCAGCGAGCCGCGCGAGGCCGAGCTCGTTGCCGGGAATCTCGTCACCGCCAATCTCACCGGCCACGACTCGCACGGCATCGGCATGATCCCGCGCTACGTCGAGTCGCTGCAGGAGGGCGGCCTGCGGCCCAACCGCCATCCGCAGCTGAAGTTCGACGGCGGCGCGCTCGTCGCGCTCGACGGCCAGGCCGGCTACGGCCAGGTGATCGGCCTCGAGGCAACCGATATCGCGATCGAGCGCGCCAGGGCGCACGGCGTGTGCGTGATGGCGCTCGCCAACTCGCACCACCTGTGCCGCATCGGCCAGTGGGCCGAGCAGGCGGTGGCCGAAGGTCTCGTCTCGATCAGCTTCGTCAACGTCATCTCGCGCTCGATCGTCGCGCCCTTCGGCGGCAGCGACGCGCGCTTCGGCACCAATCCCTGCACCATCGGCGTGCCGCTCGCCGGGCAGCCGCCGTTCACCCTCGATATGGCGACCAGCGGCGTGGCGCAGGGCAAGGTACGCGTCGCGCACAACAAGGGCGAGAAGCTGCCGCCCGGGCTGCTGCTCGACGACAAGGGCAATCCGACGCTCGACGCGCGCTTCGGCGTCATCGAGCCGTTCGGCGCGCTCACCACGTTCGGCCTGCACAAGGGCTACGGGCTCGCGGTGGCCTGCGAGCTCCTGGGCGGCGCGCTCTCCGGCGGCGGCACCTGGCACACCACCGACCGCTCGAAGAAGCGCGTGCTGAACGGCATGCTGACGATCCTCATCGACCCGAAGAAGCTCGGCACCGCGGCGCCGTTCGAGCGCGAAGCGCGCGCGTTCGTCGACTGGGTGAAACAATCCCCGCCCGCGCCGGGCGCCGACCGCGTGCGCATCGCCGGCGATCCCGAGCGCGAGACGCGCGCGCGCCGCGAGAGGGAGGGCATTCAGGTCGATGCCACCACGTGGCAGGAGATCCGAGCAGCCGGCGCCAAGCTGGGTGTGGAGGGTCGGCGCCTCGATAGCCTGGCTGCCGGCTAGACTCCTCTCTGTTCTAAGAAGACACTTTCAGTAGCTTTTACAACTTACTGATATATATTACATTTTAATTTCAAGAAACGCCACCATGAAACGCAGCTAAGTCATTGTCAGGCAAAAAGAATTGCCTTGACCGCCACCCCTTTTGTCGCATAAAGTGGAAAAAGGTAGAAAAAAGTGGCGGAACACGGGGAGGCGTGGCTCATGCCCCATCCGCCTTGGAGAAAACGGGGCATGGGTGGAACGTTTCACGGCGCAACGGTGGTCACGCTGGACGCAAAGGGCCGGCTCGCCATCCCCACGCGCTATCGCGCCGCGCTGCTCGCCGACGCGCGCCACCTCGTGCTCACCGCGCACCCCGAGGGCTGCGTGCTGCTGTACCCGCCCGCGGCCTGGGAACCGGTGCGCACGCAGGCGCAGTCCTTCCCCAGCTTTAACCCGCAGGCGAGCTGGTGGAAGCGGCTGCTGCTCGGGTTCGAAGAGCACGTCTCGCCCGACGGCTCCGGCCGCGTCCAGCTCTCTGGCGCGCTGCGGCAGCACGCCCGGCTCGAGCGCGACGCCATGCTGGTCGGCCAGGGCCACTACTTCGAGCTCTGGGACTCGGGCCTGTGGAATTCCAAGCTCGCGCAGGCGCTCGCCGGCCCGGCGAGCGCGCCTCCCGGCATGGAGGACTTCTCGCTGTGAGCGCCGATGACGCACCTGCCCGTCCTCTTGGCAGAGGCGATCGACGCGCTGCGCCTGCGGCCCGACGGCCTCTACGTGGACGGCACCTTCGGGCGCGGCGGGCACAGCCGACTGATCCTCGAGCGGCTCGGGCCGCAGGGGCGCCTGATCGCGCTCGACCGCGATCCGCAGGCTGTGGCGGCGGCACGCGCCATCGCCGATGCGCGCTTTTCCATCACGCACGCGTCCTTCAGCGCGCTCGCGCACGTACTGGACCAACAAGGTGCGGCGCTCGCGCAGGGAATGCTGTTCGACCTCGGCGTGTCCTCGCCGCAGCTCGACGACCCGGCGCGCGGGTTCTCGTTTCGCGCCGCCGGCCCGCTCGACATGCGCATGGACCCGACGCACGGCATGAGCGCCGCGGACTGGCTCGCGGCGGCGAGCGAAGCCGAACTCAGGGAGGCCATCGGGGAGTATGGGGAAGAACGGTTTGCTAAACAGATTGCAGCGGCGATTGTTGCTGCTCGCCGGCACGCGCCCCTCCGCACGACCCGCGAACTTGCCGATCTCGTGGGTGCGGCGGTCCGTACACGGGAGCCGGGCCAGGATCCGGCGACGCGCACCTTTCAAGCTCTACGGATTCTCGTCAATCGGGAGCTTGAGGAAGTGTCGCTGATGCTGCCGCAGGCGGTCGCGCGCCTCGCCCCGAGTGGGCGCCTGGCGGTGACCGCCTTTCACTCGCTGGAAGACCGCATCGTGAAGCGCTTCCTGCAGGCCTGCGCGCGGCCGGCGCTGCCCCGGGATTTGCCGCTGCGCGCCAGCGAATTGCCAGAACCCCTGCTCAGAATCGTGGGCAGGCCGGTGCGCCCGGGGCGCGCCGAAACCGCGGCCAACGCGCGCGCGCGCAGCGCCGTCCTGCGCGTCGCCGAGCGCACCGCCGCCCCCTTTGATCCGTCCCTGGTCAACCGAATCGAGCCCGACGCGTGGCGAAGCTGAACCTCCTCCTCCTCCTGGTTCTCGTCGTCTGCGCGCTCGGGCTCGTTACCTCCCAGCACAAGGCACGCAAGCTCTTCTCCGAGCTCGAGCGCGCGCAGGCGCGTGCGCACGAGCTCGACGTCGAGTACGGCAAGCTGCAGCTCGAGGCGAGCACCTGGGCGCTGCACGCGCGCATCGAGCGCGTGGCGACCGGCACGCTCGGCATGCGCACGCCGGACGCGCGCCACGTGCGGGTGGTCACCGTGGCGGGGGGCAAATGAGCGCCGCCGCGCCCGCGCTGGTGCGTCTGCCGGTGTGGCGCGCGCGCTTCGTGATGGCGGGGCTGGTGGCCGCCTTCCTCGTGCTCGCCGCACGCTCGCTCTACCTGCAGGCCATGCAGACGCAGTTCCTGCAGGAAAAGGGCGAAGCGCGCTACAGCCGCGTGCTCGAGGTGCCGGGCACGCGCGGGCGGATACTGGATCGCAACGGCGAGGCGCTCGCCATCAGCACGCCGGTGCAGTCGGTGTGGGCCATTCCGGGCGATGTACAGGCCTCGGCGGCGCAACTGAAGAAGCTCGGTGCGCTTCTCGGGCTGGAGGCGCGCGAGCTGCGCCGCAAGCTCGAGGACCGCTCGCGCGACTTCGTCTACCTCAAGCGCCAGATCGCCCCGGAAACAGCCGACAAGGTGGCGCAGCTCGGGCTCGACGGCATCTACCAGCACCGCGAGTACCGTCGCTACTACCCCGGCGGCGAAGTGACCGCTCACGTGGTGGGTTTCACCGGCGTGGACGAAGCCGGGCAGGAGGGCGTGGAGCTCGCGTTCGAGTCGCGCCTGGGCGGCACGCCGGGCAGCCGCCGCGTCATCAAGGACCGCCGCGGCCGCGTGGTCGAGGACGTCGAGTCGATCCGCGCCGCGCAGGACGGCCGCGACCTGCAGCTTGCCATCGACGGCAAGATCCAGAGCCTCGCCTACGCGGCGCTGAAGGGCGCGGTCGCCGCGCACAAGGCGAAGGCGGGCGCGCTGGTGGCGATCGACGTGCGCACCGGCGAGGTGCTGGCGCTCGCCAACGTGCCCTCCTTCAACCCGAACAACCGCGCGCGCCTCTCGGGCGCGCAACTGCGTAACCGCGCCGTCACCGACGTGTTCGAGCCGGGCTCCACGCTCAAGCCGTTCACGGTCGCGCTGGCGCTCGAGTCGGGGCGCGTGTCGCCCTCGACGCTCGTGCACATCGGCAACGGCGGCCTGCGCATCGCCAGCTACACCATCCAGGACCCGCACCCGGAAACGGAGCTGAGCGTGGCGCAGGTGATCCAGAAATCCTCCAACGTGGGCGCGGCGCGCATCGCGCTGGCGCTGCGCCGCGAGGACCTGTGGCGCCTGTTCGATCGCGCGGGTTTCGGCGCCGCGCCGCAGATCGGCTTTCCGGGCGAGGCGAGCGGCAGGCTGCGCGCGGCCGAGAGCTGGCGGCCGATCGAGCAGGCGACCATGGCCTACGGCCACGGCATCTCGGTGAGCCTGATGCAGCTCGCGCGCGCCTATACCGTGTTTGCGCGCGACGGCGAGCTGGTGCCGGCGACGCTGCTCAAGTCGGACGCGCCGGCGGCGGGCACGCGCGTGGTGAGCGCGCAGACCGCGCGCCAGGTGCGCGCCATGCTCGAGCTCGCGGTGCAGCCGGGCGGCACCGCGCCGCGCGCGCGCATCATGGGCTGGCGCGTGGCGGGCAAGACCGGCACCGCCCACAAGCAGGAGAACGGCGGCTACGCCGAGGACAAGTACATCGCCTCGTTCGTTGGCCTCGCGCCGGCGAGCCGGCCGCGGCTGGTGGTGGCGGTGATGATCGACGAGCCCGCCAACGGCCAGTACTTCGGCGGCGTGGTGGCGGCGCCGGTGTTCGCCGAAGTGGCACGGGGCGCGCTGCGCGCGCTCGGCGTGCCCTACGACGCGCCGCTCGAGCCGGTGCCGCTGCCCGGCGCGGGCGAGGAAGTGCGGGAAAGCACCTGATGCGCGCATGGACCCGCTCGGACAGCTCGCGCGCCAGGGGGCGATGATCCGGAGGCTCGCCGCGGACAGCCGCCGCTGCGCGCCCGGGGTGGGGTTCTTCGCCTACCCGGGCGAGCGCGCCGATGGCCGCCGTTTCATTCCCGAGGCGATCGCGCGGGGCGCCGCCGCCGTGCTGTGGGAGGCCGAAGACTTCGCCTGGAATCCGGCGTGGCGCGTGCCGAACGCGGGCGTGCCGGAGCTTCGCCACGCGGCGGGCGCGCTGGCGCACGATTTCTACGGCCAGCCGTCGGCGGCGCTGTGGACCTGCGGCGTCACCGGGACGAACGGCAAGACCACCTGCACCCAGTGGATCGCCGCGGCCCTCACGGGCGCGGGCGCGAAGTGCGGCGTCATCGGCACGTTGGGCACGGGTTTTCCGGGCCGGCTCGAGGATGCGCATAACACGACCCCGGACGCGCTCGAGCTGCACCGCACGCTCGCCGAGATGCGCCGGCAGGGCGCAGTGGCCGTGGCGATGGAAGTGTCCTCGCACGGCCTGCAGCAGGGCCGCGTGGGCGGGGTCGCCTTCGACTGCGCGCTGTTCACGAACCTGTCGCACGACCACCTCGACTACCACGGCACGATGGATGCGTACGCGGCGGCCAAGGCGCGCCTGTTCGACACCGAGGGGCTCGCCTGCGCGGTGCTCAATCTGGACGACGTGTTCGGCGCGCAGCTCGCGCAGCGGCTCGCCGCGCGCGGCGTGCGCACCATCGGCACCAGCCTGGTTTCCGCTCCCGCGACCGGCGAATTCCTGGTGGCTGCGGCGCTCGACGGCGCGCGCGTGAGGATCGCCTCGAGCTGGGGCGAGGCCGACGCGAAGCTCGACGCGCTCGGCCGCTTCAACGTCTCGAACGCGCTCGGCGTGGTCGGGGCGCTCGTCGCCCAGGGCATGGCGTTCGGCGAAGCGGTGCGCAGCCTGGAAGGGCTTCCCGAGGTCCCGGGACGCATGCAGCGCCTCGGCGGCGAGCGCGCGCCGCTCGTCGTCATCGACTACGCGCACACGCCGGATGCGCTGGAACAGGTGCTGCGCGCGCTGCGCCCGGTCGCCGAGGCGCGCGGCGGGCGCCTGGTGGCGGTGTTCGGTGCCGGCGGCGAGCGCGACCGCGCCAAGCGCGCGCCGATGGGCGCGGCGGCCTCGCGGCTCGCCGATCGCATCGTGCTCACCTCCGACAACCCGCGCAGCGAAGACCCGCTCGCGATCCTGCGCGAGATCGAGGCGGGCGTCGACGCGCCGCATGGGGTGCAGCCGGAGCGCGCGCGCGCCATCGATGCGGCTATCGCCGAGGCGGCGGACGCGGACGTGGTGTTGCTCGCCGGCAAGGGCCACGAGGCCGTCCAGGAGATCGCCGGGCGGCGCCTGCCGTTCTCGGATGCCGAGGCGGCGCGCGCCGCGCTCGGACGGCGGGGAAAGCGATGATGAGCCTCGCCGAGGCCGCCGCCGCGATGCAGGGCCAGCTGACGGGGCCGGACGCGCGCTTTGGCGCGGTATCGACCGATTCGCGCAGCGTCGGCGCGGGCGAGCTGTTCGTCGCCATCCGCGGCGAGCGCTTCGACGGCCACGACTTTCTGGCGATGGCGAAGCAACGCGGCGCGAGCGCGGCGGTCATCGATCGCCGGCTGTCGGCTCCGGCACCGCTGCCGACCGTAAGGGTCGACGACACTCGCAAGGCGCTGGGACTTCTCGGGCAGTACTGGCGCATGCGCTTTGCGCCCGTCGTCATCGCCATCGCGGGGGCGAACGGCAAGACGACCACCAAGGAAATGCTCGCCTCGATTCTGCGTGCGCACGCCGGTGACGCTGCCGTGCTCGCCACGAAGGGCAATCTCAACACCGACATCGGCGTGCCGTTGACTGTACTGCAGCTGGACGATCCCCATCGCTACTGCGCTATCGAGCTCGGCATGAATCACCCGGGCGAGATCGAGTGGCTGGCCGCGATCGCCCAACCGACCATCGCCGTCGTCACCAACGCGCAGCGCGAGCACATGGAGTTCATGGGCAGCGTCGAGGCGAGCGCCGGGGAGAACTCGAACGTGTTCCGGGCGTTGCCCCCGCTTGGAATGGTGGTGGTGAACGCAGACGACGCCTGCTACCCGATCTTCCTGGGTGCCGCGGGACGACGACATGTCATTGACTTTGGGCTTGAGCGAACGGCGATGGTGACCGGGGACTACACGCTCAAGCCCTTGAGCAGCGAGATCGTGGTGCGAACGCCTGAAGGCGAAGCGCGAGTCGATCTTACGATCCCCGGACTGCCCAATGTGCGCAACGCGCTCGCCGCCGCGGCCTGCGCGCACGCGGCGGGAATTCCGGCGGCGACGATCGGCAAGGGCCTGGAGGCGTTCCGGCCCTATGCGGGGCGCATGCAGGCCAGGCGCACCGCCGGCGGCGCGACGCTCATCGACGACAGCTACAACGCCAACCCGGACTCCGTGCGCGCCGCCATCGACGTGCTCGCCGCCTGCCCCGCGCCCACGGTGCTGGTGCTCGGCGACATGGGCGAGGTGGGCGCGCAAGGGCCGCAGTTCCATCGCGAGGTCGGCGCCTACGCCCGCAGCCGCGGCATTGGCGCGCTCTACGCGCTGGGCGAGGCGAGCCGCGAGGCGGTCGCGGCGTTCGGCGAGGGCGCGCGGCATTTCGCCTCGCCCGAGGATCTGCAGGCGGCGCTGCCGGCCGCCGCCACCGTGCTGGTGAAGGGCTCGCGCTTCATGCGCATGGAGCGCGTGGTGGCGGCGCTGACCGGCGAGGCCGGGGGGAGGCACTGATGCTGCTCGAGATCGCGCAATGGCTGGCGCGCGACGTGCGCCTGTTCAACGTCTTCAATTACATCACGCTGCGCGCGGTGCTCGCCTGTCTCACGGCGCTCGCCATCTCGCTCGTCCTCGGGCCCTTGGTCATCCGCAAGCTGACCGCCTACAAGGTTGGCCAGTCGGTGCGCGACGACGGCCCGAAGACGCACCTCGCCAAGGCGGGCACGCCGACCATGGGCGGCGCGCTCATCCTGCTGTCCATCGGCATCACCACGCTGCTGTGGGGCGACCTGCAGAACCGCTACCTGTGGGTGGTGCTGCTGGTGACCCTCGGCTTCGGCGCCATCGGCTGGATCGACGACTACCGCAAGGTGGTGCACCGCAATCCGAAGGGCCTGTCGGCGCGCGCCAAGCTCTTCTGGCAATCGGCCATCGGCCTCGCAGCGGCCGCCTACCTCGCCAGCATCGCGCAGGGAAACCCGGCGCAGAACGAGCTCATCGTGCCGTTCTTCAAGTTCGTCGCCTATCCGCTCGGCCCCATCGGCTTCATCATCCTCACCTACTTCGTCATCGTCGGCACCTCGAACGCCGTCAATCTCACCGACGGCCTGGACGGCCTCGCGATCATGCCCACGGTGATGATCGGCAGCGCGCTCGGCATCTTCGCCTATGTCGCCGGCCACAGCGTGTTCACCAAGTACCTGGGCCTGCCCTACATCCCCGGCGCGGGCGAGCTGACCGTGTTCTGCGGCGCGCTCGCCGGGGCGGGGCTCGGTTTTCTCTGGTTCAACGCCTACCCGGCGGAGGTGTTCATGGGAGACGTCGGCGCGCTCGCGCTCGGCGCCGCGCTCGGCACCATCGCCGTGATCGTGCGCCAGGAAATCGTGCTGTTCATCATGGGCGGCGTCTTCGTGGTCGAGACGCTCTCGGTCATGCTGCAGGTGCTGTACTTCAAGGCGAGCGGCGGCAAGCGCATCTTCCGCATGGCACCGCTGCACCACCACTACGAGCTGGAGGGCTGGAAGGAATCGCAGGTGGTAGTGCGCTTCTGGATCATCACCATGATGCTGGTGCTGTTCGGGCTGTCGACGCTGAAGCTGCGGTGAACATGTCGATGCGCGAGCCCTTGTTCAACTTGCTACCGCGGCCCGAGCCGGTGCCCCTCGCCGGGCGGCACGTCCTGGTGCTGGGCCTGGGCGATACCGGGCTCGCGGTGGCGCGCTGGGTCGAGCGCCAGGGCGGCGCGGCGCGCGTCGCCGACAGCCGCGCGGCGCCGCCGCGCGCGGCGGACTTCCAGGGCGAGGTGCGCACCGGGCCCTTCGGCGCGGCCCTGCTCGAGGGCGTCGACCTGGTGTGCGTCAGCCCGGGCCTCTCGTTGCAGGAAGAGATCGTGCGCGTTGCGCTCGGGCGCGGCATCCCGGTCCTGGGCGAGATCGAGCTCTTCGCCTGGCACGTGCGCGCGCACAACGGCACGCGCGTGCTGGCGGTGACCGGCACCAACGGCAAGACCACGGTCACGGCGCTCACCGGCCACCTGCTGCGCGCCGCCGGCCTCGACGTGGAAGTCGCCGGCAACATCGGTCCGCCCGCGCTGCAGGCGCTCGCCGCGCGCGCGCAGCCGCCCGCGGCCTGGGTGCTCGAGCTCTCGAGCTATCAGCTGGAGACCACCTGGTCGCTCGAGCCGGAGGCGGCGGCACTGCTCAACGTGAGCGAGGACCACCTCGACCGCTACGCCGGCATCGACGACTACGCGGCGGCCAAGGCGCGCATCTTCATCGGCCAGGGCGTGCAGGTGCTGAACCGCGACAGCTGGCGCTCGCTCGCCATGGGGCAGCCCAGCCGCCGGCGCGTCACCTTCGGGCTCGACGCGCCGAGCTCGGAGGAGGACTTCGGCGTCGTCGACGGCATGCTGCACGAGGGCTCGCGCGCGCTCCTGCCCGTGGCGCAACTGCAGATCCACGGCGCGCACAACGTGGCCAACGCCCTTGCCGCCTGCGCGCTGGCGCGCACGCTCGAGGTGCCGCGCGAGGCGCTCGCCGCGGGCCTGGCGAGCTTCCGCGGCCTGCCGCACCGGCTCGAGCGGGTGCGCGAGCGCCGCGGCGTCGCTTGGTATGACGATTCCAAGGGCACGAACGTGGGTGCGGCGCTGGCCGCGCTGCGCGGGCTGGGCCGCCCGGCGGTGCTGATCGCGGGCGGCGACGGCAAGGGCCAGGACTTCGCGCCGCTCGCGCCGGCGGTGGCCGCGCACGCGCGCGCGGCGCTGCTCATCGGCCGCGACGCGCCGCTCATCGAGCGCGCGCTCGCCGCGAGCGGCGTGCCGCTCGAGCGCTGCGCCACGCTCGAGGCGGCCGTGGCGCGGGCCGCGGCGCTCGCACGCGAGGGCGACGCGGTGCTGCTGTCGCCCGCCTGCGCCAGCTTCGACATGTTCCGCGACTACCGCGAGCGCGGCGCAGCCTTCGCCGCCGCGGTTGCGGCGCTGGAGGAATGAAATGAGCGCGACCTACGTCTTCGCCAAGGACGCCGCCGCGCCCGAGTACGACCGCTCGCTCGCCTGGGCGGCGCTGCTGCTGATGGCGATCGGCATGGTGATGGTGTACTCGGCCTCCATCGCCATCGCGGAGGCGAGCCGCTACACCGGCGCCAATCCGGCCTACTTCCTGATGCGCCACGCCGTGTTCCTGGGTGCCGCGCTCGCCGCGGCGATCGTGGTGTTCCTGCTGCCGGTGCGCTTCTGGCAGAAATGCTCGCCGCTCGCGTTTCTTGCCTGCCTGCTGCTGCTCGTGCTGGTGCTGATGCCGGGCATCGGGCGCGAGGTGAACGGCGCGCGCCGCTGGCTCGACCTCGGCGCGATCACGGTGCAGCCCTCGGAGCTGGTGAAGCTCGCCGCGGTGCTCTACGCGGCCGACTACACGGTGCGCAAGCACGCGGTGCTGAAGAGCTTCCGCCGCGGGCTGCTGCCGATGCTCGCGGTGATGATGTTCGTGTCGTGGCTGCTGCTGCGCGAGCCCGACTTCGGCGCGCTGGTGGTGATCGCCGTGACCGCGTTCGGCATCCTGTTCCTCGGCGGCATGAACGGGCGGCACTTCACGGCGCTGGTGGCGATGCTGGCGCTCGGCTTCGCGCTGCTGGTGCTCACCTCCGAGTACCGCATGCAGCGCATCTTCGGCTTCATGGACCCGTGGACCGATCCGTTCGGCCGCGGCTACCAGCTGTCGCACGCGCTGATCGCCTTCGGCCGCGGCGAGTGGCTCGGCGTCGGCCTGGGTGCGAGCGTCGAGAAGCTGTTCTACCTGCCCGAAGCGCACACCGATTTCCTGCTGGCGGTGATCGCCGAGGAGCTCGGCTTTCTCGGCGTGGCGGCGGTGATCGGCCTGTTCGCATGGGTGGTGCTGCGCGCCTTCGCCATCGGCCGCCGGGCGGCGCTGCGCGAGCGGCATTTCGCCGCGCTCGTCGCACAGGGCATCGGCATCTGGATCGGCTTCCAGGCGCTCATCAACATGGGCGTGAACATGGGCCTGCTGCCCACCAAGGGCCTGACGCTGCCGCTGATGAGCTTCGGCGGCACGGGGCTCCTCGCCAACAGCGTGGCGCTGGCGCTGCTTCTGCGTATCGACTGGGAAAACCGGCAGCTGGCGCGGGGGCTGCACGCGTGAGGACCGCGCTGATCATGGCCGGCGGCACCGGCGGGCACGTGTTTCCGGGACTCGCCGTCGCCGAGGAGCTGCGCGCCGCGGGCTGGGACGTGGTGTGGATGGGCGCCAGAACCGGCATGGAGACGCGCCTGGTGCCGGCGCGCGGCTACCGCATGGCCTACGTGCGCGCGGCGGCGCTGCGCGGCAAGGGGCCGCTCGCCGCGCTGCTGCTGCCCGTGAACCTGCTTGTCGGCTTCGCGCAGGCGGCGCGCGCCATCTTCCGCCTGCGTCCGGACGTGGTGCTGGGCATGGGCGGCTACGTCGCCTTTCCCGGCGGCATGATGGCTTCGCTGCTCGCCCGGCCGCTCGCGGTGCACGAGCAGAACGCGATCGCCGGCCTCACCAACCGCGTGCTCGCCGCGGTGGCGGACAAGGCGATGACGGCGTTCCCGGACGCGCTCAAGGGCGCCGAGTGGACCGGGAACCCCGTGCGGCGCGAGATCGCCGCGATGGCGCCCCCCGAGGAGCGCTTCGCCGGGCGCGGCGGGCCGCTCAGGCTGCTGGTGGTCGGCGGCAGCCTCGGCGCGCAGGCGCTGAACGAATGCGTGCCGCGGGCGCTCGCGCTGCTCGAGCCGCGTCCCGCGGTGGTGCACCAGTCGGGCGAGAAGCACCTCGAGCCCCTGCGCGCGCATTACCGCGCCGCCGGCGTCGAGGGCGAGCTGGTCGCGTTCATCGACGACATGGCGCGGCGCTACGCCGAAGCCGACCTCGTCATCTGCCGCGCCGGCGCGATCACCGTCGCCGAGCTCTCGGCGGGCGGCGTGGCGAGCGTGCTGGTGCCCTTCCCGCACGCGGTGGACGATCACCAGAGCGCCAACGCGCGCTTTCTCTCCGAGCAAGGCGCGGCGCTGCTGCTGCCGCAGGCCGAGCTCACGTCCGAGAAGCTCGCTGCCACGCTGCGCGCGCTCGATCGGCCGCGCCTGCTCGAAATGGCGCGCCGCGCGCGCGGCCTCGGCAAGCCCGACGCCGCGCGCCGGGTCGCTGCGCGCTGCATGGAGATCGCCGGATGAAGCACAAGGTCCGCCGCATCCACTTCATCGGCGTCGGCGGCTCCGGGATGTCGGGCATCGCCGAAGTGCTGCTCAACCTCGGCTACGAGGTGAGCGGCTCGGATCTCGCCGAGAGCCCGGCGACGCGGCGCCTGCGCGAGCTCGGGGCGCGCGTGGCGACGGCGCACGCGGCGCAGAACATCGACGGCGCCGACGCGGTGGTGGTGTCGAGCGCGGTGCGCGGCGACAACCCCGAGGTGCAGGCGGCGCGCGCGCGGCGCGTGCCCGTGGTGCCGCGCGCGCTGATGCTGGCGGAACTGATGCGCCTGCGCCAAGGCGTGGCGATCGCCGGCACGCACGGCAAGACGACGACCACCAGCCTGGTGGCGAGCGTGCTCGCCGAAGGCGGGCTCGACCCGACGTTCGTCATTGGCGGGCGCCTGAACGCGGCCGGCTCCAACGCGCGCCTCGGTCTGGGCGAGTACATCGTCGTTGAGGCGGACGAATCCGACGCCTCGTTCCTGCACCTGCAGCCGGTGCTGGCGGTGGTGACCAACATCGACGCCGACCACATGGAGACCTACCAGCACGACTTCGCGCGGTTGAAGCAGTCCTTCGTGCAGTTCCTGCAGAACCTGCCTTTTTACGGCAGCGCCGTCCTGTGCGCGGACGACGCCCACGTGCGCGAGATCCTGCCGTTCGTTTCCAAGCCCGTGATCACCTACGGCTTCGCCGCCGACGCCATGGTGCGCGCCGAGAGGCCCGTGCACGCGGCGGGAGCCATGCGCTTCATCCTGCGCCGGGAGCAGCGCGCACCGCTCGAGGTCACGCTCAACCTCCCCGGAACGCACAACGTCCTCAATGCGCTCGCCGCCATCGCGGTCGGCGTGGAGCTCGGCGTCGACGACGCGGCCATCCTCAAGGCGCTCGCCGAGTTCCGCGGCGTCGGACGGCGTTTCCAGCGCTGCGGCGAAGCGAAAATCGCGGGCGGCGGCAGCTTCACGCTGGTCGACGACTATGGGCATCACCCGGCGGAAATGGCCGCGACGCTGGCAGCGGCGCGCGGTGCCTTCCCCGGCCGCCGGGTGGTGCTCGCCTTCCAGCCGCACCGCTACACGCGCACGCGCGACCTGTTCGAGGACTTCGTCAAGGTCCTGTCCACGGCCGACGCGCTGCTGCTTGCCGAGGTGTATGCGGCGGGCGAGTCGCCGATCGCCGCCGCCGACGCTCGCTCGCTCGCGCGCGCGGTGCGTGTGGCGGGCAAGGTCGAGCCGGTGTTCGTGGAGGACGTGGCGCAGCTCGCGGCGGCCATCCGGCGCGTCGTGCGCGACGGCGACGTGGTGGTGACCATGGGCGCGGGATCGATCGCCAACGTGCCGGCGCAGCTGACATGAACATGGCGGACGCGCTCCGACTGCAGGGATTGCGCGGCGTGCTGAAGGCCGGCGAGCCGATGTCGCGCCACGTGAGCTGGCGCGCGGGTGGCGCGGCGGCGCGCTTCTACGCGCCCGCGGACCTCGAGGACCTGCAGGCATTCCTCGCGCAGCTGCCGCCGCGCGAGCCGCTGCTGTTCGTCGGCCTGGGCTCGAACCTCCTGGTGCGCGACGGCGGCTTCGCCGGGACCGTGGTGCTGACGCACGCCGCAGGCCGGCACCCGGAAATGCTTGCCGGGCACCTGTACGCGGAGGCCGGCGTGGCGAGCCCCAAGGTGGCGCGTTTCGCCGCGCGCCACGACCTCGGCGGCGCGGAGTTCCTCGCCGGCGTGCCGGGCACGGTGGGCGGGGCGCTGGCGATGAACGCGGGCTGCTATGGCGGCGAAACCTGGGACGTCGTCACGCGCGCGGTGACCATCGATCGGCAAGGCACGCTGCGCACGCGCACGCGCGATGCCTTCGACATCGGCTACCGCCATTGCGCCCTGCGCGAGGGCGGCCGCATTGGCGAGGACGAGTGGTTCGCCGGTGCCTGGCTCGCGCTGCCGGCGGGCGACGGCGCGGCTGCGCGCGCGCGCATCAAGGAGTTCCTCGAGCGGCGCATCGCCTCGCAGCCGCTACAGCTGCCCAACGCGGGCAGCGTGTTCCGCAATCCGCCGGGCGATCACGCGGCGCGCCTCATCGAGTCCTGCGGCCTCAAGGGTCTGGCGCGCGGCGGCGCGCGCGTCTCGGAAATGCACGCCAACTTCATCGTCAACCCCGAGCGCCGCGCGAGCGCCGCCGACATCGAGTGGCTCATGCAGGAAGTGCGCCGGCGTGTCGCCGAGCGCACCGGCGTCGCGCTGGTGCCGGAAGTGCGCATCGTGGGGGAGGCGGCATGAACCACGGCAAGGTCGCCGTGCTGTTGGGCGGCAGGTCCGCCGAGCGCGAGGTGTCGCTGATGAGCGGCAGGGGCGTGCTGCAGGCGCTGTGCGCGAGGGCGGTGGACGCCCACGCCTTCGACCCGGCCGAGCGCGACCTCGGCGAGCTGAAGCGCGAGGCCTTCGCGCGCTGCTTCATCGCGCTGCACGGCCGGGGCGGCGAGGACGGCACGGTGCAGGGCGCGCTCGAGGTGATGGGCATCCCCTACACGGGGAGCGGCGTGCTCGGCTCCGCCGTCGCCATCGACAAATGGCGCACCAAGATGATCTGGCTCGCGGCCGGCCTGCCCACCCCGCGCTATCGCATTCTCGGCGAGCACGACGACTGGGACGCCGTGGCGGCGGACCTCGGCCTGCCGCTCATCGTCAAGCCCGCGAACGAGGGCTCGACGCTCGGCCTGACCAAGGTCACCGCGGCCGCGCAGCTGCCGACTGCCTACGTGCTCGCGGCGAAGAAATACCGCGACACGGCGCTGGCGGAGAGCTTCGTCGACGGGCCCGAGTACACCGCGGGGATTCTCGGCGACACGGTGCTGCCCCTGATCCGCATCGAAGCGCCGCAGGGCAACTACGACTACCTGCACAAGTACTTCAGCGATGACACCCAGTACCTGTGCCCCTGCGGCCTGCCGCCGGCGCGGGAGGCGACGCTCAAGGCGCTGTCGCTGGAGGCTTTCCGGCTGCTCGGCTGCAGCGGCTGGGGGCGCGTCGACTTCATGCTCGATGCGGCGGGCAAGCCGTGGCTGCTCGAAGTCAATACCTCGCCGGGCATGACCGGGCACAGCCTGGTGCCGATCGCGGCACGCGCCGTGGGCATTTCGTACGAGGAGCTGTGCCTGAAGATTCTGGAGGGAGCGCATGTGGGATAACCCGCGCCTGTTGAACGCCGCCGCCGGCGCGCTCACCGCGCTGGCCCTCGTGGTGTTCACCGTGGCGGCGCTGCAGCTGCTGCTGCGCTCCGCGCTGTTTCCTCTGCGCGAGATGACGGTGCGCGGGGATCTTGCGCACACCTCGCGCGCCGAGATCGAGCAGGCGGCGCACGGGCGCGTCGGCGGCAATTTCTTCGCCGTGGACCTGGCGCAGGTGCGCACGGCGCTCGAAGGCCTGCCGTGGGTGCGCCGCGTCGAGGTGCGCCGCGTGTGGCCCGACCGGCTCGAGGCGAGGCTGGAAGAGCACGTGGCGCTGGCGCGCTGGGCGGCGGGGGGCCTGGTGAACGTGCAGGGCGAGCGCTTCGCCGGCGCGAGCGAGGCGGCGTTGCCGCAGTTCGCGGGGCCGGCGGGCAGCGAAGCCGAAGTGACGCGACGCTACCGCCGCTTCGTCGAGATTCTGGCGCCGCTGGCCGCCGCGCCCGGGCGCGTGGCGCTCTCGCCGCGCTACGCCTGGCGCCTGCGCCTGGACGACGGGCTCGCCATCGAGCTCGGGCGCGACGCGCCGAACGACCCGGTGGAGGCGCGCCTCGCGCGCCTGGTGGCGGCTTGGCCGCAGACCCTCGCGCGCATGTCGATGAAGCACGAGCACGTCGACCTGCGCTACCCCAACGGTTTCGCGCTGCGCCTGGCGCAGGCGCAGGGCGGCTGAGCCATGGCCAGGGAAACCAAGAACCTCGTCGTCGCGCTGGACATCGGCACCTCCAAGGTGGCGGCGCTGGTGGCCGAGCTGCGCGCCGACGGCTCGCTCGAGATCCTCGGCATGGGCGGGCACGAGTCCAAGGGCCTGAAGAAGGGCGTGGTGGTGAACATCGAGGCCACGGTGAACGCCGTGCAGCGCGCGCTCGAGGAGGCCGAGCTGATGGCCGACTGCAAGATCGCCTCGGCCTTCACCGGCATCGCCGGCAGCCACATCAAGAGCTTCAACTCCACCGGCATGGTGGCGATCAAGGACCGCGAGGTGGGCGCGCTCGACGTGGAGCGCGCCATCGAGACCG